>Ga0137380_10005599_pt1 | contig 11181 bp, 7 predicted proteins | sample SagtaG_17_FD_104809 | JGI IMG/M metagenome (GOLD analysis project Ga0137380, IMG submission 104809) | Vadose zone soil microbial communities from Sagehorn Ranch, Mendocino, California, USA - Sage2_L_100_16 metaG | ecosystem: Environmental > Terrestrial > Soil > Vadose zone | place: USA... | reverse complement strand
GTCCTGCCCAAGGACGTGAAGGCGGATCCCGGGAAGGCCCCGATTGCGATCAAGGCGTTCCTGAAGAGCAAGAAATTCAAGAAGTCGGCCAAGAAGCGAGGCTTCGTAGAGGTCGACAGCAAGGAATTCGCCGCGTTGACGGACAATGCGGATTTCATCAACTTCCTGTCCACCCCCGGGTTGCGGACCTTCGGCGCCAATCCGCTGATGCCGAAAGTGCTTCAGGCGATCCGGTCGAATTCCGGAAAGCCGATGACGCTGCAGCAGGTCGAGACCGCTTTGGGCGCCGAAAGCAAGACGCCGGCGTTCGCGAGGTTGCAGAAGAACACGTCTTTCCAGCGCTGGCTGCAGAACCCGGCCGGCGTCGAAGCCTACAGCAACGTGGCATTCCAGAAATTCCTGACGCATCCGATCCTCACGGCCAAGCTGGCGATCGTGCAACCGCGCGGCGTCAACCTGGACGGAACCGACCTGAATGCGGATCTGAATGCCGACCTCAACGCGGACCTGAATGCGGATCTGAGTGCGGATCTGAGTGCGGACCTGAATGCCGACCTCAACGCGGACTTCAACAGCGACCTGAACGCCGACTTGAATTTCGATTTGAACTTCGATCTCAACATGGATCACGAAATAGTAGCCGCGCCGCCCCTGGGGTCCCACAGCGACCGGTCTTGAAGACTCGCTGCGTAGCCTTGATGTTGGGCCTGTGGCTGTGCGCCGGCGCCGCGCTGGCGCGGTCCGTCAAGCTGTATTACCAGGAGACGGACCACGTCAAGGTGCTTTTCTACAGCCCGGCGCACGAGTACCTCGTGCAGCACCTGATCCGGTGCTTCGAGACGGCTTTCGAGGCGGATCGCGCCAGATTCCACTACAACCCAACGGAAAAGGTCGCGATTCTGCTCCAGGACTTCGGAGACTTCGGGCATGGGGGCGCGACCCCCATCCCGAAGAACACGATCATCATCGGCCTGGAGCCCCTGCCCTACACGTTTGAGACGATGCCCGCCAACGAACGGATGCGCTGGCTCGTGAATCACGAGATGATCCACATCGTGATGGGAGACAGCGCTGCCGGATCGGACCTGTTCTTCCGGCGACTATTCGGCGGCAAAGTTCGTCCCACCGCGGACGACCCGGTCTCGTTTGCGTACGGCGCGATTTCGAACCCGCGGCATTACTCGCCCCGCTGGTTTCATGAAGGGTTCGCGACATTCATGGAAACCTGGCTCGGCGGGGGAATGGGCCGCGCGCTCGGCGGATACGACGAAATGATGTTCCGCGCGATGGCGCGGGACGAGGTCTACATCTACCGCGTCGTCGGGCTCGAGGCGGAAGGCACCGCGGCCGATTTCCAGGTGGGGGCCAATTCGTATCTCTACGGGACCCGGTTCATGACGCACCTGGTTCTGAAGTACGGGCCCGACAAATACATCCAGTGGCTCAGCCGGACGGAGGGCAGCAAGGCGTATTTCTCCCGCCAGTTCAAGCACGTCTACGGAGTGCCCCTCGCGGCGGAGTGGGACCGCTGGATCGAAGCGGAGCGCGCGTGGCAGAAGTCCAACCTGGAAAAAATCCGGGAGTATCCGCTCACCAGGTTCGAGGCGGTTCCGACGCCGACGCTCGGCAGCGTCGCGCGCTCCTATTACGACCCGGCGCGCAACGTCCTTTACACCGCGGTGCGGTACGTCGGCCAGATGGCCCACCTGGCGGCCATTCACCTGGACAGCGGCAAGGTCGACCACCTGCAGGATATCAAGGGCGCTGCCGGCTACTACGTGACCTCGTTGACGTACGACGCCAAAGGCCGGCGCATCTTCTACACCACCGATCACCAGAACTGGCGCGACCTGAACGTCTACGACGTGGCACAGCGGACTTCGCGGCGGCTGATTCGCGACAGCCGCGTGGGCGACCTTGTTTACTCGGCGGCGGACGACGCCATCTGGGGCATTCGGCACGCCAACGGCATCTCCACCGTCGTGCGAATTCCGTCGCCGTTCGTCAAATTCCAGGAGCTGTTCTCACTCGAGTACGGATCGGACCTGTTCGACATCGACATTTCTCCCGATGGCCGGCACCTCAGCGGCAGCCTCACGGACATGAGCGGCCGGCAGAAGCTCGTCCGTGTTCCAACCGATCGTCTCAAGCGCGGCGCCGCGCCCTTTGAGACGCTCCACGATTTCGAATACAACACCCCCGGGAACTTTGCGTACTCGCCGGACGGGCGCTACCTGACCGGATCGTCGTATTTCACGGGCGTTTCCAACTTGTGGCGTTACGATTTTCAGACGGGCAAAACGGAAATCCTGACGAATTGCGAGACCGGGCTGTTCCGCCCCGTGGTTCTTCCCGACGGGCGAACGATCGCCTATGAGTACACGTCCAAGGGATTCCGGCCGGGGTTCGTGGACGCCAGGCCGCTGGAGAACGTGAATGCGGTCGAGTACCTGGGACAGGCGACGGTCGAGAAGCACCCGGAGCTCCGCGACTGGAAGCTGCCGTCGCCGGCCGAAGTGGATCTTTCGCAGCTTCACGTCTCCAGCGGGCGCTACTCGCCCGCGGCGGCATTGGGAGTGAACACGATCTATCCGATCGTCCAGGGCTATAAGAACACGGCGGCGGCCGGCTTCCGCGCGGATCTTTCCGACCGGCTGCAGCTCTCGACGCTGAATGCGACGGCGTCCTACTCTCCCGGCACCGCGCTGCCCCTGAAGGAGCGCTTCCATTTCAGCGCGGAAGCAAAGCTCTGGCGGTTCAAGGTCGGGGGCTACTACAATTACGCCGATTTTTACGACCTCTTCGGCCCGACGAAGACGAGCCGCAAGGGGTACGCGCTGCGCGTGGAAAACACGCACCTGCTGCTTTACGACACGCCGCGCCGCGTCGAACTGACCTGGGGCGTGGCCGAGTACGGTGGAATAGACCGCCTGCCCGACGCCCAAAACATCTTCGTCGGGTACAAGCGTTTCGCGACCGCAAGGCTGGAACTCAGATCGGAGTCGCTGGAACGATCGCTCGCAGCGGTGGACGACGAGAAAGGCGAGACGTGGAGCGTGAACGCCCGGACGGTCTACACGGGGCCAAAGGCGTTTCCACGATTCTACGGGACCTATGACCGCGGATTGCTTCTGCCGATGCGCAATTCATCGCTCTGGTTCCGGACGTCTGGCGGCAAAGCCGTAGGAAATCCGAACGATCCCTTCGGCAACTTCTATTTTGGCGGCTTCGGCAATAACTGGATCGATCATCTGGAGATCAGCCGCTACCGCCGGTATTACGCGTTTCCCGGGGTTGGCCTGAACGCAATCGCGGCTACCAATTTCGCCAAGGGTCTGGTGGAGTGGAACCTGCCGCCGGTGCGGTTCAAGAGTTTGGGGAATACGGTCGCGTACTGCAACTGGACGCGGCTGTCGATGTTCTCCTCCGGGCTGTTCACCAATTTTGCCAGCGGGTCGAACCGGGGTGCCTATGGCAACATCGGGGCGCAGTTGGATTTCCGTCTGGTTCTGTTCACCTATCTGAAGTCGACGTTCTCGACGGGGTACGCGGTCGCCACGGACAAGAACGGCCGCGTCTCCACCGAGTACATGATCTCGCTCAAGATTCTGTGACCTTCGCCGACGCCGGGCCCGTGGCCGCCAGCCTTCTTCCCGTTCCCGCGTTTCTGGGCGCTCTGCGGCTGCTCGACAGCTATAAGCTGGTGACGGTCCGGCGGACGCTACGGAGCATTCTGGTCGGGTGCGCCGTTGCGGCTATATGCTACGGGATCAACTCCGCGGCCTTCGCCGCGCTCCGGGGCGCGCCTCGATGGTATCTGGGGCTGGCCGCGCCGGCAATCGAGGAGATTCTCAAGGCGGCGTATGTGATCTGGATGATCCGGACGAATCGCCTGGGGTTCATGGTGGACGCCGCCATCGCCGGGTTCGCGGCAGGCGCGGGCTTCGCGCTCGTCGAGAATGTCACTTATCTCGAGCACTTCGCGGGAGCGAGCCCGCTGCTGTGGATCGTCCGGGGCTTCGGCACGGCCATGATGCACGGCGCGAATACGGCCATTGTCGGGATCGTCGCCACCAGCACGCGCTCGGTCCCGCTGGGTCTCACGATCGCGATCGCCATCCACTGCGCGTACAATCTCGAGCTGCTCCCGCCGGTGGCGAACGCGGCGATGCTCCTGGCGCTGCTGCCCATCGTCCTGGCGCTGGTCTTCATGCAGAGCGAGTCCGCGCTCCGGAAGTGGCTCGGCGACCGCCTGGACACGGACGTCGACCTCCTCCGCGCGATCTCGACCGGCCAGTTCTCCGACACGCATGCCGCGGCGTACTTACGGTCGCTCAAGAGCTCGTTCGCCCCGGAGGTGGTCGGCGACATGCTCTGTCTGCTGCAGCTTTCGCTCGAGCTGAGCGCTCGCGCGAAGGGCGACCTGCTGATGCGCGAGGCTGGGTTCGACGTTCCGCCCGACCCATCCTTGTCGGGCAAGCTGAAGGAGCTGAGCTTCCTCGAAAAGAGCATCGGACCGACGGGACGGCGGGCAATGGCGCCCCTGATTGCCCGCAGCGCGCGCGACCTGTGGCAGGTCGAGATGCTGCGCGAGTCGTCGCGCGCTAGTGCGCCGTCCCGGCCAAGAATCGACAAGGTTCAGGATTGAGACCGTTATTCGCGCGAGCGGGCTGAAGCCTGCCCCGCACTTTATAACTCTTGACAAATCGTCTGTCGCATTCTCGTGAGGGGCGGGCTCAGGCTGGCGCCACTATTTGGGCAGCCTACGATTTTCCGTCGATCCCCAGCTTGCGCATGCGAGCCTGCAGGGTCGTCCGCTTCATCCCGAGCTTCGCCGCCGCTCCGTTCGGTCCGCCGACTTTGCCGTTCGATTGCCGCAGCGCCCGCAGGATCGCCTCCCGCTCCGCCGCCAGCGTCTGCGCCTCGCGGCCGGACGGACCGCCGCCTTTCAACTCGCGGACACGGGCCCGCAGCGCCGACCCCGACGTCACGATCACGGTGCGCTCGGCGAAGTTCTGCAGCTCGCGGATGTTTCCGGGCCAAGGGTATCGCGCCAGAGCGTTAATCGTCTCCGCCGGGATGCTGGCCATTCCCTTCGCCACGCCTTCGCCAACGGCGGTGGCCTGTGCTATGATCCTTCGACTGTCACGGAGAGCATGCAATGTCTTGGTGGGTTTACAGGTGCAACGGCAAACAGCGCGCCTGCCAGGGTTATGACCTGACGTGCAGACGTGGCAAGCAGGTCCACCACGTCGAAGTCAAGGGCGCAGCCGGAGCCGGCTTCCAGTTCATCATCACTTCGAACGAGCCGCGGACGTGGGCCGCAGATGGATCCTACGTGCTCGCCCTTGTCACCCGCGCCTTGGACAAACCAATTCTGAACCGGTTCTGCGGCGCGTCGGGTATGAAGCGATTTCATCTTACACCGCTCGCGTATGTGGCAACATTCGGGCCGTAATTACGTCAATACGGCCCAACAACGCGTTCCAGCCGCCGGGCGGAGCCAGGTCCGGAGCCGGCAATTGCAGTGTGGCACTCTACCGTCACTCGTGCCTGAACGCGGGCGGGCCGCAAACCGAAGAGGTAGTTTTTCCGATGCGCAACCTCTCTTCAGCGCATATCCGCGCGGACTGAAAACGCGCGTCACATCGGGCCAGGCGGGATGGATATCACGATTGCGATGCATGAAGCCGTGCCCATCCTCACGCTCGCAGGTCGCTTCGACGGGTACGGCGCCACGGTCTTTGACCAGCGGGTGGAGGGGCTCGACCAGGAGGTGAAGACCTGGATCCTGGACCTCACTCGGGTCCAGTACATCTCAAGTATGGGCCTGCGGTCGCTCCTCAGGGCGGAAAAGCGGTTGCGGGAGCGTCACGGAGGCCTGGTGCTCGTCGGGTTGGCGCCGCCGGTCCGGCAGGTGCTTGACATGGCCCGCCTGCTGGATCAGTTCCGCGCCGCCGGCTCGGTGGATGACGCCCTGTCGCTCGTTCGCGCCGGCAGCGTCGCGCCCCACCACGCGGTGCATCGAACGCGGCAGAACCGGTCATGCACATTCTGGCCGCTGGCCGGCCGCAGCGTGCTCGAGATCTGGGGATCGCTTGCCTCGGCCGGGACGGAGGGGCGAGTCGCTGATCTCCTGCACACCTTCAGCCTCGAGGATCTGGGGTTTGCGTTCGGCGTGGCAGGTTTCGGCGCCACTCAAGCGCAGGCCTGTGAGGCCACAGGCGCGTTTCTGGCCGCAGGAACCTTTGCCGGCATCGTCCCCGCCGACTCTCACAGGATTGCCGACTTCCTCCTGCCCGAGAGGCCGGGCGACGCCGCGCTGCACGTCGCCTCGGCTCTCGGCGTCGATGGGTCTCCCACCTTCGCCGTGCAAATCTCATGCGAAAACGGGTTTTCGCCCGGCGATCTCGTTCAGGACATGTTCGCACTTGCGTCCGAGTCCTCGGGTACCGACCCCGGCGTGCTCGCGGTGATCGCCATCGTCAGAATTGCCGGGCGCGAGACGCCGGCCGTTGTCGTGGGTGTGGCCGCCGACGACTCAGTATTGGCACGGGCGGAGTCGGGATTCGACGCGCTCGCGCACTGGATGGGCGCCCGGGATCTCGCTCCGGGACGGGTTTTCGCCGGACGGGCGGTCCTGCTCTCGCCGTCTTCATCCTTTCCGTCGATGGCACCGGATCCAAAGGACCTCATCCGAACGATCGCGAGCCTGGACACGCTCGAAGGCATGTCAGAAGTCGATCCACAGTGGCGGATGACAGTGGCCCTCGCGTGGGGGTATAGGCCATCGACAGTGCGGGACGGACGCGAGAAGTTGCTCGCCGTAGAGGTGGAGGGCGGCGGGACCCTCCCCGATGACTGTGAGGCCATCGCCCGGAGGCTTTATCGCGACTGCCGCCGCATCTCGTTGGCGCCCCTCCACGGCGGCTACATGTCGAAGACATTCCGGGTCGTAAGCTACGATGCCGACGGCCGCCGAATGCTGCCGACGGTGCTGAAGATCGGACCGCAGGCGCTGACGGCGCGTGAAGAGCGGGCGAACCGCCAATACGTCGAAACGTTCATCCTCAACAACAGCACGACGATTCTGGGCGGAGCGTCGTCGGGCGACTGGGCCGGGCTCCGCTACAATTTCCTCGGCGTCACCGGCCCCGATAGTTCGCTGGCGTGGCTGCGTGAGCACTATGAACGCCGGCCGGTGGAGGAGGTGCTGCCGCTCATCGACGCGGTGTTCACGCGCATTCTCAAGCCCTGGTACGGCCAGCCCCGATGGGAGCCGGTGAGCCTCTATCAGGACCACGATCCGAGGCGCCTGTTCCCTTCCCTCTGCGATGTGGCCGTCCAGGTGTTGGGCGTGTCCGCCGACAGCCCGCTCCTGCCGTGTCCGGAGCTCGGAGTTGATCTTCCCAATCCCTATCACTTCCTCAAGTACGAATTTTCCCGCCGGCACCAGTCCCGGCTGTGGTACACGTCGATCTGCCACGGCGATCTGAACATGCAGAACATCCTGCTCGACGAGCGGGAAAACATCTACGTGATCGACTTCTCCGAAACCAGGCCGCGCAACATCGTCTCGGACCTGGCCCGCATGGAGCCCATCGTGAAGTTCGAAATGGTTGCGCTCGAGGGCGACGCCGATCTGCGTCGGATGCTGGAGTTCGAGAAAGGACTCATCAGCGCGGCCGCGCTGAACGAGACGCCCCCGATGATTTACACGGGGACGGACCCCGCCGTACGGAAGGCATATGAGGTGATCCGGCTGCTGCGACGTCACGCCAACACGGTCACGATTTTCGAAACGGACATCGTGCCGTACTGGCTTGCGCTTCTGGAATGGACGCTGCCGGTGGTGGCCTACGTGCAGATCTCACCGTGGCAGAAGAAGTACGCCGCGTACAGTGCGGCCCTGCTCTGCGACGCGATCCTGAAGCGCGGAGCAGCCGCGTGACTCGACCGCGCCGCTCTGTTCCAATGGCCGCGCTTGACAATTTTGGCCGCCTAATGCCGCGCTATGGTAAGTTTTAATCCCGCCACATACCGTTAAGAAAACCGCAAAAACACCAGTATTCCGGAGTCGGGTGCGGATCAAAAAGTGTCCCATTCTTCAGGGACGTGCACCATATTTGTGAGTATGTTTATAACGTTGATTTTGAGGCCCGAAGAGTCTACGCCGGCGTGGCGCCGATGTTAGCACCACCCCTGAGGTTGGCCTGTCGTTAAGGAAAGCCGGGAACCCTCTCATGAGCCGCGGGGTTGGACTGTCCCGATCTCGACCTCCAGAAGCGAGACATCGTCGTCGAAGCCTTTGCCGCCGCACAGGCCGGTGATGTGCTCGATCAACCGGTCGAGGGTCCCTGAGTCGTAAGCGGGCTTGCCCATGAGCTCGACAAAGGTGTCGAGCTCCCACATCGAGCCGTCTGCCTGGTAGATCTCGAACGCCCCATCGCTATAGAGATACAGCCGGTTGGACGCGTCGAGCGAGCAGGCCGTGGAACCAAATTCCAACCCGTCGAAGGCCCCGACTATCGGTCCCTCCCCTTTGAGAAGCTGCATCGTTAATTGCGACGGCGATGACCCGCTCAGCAGTAGGGCCGGCGGGTGGCCGCCGCCGGAATAGACCAGTTGCCGCGTTTGCCGGTCGTAGACGCCGTACCAGATCGTGAAATACTTGCCGTCGTGCTGCTCCATGCGAAACGCCTTGTTCAAGGCCGTCAGCACTTGGCCTGGCTGGCGAAAATCCGTCTGGGGAAGGGATTGCGAGCGCAGCGTGTTGAGAACGGAAACCGAAAGCAAGGCGGCGCCGACGCCGTGGCCGCAGACATCCAGCAGGTAGCAGGCGAAGTAGCGAGCATCGAGGTCGTGATACCCGAATGCGTCTCCGCCAAGCGATGCTGAGGGTATAAATCGCCAGTCGGTCCTGATCTCTCCCTGGGGAATGCGCGGCGGCAACAGCGACTGCACGTACTGGGCCGCCTGGGCCACGTCCTCGGCCAGTGCCTGCTGGCTGGCCAGCAGTTTCTGGTACGCCTCGTTCCGCTGCAAAAGGTTGATGTAGCCCCGCGAGTGATAGCGAATTCGGGCGAGCAATTCCAGCTGGTCGGGTAGCTTCACGATGTAGTCGTTGGCACCGATGGCAAAGGCGTCGGCCTTGATCTTGGCTTCCTCCTTGGAAGACAGGACAATCATGGGCACATCGCGCGTGGCATCGTTCTCCCGGAACATCTTTACCAGGGTCAGGCCGTCGATCTCCGGCATCACCAGGTCCTGCAGGATGACCGTGGGAGATACGCTGGCCGCGGTTTCGAGAGCCTTGGCCGGGTCCTTGCAGAAGTGAAACTCGATGTCCTGCTCCTTGGCGAGCATGCGGCGGACCGCCTCCCCAATCAAGGGCTGGTCGTCGATCAGCAAGACCGTGATCTTGTGCTGGGTCAGGGACGGTTGCGTACTCATGGGAGCTCCTCCTAGCCCGTCGATATTCATCGGCATTTCACCGCGGCGAAAGCAGAGAACTCTGAGTGAAGAGGCCAAGCCGGCAGGCAGAGAAGTTCAAACGAGGTCCGGGCAGTATTTTCCTTATCTTCGTTTTCTTCTGCTCCGCGCTCTCCGCGCGCTCGGCGGTGAATAATCCGACTAGCGCCCTTTCATCGTTCGAATCTGCTCGGTGATCGCCGAGGCAATCTTATGGACCGATAAGACTTCGACCGCCGCACCGCACTCGGCGGCCGCGCGCGGCATGCCCCAAACGACGCTGGTTTGCTCGTCCTGGGCGATCGTGTGCCAGCCACGCTGGCGGAGGCGAAGAAGTCCCTGGGCGCCGTCCCGCCCCATCCCGGTCAAGAGAACTGCCACTCCCCAGGCCGGACCGTGAGACGCCACGCTGCTGAACAAAACGTCCACCGACGGACGATACCAGAGCTTGGCGGGCTCGGCGACGTAATGTAGGCGGCCGTCCTCGTCGAGGATCAGATGATCGTTTGTGGCCGTGAGAAGGACCTTCCCTGAGACCGGCATTTGTCCTTCGCCAATGAGCTCAATGGGCCACCGGCATTGTTCCTTCAACCACGAGGCAAGCCCATCGGCGAAGGCGGCATCCACGTGTTGGACGACGACAATGCTGGCCTCCAGGTCGCGCGGCAGCGAGCCGACAGCCTGTTTGACGGCGGCGGGCCCTCCGGTCGATGCTCCCAGAAGGATAAGGGGCGGTGCTTCATCGCAAGCAATGGGCGAAGGGTGCCCGGCGGCCGGCAAGACGTGGAGTCCCGACGGATTGCCGATGAGCTTGCCGATGGTCTCGATTTTGGCCAGCAGGGCGGGGGCCCCTTGAAGTCCGGCAGAGCCCAGGCTGGGCGTATCGACGGCGTCGAGGGCGCCATGTCCCATGGCTTCGTAAACCTTGTGAATGTGTCCGGTCACCGTCGCCGTCACGACCAGGATGGCGCACGGCCGGGTGGCCATGATCTGTCGCGTTGCCTCCACGCCGTCCATACGCGGCATGAACAGGTCCATGAGGATCAAGTCCGGACTATCTTTGCGCGCCAGCATCACGGCCTCGGCGCCGTCTCGCGCCAGCCAGGCCACTTCCAATCCCTGCCGGGACTCTACGACGCGCCGCAGCGCCTCCCGGGCCAGGGCCACGTCGTTGACGACGCCGATTCTCATTCCCTGGCCTCGCCGATCAGGTCCTGTACGGCATTCAGGAACGTCTGGTCGTGAAAGCTGCTCTTGGTCAAATAGCAGTTTGCTCCCGCATCCAGCCCGCGCATCCGGTCTTCCTCTCGATCCTTGTACGACACAATCACGACCGGGAGCGATTTCAGTTTCGGGTCCTGCTTGATGCGCTTGACAAACTCGATTCCGTCCATCCTGGGCATGTCCACGTCGCTGACCACGAGCTGGTAATGGCCGCTGCGGACGGCGTTCCAGCCGTCCATGCCGTCCACTGCGATGTCCACCTCGTAGCCGCCCGTTTCCAGCAATTGGCGCTCCAACTCGCGCACGGTGATCGAATCATCCACCACCAGGATGCGCTTGGCGACGACCTGGCACGGGAACTGGTCCTGTTTGCGTGCCCCGGGAGCCGTCCACGTGAGCCGCCGGCCGGTGAGAAGCTTGTCGATGGATCGCACGAGGTCTTCTGCGTCCAAGATGAGAACCGGGCTGCCGTCCTCGAGGACGGAG
>Ga0137380_10005598_pt1 | contig 11181 bp, 2 predicted proteins | sample SagtaG_17_FD_104809 | JGI IMG/M metagenome (GOLD analysis project Ga0137380, IMG submission 104809) | Vadose zone soil microbial communities from Sagehorn Ranch, Mendocino, California, USA - Sage2_L_100_16 metaG | ecosystem: Environmental > Terrestrial > Soil > Vadose zone | place: USA... | reverse complement strand
GTGGTCCGCTGCAGGTAGCGAGCCCCGTCGGGCGCGTAGCGGAACTGCGTCGTCACGGTGCCCATCGTAACCGCGATCGGCCGGTCCAGGCTGTCGAAGGAGACGGTGCGGCCGTCGCCCTGGGTGAGGTTCCCGTTCGGATCGTAGGTGAAGGTGGCACCGGTCGAGACTGAGACCACTGCGTGCGGTCCGGCGGCGCCGGTGATCCGGTTGGTGCCGTAGTTGTATTGTTGGGCGTAGTCGCTCTTCGTGATGATGTTTCCCAGGTCATCGTAGGCGTAGCTCTCCCCCGACGTCGTGCCCGGGCCGGGCGTCATGCCCGTCCAGAAGCGCGACGAGCCGAGCAGCCGCTGCAGGTCGTCGTACTGGTACGCCTCGGTGGCAGCACCCCCGAGCGGCTGGCACGTCGAGCTGAACTGGATTGCTCCGGTGCCGCCAGCGCGCAGATGGAACTGCTTCACCTGTTTGGCGAGGTTGAGGAAGTGGTCATAGGTGTAGTCCGCCTGCCTGACCAGCGGCGCCGTGGCGGTGGGGCAGTTCGTCGGGGGAGTCTCCCTCAGGCCCGTCGCGGAGAGCTCCAGCGCCATCCCCGTCGAGTCATCGTATTGCGCCGTCTCGGTGATTCCGGTGCCCAGGTCCTGTACGGTCACCTGGCCGCGCACGGACATCCCGCGCACGTGCCGGTAGGTCGTCCTTCTGCTGCCGTCGGCTGCGAGCGCGGTCTCGCCGATCGGATAGCCGCGGCTGTCGTAGTCGAGCGCGGCGAATTCGTTGCTCGGGTAGCTCATCGCCTTGACCCGGCCGTAGTTGTGGTCGTAGCCGTACTCCTCGGTGAACGTCTGCGCCGTCCAGTCGGCGCTCCCCGGGACGGTGGTCTTCACGTTGAACGGCCGCAGCAGCGGATCGTACAGGTAGTCCCGGCGGAACCCATCCGCCCCGACGAGAGCGCCGAGGACGCCGAGCTTCCCGTTGAGGTCGTACTGCCAGGTCGCGTCGAGGACCGGCGCCGGATCGCTGGGCGCCTTGATGAACCGCTGAAAGAGGCGCCCGATCCCGTCGTACTGGTGCGAGACGACGATTCCTCGCGCGTCGGTTTGCGATTCGAGGCGTCCGATGCCGTCCCAGGTGTACGTCCAGATCCCGCGGTCGGGATCCTCGACTCGTTTCTTGCGGCCCAGGTCGTCGTAGGTTGCCACGAGCTTGTTGCTGTTCGCGTCGACGATCATCAGCAGGCTGCCCGCCGGATCGTAGAAGTAGTTGGCGGGGATCGCGTGCGTGGGGCTCGTCGACTGCGTCGTGGCCACGAGCTTGTCGGCGCGATCGTACGTTCGCGACATGGCGAGCGCGCCGCCCTGGGACGTGGGCTTGCTGACCGCGATGTCGGTCCGCAGCCCGATTTCGACGGGCACATAGGTGTAGGTCGTGGTCAGCGTCGCCTCACCTCTGCCGCTCTCGAAGAGACCAGCGGAGGCGCGTACCACGGTCTTCGTCCTGACCCGTGCCAGGGCGTCGATCCGCGAGTATTGCGTCACGAACGGCGAGGCGCTGGAGCCGTCCCACTGCCCGGCCGTACCCGGGCTCCTCCATGGAGCGTACTCGGCGATCTTTAGTCCACGCTCGTTGTAGGCGAGCTTGGTGACGATCTCGAACCCATCGAATCCTTCCGTCCCAGTCGCCACCACGCGCCCGAGCAGGTCCAGGTACTCGGTCTTGATCGGTGCTCCGGCCTGGAACACCTGCCGCTTCGGGATGCAATTCGGCGGCGGGGTACGGCAGGAGAGCCTCTGCTCGACCGGCTGCGTGCCGTCGGTTCTCACCGTCAGGACGCGGCCGAGGGAGTCGTACGCCGTCGTGGTCGCCGGTCCACCTTGGACGTCCTGACGGTACGTCGGCTGCCCTGTCGCAGGATCGACCAGGACCGTGGAGACATTGGACATCGGCTACTTCGTGTCCGTTCCCCTGTGCCAACGCGCAGGGCCCCCACCGCGGCACTGCCGGCGCCCTCGCGGTTCTGCCGGGGTTGGCACGGGATTGCGTATGGTGTCCCCAGATCACCCAGATCACCCAGATCACAGCACCGTCAGGTACAGGAACCACAAACAGCGTGTGCCTACTCTCTTCATGAATGGTAGCACTGGTTCGATACCACCTTCATCGCGTGGGTATTGGCGGCCAGTACGAGGGACAGCGCGACGGAACTGGCCATACGGATGTTACGACTCGTTTCGCCGAGGTCGGCTATTTACGCTCCGAACGTTGGGCAAACTTCACACGGCGCAGGTACGGAAGCAACGCCTTGATGGTTCTTCCAACGAAGGTTGGTGGTAGTGGCGGTCCATATACCGCCGCCTGGACGGCGTTGCCCTCCGACAGGGTGATCGTCAAGAAGTAGCACGTTCCGTCGATGACGCCCGACGATGCTGCGCCTTCCATCCGGACGATGAGGTCGTCATTGAGCGCGCCCGTCAGCCGCTGGATACGCTTCACATACTTAGGTGCAGCTTGAGCATCTCCGGTATCACCAAAGTCGACTACAGCCCCCTGTATGACCGCGACATAGCCATAGTAGCCGAATCCGGAGCCGCCCACTTCTAGGAGAAGCGAATGGCTGTGTTGAAGGAACCCGGCTGCTTCGAGCCTTTGAAAAATGTTGGCTCTCGCCGTCTCAAACCCGTGCCAATTCGCGACGCACGAGCGGAACTCAGGGCGTTTGTCAACGTATGTTCCAACCTTCGCATGCTGTCCCACCTCCTTATAATCGAATGGTTTAAGCACACCTGACGACACGTTCATTGGGTATCCGGTTGCTGCTAGGAAGAACGACATTAGTAAGGAGGTCGTATTCATGGTTCGAGCCTGTATCCGGTCCGATCAGGAAGGCCGACTCGCGCGCCGCCAAGCTCGCGTCTGATGAGATTCTCGATTTTGACTGCCTTCTCCTCGAATCGCGGCACCCCGGTATGTACGTTGAGCCTCGTGTTAAGCTCACCCTTGCTGATATCCACTGCGTGGACCAACTCGTGGCCAAGCACCACAGCAGGTGCGGTTGGCATCGGCCCAGAAGCAGTCGGCGCAAGAGGAGTCGCAGTAGGATTATGCCGTATGACGCTCCCCGATCCTCTTCCGTCGCTTGCTGCCCTGTCGTCATCCGCACGTATGTAGCTCTCCGCTCCCTCCTTGATACGCAAGAGAAATTGTGAAACCTCGAGCTGTTTGAGGAGCTCCGCGCCCGCCGCTGTCGTCCGCAGGGTGTCCATTTGAGCCTCTACCGCCTCGATAAATTTCGGAGTGCCGAAGATCTTGTAGCCTTGATGACCTGCATCCTGTAACGAAGAATCCGGTGTACGCGCGGGAGATGAGTTCTGTCCCGCATCGCTCTGACTCGTCTGCGCGGTCTGCCCCGGCGAACCCTGCGTCGTCGCATTCGAACCGGCCGGCTGTGCCGTCTGAGGCTGGGCTCCACTTAGAGCGTTCCACGCATTATTTGCAGCTGCGATGAGCCCGGGCGTTAACGGCGTGCCGCCCGACATGACATTCGAAATGGGAGCGACGAGCTTTCCCGGAGCACTGACGATATGGCTGCCCAGAGTCTCTACTCTGGCGGTGCTCTTGGCCCACTGTTGGGCTGCTCCACCGCAGGTGCCCTGTTGACTGCTGGGGCACTCGGCCTGGTACCCAGTGGGATCCACGCCACTCAGTGGATTGTTCCCGATGTACGAGTACGGGTTGATCGACTGGCTGTTTGCCGGGTTCGAGATGATCGGGTCGACGCTGAGGAACCTCCCCAGCCGGTAGTCGTACACCCGGCCGTTCATGTGGATGAGGTAGGTGTCGTCGAGGTGCTCGTGCCCGGTGAAGCCGTGCTCGGTGGTCGCGCCGTAGTCGCCGCTCGGGTGCAGCTTGTCGCTGCTGAAGGACCAATCTCGCCCGCGCGGCTTGCCGAAAGCGTCGAAGCCATGTCCGTCGGTGCCGACCTCGAACGCGCCCGCGTTGGTGATCGAGTCGGTGGAGCCGAGCCGGTCGACGTGGAGGTAGCGGATCTCGCGGCTGCTCCGATTGCGATTGTAGATCGCTACGGACGGCCCGATGTACGTCTTCTCTTCATAGGTCGTGCTCGACCAGTCGATCCGCTCGTAGTCTTTGGCGACGTAGTAGACTGTCTTGGTCGGGTAAGGGGCGGCTGGAAGGCCGGTGGTCCGCTGCAGGTACCGGCTCCCGTCGGGCGCGTAGCGGAACTGGGTCGTCACGCTGCCCATCGTAACCGTGATCGGCCGGTCCAGGCTGTCGAAGGTGACGTCGCGGCCGTCGCCGTGGGTGAGGTTGCCGTTCTCGTCGTAGGTGAACGTCGCTCCAGTCGAGAGTGATATCACTGCGTGCGGTCCGGCGGCGCCCGTGATCCGGCTGGTGCCGTAGGTGTACAGGTTGGCGTAGTCGCTCTTCGACGTGATGTTGCCGAGGTCGTCGTAGGCATAGCTGTCCCCGACCGTCGTGCCCGGACCAGGCGTCATTCCCGTCCAGGAGCGCGACGAGGCAAGCAGCCGCTGCAGGTCGTCGTACTGGTACGCTTCGGTGGCAGCCGCGGTGGCCGGACAAGGGGTCAACTGGAGCGCCCCGGCTGCGTCGCGAAGGTAGAAGTTCTTCTGCTGTTTGGCCAGGTTCAGGAAATGATCGTACGTGTAGTAAGTCTGCCGAACATTTGTGGCGCTTGGGCAGCCCGCCGGCACGGTCTCGCGCAGCCCGTCCGCGTGCACCTGCAGCATCATGCCGGTCGAGTCGTCGTAGCTCATCTCCTCGGTGATCCCATTGCCGAGCACTTGCAAGGTTACCTGACCGCGCGCCGACATCGTTTGAACCGTGCGGTAGATGGTCCCCAGCGTGCCGTCAGTCCCGACTTGCGTTTCGCTCAGAGGATTGCCGCGACTATCGTACTTGAGCAAGACGGCCTCATTGCTCGGGTAGCTCATCGCCTTGACCCGGCCGTAGTTGTGGTCGTAGCCGTACTCCTCGGTGAAGGTCTGCGCAGTCCAATCAGGGCCGGCGGGGACGGTGGTTTTCACGCTGAATGGGCGCAGGAGCGGATCGTACAGGTAGTCCCGGCGGAAGCCGTCGGCGCCGACCAAGGCACCGAGCACGCCTAGCTTGTTGTTCAGATCGTACTGCCAGGAGTCCGTGAGAACGACTCCTGGGTGCGCCAGGTCCGGCATCGTGCGCTGGACCAGCCGTCCGATGCCGTCGTACTGGTAGGAGACCACGTTCAAGCGCGCGTCGGTCTGCGTCTTCAGGCGTCCGACGCCGTCCCAGGTGTACGTCCAGACGCCGCGGTCCGGATCCTCGACTCGCGTCTTACGGCCCACGTCATCGTAGAATGCCACGAGCATGTTGCCGCCGGCATCGATGATGATACACACGTTGCCTGTCGGGTCATAGAAATAGTTCGCCGGGATGGCGTGCGTGGGGGTCGTCGACTGGGTCGTCGCGACGAGCTTGCCACCGCGATCGTACGTGCGCGACATGGCCAGGCCGCCGCCCTGCGAGACCGGCTTGCTAACCGCGATGTCGGTTCGCAGCCCGAGGTCGATCGGCACATAGGTGTAAGTCGTCGTCAGCGTGGCTTCACCTCTGCCGGTCTCGAACAGACCGGCAGAGGCCCGCACCACGGTCTTCATCCCGACCCGCGACAGCGCGTCGAGCCTCGAGTACTGCGTTACGAATGGGGAGGCGCTCGAGCCGTCCCACTGCCCAGCGAGCCCTGGACTCTTCCAGGGGGCGTACTCGGCGACCTTCAGCCCGCGTTCGTTGTAGGCAATGTTGGTGACCACCTCCAGGCCGTCGAATCCTTCGACCCCCGTCGCCACGACGCGGCCCACCCGGTCGAGGTACTCCGTCTTGATCGGAGCGCCCGCCTGGAACGTCTGGCGCCGGAGGAGGCAATTTGCCGACGTGGTGCAGGCCGAGAGTCTCTGCTCCACCGGCTGCGTGCCATCCGTCCTGACCGTCAGCACGCGCCCGAGCGGGTCGTACGCAATGGTGGTAGTGGGTCCGCCCTGGATGTCCTGGCGGTACGTCGGCTGCCCTGTCGCCGGATCGACCACGACGGTGGAGACATACTGCACGGCCGCGGTCGGGCGCTTGGTCTCCGTCGTCCGGAAGTAGCCATCGCTCGTGTACCCGTAAGTCGTGAGCAGTTCGCCGGAGATGTCCCGCCCGGTGACGTGCTTGCCGCTGACGTTGCCGAACCCGACGTAGTCGTACGCCGACTGCGCTTCCAGGACGCCACGCAACAGCAGCGCCTCGGATTGCAGCTTGCGGTTCGTAGCGGTGGGCGTTGTACCGGTATCCGGATTCCAGACGTAGTTGGTCGCCTGCACCTTTGCATCCGCGGACGCCGTCACCACCGGACACGAGGGCGGAGTCAGAGAGCACGCCCGCGCCGACGTGCCGCTCACCAGGCAGCCTTCGTTCAGCGAAAACGTCCCCGTGAAGAAGTCGCTCGAGAGCTCGCGCGAGGTCACCTTGCCGAGCCACCAGATCGCGGTGTCGTTCACGATCGTTCGGGTATCGCGCCTGATCACATCGCGAGCGGTGATCGTGGTGCCCGGCACCGGCGTCTGGCCGTTCACAACTACGCACGAACGCACTGCCTCCCCGGAGACCAAGTCGACCTCCGAAGCCGTCTGCGTCTGGGTCGTCAGCGGGACGGTTCCAGTCGGTGGCTGCGCAAGATCGAACTTCTTTTCCAGGCTCGCCGGCGAAAACACGACCCACGCTCCGGAAGTGCTCTGCTCTGCGTGCCACCAGTAGGTCGTTTCGCTCAAGGTCGAGCCGCCCGGCTTGACGAGGGCGATGGTCACCCGCTTCGGCCTGCTCGTCAGCGGGAATTCCTGGTGGAACTCGGTCTTGGTGCGCAGGTTGTTCGGGCTGCAGATGCCGCCGCACCCGGCGTACCCGGCCGTGGCGTCCTCTCCCGCCGCGGGCGGCAACTGCTCCTCCGCCACGATCACCTTGAACCCCTGCATGCCGCGCCCTTCGTTGTTGAGCATGGCGTCCTGGTAGCGGTAGCAGGTCTTGTTGCTGCCCGCGCCCAGTCCGTTGCTCACGTCGAAGCGCGATACGGTCCACATCGAGGAGGTGAAGTAGACGTATCCGGCAGAAACGGGAAAGTTGGTGTCGTTCTGGTGCGCTACGTAGAACGACTCGCCAGAAGGCAAGTCGCAGCCGGACAATTGCGCCTGGAGGTCCCTTGGCAACGATAGCGGTTGATGGACCCACGATGCGGTCGCCCCGAGACCGTTCGTGATAACCGTCAGAAGGTCCGGCGCTCGCGCCAGCCCTCGCGAAAGGTATGGACCAAGTTGAGTCGCGGCGAGCCCGGCGTAGCCGTTGCCGTTCAGCCCATTCACGAGGTCAAATCGAACGTCTGTCATGCCGTCGCCGTCCCAGTCCACCGGGTTGTTGCCGGCCGCTGTATTGATCGGCGCCCAGAGATTGGTCGGTATGCCGAGCAAGGCATACGAACCATCCGCTTGCTCGACGAACTTGTACGCGTTCCACTGAAAGACGGAGTGGTCGTAGCCGCGCCAGGCGGACGGCGCAGTGTCGAACTCGGCGCCGCAGAACACCGCAGGATCGCCGCTCGGCAGAAGCGACCGCGGATCGCCTCCGCAGTAGTCGATCGTCCTCACGTTGGGGACCATCAGCTCGTCCACGCCGTCTCCATCCACGTCCATCGCGAAGGCGTACTTGGCGCGGTCGGGATAGTTCGCGGGATCCGTTCCATTCGGCGGGTTTGGCGGCATCGCCACGGGAACGGATCGGAAGATATTCTGGTTGCCGATCGAGCCGCCCTGGTTGATCCAGACGGTACCAGGCTCGTAGATGTCCGGCAGACCGTCGCCGTTCACGTCGATCCAACGGCGCTGCGGGTGGTCGCCGAAGTAGCCGACCGGTCCCTGGCGCGAGGTCGTGACGTCCGCCAGGTAGTACGTGGCGTAGGCTTGCGCGGGGCCGCCGATGCGCATCAAATCGACACCTTTGAAGAAGGTGATCCTGGTCCAGTCCTGGCTGCCGAAACCCGCCTGTGGGTCGAAGACCGCATCGACGAGTCCATCGCCGTTCATGTCGCGCTGCATCTGCACGCCCGTCCCGGTGGACGGCGGCGCCGGGCTGGAAAACGTATCGACATTGTTCACCCAGTCGAAGATGTCCTTCGTGCGGCGCCGGATGATCGTTTCAGTCGGTCCGCCCGTTGCCATCCGAATGTCGAGAATCCCGTCGCCATCGTAGTCGATCGGGGCGACGTACCCACCGTTGGAGCCCATCGATCGGTTCGTGGGCGGTTGGTACTTCCATGGCTGCCCGCAAGAGGTAAACGCCGCGAACGTGAGGAATCCGTTCTGCGTACCGGTCATGTCCGCCCGGCCATCACCGTCGATGTCCTCGGAAGCATCCAGGTGCAGCGCTTCGGAAGGTTTGTCGAAAGCGAGCCCGAGGTTCGGATCGAGAGGCGAGAAGGTCTGGACGCAGGTCGTGACGTCGAGGTACCTGGTCCTCGCATGAGTAGACGGATCGAAATAGTCGTAGACGTGGTCGCGCCTGCCGTCTCCGTCGAAGTCGCCCGCGGCGCCGGCGCGCCAGTCGGTCCCGAGTGTCTGGCCGGCGAACGAAAGTTGCCTGAAGTCGAAACCCGGCGCGTCCTCTTGATAGGCGAAGGTGGTGGAAGGAAGCTTCTCGATCCCGCACGTCGCCCCGGCACACAGCGTGATGCTCTGGAGCAAAGAGCGGCGGGTCGCTCCGCTCGTCTTGTAGGAAAGCTCGTACCGACGGACGTACTGCGCGCCAGCCTTGGTCGAGATCGCCGCGAGCCGTGCCGTCGCCGGTGACGCCACGCCGAACCTGTACGTCGTCCGTTTGTCCTGGCGCTCGCCCGTATAGGCGAACTCGACGCTACGCGCATCGGCTCCTATCGTGCACGCATTCGCCGAGCCGTTCCCCGTGTAGAGGATGCTCGTGAGCACGACCTCCAGGTCCAGCCCGCGCGTCGCGTATCGATCGTAGTTGTAGAGGATGCAGTTTCCACTTCGGTCGAACTCAGCGCTCAGGGACCACACGTCCGGCGGGATGCTCGAGCCCGACGCGATCGGCTGGAAATACGAAATCCGCCCGGACTTGTGCTCCACTTGGAAGGACGACTGCCACGAGCCTGTTCCGACGGCGCCCTGCAGGGTGATCCGGGCGAACTGGTCCGCCTCGGTTCTGTATTCCGATCCGGTCACGCCATACGTGCCGGAGACCGCGATCAAGCGCTGGCCGTCCAAGCAGAGCCGGTCGGACGAGTCGTGCTGCACCGGCCGGTTCGCTCCCTCCTGGGCGTACGTGCGCGGGCAGCGGTAGATGCTCCTCATCGCCGAGACAGACCAGCCTACGCCCGCTACGCCATTGCCATTGCGGCTGCTGTACGTGAGCGCCACGTCGGGCTGCATGCCGGCGCGCCCCGGCGGCACCTCGATCGGAACGCGGTAGGCGGCCGCGCCCCCTTCGGTCGAGGGCGTTCCGGGAATCGTCCCGACCCATCCCTGAGCGGGTACGTTCGGCGGCGTGACGGGTGAATCGGGCAGCGTAGAGAGCCAGCTCAGTACGACGATTCTTGCGCCCTGGTTCGAGGTGTATGCGCTGCAACCCGACGGATTGCACGCTCGGACTCGGTAATAATACGTGCCAAATGCCTTCCCCACGAAGGACTTGGAGGTCGTCGTGAGCGACGTCGTCGTCCAGCTCGTTCCATCCGGCGATTCGTCGAGATCGTATCGATCGGACCTTCCGGAGCCGGGGGCCCACGACACCGTGTAATTCGGACCGCTCTCCGTAGGAACGCTGAACGCGGCAGGCATGCCCGGGGGCCACAGGACCGTGACGAAGTATTCGGCGTTGAAGGCGCTGCATCCGGCGGAGTTGCAGGCACGCGCCTTGTACCCGTACGTGCCGTCGCTTTTGCCGGAGAAGCTCACCGAGGTAACGAGGGGCCCCATGCTGGAGAGAAGTCCGCCGTTCTGGAAGAGCTCGTAGCGATCGATGTAGCGGCTCGACACGCCGTTCACAGATTGCGACGTGGTCCACGAAACGGTGTAGGAGCCGTTCGTGACTGTGCTCGTCGGGCCGGACATCGGTCCGGGTACGGCGGGAGGACAGCTGACGGTGCCCGCGCAGATGTTGTTGGCGGTGCTCGACTGGCACACGTCATTGATCGTGCACGCGTCGCCGTCGTTGCACGCCGTCCCGGGCGGATACCACGTTTCCACCCAGACCATGTCCGACGAGCAGTACCAGCCTTTCTGACAATCTCCGGCCGGAGGCGGGGGCGGCTGCGGACCGCAGAGCGACGCTGCAAGAGCGTCCGTGTGCGCGCCGAAGAGAATCCCGGCGGCACCGCCGAGCAGCGCGCCAGCCACGGCTCCAGCAACCAGACGAAGCGGAACCCGCGTCCCGGGGAAGTTCGGTCCCATGCTCCCCTCCCCCGCTTACCGACGCGCGTCTTAAGCGCGCCGCGGGTCGTGTCGTCAAGAGGCCGAAGACCTGTCCGGAGGGGTCGAAATCAAGCTTTTGAAGAATTCACTTTGATAATCAGTAAAGTACGTCGCAGAGCGGTCTTCTGTGGTTGTTTGATCCTGAACCGCTGGCCCGCTGCCGCTACATCTTCGCCTTGAGGGTCACGACCATCGCGTGCCCGCCTGAGTCGTCGCGGAAGTCGATCTTCCCCCCGCACCGGTCGATCGCGAACCCGCGCACCAGCCGCGCCTGCGGGTCGGCCGGCTCGCGGTAGCGCTCCTTCAGCTTGCCGTCGACGCCGCTCACCGTGGCGGTGATGGTCAGGCCGTCGGTGTCGATCTTGATGGCCGGGCTCTTGCCTTCCTCGGGGTGCTCCTTCGCCTCGCGGAGCAGCGCGAAGGCCCAGAGGACCGCCTCGTCCTTGTCGGCTTCGACGGGCGGCAGCACCGCCTCGATCTTCACCGGCACGTCGGACTGCGGATCGACCGCGTGGAAGAGGCCCTGCGCCTTGGCAAAGGCGGCGTCCATCTCGATCCCGCGGACATCCTCCTTCTTGAAGGCGTCCGAATAGTCCAGGATGAGCTTCTTCGCCTTGACGATGCTCTCCGCGTTCTCCTCGGAGATGCCCTGCATGTTCTT
>Ga0137380_10005594_pt1 | contig 11184 bp, 9 predicted proteins | sample SagtaG_17_FD_104809 | JGI IMG/M metagenome (GOLD analysis project Ga0137380, IMG submission 104809) | Vadose zone soil microbial communities from Sagehorn Ranch, Mendocino, California, USA - Sage2_L_100_16 metaG | ecosystem: Environmental > Terrestrial > Soil > Vadose zone | place: USA... | reverse complement strand
GTCGGCCAACGGGCCATTGCGACGTTTCGCTCGCGGGGCCAAGGGGGTGCGTCGGGCGTGGATCCTCCCGAACGCACGACGGTTCTCCGGGAGATTTGCCGTTCGCGCTTCGCGTATGTCGATCTCGAGTTCGAAACGGATCGCGAATACCTGCGGTCGCTAAGCCGCCTCGCATCGGACCATCGAACGACGGTCATCGTGTCTCACCACTTCGCGCAGGCTGCCGAGGCGCCTCGGGTTTTGGAGGCCCTCGATGCTTGCGCCGCCCAGGGCGAAATCGCGAAGGTTGCAGTCCCCGTAGTGGAGTTCGAAGAAGCGGTCCAGCTCGTCGACATAGTCCGGTCGCGGAACGGTCGTCCATATCGGTTCGTCCTGATTGGGATGGGCGCTGGGGGAATGATGACCCGCGCCCTCGCGAACTCGCTCGGCCAAGAAATCCAGTACGCTTCCTGGGAGCGATCGGCGGCTCCTGGTCAGCTGTCCCTGGGGACCGCCACACGCCTCCGCGGCCTGGAGCCGACGATTCTCGGTTTGATCGGCCATCCGGTGGAGCACTCGATTTCTTCGACGATGCACGAGGCGGCGCTAGCCGCCTTGGGGTTGCCCGCCGCCTATCTGCCATTCGACATCCCGTCCGAATCGCTGGATCAGTTCCTTCTCGCGGCCGAACGCCTTCGAATCCGAGGATTCAACGTGACCAGCCCGCACAAGGAAGCAGTCGCTCGATCCGTGGACGAACTCGACGGCGATGCGGAACGACTTGGAGTGGTGAACACGGTCGTCCTTCGGGACGGATGGAGCGCGGGTCACAACACGGACGTCTACGGATTCCGGACATCCTTGCGGTCTCTCGGGCTGCGGGTCGGCGACCGGAACGCCCTCGTCGTCGGTGCCGGCGGCGCCGCCAAGGCGGTCGTCGACGTCTTGCTCCGGGAAGGCGCCCACGTGCAGTTGACGAATCGCACCGCCGCACGAGCGGAGGCTCTCGCGGAATCGTTCGACGATCAAATCGAGGTCCTCCCTCTCGAAATCCTAACGCGAAAGGGTCCATGGGACCTCCTAGTGAACGCGACCCCGGCCGGCACGAAAGGTGTTCCCGACGGCTTCCCCGTGCCGGAGGCGGTGATCGGGAAGGCGGGCTTCATCTATGATCTCGTGTACAATCCGCCGGTCACGCCGCTCCTTCGAACTGCGAAGAAGCTGAACCGCCCGGGAGCTTCCGGGCTCGAGATGCTCGTCCATCAAGGAGCAAAGGCCTTCGAGCTCTGGACCGGGCACGCCGCGCCGTTCGAGGCGATGCAGCGGGCGGCGAAGGAGGCGTTACGGTGAGGGCCAACGCCTCTTGCTTCGGTGCGGGCACGATCGTGAACGCGATTGCGATTGGCAGGGGTGCGGCCTTCGGTCTCGCCATGCGCGTCACGGCGACGGCGGAGACCAAGCCCGAGGGCCTCGGCGTCCGGGTCCACGTTCTCGACGGACTCGACCCGGCCCTCGTCCGATCGTGCGCCGAGCGGGTCCTTCGACTGCGTCCCCAAGAGGTGGGCATCGAGGTCACGATCACCTCGGAGATTCCGGTCTCACGCGGGCTGAAGAGCAGCTCCGCCGTCGCGAACGCCACCGTCCTCGCATGCGCTCGCGCCCTCGGCGCGCCGCTCGAACCGCTCGAGATCATCGGGATCGGAGTGGACGCGGCCCTTGATGCCGGGGTGACGATTACCGGTGCCTTCGACGATGCGTGTGCGTCCTTCTTCGGTGGAATCGTGGCGACCGACAACCACGCGCGGAAGGTCCTCGCGGCCGATCGCTTTCCGTCCGAGCTCGTCGCCTTGGTCGAAGTGCCCGATCGGACGATCACGAAGTCGAGTCTCAACGGCACGGACTTTGTCCCCATCCGCGCGCAGGTCGAGGAGGCCTTCCGCCTGGCGCTGCGTGGCGATTACTTCCGCGCGCTGGAGGTCAACAGCGCCGCGTACGCACCCCTGCTCGGCGTCGACGAGTCGCCGGCGATTCGGGCTCGGGCCGCGGGCGCGAAGGCCGCCGGGGTCACCGGGACAGGCCCTTCCATCCTCGCGTTGGTGGCGCCTTCCCATGTCGACGCCGTTCGGCGGGCGATGGACGATGGCTCATCCGAGGTTCGCGTGGTGAACCTGAACACGATCGAATCGCGCGGAGTGGTCACATGAGATACCGCGCCCTCGCCTCTCGAGTCTCCGGATTGATCCGTGCCCCGCCGTCGAAGAGCTACACCCACCGCGCGGTCATCCTCGCCGCCTTGTCTTCCGGCCCCTGCCGGATCCGTCAGCCCCTGCTCGCAGAGGATACCGAGGCAACGATCGCGGGCATGGCCGCGTTCGGCGCGGAGATTGAACGAACTGCGGACGGTCTCCGTGTCGCTTCGGATTCCCTGCGGCCCCCCGGTGCCCCGATCGACGCAAGGAACTCGGGCACGACATTGCGCCTCCTCACGGGGGTGGCCGCGCTCCTCGATGGATCGACGACGCTCTCGGGCGATGCGAGCCTCCGGAAGCGGCCCATGGGACCGCTCCTGGATGCCCTCACGGACCTCGGGGCTCGCGCGCGGTCCCCCTCCGGCGATGGTCTCCCGCCCGTCGAGGTCGAAGGGGTCCTACGCGGTGGCCGTGTCTCCCTGTCCGGCTCCGTCAGCTCCCAATTTCTTTCGAGTCTACTGATCGCCTGCCCTCTCGCAGCCAATCGGTCCAACATCGAAGTCCTTCCTCCCCGGCGCTCGGAGCCATATGTCGAGATGACGCGGCAAATGGTCCGCGCGTTCGGCGTGGAAATTGCCGTGGATGGGAGCTCGTACCTCGTGCCCGGCGGGTGGACGTATCACCCGAGGGACCTGGAGGTTCCCGGGGACTTCTCGTCCGCGGCCTTCCCCCTGGTCGCGGCGGCGATCACGGGCGGGGACGTGACCGTCGAAGGCCTCGACATGCGCTCCCCCCAAGGTGATCGCCGGATCGCCCACCTTCTGAAGTCATTCGGCGCCCGGGTGGATGTCGCCCCGGATCGCGTGCGGGTCCGAAGCGGGGATCTCGCAGGCGAGACGGTGGACGTCAGCGATACGCCCGATCTCTTCCCGATCCTCGCAGTCCTCGCGACACAGGCGGATGGCGAGACGCACTTCGTGAACGGGGAGCACCTCCGGGTCAAGGAGAGCGATCGGATTGCGTCGACGGTCGCGATGCTGCGGGCCTTGGGTGCGCACGCGGAACCCACCGCGGGCGGTTGCGTCGTTCGCGGACCGGCGAAGCTTCGCGGCGCGTTCATCGACTCCCGGGCAGACCATCGCATCCTGATGGCCGCCGCAATCGCCGGTCTCGCCGCGGACGACTCCGTGGACATCTCGGATCCCTGGTGCTTCCGCGTCTCCTATCCGTCGTTCCTCGACGACATGCGAGCCCTCGGGGCCCTTCACGCGGTGGTCGGATGAACGTCTTCGGCGCGCGGTACCGGACCACAATCTTCGGGACGAGCCACGGTCCGTTCGTCGGCTGCACGATCGAGGGACTGCCCGCCGGCACACGAATCGACGAAGCCTTCGTCCAGGCGCAGCTGGATCGCCGCCGTCCGGGACAGAGCCTCGTCACGAGCCAACGCAAGGAGGCGGATCGCGTGGAATTCTCGGAAGGCATCTCGGACGGGCTGGCGACGGGCGAGCCGATTGTCGCCCTCATCCGCAACGAGGACATGCAATCGAAATCCTACTCGACCGTCGCGCGCGTCCCACGGCCCGGGCACGGAGACTTCGCCGCCGCGATGAAGTATGGAGGGAAGAGCGATCTCCGCGGGGGTGGCCAGCTCTCCGGCCGGATGACAGCTCCCATCGTCGTCTCCGGGGCGATTGCCCGACAGGTGTTGGAGCCGAAAGGGGTACGGTTTTACGCCCATGCGGCCCAGATAGGCCGAGTCACCGCGCAACCCGTCAGCCCGCAACAAATCGAGGCCAACGTCGAACGTAACGCGGTTCGCTGTGCCGACGTCGAGGCGGCGGACCGCATGATCGAGGAGATCGAGGCCGCCCGGAAGGACCGCGATAGCGTCGGCGGCATCATCGAGGCCGTCGTGACGGGCCTCCCTCCTGGCGTGGGCGAGCCGTTCTTCGAGTCCATCGAGTCGGCACTCGCCCATCTCCTCTTCTCGATTCCCGCCGTGAAGGGCGTCGATTTCGGCGCCGGCTTCCGAGTGGCGTCCATGCGCGGAAGCGAGCACAACGATCCGTTCGCGGTCGAGGCCGGTCGAGTCGTGACCGAGACGAACCATGCGGGTGGGATCCTGGGCGGCATCACGAACGGCATGCCCGTCACGTTCCGCGTCGCGGTCAAGCCAACCGCGTCCATCGCGAAGCCGCAGCGATCCGTCGATCTTGCCACGATGATGCCAACGGAGATTGTCGTCACCGGCCGTCACGACCCGTGCATCGTCCCGCGGGCCGTGCCGGTCGTGGAGAACGCGGCAGCGATGGCGATCCTCGATCTCATGCTCGCGGGGGGATTTCTTTGAGCGAAACGGAAATCGCGAGGCTGCGAGACGAGATCGCGGAGGTCGATCGGGAGATCATCGGCCTCGTGGCGAAGCGCCTCGATCTCGCGGCCGAGGTCGGCTTGGAGAAGAGGATTCTCGGCCGGCCCTTGCGGGACCCGCGGGCGGAAGAACTCGTTCGAGCGCGCCTGTTGGCGGAGGCCGCAAAGCGAGGCATCAGTCCAGCGTTCGGCGAAGGCCTGGCTCGACTTCTGATCGACGAGAGCCTGCGGCGACAGGGGAGCGTCCGACCTGTGATGTCGATCCACCAGCGTGTCTTGGTGGTCGGGGGCGCGGGGCGAATGGGCCAGTGGCTCTGCCGATTCTTCCGTTCTCGCGGGTGGGATGTCGTCGTGAATGACATCGCTGGCCCCCTCGAGGGCTTCCTGTTCGAACCGGACCCGGAGAAGGGCGTGCACGAGGCCGACGTGATCGCAGTCTCCGTGCCGATGTCGGTCTCCGCGGAGGTGTTGCGCTCGATCGCAGGGATGAAACCGAAGGCCCTCGTCTTCGACGTCTGTAGCTTGAAGGGGCCGGTCGAGCGTGAGCTTCGAGCAATGGGTCGGTCCGGTCTGCGGATCGCGAGCGTGCATCCGCTGTTTGGACCAAATCTCTGGCCGATCTCGAGCGGCAACATCGCGTTCATCGATTGCGGGAACGGCAAGGCGGTGCTCGAAGCCAGGGAGCTGTTCCGCGCGAGCGGGGCGTCGTTCGTGGACATTTCCTTGGCGCACCACGACGAGTCCATGGCGTTCCTCTTGGGGCTGAGCCAGCTTTGCCTCTTGACGTTCGCGCGATGCGTCGCGGAAAGCCCATTCGACCTCGCTGGCCTGAAGAGTCCCCCCGGCACGACATTCTCTCGCCTCTCGATCGCTGCCGCGAGGCTCCTAGCGGATCCTCCGGCCCTGTTGAGAGACATCCAGGCCCTGAACCCTCATACGCCGCTCATCCATCGCCGGATCCGGGAGACACTGGACGAGTGGCAGAATGCCACCGCGTCGGAAGGCTCGGACTTTCTCGGTATCCTCGGCCAGACGCGGACGGACTTCTTGGGAAAGGTGTCGCTTTGAGCAAGATTCGTGTGGCAGTTCTTGGAGCGACTGGGAATATCGGCCAGCGATTCGTGAGCTTGCTCCAGGACCACCCCACGTTCGAGCTCGCGCTCCTCGCGTCGTCCGAGCGAAAAGTCGGCGGGTACCTCAAAGACTTCTGGCGGCTCGAAGATGTTACGCTCGCCACGCACATCGCCTCGATGGAACTGCAGCCGCTCGACGTAGGCGTCCTCCGGTCGCACGACATCGTCGCGGCGTTCAGCGCACTCCCGGCGGAAATCGCCGGGGACATCGAGGCCGACGCGGCCCGGGCGGGGGTGCGAGTCTTCTCCAACGCGTCGGCTCACCGCATGGATGCGGACGTTCCGCTCTTGCTGCCGGAAGTGAATCCGAACCATCTCTCGCTCGTCGAACGTCAGCCAACGTTTCGGGAGGGTGGCTTCGTCGTGACGAACCCGAATTGCTCGATCACAGGCCTGGCCCTTCCGCTGAAGCCCCTCGCGGACGCGCTGGACCTCACGGACGTTCATGTGGCGACGTACCAGGCACTCTCCGGGGCCGGATATCCCGGCGTTCCATCCCTCGACATCACCGCCAACGTCGTGCCTTTCATCGAGACCGAGGAGGAAAAGATGCGACGGGAAGCGAAGAAGATCCTCGGGTCGATGTCCGACGGCATCTTGCCGAGTCCCATCGACGTGTGGGCGAACTGCGCTCGCGTCGCGGTACGCGACGGTCATCTTGAGGCGGTCTCGATTCCTCTCAAGGACGATGTCCCTTCGGGCGAACTCGTGCGGCTCCTCTCATCCTTCCGCGGGGAACCCCAGGTTCAGCAGCTGCCGACGGCCCCGAAGCAGCCGGTCATCGTCCGCGCGGAAGCGAATCGACCGCAGCCACTGCTCGACCTCATGGCAGGCGAGCCCGCCCGGGCACGCGGGATGGCCGCAACCGTCGGCCGGATTCGGGTCGTGGGCCGCGTCGTTCGTTTCTTCGTCCTATCGCACAACACGATTCGCGGCGGCGCGGGCGGGAGCCTGCTCAACGCGGAGCTCGCACACCGGAGAGGATACCTTGACTGAGCCGTGGAAGGTCGCGAAGTTCGGTGGAAATTGCGTCAGCACCGTGGACATGTACACGCGGATCGCGAACCTCGTCCACGTGGACCTGACGCGGAAGTTCCTCGTGGTGTCGGCGATCTCAGGCGTAACGGACTCCCTCGTCACAATCCTGGCGCAGCCGCGTGAGGAGAAGGAGATCGACCCGTACGTCGCGGAGCTTCGTCGCAACCATCTCGGCCTCTTGCCGAAGTCCCGCGAAGGCCCGGCTGGAAGCGCAGAGGCGATCGACGCGCTCGCGACGAAGCTGGAGCGCCTCCTTTACGGGGTCGCGTATACAGAGGAGATCACCCCGCGAACGCGGGACTTTGTCCTCTCCTTCGGCGAGCGGTTGGCCGCGCAGGTCGTCGCGGCGAATCTGTCTCACCTTGGAATTGACGCGGTGCCGCACGAGGCAGACGCCATCGGTCTCATCACGGACGACACCTACGGGAACGCCACGGCGTTGCTCGACGAAACACGCGCTCGCCTTGCGCCGTTCCTCAAGCGTGAGGCGCAAGCCGGCCGAGTGAGCGTCATCACGGGATTCTTCGGCCTCTCCCGAGAGGGCAAGACGGCGACGTTCGGCCGGGGCGGCTCCGATTACAGTGCCGCCGTCGTTGCGCACGCCCTCGAGCTGCCGACGATCGAGATCTGGAAGGATGTCGGCGGTTTCATGAGCGCGGACCCGAAGATTGTCCCGGAGGCGTTTCCCCTCTCCGCGCTTTCGTACGACGAAGCTGCCGAGCTCTCGTACTTCGGCGCGAAGGCCCTCCATCCGCGGTCGGTGCAGCCCGCGCAGGCTTGCGGCGCGTCGATTGTCTTGAAGAACATCTTCCGGCCGGATGAGACGGGCACTCGGATCGGTCCCGACACGGTAGACCGGAGCGGCGATGTCAAGAGCATCTCCTATGTACGTGATCTCGCAACCCTGAAGGTCTTCGCGACGGGTGCTGGGCAGAAGGAGGGTCTACTCGCACAGGTCGCGACCGCCCTGACGAACGCGGGCACGAACGTGTACAGCGCGGCGACGTCGCAGACGTGCATCGCGCTCCTCGTCGACGCGGATGCGTTGAGCCGTGCGAAGAAGGCGCTTGCGCGCCTCCCGTTCGGTCTCGTCGAACGGATTGAAGTGCTGCCGCACGTGTCGCTGATCAGCTTCGTCGGCGAAGGCCTCGGATACGCCCATGGCGTTGCCGCGAGGGTGTTCCGCGCGGTTGCGGAACGTGGCATCAACGTGCAGCTTATCTCGGCAGGCGCGTCGATGGTCGCATACACGTTCACGGTCGACAACGAGGATCTCGAGAGAGCCGTCCAAGCGGTGCACGGGGAGTTCTTTGGGCATCGACATCCCCGGGCCGAGGTCCCCGTGGGCTCTCAGGGCCACACCTAGCAAGGCAGCTTCAGGCTACTGCTTTTCCATAACCGAAGCCATATAAAATACAATAATGCCTAAATATTATCTACACTTTCCATAAACGGGCAGGCAGCCCAAGAACCATGTCCCTTTTCGGAATTGAGAGACGACAACGACGCCTCGAGGGTGGCGCGGGCCGGATCTTCCTTCTGGCTCTCGATCACGGCCTGGCCGCAGGACCCGTTCCAGGAATCGAACGGCCGGCGGAGCTCCTACGACGTCTTCGGTCCGCCCCGTTCTCCGGGCTCCTCGTGAATCCAGGGATGGTCCGTTCCATCTCGACCGACATCGCGCCCTCCTGGGGTCTGATCGTGCACCTCTCTGCCGGCACCCTTCTCGGTTCGAGGCCGGGAGCCAAAGTCCTCTCCTCGACGGTCGAGCATGCGGTCTCCCTCGGAGCCGACGCGGTCTCGGTCCAGATCTCGTTCGGCGATCCTTGCGAGGACCGAATGATTGCGGATGCAGGGCGCGTCGTCGACGCGGCGACTTGCCTCGGCCTGCCGGTTTTTCTGATGGCCCACGCGCCCGCAGAGCCTGGCGGGTCCTCGATGGATTCCGTTGGAGCGGCCCACGCCGCGCGAGCCGCGGCCGAGGTGGGCGCCTCCATCGTACAGACGAATTTCGCAGGCGGGCCGGATGGCCTGCGTAAAATCGCCCGCGGCTGTCCGGTGCCGGTGGTCGTCGCCGGCGGACCAAAGCGTTCGACCGAGGAGGCGTTCCTCGACGCCCTTCGCGAGGTGATGCGTGCTGGTGCGGCAGGAATTTCCGTCGGCCGTCGGATATTCGAGGCCTTGGATCCTCCCGCCACGGCACAACGGATTGCGGACGTGGTCTTCGGGAGTGATCGGCCCTTAATCATCGAGGCGGCGCCATGAAGCGCATCGCTCTCGACGCGGGGCTCGACCCCTATGCGCTGTTCGCGGCCTCGCGCGACGACCACCCTCATGCGTTCATCCTCGAAAGTCTCACGGGCCCCGCGCGGCTCGCGGAACACACCTTCGTCGGCTTCGATCCGGAGATCATCATTTCCTACCGATCCGGAGTCATGCGATCGAACGGCGAGACGGTCAAGACGGATCGGCCCCTCGAGGCCCTGCGTTCGATCCTCGCAAAGTATGCGGCACCGGGCGTCCCGGGGCGGTACATCGGCGGGCTGGTCGGATACGTCTCGTACGAGTTCGTCCGCAATCTCGATTCCGTGCCCGCGTACGCAGACTCGCCGTTCCCTGAGTTCGAGTTCGGGCTTTACCTCGACGGCGTAATCGTGGATCACCTCCACAAGCGGGCGGAATACTTCGCCCACGGCCGATCTCGGGTTGAAGACCTCCCAAAAGCAAACGGAGCGAGCCCGGAGCTGAGCGCAGACTCTCCGAAACAGCAGACTGACCAGGAGCGGTTCAAGGACGCGGTTACAAAGGCGAGAGCGGCGGTCCACGAGGGCGAGGCGTTTCAGGTCGTCCTATCTCGCCGGGAATACGGCCGGATGTCCGGCGATCCCCTCGCCTTCTACGACAGCCTACGGCGACTGAACCCGAGTCCGTACATGTACTACCTCGATTTTGGGATGCGACGGGTGATCGGTGCCAGTCCGGAGATGCTCCTCCGTGTGGAGGATAGCACCGCGACGACATTCCCAATTGCGGGCACGCGGCCGCTGGGCACGACCCTTCCGGAGACGGAGCGTTTTCGAGCGGAGCTCCTCGCAGACGAGAAGGAGCGTGCGGAGCACCATATGCTCCTCGATTTGGCCCGGAACGACCTCGGGAAGGTGTGCCGTTTCGGGACCGTCAAGGTGCCGCAGCGCATGACGGTGGAACGGTACAGCCACGTGCAACACCTTGTTTCCCGCGTGGAAGGCGAACTCGCGCCCGGGAACGACGCGCTCGACGCGGTTGCGGCGGTGTTCCCCGCCGGGACCGTCAGCGGCGCGCCGAAGCCTCGGGCGATGGAGATTCTCCATGACCTGGAGGGGACCGCACGCGGCCCGTACGCGGGGGTTGTCGGCTATCTCTCCCTAAACGGAAACGTGGATACCGCCATCGCGATTCGGACGCTTTTCGCCGACGGACCCACGTACTACCTACAGGCGGGTGCGGGGATTGTCGCGGACTCGGATCCGACGAGGGAGTGGCTCGAGACCGAGCACAAGCTGGAGGGTTTGCGGGCTGCGTTGCGTGAGGCGGCCGCATGAAGGTCCTCATCATCGACAACTACGATTCATTCGTGTACAACCTGTACCAAGAGATTGGGGAACTTGGCGCGGACCCGCTCGTCTATCGCAACGACGGGATTACGATGAAGGACGTGCGGCAGCTTGCGCCCGATGCGATTGTCCTCTCCCCCGGGCCAGGCCATCCAGCAAACGCGCGAGACTTCGGTGTGTGCCGAAACATCCTCGAGGAGTTGAGCCCGGCGACCCCGACGCTCGGCGTTTGCCTCGGCCATCAAGGGATCGGGACGGCGTACGGCGGGAAGGTCGGCCATGCGGCGCGAATCCTCCACGGCAAGACGAGTCTCGTCCGACACGATGGCCGCACGATCTTTGAAGGGCTTCCGAATCCCATCACCGCTGGGCGCTACCATTCGCTCGCGATTGAGCGAGAATCTCTGCCGAAGGAGCTCGAGGTGAGCGCGACGTCCGACGACGGCGAGATCATGGCCGTGCGGCACCGCCTCTACCCGATCGAGGGCGTCCAATTCCATCCCGAGTCAATCCTCACGCCGGAAGGGCCGGCGCTCCTCCGCAACTTCCTCGAGGAGGCCAGGCGATGATCCAGGATGCGATTCGAGACCTGGCGACGGGCGCATCCCTTGGCTTCGAGGGCGCGCACAATGCGATGGCGGAAATCATGGACGCACAGGCGACCCCTGCGCAGATCGGCGCGTTTCTCATGGGACTCCGGATAAAGGGCGAGGGACCCGATGAGATCGCGGGTATGGCAACCGCCATGCGGGAACAGTGCGTTCGGATTCGATCGCGCGAGGACGGTCGCGTCGTCGACCTGTGCGGGACGGGCGGAGCCCGCGTGACCACGTTCAACGTCTCGACGATCGCAATGTTCGTCGTCGCGGCCGCCGGCGT
>Ga0137380_10005584_pt1 | contig 11192 bp, 12 predicted proteins | sample SagtaG_17_FD_104809 | JGI IMG/M metagenome (GOLD analysis project Ga0137380, IMG submission 104809) | Vadose zone soil microbial communities from Sagehorn Ranch, Mendocino, California, USA - Sage2_L_100_16 metaG | ecosystem: Environmental > Terrestrial > Soil > Vadose zone | place: USA... | reverse complement strand
CGGCGCTTCGCGCTGTCGCTCGACCCGGACCGCGAGATCCTGCCCTGCCAGGGGGCGAAGGAGGCGCTCTTCCACCTGCCGCTGGCGGCGCTCGACCCCGCCCGGCCGCTCTGCTGGTATCCCGACCCCGCCTACCCGGTGTACGAGCGCGCGATCCTCTTCGCGGGCGGCACGCCGCGTACCCTGCCGCTGCGGGCGGAGCGCGGCTTCCTGCCCGACCTCGACGCGGTGCCCGCGGCCGACTGGCGGCGGACCTCGATCGTCTACGACAACTACCCGCACAACCCGACCGGCGCGGGCGCGCCGCGCGCGCACCACGAGAAGCTCGCGGCGCTGGCGAAGCAGCACGGGTTCCTGCTCGTCTGCGACGAGCCGTACGTCGACCTCTACGTGCACGATCCGCCGCACACCGCGCTGCAGGTCGCCCGCGAGAACGTGCTGATCGTGCATTCGCTCTCGAAGCGGAGCGGGATGACGGGTTATCGCAGCGGCTTCATCGCCGGCGAGCCGGACCTGATCGCGCAGCTGCGCGAGGCCCGCGCGAACTTCGGAGTCGCGCCGCAGACGATGGTGCAGCGCGCCGCGGTCGCCGCTTGGAGCGACGACGCTCACGTCGAGGAGCGCCGGCGCGTGTTCGCGGACAAGCGCGCGCTGATCCTCGCCCACTTGCGCTCGCTGGGGTTGCAGGTCGGCGGCGAAGGCGCCTTCTACCTCTGGGTCCACGTGCCCTCCGGCGAGACCAGCGAATCGTACGCGGCACGCCTCGCCTCGCGCGGCATCCTGGTGGTCCCCGGCCCCAACTTCGGCCCCGCCGGCCAGGGCTTCATCCGCCTCGCCATGGTCCCCACCCTGGCCGACTGCAAAAAAGCCATTGCGGCCTGGCCAACCTGACTGGCCTACCTGCGTTTCACGCAGAGCGCGCTGAGGGAGCGGAGCGCGCGGAGTTGTTTTTGAAAACAGATTTCTCCGCGCGCTCTCCTTTGTCCTCCGCGCCCTCCGCGTGAAACGCTTGTAGTCCTTATTCGGTGCTGCGCGGCTGGTGGGAACGTGCAATTCTTCCGGGCATGCAGGATCCGACCAATCCGGAACTGAGGCTGCCGGAGGCGAGCGTTCTGGAGCTGCGCGCGCAGGTCGAGGCCATCCTGCAGGACCGGGCCTTGTTGCAGAAGGGGCATGCGCGCGCGGTGCGCGAGGTCGTCTACCGGCTCGATCAGGGTGAGCTGCGCGTCGCGGAGCGGACCTCCGGGCCAGAGCGGTGGATCGTGCACGGCTGGATCCAGCAGAGCATCTCGCTCTACTTCGCCCTCGCGCCGCTGGAGACCTACCAGGCGGGAGACCTCGAGTTCCACGACAAGGTCCCGCCCAAGCGCGGGCTCGCGTCCACCGGCGTCCGCGTGGTGCCCCCGGGGGTCGTTCGCTACGGCGCGCACGTGGAGAAGGGCGCGATCGTCATGCCGGGCTACGTGAACGTCGGCGCGCGGGTCGGCGCGGGATCCATGGTGGACACCTGGGCGACGGTCGGGTCCTGCGCCCAGGTGGGGCGCAACGTGCACCTCTCCGGCGGGGTCGGCCTGGGCGGGGTGCTCGAGCCGCCCGGGGCGCGGCCGGTGATCGTCGAGGACGGCGCCTTCATCGGCAGCCGCTGCATCGTGGTCGAGGGCTGCCTGGTCGAGGAGGAGGCGGTGCTGGGCGCGGGGGTGGTGCTCACCGCCTCGACGCCCATCTACGACGTCACCGGTCCACAGGAGCGCGTCCTCAAGGGGCGCGTGCCGGCGCGCAGCATCGTGATCCCCGGAATGCGGCCGCGCCGGTTCCCCGCGGGCGAGTACCTCACCCCGTGCGCGCTGATCATCGGCCAGCGCGGAGAGGGCACGGACAAGAAGACCTCGCTCAACCAGGCGCTGCGCGACTTCGGGGTGTCCGTTTGAGCGAGATGCGGGAGCTGCTCGCCGAGCTGACCCGCGCCCTCTGCGACGTGCGCAGCCCGGTCGGCGAAGAGGCGGCGCTGGCGGAGCAGCTCGCGTATCGACAGGACGCCGAGCGCATCGGCAACTCGGTGGTGCTCGGTAGCGTGACCGGGGGGAAGCCCGCCGTCGCCCTCTTCGGCCACCTCGACACCGTTCCCATCCAGGAGGGCGACTTCCCGGCGTACCGGTCCGGGGGCCGGGTCCACGGGCGCGGCGCTTCCGACATGAAGGGAGCGCTGGCGGTGATGATCGCGCTCTGGGAGCGGCTCGACCGCAAGCGCCTGCCGGTCGAGCTGGTCTGCGTCTTCTACGACCGCGAGGAGGGGCCGTACGAGCAGAGCGGCCTGGGGCCGCTCCTTACGGCCAGGCCCGACCTGCGCCGCACGTCGCTCGCGCTCTGCCTGGAGCCGACCGACCTGGTCCTCCAAGTAGGGTGCTGTGGGTCGCTGCACGCCACCCTCGCCTTCGCTGGGCGCTCGGCCCACAGCGCGCGGCCTTGGCAGGGCAAGAATGCGGTACACGAGGCAGGCGCATTGTTGCAGCACTTGAACGGATTGCCGCCGCGCGAAGTCTCTTTCGGCGAGCTGACCTATCGCGAGGTGATGTCCGTGACGCGCATCGAAGGGTTCACCGGCCGCAACGTCGTGCCCGCTCGCTGCGAGCTGAACCTGAACTTCCGCTTCGCGCCGGGCCGCCGCGTCGAGGACGCGGAGGCCGAGGTCCGCGCGCTGGCTGACCGCTTCGGCGCGGATTGCACCGTGACCGATCGCGCGCCCGCGGGGCCCGTGGTGCTGGAGAATCCGCTGGTGCGCAAGCTGCGCGCGCTCAGCGGCGTGCCGGTCGAGCCGAAGCAGGCTTGGACCGACGTCGCGCGGCTGGGAATCGCCGGGATCCCCGCGGTGAACTTCGGACCCGGCGAGCAGGCGCAGGCACACCAGAAGGGGGAGGGCTGCTCGGAGGAAGCGCTGGAGCGCGGTTATCTGTTGTTGCAGAGGTTCCTGACGGAGGCAGCGGCATGATCGACGCGTTCATCGGGCTCGGCGCCAACCTGGGCGACCGGATGGAGACGCTGCGCGCCGCCGTGGAGCAGCTCGCCCGTGAGCCTGGCTTCCTCCTCCGCGGGACGTCCCGGGTGTACGAGACGGACCCTGTCGGCCCGCCTCAGCCGCGCTACCTGAACGCCGTGGTCCGCATCGGCACCTTGCTCTCGCCGCGGGTGACGCTGCGCCGGCTGCTCGAGATCGAGGAGCTCCTCGGCCGGGTGCGGCGGGAGCACTGGGGCTCGCGGGAGATCGACCTCGACCTCCTCCTCTACGGCGACCGCATCGTGGCCGAGGGCGCGCTGCGCGTCCCGCATCCTCACCTGCACGAGCGGGCCTTCGCGCTGGTGCCGCTGGCGGAGATCGCGCCCGACGCGTACCACCCGCAGATGGCGCGCTCCGCCGCCGAGCTGCTCGCCGCCCTTCCCGAGGCGGACCGCGCCGGCGTCCGCCTCGTGGGCCCGCTGCGCAGGGCGGTGCCCGAGCCCGAGCCGGAGGGGGAGGGCGGCCCCGGCGGCCCCCCTCCGCTGCCCGACCCCTTCCCGGCGGTCTGCTGACGAATCGCTGGAAACCGGCCCGCCCGCCGGGCTACACCACGCCCATGCTTCGTTCCGCCGCGGTGGCCGCCTGCGTCGTCGCCCTCGCTTGCTCCCGGAAGGAACCGCCGGCGGCGGCCGCCGCCGACGCCGGGACGCTGGCGAACCTCGACACGAGCGACCCGAAGGCGCTGCTGGCCGCGGTCGACCAGATGCAGGCGCAGCTCCAGGACAAGCCGAAGACCTTCGAGGTGCTCTCGGCGCTCGGGAACCTGTACTACGAGAACGGCCGCTACCTGGACGCCGCGAACTCGCTGCGGCAGGCGCTGGCGATCTCGGCGCCGTTCGAGGCGCGCGCGCAGGAGTTGCGCGACCGGCAGGTGAAGCCCGCCAAGGACCTGCCGCCGGAGTGCCGCCGCAGCGCCCAGGGATACGGGCTCGAGCAGATCGCGCAGGCCGCGCGCAAGCTGGATCCCGAGCGCGAGCGCCGCTGCCTCGATTCGGCGTTGCAGATGGCCATCGACGCCCGTGCGCGCCGGGGCGACTCGCTGTACCTGGTGGGGAACCCCGACGGCGCGCTCGCCGAGCACCGGCGCGTGCTGGCCGAGTCGCCGGACCACCCGGAGTCGCTCTTCTTCGTCGGCGCCATCCTGCTGGAACAGAGCCGCGGAGAGAAGGCGAAGCTCGAGGAGGGGAAGAAGTACTGGCGCAGGCTGCTCGCCGTTGCGCCGGACAGCCCGCGTGCGCCCCTGGTCAAGGACAGCCTGCCCCGCGCCGACGAGATCTTCGCGCCCAAGGCGCAGGCGGGAGGCGCGATGCCTCCGGGCCATCCGGACGTCTCCGGGCAGCTGCCGCCCGGACACCCGGCCATCGCCGGCAACGCGCCGTCCGCGCCGATGGCGCACCGTGGGGCCGCTCCGGAGGAGCTCCCGGCAGTGGATCCGCAGCAGCTCCAGGCAGTGGCCGAGGCGGCGCAGAACACGGAGCGCACGCCCGAGCTGGAGAAGGGGCTCGACCAGCTGACCGCGCGGGCGGAGGCTTTGCTCGATCAGGGCAAGTACCAGGAGGCGCGCGACACCATCGTGCGCGTGATGCCGATGCGGCCCAACGACGCGCGGACGGCGGCAGCGATGGGCGCGGCGATGCGCGGCCTGGGCCGCGGGCAGATGGCGGAGCGCGTGCTGTCGCGCGCTCTGGAGATCGACCCCAGGCAGCCGCGCGCGCTCTACGAGATGGGCAAGCTGCTCGCGGCGCGCGGCGACAAGGCGGGAGCCGCGGAGAAGATGCGCGCAGTCCAGGCCGCCGACGCGAAGTTCGCCCAGTCCCACGGCATCGCGCAGGAGCTCGCCCGACTGAAGTAGCTGGTTGCGCCCGCGTCAGCGGCGCTTGAACGACCAGTCGATCTCGAACTCGGCGACGACGGCGCCGTCCTTCTGCGTGCCGACGGAGCGGGCCTTGAAGACGACCGGCTCGCCCGAGTCGACGGCCTTCTCGATGGCGGCCTTCATCGCGGCGCCGTCCGCGAAGGTGAAGGTCGACTCCTGAGTGGTCTTCTTGGTGAACTTCGCCGACAGTCCCGTGACCAGCGACGACACCCGCCCTCCGGACTGCTCGATGAAGTAGAGCGCGGGCGCGCCGGTGGACATCTCCGCGGCCATCGCCTGCGCGGCGAAGTACGTCGACCGGAACGGGTTCTGCGTCTTCCAGCCGGCGGGCAGCGACACCTGGGCGCCGCCGTCGTCGAGCTTGCGCACCCGCAGCCCCGCGAAGGCGGCCAGCGGCAGCTTGGCCCAGAGCATGGCACGGATGCCGATCGGATTCGTCCACACCGTCTTGAACGTCTCGGCTCGGTTCAAGGGAGCACCTCTTCCAATGCGCGGGCAGTGGCTTGGGGGTCGTCGAGCATCAGCCAGTGTGAGACGCCCGGGACGGCGATCCGCTTCGTCCCGGGCAGATGCGAGGCGCGGAACGCGTTCTCCTCCCCGTCCGCCTCGACGGCGAATCGGGGTCCGCCGTACCTCCGCGCGGCCGAGAGCCCGTCGAACTCGCCCATGTCGCCGCGCAGGGCGGCGAAGGCCTTCAGGTCCATGCGCGCGGCCGAAGCGAGGACCGCGCTCCGCGTCGCCGGTCTCGCCTTCGGGCCGAGCATTTCGCCGTAGGCGGCCTGCAACCGCTCCAGCGTCATCCCCGCGTCGTGCTGGCGGAAGTACTCCTTCATCTCCCCGCCGCTTGCGTCGCCCACCGCGTCGACGTACACGGCGCCGGCGAGCTTCTCGGGATGCTCCGCCGCGTAGGCGCTGACCACCGTTCCGGAAAAGCTGTGCCCGGCCAGCCAGAACCGCGGCAGACCGAGCTGCTCGACGACCCGGCCCAGATCCCCCGCGAGCGCCGCGATGCTGTACTCGCCGGCCGGATCGCTCTGCCCGTGCCCGCGTTGGTCGTAGGCGATGGCGCGCCGCGATCCGCGCAGCCGATCGAGCACCGGCCTCCAGGTCTCCAGCTCCGACCCGAGCCCGTGCACCAGCACGACCGGCACGCCGCCCTCGCCGCCATCCGAAACCCTCAACCTCCCCGCCCCACCCTCCACGAATCTGACCCGCTCCCCAGCCGCCATGCTCGGGCCTCTAGCGCGCCCCCTCCCGCCACGCAAGCCGCGAGATCGGGCTACAAGCGTTTCACGCGGAGGGCGCGGAGCGAAAATGAGAGCGCGCGGAGGTTCGTTTTTCAAAAACCAGATCTCCGCGCGCTCCGCTTTCTCGGCGCGCTCCGCGTGAAACGCTTGTAGCCGATTCTGCGGCTAGCCGAGGAGGCGGGCGGAGAGGAGGTCCTGGACGTCGAGGAGGCCGACGGGGCGGCCCTCGGGATCGACCACGGGGAGCTGGTCGATCTGGCCTTCGCGCAGGATCTCGGCCGCGGTGACGGCCAGGTCGTCCGGGCCCACGGTGCGCGGGTTCCGGCCCATGACGGCGGACACCGAGCGGGTGAAGTCCACGTCGTCCCGCTGGACCAGGCGGCGCAGGTCGCCGTCGGTGAAGATGCCGACCAGCTTCCCGGACTCGTCCACCACGCTCGCCGCTCCGGGCCGTCCCACCGTGCTCATGACCGCGGCGGTCTCCCGCAGGCTGGTGTCCCCGCTGACCGTCGGGTTCGCCGCGCCCGTCCGCATCACCTCGCGCACGCGGAGCAGACGCCTGCCCAGCGCGCCGGCCGGATGCAGCTCGGCGAACTGCTCGGGCGAGAAGCCGCGCCGGTGCAGGACCGTCATCGCCAGCGCGTCGCCCAGCGCGAGGAGCGCGACCGTGCTGGTCGTCGGCGCGAGGCCCAGCGGGCACGCCTCCGGGACGGGGCCGATCTCCAGCACCACGTCCGCGGCGGCTGCCAGCGAGCTCTTCTGCCCGCCGGTGACCGCGATAATCGGCGCGCCCAAGCGCTTGAGCGCCGGCAGCAGCCGTAAAATCTCTTCTGTTTCACCGCTGTTCGACAGCGCGAGCACCAGGTCGCCGGGCACCAGCCGCCCCAGGTCCCCGTGCAGCGCCTCGGCCGGGTGCAGGAACAACGACGGCGTCCCGGTGGAGGCGAAGGTCGCGCTGATCTTCTGCGCGATGAACCCGGGCTTTCCCATCCCGGTGACCACCACGCGCCCCGAGCAGGCCAGGATGCGCTCCACCGCCTCGGAGAAGTCCCCGTCGATGCGGGCGCAGAGCTGCTCGATGGCCGCCGCTTCGGCGCGGATGACGCCGCGCGCGTATTCGGCCGGATCGGCGGTGGAGGCGGCCTTGCGCGTCTCCACCTCGGCGAGCCGTCTGCGGGGGTTCGATGCCATCGGGGAGCGCGCGTGCCTTACCACGCCGGTGCGGGTTCGTCACCTCTGTGAGACGGCTTGACGCGGCGCGCCCCAAGCCCTATCTGAATGAGCCCTCATTCAGCCGGGGCGTTCCCGGCTGCAGCGAGGGACCCGAGGGAGCGCGAGACGGCCACCGTGCAGGCGCGAGAGCAGCGGAACGACAAGCGCGCGCGGATCCTCGACGCGGCGGTGAAGGTGTTCGCGGAGCGCGGCTACTTCAGCTCGACCGTCGCCGAGATCGCCCGCGCGGCCGGCGTCGCGGACGGCACCATCTACCTGTACTTCAAGAGCAAGGACGACCTGCTCCTGCGCCTCTTCGACGAGAAGATGACCCAGCTCCTCGCCGAAGCGAAGGCGGCGCTCGCCGAGGAGCCCGACGCGCCCTCGCGCCTCAAGCGCTTCATCCAGCTGCACTTTTCGCTGGTGGAGAAGAACCCCGACCTCGCCTCGGTGCTGGTGGTCGAGCTGCGGCAGAGCGCGCAGTTCCTCAAGTCGGCCGATCGGCAGAAGCTCGGGGCGGCCTACCTCGACCTCATCGCGCAAGTGGTCAGGGACGGACAGGAGAAGGGCGAGCTGACCGGCTCGGTCTCGCCCGGCACGGCCAAACGGGCCATCTTCGGCGCTCTCGACGAGCTGGCGCTGGGATGGCTCCTCTCGGGGCGCCGCGCGTCGCTGAAGAAGACGGGGCACGAAGTCGCGGAGTGGCTCGTCCGCGGGCTCGTCCCGCATGACACCGGAGGTAGAGAGTGAAGATCCTGGTCACCATCAAGCGGGTCGAGGACTACGAGTCCAAGATCAAGGTCAAGCCCGACAACAGCTGGATCGTCACCGACGGCGTGAATTACCGCGCCAATCCGTTCGACGAAATTGCCGTGGAGGAGGGGCTGCGCCTGCGGGATTCACTAAACAGTGCCTCCGCCTCCGGCTCCGGCATTGCGCCCTCCGAAGTCGTGGTCGTCAGCGTCGGCCCCGCGGCGGCGGCGGCCGAGATCCGCAGCGGGCTCGCCATGGGCGCGGACCGCGGCATCCTGGTGAAGCACGAGGCGTTCGTGGATTCCGACGGCGTGGCGCGCGTGCTGAAGGCCGTCATCGACACGGAGAAACCGGACCTGGTGCTGATGGGCAAGCAGGCGGTGGACGTCGACGACAACGTCGCCGGACAGCTGCTCGCCGAGTACCTCGGCTGGGGCCAGGCGACCTTCGCCTCCAAGAAGGAGTCGCTCGAGTCCCCGGAGGAGAAGGCCAAGAAGCCGGGCATCCAGCTGGTCGCGGAGAACGGAGGAGCCGGCTCCGCCGGCGACGGGCGGAGCCCGAAGGGCGCAGCACCGGTGGCTGCGCGGGTGGCGCGCGAGGTGGACGGCGGCCTGGAAGTGCTCGAGGTGCAGCTCCCGGCGATCGTCACCGTGGACCTGCGGCTGAACGTGCCGCGCTATGCGTCGCTGCCCAACATCATGAAAGCGAAGAAGAAGCCCATCGCGGAGATGACCCCGCAGCAGCTCGGCGTCGACGTGGCTCCCAAGGTCAAGGTGGTCAAGGTGGAGCCGCCGCCGCAGCGCACCGCCGGCGTGAAGGTGCCCGACGTCCAGACCCTGGTGCAGAAGCTGCACTCCGAAGCGAAGGTGATCTGACATGGCGACGATCCTGGTGGTGGGGGAGCAGGCGAACGGACATCTGAAGAAGGCGACGCTCTCGGCGCTCACGGCGGCGCAGCAGGTCGCGCAGAACACCGGTGGCAACATCGCCGGCGTCGTCATCGGCGCGGGCGCGGGGCAGGCGGCGCAGGAGCTGGCGGCCTACGGCATCCCCGTGCACGTCGTCGAGGGCGCCGCGTTCGAGCACGCGCTGGCGGAGACCCATTCGGCCGCCGCCGTGGAAGTAGCGAAGAAGGCGGGCGCCGACGAGGTCGTCATCGCCGCCACCGCGTACGGCAAGGACATCGCCCCGCGCATCGCGGCGAAGCTGGGCGCCGGGCTCGCCTCGGACGTGCTGGCGATCGCCGGCGCCAACCAGTTCAAGCGCGCCATGTGGGCCGGGAACGCCATCGCCACGGTGGAGGTGACCACGCCCGTGAAGGTCGTCACCGTGCGGGCCACCGAGTTCGCGGCGCCGCAGAAGGCGCAGAGCGAAGGGTCGGTGACGCCCGCGCAGGTGGCGGCGCCGCAGCCGAAGACGAAGTTCGTCGAGTTCAACGAGGTGAAGAGCGCGCGGCCCGAGTTGACCGAGGCGCGGGTGGTGGTCTCCGGCGGGCGCGGCACCAAGGGAGACTTCAAGCCCATCGAGCAACTCGCCGACGTCCTCAACGCGGCGGTGGGCGCGTCGCGCGCCGTCGTCGACGCCGGCTGGCAGCCCAACGATCTGCAGGTCGGCCAGACGGGGAAAGTAGTCGCGCCGCAGCTCTACGTGGCCGCGGGCATCTCCGGCGCCATCCAGCACCTCGCCGGGATGAAGGGCTCCAAGACGATCGTGGCCATCAACAAGGACGCGGAGGCGCCCATCTTCCAGGTGGCCGATTACGGACTGGTCGCGGACCTGTTCAAGGCGCTGCCGGAGATGGCCGAGGCGGTGAAGAAGCTGCAGTGAGGGGCCTCGCCGCGCTCGGTGTCCATCGCGTCCCGGTCCCGGTGCCGTTCGCCGAGGCCGGGGGGCCGGCGAACGTCTACGTGATCGAGGAGGACGGCGGAGGGCTCTCGCTCTTCGACGCCGGGATCGGCACTCGCGAGGGACGGGACGCGCTCCTCGCCGGCTTCCGCGCGCTGGGCCGCAGCCTGAGCGGGGTGCGCCGATCTTCAGCTCCCGCGGCCGCGCGAACCGCAGGAAGTCCTGTAGCAAGTGCTCGAGCCGCGCGATCTCATCGCGCACGAGCTTCAGAGGCTCGAGCAGGGCCTCCTGCGCCGCAGCGGAAAGCCCAGACCAGGGCACGAGGCTACACCAAGGTGACGGAAGGCAGTTTATCCGACCTGTGAACCTATGATCGTGGCAGTCGATCGAAAGCGGCGAGTTCGTTGAAGAGGGGCGAGAAGACGAGCGTACGCCGCGTGGCCGGCCGAGGAGAGACGCCGGTTCACCGTCGAGGATCTTGGCGCCCTTCTCGGCTGGGACGCGAGAAGGGCGTTGGTGGTGGCGCGTGCAGGGGGCTGGATGCGCGATGACGGTGGGGAGGCGCTCGCCGAGTTGCTTGCCTCGGCCAAGGGCGGCATCTAGACTCACTATATGGCGCGGGTTGAGGAACACCTTGCAGAGCTGCTGAGATTGCCGGTCGACGAGCGCGCCAGAGCAGCCCGCGCGCTGCTGGACAGCCTCGACGAAGATGGCGACGACACCGGCGTCGAGCAGTCGCAGGTTACGGAACTGATCCGCAGGATGCAGGCGTTGCACGCGGGCCAGGTCAAGCTGATCGACGACGCCGAGGCCCGCGCCAGGGTCATGGCGCGACTGCGATCCGTCCGCGGCCAGTGACCGGTCCGAAGTTCTTCGCCGAGGCGCTGGCGAAGCCCTCCCAGCTCTACCTCACGCTCTCGGAGGTGATGGGCAACCTGGAGGTGCTGGAGGAGCGACGCCGCGTGCGTCGCGAGGAGCGGTCCGGCCGCATCGTGTTCCTCCGCGAGGTGGGGTAGGGTGCGCGCGTGGACGAGGTGCTGCACCTGCGCCCGCTGCGCCATCCCGCGGTCGAGTGGCGCGAGATCGGCGGCGAGGCCACGCTCGTCCTTCCCGGAGAGACCGCCGCGTCCGAGGAGCTGAACGAGGTGGCGAGCCGGATCTGGGATCTCTGCGACGGCCGCCGGACGGTCCGCGAGATCGCCGCTCG
>Ga0137380_10005582_pt1 | contig 11193 bp, 9 predicted proteins | sample SagtaG_17_FD_104809 | JGI IMG/M metagenome (GOLD analysis project Ga0137380, IMG submission 104809) | Vadose zone soil microbial communities from Sagehorn Ranch, Mendocino, California, USA - Sage2_L_100_16 metaG | ecosystem: Environmental > Terrestrial > Soil > Vadose zone | place: USA... | reverse complement strand
GTCGGCGGCCACTGGGGTCTGCTCGACGGCGACCGGCGCGGGCCCAAGTTCTCCTGGGGCGTGGCGCTGTCGAACCATCCGCATTGGATCTGGCACGCCGCCTTGGGGATCGTGCTTGCGGCCGCGGTATTTGGCGGCGCCGCGCGCAGCCGCCGAGTTGACCGGCCGCCGACGGCCCCGGAGTGGCTGGGCGTTGCCGTGATCGCTCTCCTTCCGGGGATCCTCCTCGGCTGGGCCATCGAGAACGTGCCGACCGAGAGCCTCGGCCTCGGCGGATGGCTGCACTCACTTACCCTTGCGGCCGCCGCCGTCGTGGCGCCGGTCACGGGAGCGGCGGCGCTCATGCGCAAGGTCCCGGTCCCGGCTTTCTCGCGGGTGCTCGGGGAGACCGAGGGCCGACCCTCCGACTGGCTTCTCCTGGCGCTCGGCTGGTCGCGTATCGTCCTCTGCGTGCTTTCCGTCGAAATCGGGCTCGGCCTGATCTTCGACCCGCGCTACCGCGATTTTCCCTTCGCCCCGCTGACCACCGCGGGGGTGCCGTTTCTCGTTCTTGCCCTGATCGGCCCGCGGCCATCGGTCCGCCTGGGGCTCGCCGAAACAGTGACGGCCATCGCGCTCGGCGGATCGGCGATCTACATCGCCATCCACGAGGGCACCGCCAATTGGCAGGCGCTGTGGCTCGCCGCGGTCCTTGCGAGCCTTAGTCTGGCGCTGCTTCGCTCACGGGACGCGCCAGGCTGACGATGAGCAGCGCGACCGCGAGAGCGGAGGCGGTGACGTTGTAGAGCACGATGCCGAGCGCCGCGGCGACCATGCCGATCGCGAACAGAACGAGCCCTGGGCGCAACAGGTTCAGCACCGCGGCGCAGAGCGCGGCCGAGCCGAAGACCCAATGCTGGAACAGCACGACGACCGCGCGGCGCATGGTGCACAGGGCGGTCGCGATCCCGCTGTCGCAGGCAAGCCCGGTCGGCGTGTTCTGGATCACCTCGTAGCGGACGTAGAGCGCATAGCCGAGCGCGAGCAGGCCGAGCGGGATCAGCACCCGCGACTGGCGTGCAGTCGGAATAAACAGGCGGCGCATGCGAGGGCTCACGATGGCGGGCGACTATGCCGACACTGCCCAACGCCGGCAACGGCGGCACCCCGATCTCGCGGTTTCGATTATTTCAGCGCCAGCCGCTGGCCGTCGAACACAGCCGCTTGGCAGGTGAGGCCCGCTGCGCCAAGCGCCGCGCACAGCCGGGCCGCGACGCTCGCATTGGCGAGCGGCCCCGCGACGAGCCGCAGTTCGACCGTGCCGGGCTTGGCGCCGTCGCGCACGGCGACGATGGGGCGCAGTCCCTCGAGCAGCGGATCGTGGCCGCTCTTTAGCGAATTCCACAGTTTACGCAGCGCCTCGATCGTCGGCGCCGACCCAAGGTCGATGCCAAATTCGGTCTGAGTCGCAACCGAAGCAGCCGGTCCTTGCGGGTTCGGTATGGCGACGACAGGCGGCGGCGAAACCGCCGGCCGTGCCGCCTCGGCGCCGGCCGGCGGGCGATCTGCGAGGGCAGCCGGCGCGGGCGAGCCGCCGGCACCGCTTGGGAAGCGCTCGCCGACCGCGTGGCTCGGGATCGCGCCGGTCACGTCCTCGACGTTGCGTTCCAGTGTGCTGAGGCGTGCGAGCAGGCGATCCCGGTCGGCGGCGAGAAGGCGCACGGTTTCCGTGAGGCCGCGCATCTCGGCCTCGGTACCGAAGCGGGGGGACGCCGCCGCTGCACCCGCCGGGGACGGTCCGCCCAGCGCCAACCGTCGCACGCCGGGTTCGCTGTAGGCGGAAAGCACCGCCGCGGCGACCGCGGAAGCGGTCAAGGCGAACCAGATGCCGAACCGCCAAGCCCTGCGCGCCGCCGTAGCGCGGCGGCCCACGTCGATCCGGGCAGCGTGCTCGCGCACGGAGATCCTATCGGTCCAGGCGGCGAATCATTCTGAAAACGTTAGCAGAATCCGGCGATGCTGGCCTGGAATCGGGGTATTTTCCGGAGATATCCGACTTCCCGTGGGCGGCACGCGCGGCTATGACCGCGCGGGTCTCGCGACGATCCAGAGGTGTGAATGCCCGCACGGACCTGCCTGGCGATCGTGCTTGCGGCCGGCGAGGGCACGCGCATGCGCTCGCGCCGGCCCAAGGTCCTGCACGCCATCGGCGGGCGGCCTTTGTTTGGGCACGTGCTGGCGGCGGTGAAGGACGCGCAGGCGACCGCAACGGCGATCGTGATCGGCCCCGGGCAGGACGCCCTGGGCGCCGCGGCCAAATCCCTCCTGCCGGATGTGGAAATCTTCGTTCAAGCCGAGCGGCGCGGCACGGCGCATGCGGTACTCGCAGCCACCGAGGCGATCGCGCGCGGCTTCGAGGACGTGCTGATCATTTTTGGCGACACGCCGCTCGTGCGCGGCCAGACGCTCGCCCGGCTGCGCGCCGCGATCGCGAGCGGCGCCGCGAGCGCTGTGCTCGGCTTTCGGCCCGCCGACCCGAGCGGCTACGGCCGCTTGATCATGGACGGGAAGAAGCTTTTGGCCGTTCGCGAGGAACGCGATGCGAGCGCCGGGGAGCGGGCGATCACATTGTGCAACGGCGGCCTGATGGCACTCGACGGCCGATGCGCGCTCGACATTCTCAAGCAGATCGGCGACCACAATGCCAAGCGGGAGTTCTATCTGAGCGACGCGGTCGAGACCGCCCGAACCATGCGCCTCGACGCGATTGAGCTCGAAACCGAGGAGGACGAGGTGCGCGGCATCAACACGCGGGCCCAGCTCGCACAGGCGGAGGGCGTGCTGCAGCAACGGCTGCGCACGGCTGCGCTCGACGCCGGCGTCACCATGATGGCGCCCGACACGGTCTTCCTGGCGGCCGACACGCGGCTCGGCCGCGACGTGGTGATCGAGCCGCACGTGGTATTCGGTCCCGGCGTCGTGGTCGAGGACGAGGCGGTGATTCGCGCCTTCTCGCATCTCGAAGGCGCCCATGTCGGCAGAGGGGCGTCGGTCGGCCCGTTCGCGCGGCTGCGTCCCGGCACCCGGCTCGGCGCGGGGGCGCGGGTCGGCAATTTCGTCGAGGTCAAGGCGGCATCGATCGAGGCCGGCGCCAAGGCCAACCACCTCGCCTATATCGGCGATGCCCGGGTGGGCGAGGGCGCCAATATCGGCGCCGGCACCATCACCTGCAATTACGACGGCGTCGCCAAGCACCACACCGACATCGGCAAGGAGGCGTTCATCGGCTCGAACTCGGCGCTGGTCGCGCCTGTCAAGGTCGGCGACGGCGCCTACGTGGGCTCGGGCTCGGTGATCACCCGCGACGTCCCGGCGGGGGCGCTGGCGGTCGGCCGCGGGCAGCAGGTGGTCAAGGAGGGGTGGGCAGCCCGGCTCAAAGCGAGGAAACGGGCGCACGCATCCGATTAACCATGGCGGCGCGCGAATTCGCCCTTAACTCTGTCACAAGGCGATACGCATTGTGATTTCCGCCCGGCGTTAGCCCCGTTTAAACCGGAATGGGGTATGGCCGCGCGCTGGGGTATGCTGCGATGTGCGGGATCATCGGAATCTTGGGCCGCGAGGCCGTCGCCGACCAACTGGTCGATGCGCTCAAGCGGCTTGAATATCGCGGATACGATTCCGCCGGCGTCGCCACGCTCGAGCGCGGGCACCTGACGCGCCGGCGCGCCGAGGGCAAGCTCAAGAACCTCGAGCAGCGCCTGACGCGCGAGCCGCTGGCCGGCACCATCGGCATCGGCCACACCCGCTGGGCGACCCACGGCCGCCCCAATGAAACCAACGCGCATCCGCATGCCAGCGACCGCGTGGCCGTGGTCCACAACGGCATCATCGAAAATTTCCGCGAGCTGCGGGAGGAACTCGAGACAAAGGGCGCGGCCTTCAAGACCGAGACCGACACCGAGGTCATCGCGCATCTCGTCGCCGCCGAAATGAAGGATGGCCGGGCGCCCGCCGATGCGGTCGCCGCGGCGTTGCCGCGGTTGCGCGGGGCCTTCGCGCTCGCGTTCCTGTTCGAAGGCGAGGAAGATCTGCTGGTCGGGGCGCGCAAGGGCCCGCCGCTCGCGGTCGGATACGGCGACGGGGAAATGTACCTCGGCTCTGACGCGATCGCGCTTGCTCCGTTCACCGATGTGATCAGCTATCTCGAGGACGGCGATTGGGTCGTGGTGCGGCGGGACGGCGCCGAAATCCATGATGCCGCCGGCCGCGCCGTCAAGCGCACCGTGCAGAAACTGACGGCCGCGGGATTCCTGGTCGACAAGGGCAACCATCGCCACTTCATGGCCAAGGAAATCCACGAGCAGCCGGAGGTGGTCGGCCACACGCTGGCGCATTGCCTCGACATGAGCGGCGAGCGCGTCGCCTTGCCGGTCGCGCTGCCGTTCGACTTTCGCAAGCTCGAGCGGATGGCGATCTCCGCCTGCGGCACCGCGTATTACGCCGGGCTGATCGCCAAGTACTGGTTCGAGCGGTTCGCCCGCCTGCCGGTAGAGATCGATATCGCGTCGGAGTTCCGCTACCGCGAGGCGCCGCTGCGGGCGGGGGATTTGTCGATCTTCGTCTCGCAGTCGGGCGAGACGGCCGATACGCTCGCTTCGCTGCGCTACGCGCGCGAGCAGAAGCAGCACGTGCTCTCGATCATCAACGTGCCGAACTCGACCATCGCGCGCGAAAGCGACGTGGTGCTGCCGACGCTCGCGGGACCGGAGATCGGGGTCGCCTCGACCAAGGCGTTCACCTGCCAGCTTGCCGCCTTGGCGTGCGTTGCGATCGCGGCGGGCCGTGCGCGCGGCGTCCTGTCGGAAGTGGACGAGCGCAAGCTGGTGCGTGCGCTCATCGAGGTGCCCCGGCACATGGCCGCGGCGCTGGCGATCGAGCCGGCGATCGAGCATTTGGCGCGCGACCTCGCGAAGAGCCGCAACGTGCTCTATCTCGGCCGCGGCACCAGCTTCCCGATCGCGCTCGAAGGCGCGCTCAAGCTCAAGGAGATTTCCTATATCCACGCCGAAGGCTACGCCGCCGGCGAGCTCAAGCACGGGCCGATCGCGCTGATCGACGAAGCCATGCCGGTCATCGTGATAGCGCCGCACGACCGGGTGTTCGAGAAGACGGTGTCGAACATGCAGGAAGTGGCGGCGCGCGGCGGACGCATCATCCTGGTGACCGATCCGCGGGGCGCCCGCGAGGCGACCATAGATTCGCTCGTCACGCTCACCTTGCCGGAAATGCCGGCGACCGTGACGCCGCTCGTCTATGCCGTCCCGGTGCAGCTGATTGCCTATCATACCGCGGTGATCATGGGCACGGACGTGGACCAGCCGCGCAACCTCGCCAAATCGGTCACCGTGGAATAATGCGGCGCGGCGCCGCAGGGGCGCGGCGCTATAGAGGCGCCGGTTTTCCGTAGAAAATGCGACAAAATCAAAGAACTGGAGCACGTTTCCGCTTCGGTTGAAGCGGGAACGCGCGCTCGCGGATCGATGGCGCAAGCGGGCGGGGCCCCCTATGATGGCGCCGAGTCCGTATTTGGGATTGCCTGAATGACGAGCCCGGAAATTCCCAGCGTGCCGAGCGATACGCCGATGGATGCGATCGGCCCGATCGCGCCTGAGCACGCGACGGTCCATCACGGCGTCGGCAGCCGGGTGCGCAACTATTTCCTGACCGGCCTGATCGTGGCGGGCCCGCTCGCCATCACCATCTATCTGGTCTGGTCGTTCGTCACCTGGGTCGATGACCTAGTACGGCCGTTCATGCCGGCGGCCCTGCGGCCGGAGAATTATCTCCCGGTCAAGGTGCCGGGCTACGGCCTGATCATTGCTTTCCTCGCGCTGACCCTGCTCGGCTTCCTCACCGCCAACCTGGTCGGCCGCAAGCTGGTCGATTACGGCGAGCGCATCCTCGGGCGCATGCCGATCGTGCGACCGCTCTACCGCGGCCTCAAGCAGGTGTTCGAGACGCTGTTCTCGAAATCCGGCTCGACCTTCCGCACCGTCGGGCTGGTGGAATTTCCCGCGCCCGGCATGTGGTCGCTGGTGTTCCTGTCGACCCCGCCCGGCTCCGACATCACGGCGCGATTCCCGACCCAGGAGGAATACGTCTCCGCGTTCATGCCGTGCACGCCCAATCCGACCACCGGCTTCTTCTTCTACGTGCCGCGCTCCGAGGTGATCGAGCTCGACATTCCGGTCGAGGCGGCCGCGAAGCTCATCATGACCGCCGGAATGATCCAGCCGAGCGGCGACGCGCAGCAGAGGCTTGCGGCCCTTGCCGAGACCGCCCGCGCAACGCGGGCCGCCCGCGCCGCTGCCACGGCGAAGTGACTTTCTTGTCTGAGCATGATCTTTTCGGAAAACCGGTACCCACTTTTCCGGATCATGCTCTAACCGGCGCGCAGCAGCCGGATCGCTTCGTCGCGCTCGAACAGATAGAGCAGGTGGCGAAGCGCCTCGCCGCGCGGCGTCGTCAGGTTCGGGTCGCGCGCGAGCACGAGCGCGGCATCCTTGCGCGCCGGCTCGAGCAGGTCCCCGTGCACCTCGATGCGGGCCACGCGGAATCCCGGCATGCCGCTCTGGCGGGTGCCGAGCAGGTCGCCTTCGCCGCGCAGCCGTAAATCCTCCTCGGCGATGCGGAACCCGTCCTCGGTCTCGCGCATGATGGCGAGGCGCGCCTTGGCGGTTTCGCCGAGCGGCGCCTTGTAGAGCAGCAGGCAGGTCGAGCGCGCGCTGCCGCGGCCGATGCGGCCGCGCAGCTGATGCAGTTGCGCAAGCCCGAACCGTTCGGCGTGCTCGATCACCATGACCGAGGCCTCCGGCACGTCGACACCGACCTCGATCACCGTGGTGGCAACGAGAAGCCGCGTCTCGCCCTTCGCGAACCGGGCCATCGCGGCGTCCTTCTCGGTCCCCTTGAGACGGCCGTGCACCAGGTCGGCGGCCTCGCCGAAGCGCTGCTTGAGCTCGGCAAAGCGCTCCTCCGCCGCGGCGAGGTCGCTCACCTCGGATTCCTCGACCAGCGGGCAGACCCAATAGACCCGCCCGCCGCTATCGAGCGCGCGTCCGACCGCGGCCACGACCTCATCGATGCGGCCGAGCGGGACCGTGCGGGTATCGATCGGCAGCCGGCCGGCCGGCTTCTCGCGGAGCTCAGAAATGTCCATGTCGCCGAAATAGGTGAGCACCAGGGTGCGCGGGATCGGTGTCGCGGTCAGCACCAGCACGTCGACGGCTTCGCCCTTGTGCGCCAGCGCAAGGCGCTGATGCACCCCGAACCGGTGCTGCTCGTCGACGATCGCGAGCGCCAGGTCGTTGAACACCACCTCCTCCTGGAACAGCGCATGGGTGCCGATCAGAAGATCGAGGTCGCCGGAGGCCAGCCGCTCCAGCATGTCGGCGCGCTCGCGGCCGCGCTCGCGGCCGGTGAGGATTGCGGCGCGGATGCCCGCGGCCTCGGCGAGCGGTGCGATGGTCTTGAGATGCTGGCGCGCCAGGACCTCGGTCGGCGCCATCAAGGCCGCCTGCCGCCCGGCTTCGATGACGGCCGCGGCGGCCAGCAGCGCGACCACGGTCTTGCCGGAGCCGACGTCGCCCTGGAGCAGCCGCAGCATGCGTTGCGGCTTGCCGAGGTCGCCGACGATGTCGGCCACGGCGCGGCGCTGCGACGACGTGAGCGAGTAGGGCAGGGCACCGACGATCTTCGTCCGTTTCGCACCGTCCCCGACGTTGCGGTGCCCGCCCTGGCGCCGCGCGTGGGCGCGCACCAGGGCGAGCGCAAGCTGTCCGGCGAGAAACTCGTCGAAGGCGAGCCGCGACCAGGCACCGCCTTCGGGCCGCACGTCGTCCGGCTCGCCGGGCCGGTGCAGCAGGCGCAGCGCGTCCGCGAAGACCGGCCAGCGTCGCGCGGCAAGCCACGGCGCGTCCTGCCATTCGGGCAGCTGCGGCAGCTTGGCGAGCGCGGCGTCCGCCGCCTTCCTGACCTGGTTGAGGCCGAGGCCTTCGGTCAGCGGATAGACCGGCTCGACCAGCGGCAGCTGCTTGAACCCGGCTTCGTCGACCACGCGGTCGGGATGCACCATCTGCAGCATGCCGTCGTAGAGCGCCGCGGTGCCGGAGACGTAACGATCCGCCCCGACCGGGAGCAGCCGCTCCAGATAGTCGCGGCGCGCGTTGAAATAGGTGAGCACGATGTCGTTGGTCTCGTCGCTCGCGTAGATCAGGTAGGGCGCGCGGGGTCGGTTGGGAGGCGACGGCCGATGCCGGTCGACATGGACCTCGACGGTCACCACCGAGCCCGGCACCACGTCGCGCAGCTTGGGGCGCGCGCGGCGATCGATCGTGCCGGCCGGCAGGTGAAACAGGAGATCGATGATGCGCGGCGCCTCGGTCTCCCGCCCGAGCAGCCGGCTGAAGAGTTTTTCCACCTTCGGCCCGACGCCGGGCAGGCCGGTGATCGACGCAAACAGGGGATTGAGCAGGTTAGGCCGCATGGCTTGGTTTCGCGTGTCGGAAATGATGATGCTCGCCCGTTGCGGCAAATGAAGCAATGCGTCTCCCGTCACCTCGGCTGACTAGGTTGAATTCCATCGTGACTTTTTGCCGGAGTTTCTCGCACTGAAGGAGCCCGTCCAGGATGAAATCGCCGCTCTCGCGGAAAAGATGAAGGTCCTTGGACCGATGATGAAACGCCCGGCGACCGATACCCTGGATGGGTCACGATTTTCGAATATGAAGGAGCTGCGCTTCACTGCCGACAATGGCGTCTGGCGTGTCGCCTATGCGTTCGATCCCCAGCGGAAGGCCATTCTGCTGGTTGCCGGTGACAAGGCGGGAGTGTCCCAGAGGCGGTTCTATCGCGAGCTGATCCGCAAGGCCGACAAACGGTTCGCCGAACACCTCGACGAGATCGAAAAGACCAGGAGCAGGACATGAAGACCAGCATTCCCTATGAGAAGGTCATTGCGAGCTTTTCGGCCGAACGGCGGCGGAAAATCAAGGACCGCGCCGTCGAGCTTATCGCCGAGGAATTCACCCTGCGCGATCTTCGCAAGGCCAAGCAGATGACGCAGGAAGAGGTCGCGCGGCGCCTGAGCGGCCGTCAGGTTTATGTGTCGCGCCTTGAGCGCCGGGCAGACATGAAGCTGTCGACACTGCGCGAGTACGTCCGGGCATTGGGCGGAGACCTGCAATTGATGGTCACCTTCCCGGAGCGACGAACCGTCAAGCTGCGCGATATCGGGACCACCCCACAGCGCAGACGCCGCCACGGCGCGCAGAGGCCCGCGAACCGGAAAATGGCGTGACATCGGGCTGGCCTTGAGCGGCCATTGCGCCGCAGGGCCGTCCTGAAAACGGAACCCTCCCCCGTTTTCGGTCCGTTGAGGCTGACGCGCCCTTCTGCCAAGCCTATATAACCCCCGCCCGGCCGCGTCCGGGCTTTTGGCGTTGCTGAGGCCGCATGACCGGAATGATCGATCCAGACGAGGCGCTCGCCATCCGGCGGCGCAAGCTGAAATTCCGGTCATGGCACCGCGGCATGCGCGAGATGGACCTGATCATGGGCCGGTTCGCGGACGCCTTCGTCGATCGCATGGCGGCGCCCGAGCTCGACCAATTCGAGCGCCTGATCGAGCTGCCGGATCCCGAGCTGATGGCGTGGATCACCGGCTCGGCTGCCCCCCCGGCCGCGCACGACACGCCGATGCTGCGGCGGCTGCGCGACGTCCATTTCGCCCCCCGGGCCGGAGCTTGACGGCGGCATGGCGCGCTCTCCGGCCGAATTGCTGCATCCCGACAGGCCGTTGACGCTCGCCGGCGTCGCCGACGGGGCCGAAGGTTTGGTGGTCGCCGATCTCGCGCGCGCGGTCGCCGCCGCGGCCGAGGCGGCGCCGACCAGCCTTGTCGTGGTCTGCCGCGACGGCCAGCGGCTCGCGCAGCTCGCCCGCGCACTCGCGTTCTTCGCTCCGGACCTCGCGGTCGAGCAATTCCCCGCCTGGGACTGCCTGCCCTACGACCGGGTATCGCCGCATGCGGCCGTCGTGGCGCAGCGCATGATCACGCTGTCGCGTCTCGCGCGGACCATCGGGCGGGAGCGGCCCTCCGTCCTGCTCACCACCGTCAACGCGGCGCTCCAGCGCGTTCCCGCACGCAACCTCGTTGCCGGTCAGGCGTTCTCGGCCGCGCCCGGCAACATGCTGCAGATGGACGGTGTGATCGGCTGGCTCGAACTCAACGGCTTCACCCGCACCTCGACGGTGCGCGACGCCGGCGAATACGCGGTGCGCGGCGGCATCGTCGATCTCTATCCGCCCGGCATGGACTTGCCCGTCCGGCTCGACTTCTTCGGCGACACGCTCGAGACCATTCGCAGCTTCGATCCGGAGACCCAGCGCACCGTTTCTCAGATGCGCATGCTCGACCTGGTGCCGGTGAGCGAGCTGCAGCTCACCACCGAGACCATCCGCCGGTTCCGGCAAGGCTACGTGGCCGAGTTCGGCGCGCCGACCCGCGACGACGTGCTCTACGAATCCGTGAGCGAAGGGCGCCGCCATCCCGGCATGGAGCATTGGCTGCCGCTGTTCCACGAGCGCCTGGAGACCCTGTTCGATTACGTGCCGGGATCGCCGATCGTGATCGAGCCGCTCGCCGAGGACGCCGCGCACGAACGCCTGGAGCAGATCGGCGATTACTACCAGGCCCGCCGCGCGGCGCTCGATGCCGGCGGCTCGGGCGCGCTCTATAAGCCGCTGCCGCCCGCGCGAGTTTATCTCGAGGAGGCGGAATGGCGCGCGCGGCTTTCCGAACGCGCGCTCGCGCGCATGACACCGTTTTCCGTGCCGGGGGGCGGCGAAGTCGTCGACGTCGGCACCCGCCAGGGCCGCGACTTCGCAGCCGAGCGCGCCCAGCCAGGCAGCAACGTCTTCGACGCAGTCACCGCGCACGTGCAGACGCTGCAGGCCGGCGGCAAGCGCGTTGCGATCGCGCTGTGGAGCGAGGGCGCGCGCGAGCGCATGCGCCACGTGCTCGCCGACCACGGGCTCACGAATCTCGGCCCGGTCGGCTCCTGGCCGGAGGCGCTGGCGCGGCCCAAGAGCGAGGTTGCGCTCGCCGTGCTCGGTCTCGAAACCGGGTTCGAGACCGCCGACGTCGCCGTCGT
>Ga0137380_10005580_pt1 | contig 11197 bp, 11 predicted proteins | sample SagtaG_17_FD_104809 | JGI IMG/M metagenome (GOLD analysis project Ga0137380, IMG submission 104809) | Vadose zone soil microbial communities from Sagehorn Ranch, Mendocino, California, USA - Sage2_L_100_16 metaG | ecosystem: Environmental > Terrestrial > Soil > Vadose zone | place: USA... | reverse complement strand
CCGCTCGAGTACGGTCTTGCGCTTCTTGTGGGCGCCCGTCGCCCGCTTCACGCGTGCCATGTTGTGACTCCCTCGGCCGGGCCCGGGCTACTTCCCGAGCAGTCTCTTGACCCTCTTCGTGTCCGCGTCTGATAGCACCACGTCGTTCCATAGACGGCGGGTGCGCCGGGTCGGCTTGTGCTCCAACAGGTGGTTACGGTTAGCGCGGCGGCGCATCACCTTGCCGGTACCGGTGATCCGGAACCGCTTCCCGGCACCGCTGTGCGTCTTCATCTTCGGCATGGTCGCCGTCGTCTCCATCCTGTCGCGTGCCTCCCGGCGCGACGCTGTCGTGCGTGCCTTCATGCACGCGTGTTTCCTTGCGTGTCTGCTGCGCTCGTGTCCTCGCACCGCAGTTGCCGCGTGGCGTTCTTGCTACCTCACCTTGGCCCGCGGTCCTCCGACCGCGCGCGAAACCGACCGAAGTGCCGACCTCGCCGCCCATCTCGCTCGCCGAAGTGAGCGAGCCCGCAGGGTGCGAGATTCGCCCGCCCAGGCAGACAAACCCCCTCGCCGGACCCGCCCGGGGTGCCACGTGCGCTGTGCCGGGCTTGGCACAGGCAAGTAAAAGGCTGTCAGGCGCTGGCCGACGCCTGCGGACCGCGGCGGGGGCGCGGCACAGAACGCGCTGCGGCGCGCTCCGCCTTCGCCTCGCTCTTCTTCCGCGTAGGCCCGATCACCATGATCATGTTCCTGCCGTCCTGCTTGGGTTGCGCCTCCACGAAGCCCAGCTCCTCGACGTCGGTGGCGAGCCGCTGGAGCAGCCGGAACCCGAGCTCTGGACGCGACTGCTCACGCCCTCGGAACATGATAGTTACCTTGACCTTGTCGCCCTGTTTGAGGAAACGCTCCACGTGGCCGCGCTTGGTCGCGTAGTCGTGCGGGTCAATCTTCGGCCGAAGCTTGATCTCCTTGATGACCGTCTGCGCCTGGTTCTTGCGTGCCTCCCTGGCCTTGAGCGCGGACTCGTACTTGAACTTGCCGTAGTCCATCAGCTTGCAGACGGGTGGCCGCGCGGTGGGCGCCACCTCTACGAGGTCCAGGTCGGCTTCCTGTGCCAACCGGAGCGCATCACCAATCGCTACGATCCCGACCTGCTCGCCGTTCGGGCCGACAAGACGGACCTCGGGAACGCGGATACGCTCGTTAATTCTTGGTTCGGGGCTGATGTGACCTCCTTGAACTTCGCGCCTGCCACCGGCTGTACCGGCGGCAGGACCTGCCAGGACCTGCCTTGCTTGCCGCGTAGCTGCACCCCCGGCAATGGGCCCTGTGAAACGGAGCCCTTGTGCAAAGGGTCCAGCCGCAAAAAAGCCCCGCACGGCATACATGCGGGGCCACCGCGGCTGCACCGGCGTCTCGCGCCTGCGGACGACCACAGCCGACATGGCCTTGGCCATGCCGGTCACCATCGCATCCAGCCAGCGCGCGAACGCCCGTCTTCGCAACCGTACCCGCCAGCCTAGGGCTGGCCAGGTGGGAGTTACCTCCGCTTGCATGCCCGGCACGGGTGCGCCGAGCCGGTCCGCCGTTTAGCTTACCGCACCCTGCCGCGACGGGACACGGTCTGGGCATTACAGTCGGTGACACTTTGGCGATGCGTGCTTACCGCAACCGGATCCGCCGGTCATGTCCGCTTCTCCGGCTCGATTCAGTGCTGCTCCTTCTCGATCAGCTCACCGAACCGGTCCACTGTGTCTCGCAGGAACCTGCGGATGACCTGTTCATCGGCTGAGTCGACGTAGCCGAACGCGGTCTGCCAGCGTGCCGCGACATGCTCGCGGGCCTGCCGCAGCTTGTCACGACCCTTCTTGGTCAGATGCAGGTGGACCACCCTGCGGTCGCGCGCGTCTTTGCGCCGCCGCAGATATCCGCCGCGCTCGAGCACGTCCGCGACATAGCTCACCATGGGCGGTGTAACCCACGATCGCGCTGCCACTTCGCCAGACCTGAGCCCATCCTCCTCGTCGAGGGCCGCAAGCACGCCCAGCCCGGCGGCGCTGATCCCCGTTCCTTCTGCTGTATACCACCAGTAGGTGCCGATGAGCCGAGCCGCAAGCCCCGCGAGCCGTGATACCGGCAGCTGGTCGAGCGGCACGTCGTCCCACCGATCGCCCCACCGGACGCCATGCTCGCGTGCGGTGTTCGCCACCGCGGGCAGCGAGGTGCCGAGTCGTTCCGGATCCCCCGCTACGTCTGCCGAGGCCGAGTCCTTCATCCTCGTAGCTTCATCCCAAGATATTTGGGCGTCAAATCATTCGGTCCTGAGCCTCAGCTCATGAAGGCCTGCCCGCCGCATGGCCGCACGCGGCGCAACCCCGCCCGTCATCAGCTCAACCTGCCGGGCAGCCTGATGAACAAGCAGCTCAAAGCCTCCGACAACGACGCATCCGGCTGCCTGCGCCGCTTCCGCTAGCCGGGTGGGCCATGGATCATAAGCGACATCGAAGACCACATCCGGCGTGCGGGGTCCGGCGCACAACGAGGGCACAACCGAGTCGGCGGCGCGGGGCGGGATGGTGCAGATGACCAGCCCGGCGGCCACGGCGCCAGGCGAGGCCGCCGGTCCACGGCGGCCAAGAGACGATAGATCATGGAGCCGGACGCGGACACCGAGCCGCTGCGCGGCCGCCATCAACTCACCGGCATGGCCGGTTTCGCGCGCCGCGACCTCGGCCTCCCATATCCCGATCTCCCGTAGTGCGGCCAGCGCCGAGCACGCGGTAGCACCCGTCCCGATGATGAGCGCGGGCACCGCCCTGGCCGGCGCGCCGGTGATCACCCCCGCGCCGGCCAGGGCGTCAACCATCCCGCCTACATCGGTATTGAAGCCACATCTGCGGCCGCCTCGAAACACCACCGTGTTGGCACCGCCGACGGCGGCGGCCAGCGGGTCAATCTCGTCGAGCAACGGCAGCACCGCCCTCTTCAGCGGCATGGTTAGCGACAGCCCAGCCCAGCTGTCATCGAGCCCGTCCAGCAGGTCAGCCAGCTCCGGCTCGCTACATTCGATCGCGCGGTAGCTCCACCCGTGCAGGCCAAGCGCCTTGTACGCGCCATGGTGAAGCACCGGGGACAGCGAGTGAGAAACCGGCGAGCCGAGCACAGCCGCCCTCATCGCACGTTCCCCAAGCCCGCGCCCGGACCCAACTGGCCAGCACCGATCAACCTGAATTGCCCAGGTTGCGCTGCAGCTCGGCCCTGAGCCGATCGAAAACGGCCGCGCTGGCGGTGAACTCGGTGCGGCGGGTCTTGGGATCCACGGTCACGAAGTAGAGCCAGTTGCCGCGGGCGGGGTGCAGCGCCGCATTGATGGCGGCGAGCCCGGGACTGTCGATCGGGCCGGGTGGCAAGCCCTTGTGCAGGTAGGTGTTGTACCGGGAATGGGTCTGGATCTGCCGGCCGGTGGCGAGGATCCCGTAGGTGTGCAGCGCGTACATGACCGTGCTATCAAGCTGCAGCGCCATGTTCGCATCCAGCCGGTTATAGATGACACGTGCAATCTTTCCGAAGTCGGTGACCTTGCCGCCCTCAGCTTGCGCCAAGCTGGCCACAATGATGGCCTCGGCCGGAGTCAGATTCACCTGGTGCGCCGTCGCGATCAGGTGGATCCGCGCGACCTCGCTGTTGAACTGCTGCACCATGGCGCGCAGCACCTCACCGGCGGTCATCCGGGGCTGCACAGAATAGGTGGCCGGGAACAGGTACCCCTCGGGCCGGTTATCCGCATAGGAGGGGAGCCCCAGCGTGCCCGGATGAGCGAGCACGCGCCGGTAATCCGTGCCGGGTATGCCGGACTTCGCGCTGAGCCTGCTCACGATCTGGCCGAGCCGAAGCCCTTCCGGGATGGTGATTCGCAGCTGAATCCTGGCTGCCGGGCTGAGCAGCAGGTCGAAGGCGAGCACCGCCTTCATGTGCCTGTGCAGCCGGTAATAACCAGGCTCAAGCCCGGTCTGATGCGAACTCTGCTCCGCAGCCTTGACGAATGCCCGCGTGCTTGCGACAACGCCGAGGTTGAACAGCGTCTGCGCCACATCGGTTGCGGTCTGATCCTGTTTGATCTGAACGATCACTGTCCCGTAGCCGGGCCCTGAGTAGTCGGGTGGTATTACGTACTGACGCAGGAAGTGGTATCCGACGACCGCGCCACCGGACAGGAAGACGGCGATTACCAGCAATGCGATCAGCGGGGCACTGCGCCGCTTGACGCGGCGCCTGAACGGGCCATTCCCGCGTCGCCGGGCAGATGTGCTCTGCTCCAATGGGAGAACCGGGCCGTTATCTTCCTCTTTCCAGCCAGGTAGATCGTCTGTCCAGCCGGGTAGATCATCATCGCTGTCCTCGCCGGCCCGGCTTGCGTGGACCAGTGGATCGGGCTCGGGGTAGCCAAACCGCTCCGGTTCCCCGGACACGGCGGGCATTGGCCCTGAACTCGCCGGGTGATCGGGCCAGGGCGTCACGGGCAGGGGCCCGGAAATCTCGGGTGGGCCCGGTTGCGCTGGGCCTTGGACGAGGCGTCCGAATTCCCGCGGCCAGTCGTGATCGCCGCCCTGCGGCAGCCGGTAAGGATCGCCAGGCGCTGTCCGCCTGGCTGCGGCGGCTACGCGGGGCAGCGGCCCGGACACGGCTGGGGGTGGCGCCCATGGTCGTTCCGGTGGGTGAGGAGGCTGGTACCGGCTCTGGTACGGATCGGCAGACGGTCCGGGGTACTGGTCTGGTGGCACCGGGTCGCGGTATCGGTCCGCTGCCTGATGGCCTGGCTCGCGGAAGTCGGGCCAGCGATCAGCGGGCGCGCCATGATAGCCCGGTCCGGGGCTCCACGGCCGGGGACTGGTCGGCGCGTCGCGCTCATGCTGCGGTGACAGGCGATCCAGCGGGCCAGAGTGCGGGCCAAGGTAAGGATCCGATGGCGGGCCTGCATGCGGATCAGGCCAGAAACCGGGCCTGCGGGCCGGTGACCCGGCCGGATACCCCTCGCCCGGTCCGCTCGTGTGCGGCCAGGACGGTGGCCCTGCTGGCGGCCAGGACGGTGGCCCGGCTGGATACGGCTGCGGCCCGGAAGGAACTGGCCCTGCTGGCGGCCCGGCACGAAAGTATTCGGATGGCGGCAAAGCCGGGTGCTGCCCGGATGGCGGCCCAGCAGGCAAGAGCCTGGCTGGCGGACCGCCCATATCTTCCCGCCACGTGCCTGCGTGCGGATCAGGCGGCGCACTCGAGCGATCCTGCCTGGCAGCATCGTATGGAGCCGGTTCCGCAGCCGGATGCGACCCGGGCCGGTGTGAATCGGCGGATGAGGCGCGGTGGCGCCCGCGGCGGCCCCGGCGTGGTCGATCACGTCCGTCGCTCACGGTGCTACCTCGCAGGGTGAGTCGGCGCGTGTGGACACCAGTTCTCCCGGCGGCGACCCTGTGCCACGCTCGCTGTCGAGAGCCGCCTGCAGCAGCACCGCTGCCGCCGCCTTGTCCACCACCTGGCGTCTGGACCGCTCGCGCCGGCCGCCTTCACGCAGTGCACCGTGCGCGATGACTGTCGTGAAGCGTTCGTCGAACAGTCGCACGGGGACAGGAGAAAGACGTGCCGCGAGCTTAGCGGCGAACTCCCGCGCGTCTGCGGCGGCACGACCAGAACGACCAGACAGGGATGTGGGCAAGCCCACGATCACCTCGGTGACGGCATGCTCGGCGGCCAGATGCGCGATGGCCTCGAAGTCCCCGCGGCCGCGGCGGATGGTGGTCAAGGGCGTTGCCAACAGGCCGCTTGGATCGCTGCGGGCCAGGCCAGCCCGCACCGAGCCGATATCGATCCCAAGCCGCACCCCGGATCTCACCGGGCGGTCTGGCGCAGCGCCTTCAGACACGCTTTCACGTTACGCTGCCGGACCTGACGGTGTCGCGCACAGCGCTCCGAACGGCATCAAATGCCGCATCGATGGCGCCCGTCTCATCCGACCCAAGCGGAACACCACCGCCTTGCGCCACGTCATCCTTGCCGCCACCACCGCCACCGAGCGCTCGCGCGGCGAGGCCGACCAGGATTCCAGCCTTGAGCCCGAGCGAACGTCCCGCCTCGTTCACCGAAATGACCACGGCCGGCCGGTCCTTCGGCACTCCCGCTATAGCAACCACGGCCGGGCGGTCCGCAATCCTGCCGCGGATGTTTAGGGCCAGCTCGCGAATGCCCTCGGCAGTAGTGCCGTCCGGCACGCGGTGGGCGACGAACGCGACTGCGCCGATGTTCTCCGCCTCGCCCACGAGCCGGCCTGCTGAGCCGAGCAGTTGAGCCGAACGGAGCTGCCGCAGCTCGCGCTCGGCATCGCGCAGCCGCGACACGATGCCGGCCACGCGTTCTGGTAGCTCTTCCGGGCGCGCCTTCAGCTGCTCGGTCAGCTGCGAGACCAGCACGCTCTCCGTGGCGAGGAAGCGGAACGCGTCCAGGCCCACCAGCGCCTCCACTCGGCGAACCCCCGAGCCAATCGATGATTCACCAAGGATCTTGATCAAGCCGAGCTGGCCAGACCGAGCGACGTGGGTGCCGCCGCAGAGTTCGCGCGAGTAATCGCCGACCTCAACGACGCGGACGTCGTCAGCGTATTTCTCGCCGAACAGCGCAAGCGCACCCATCTCCCGCGCCGCCTGCAGCGAGGTGTGGAAGGCGCGCACGTCCAGGTCACCGATGAGGACCTCGTTGACCTCATCCTCGACGTCGCTAAGCACCGAGCGCGGAACCGGGCCTGCCGCGGTAAAGTCGAACCTGAACCGGCCAGGCGAGTTCTCCGAGCCAGCCTGCGCAGCGGACTCGCCCAGTGCGCCGCGGAATGCCCGGTGGACCAGGTGCGTCGCGGTGTGTGACCGTGATATTGCTCGCCGCCGCTCAATGTCGATCTCCGCATACACGGGGACGCCAACACCGATCTCGCCGGATCGGACCCTGCCGCGATGCACAATGAGCCCCGGCACGGGAGCCTGTACATCGAACACCTCTATCTCCGCGGCTCCCGCGCCTGCCGTGATGCGACCGGTGTCGGCGAGCTGCCCTCCGCTCTCCGCGTAGAAGGGCGTGCGGTCCAGAACCACCTCGACCTCGGTGCCCGCACCCGCCACAGGCACCGACGCGCCACCGACCAGCAAGCCGACCACGGTTGCCTCGCCGGCCCAGACATCGTAGCCGGTGAAGGACACCGTTCCTGAGCGGTCCAGTAGCTCACCGAAGACCGAAATATCGACGTTGCCTGTGCGCTTACGTGCCGCGTCCTGCCTGGCGCGCTGGCGCTGGGCGCCCATCAGCCGCCGGAACCCCTCCTCGTCAACCGACAGCCCCTGCTCCGCGGCCATCTCGAGGGTGAGGTCGATCGGAAAGCCGTACGTGTCGTGCAGCTGGAACGCCTGCTCGCCTGCGAGCGTCGCGGCGCCGACGCGCTTGGTCTCCTCGACCGCAGCCTCGAAGATGGCGGTGCCGGTGCGGAGGGTGCTGAGGAAGACCTCCTCCTCCGCGTCCAGCACCGTGTGGATGTGCGCCGCGTCCCTGATCAGCTCGGGGTACAGCTCCCCCATCGCGGCAATGGCTGCCTCGCCGAGCCCGTGCATGAACCGATCCTCGCCCCTGGCACCGCCGCGCTGGCCACCAGCCAGCATCCGCAAATTGCGGATGCTGCGGCGGAGGATGCGCCGTAGCACATAGCCGCGTCCCTCATTGCTCGGTATGACGCCGTCTGCGACCAGCATGACCGCGCTGCGGATGTGATCGGCTACCACGCGGAGCGAGGTGTCGGTACGTGGATCGCGGCCGTACTTGCAATCGGTGAGTTCGGTCGCCCGGTCGAGCACCTTCCAGGTGGTGTCCACCTCGCAAATGTTGTCCACGCCCTGCAGGACCGACGCCATACGCTCCAGGCCCATGCCGGTGTCGATGTTGCGCGCGGGCAGCTCGCGAAGGATCGGGTAGTCTTGCTTCCCCTCACCCGGCCCACGCTCGAACTGCATGAATACGAGGTTCCACACCTCCAGGTAGCGATCCTCGTCCACGACAGGACCGCCTTCTGTCCCGTACTCCGGGCCGCGGTCATAGTAGATCTCCGAACATGGGCCACACGGCCCTGGCACGCCCATGGACCAGAAGTTGTCCGCCATCCCGCGCCGCTGGATGCGCTCCTCGGGAACACCGACCTGATCGCGCCAGATCCGCAGCGCCTCATCGTCTTCGGTGTAGACGGTCACCCACAGCTTGCTCTCGGGAAAACCGAACCCGCCGTCTGCTTCTGGCAAGGTGAGCAGTTCCCACGCATATGGGATCGCCCGCTCCTTGAAATAGTCGCCGAAAGAGAAGTTCCCGAGCATCTGGAAGAACGTGGCATGCCTGGCTGTCTTGCCCACCTCTTCGATGTCCTCGGTGCGCACGCACTTTTGCACACTCGCGGCGCGCGCGAACGGCGGCGTCTGCTGGCCGAGGAAGTAGGGTTTGAATGGCACCATCCCGGCGTTGACCAGCAGCAGCGTCGGGTCGTTGGCGATAAGGCTGGCTGCGGGCACTACCGTGTGTTCCCGCTGGGAGAAGTAGCTCAGGAAGCGGCGGGCGATCTGAGCCGACTCCATTATTGGCCATCCTTCACTTTGTCGAAGCATTCGGTATCTGTATCGGTTATTGCCCGCGTGAATGCGGAGCCCGGTGTGTCAATCTGCCTTCCGAGCCTAGCCGCGTCACGCGCACCCGAGAGCCGGTAGATCCGCATGCCGTCCTTGACATCCCTGGCGAACCCGGCGGCAGCACGTGCGCCGCGTGCAAGACGGCTATCCGGCCAAGGGGTGGCAGGCACCGCCCGCTCGGCCGGCGAAGGCACCCCGGATCGTACCGTCGGCCGCGCTGGTGAGAACACGCGGGCCAGCTTCGCCACCTTACGGTAGCCGCTCACCCCCGCGACGGCACCGAGCGTAAGCCAGAACATGCGGCGAATCACTGGGTCGCCCTCCTGCGGCCGGCGCGGGCGCGGCCGCCGCTGTCACCGCTGCGCGGCAGGTCAAGCACAGATGACCCCGCCGGTTTGCTTTTGCTTGCGAGTGCGGGGCCCGGCAACGCGGCTTGCGGTGGCTGGGTATCGGCCGCCACGCGACGGCCAGCCGAATCCTGCACACGCGCCGCCGACCGTCCGGGGCGCCGCAGCGCGATGGCTCGGCGCAGCCCAAAGGCGAACCCAGCCAGGCTGTGCAGCGGCCCCCCGAAGAGCGTGTGAACCGCCCGAGTCAGCATCGACACATCCGCGGTCAGCTCGGCGATGTTGGCGGTGACCTCATCCATGTTCGCGGTGATCTCGTCCGTTCGTGCGAGCTGCTCGTGTGCCCGCTGCACGGCCGCATCGGCCCGCCCAAGCACAAGATCACTGCGCATACGCCACTCGGCGACCAGCCGGGAGGCTTCCGAGATCAGCCGGGTGAGCTTGACAAGCGTGTAGACCCCCACGGCCGCGAGCGCGGCGAAGGAGATAGCCGCGATCAACGCCGCGGCACGCGCGGCGGTTACCATGCCTGCGCCTCCTTGCGTCCGCGTCGATGGACCGCAACCCTATCGCCAGGCAGCACACGCGTCACTCGCGATCCTCACCGCGCAGCACGGCGCGGACGCGGTCGGCTCGATCCGCGTAACGGGCTTCGGCCCCGTGCCTGGTCGGCTGGTAGTAGTCACGGCCAGCGAGTACGTCCGGTGCGTACTGCTGAGCCACCAAACCGCTGTTATGGTCGTGCGGGTAGATGTAGTCCTTGCCGTGCCCGAGCCTGCCCGCACCCGGATAGTGGCTGTCACGCAGGTGTGCGGGCACTTGGCCGACCAGACCGCTTCTGACATCGGCTTCGGCCGCGCTAATCGCCTTGATCACCGCGTTCGACTTGGGCGCGAGTGACAGATGGATAACTGCCTGAGCGAGATTGATGCGGGCCTCGGGCAAGCCGACAAACTCAACCGCCTGCGCGGCCGCGGTCGCCGTCTGCAGTGCGGCGGGGTCGGCCATGCCAATGTCCTCGCTCGCGTGCACGATCAGACGGCGGGCGATGAATCTCGGGTCCTCCCCCGCTTCGATCATCCGGGCCAGGTAGTGCAGCGCGGCGTCGGTGTCACTGCCCCTGATGCTCTTGATGAAGGCGCTGATCACGTCGTAATGCTGGTCGCCCGCCCGGTCGTAGCGGACCGCCGCGCGATCTACCGCCCGCTCAAGGGTCGGCACGTCAATGGTGGCGCTGCCGGTCCCGACGGCCGCCGCCTCGAGGTAGGTCAGCGCGCGCCGTGCGTCGCCGCCAGCGAGCCGCACCAGGTGATCGGTCGCTGCGGGCTCGAGGGCTACCCGACCCGCAAGCCCGCGCTCGTCGGCCAGTGCCCGCGCCACCACCGTGGCGATTTCCTCGTCGCTGAGGGCCTCCAGGGTGAGCAGCAGCGATCTTGACAGCAACGGGCTGATCACAGAGAAGAACGGATTCTCCGTAGTGGCCCCGATGAACGACACCCACCTGTTCTCCACCGCCGGAAGCAGGGCGTCCTGCTGAGCTTTGTTGAACCTGTGCACTTCATCGATGAACAGTAGGGTCTGGGTGCCAGTCATGCCAAGATCGTGGCGAGCCGCGTCGATGACCGCGCGGACATCCTTTACCCCGGCGCTCACCGCCGAGAGCTCAACGAAGCGGCGCCGGGTGACCCCGCTCACCACATAGGCGAGGGTTGTCTTGCCGGTACCCGGCGGGCCCCACAGCAGCAGCGACATCGGGACGTCATTCTCGACGAGCTTGCGCAGCGGAGTGCCGTCACCGAGCAGGTGCCGCTGCCCGATCACCTCATCGAGGGTGCGTGGCCGCATCCGGACCGCGAGCGGCGCTTGCGCTGCCGCGGCCTCATCCGCGGCCGCGTCGAACAGGCTGTCGGGTTGCCCGGCCCGCGATCTGGCCACGTCCAGACACTATCCCTGCCGACCGGCAGGTCGCGTCATAGCGGCCGGGCTAGCAGGTCACGTCGGCGGTGGTGAACCTCGCCCATGCCAACCCGCCAAAGATCGCCGCGTACACGCAGAACGACAGCAGGCCATGACGTAGGTCATCGGTGGCGATCGGAGAGCGAAGCAGACTGTCGAACGATGTCCACCAGTGGGTGGGCAGATAGGTGTGCACAGCAGCAAACTGCGGGATGT
>Ga0137380_10005571_pt1 | contig 11205 bp, 10 predicted proteins | sample SagtaG_17_FD_104809 | JGI IMG/M metagenome (GOLD analysis project Ga0137380, IMG submission 104809) | Vadose zone soil microbial communities from Sagehorn Ranch, Mendocino, California, USA - Sage2_L_100_16 metaG | ecosystem: Environmental > Terrestrial > Soil > Vadose zone | place: USA... | reverse complement strand
CTTGTCAGTCAGCCCTGATGTGTCAAGCCACGAAGCCAAAGCAGCCCGTCTGCAAAGATATGCTGAGTTGCGGTGGAGCTGAGACACAAGCCCGTCCCGTTCTACGGGACGTGGTAACTGACAACTGCATTCTGATAGTATGCCTCTCTCTCACTTGTTTGTCTGTCATTTTTGAAGGGTGCGTTTCATTTGTTTGCAGAGCCTGACCCCCACAAGGGGGGTCACTCTTAGGCGTCAACTTAAGCACCTGAACAAGAGAAAAGAGAAGCCAGATCCGCGTCAGAGGCCAAGAGCGAATGAAAGCGGAGGCGACGGTGGTGTTCGAGCAAGGGACGCTTACGGCGCTCACGAAAGAGTCGGCGAAACTCGGGGAGCGCATCGGTGAGTTGTTGGTGACTGTACCAGCCCTTGACGACGTGTTGCAAGCCCTCAAAGGCCAAGCGAGCCAGCCGCCAACTACTCAGGGGAACCGCAAAGGGTTCGCCATCAGCAAGTTGGCGTCGCAAGCCTTCGAGGTCCTCCTCAATGAGCAACCAGGCCACCAGCAACGCAGCAATCATGGCCTGAGCGGTCTCCGGCGTCTCCCAGCGCAAGCCATGCAGATCGAGCAGCTGTTTGATGCGTTTGAAAAGCACTTCGATGTGCCACCGACAGGCGTAGAGCTCGATGACCAGGCTAGTCGGCCACTGCGGACGCGGTAGGGTGGTCACCAGCAAGATGAAGCCCGCCAGGAAGCGCGCTTGCTCGCTCAGCTTGCGGCCTTTGGCTCGCGCCTCATGCTCCTTCTTGCGACGCAAGGCGGCGGCCTTCTCGGGGGTGGGCACGATGGCGATCACTCGCACCGACAGCGTCGTCTGCTCGCAGTGCACCAGCGCCTGGCGTTCGTAAACGCGTCGTGCGAGAGCGAGTGTAACCAGCCGTTCACATCGAACTGGAAGGCCGAGCTACAGCTGGGGGCCTGAGCGGCATACAGCGGCAAGTGATGCGGGCTGAAGCGCGTCAGCGAGAAGCCACCCTGCTGGTCCACTGCCACCAATTGACGCGCGCGGCTGTAGATGCCATCGCCCACCAGGATATCACCCACTTGCACCGGCACCAAGGCGAGGCTCTCGCCAATCTTGCGCGTGGTCACGCGCACCCAGGCCAGCGTTCCCGTCAACAGGTTGTAGGCGCAATGCAGCCGCCACAACTCACCTTTGGGACCCAGGCTTTTGACCTCGGTGCCATCCACCAACAGGATGCGCTGGCTCGTCGGACCGCTCCAGGACGGGGGAGGCGCCGCTAGCAGTTCGCCAAAGAGCCAGAGCAGCCAGGCCAACGACTGCCGCAGGCGCTTGTGCCACCCTTGCGCCGAGATGACCATGTCGGTCACCCCCACCAAGCGGCTCCACATGCTGAGGTCTTTCAACGACGACAGGCTGAGCACATAACACAGCAGCGCACGCAAGAGCAGGGATGCTGACCCGATGCGACGGACGCGTACAAAGGCTCCGAGGGCCTTGGCTTGGCTTTCCAGATTGCTTGGCAAGCGTTCCTGCACCAGCCGTTGCCAGTCCTGGGCGCAATCGCTGACTTGCCGAGACAACTCCTTTGACGTATGCTGTTTTCGGTGAGACATCGCTTCTTTCCTCCTTGACTGAGAGAGAATACTTTACGCTTTCAGTTTAGCAGGTTTGACGCCGTCTCGCTTCTCTTTTCGGTTGTTCCGGTGCTTAAGTTGACGCCTAAGGGGGGGTCACTACATCTTCTCTCGCTCTGCCTGCGCCAGATGTAGTGACCCCCTTGTGGGGGTCAGGCTCCCCCATCTGCGCTCAATGCAAACAAATGAAACGCACCCCATTTTTGATCTTAGCTTGACGATTAGCTCGAGAGCAGGTATAATGCAATGGTTATGACTGTTTGCATGGCATGGAACAGACTGCTCGCATATCCTGTTCCCCGGTAAAGACGCTAAAGAGCTCTGAGCAATCCTCTCTAGAAAACTCTCTTCCTGCACACACGTTCGTACCTGATATCAGCTAGCGGCATTGCTCCCGTATCCTACGGCCTGCTCCTGGTACTCCCCGTCGGCACAGCTCCCTAAAGGCACTGTGTTGGCAGGGAGCTGTAACGCGCCCGCAAGGGGCGCATTGGCCGAAAGGATTTTTAATGCCATCTTTTTATGACTTCCTTTTGCAACCCGCGACCCACGCGGCACTGGCAAACATGAGGATTACAGAGCCTACGCCGATTCAGGCTGAGGCAATTCCGGCGCTACTCGCTGGGAATGATGTGGTGGGGCAATCAGCTACCGGATCGGGCAAGACGCTCGCCTATGGCATCCCCCTGGTGGAAAGGGTAGCCAGGGACACACGTGCAGTACAGGCGCTGGTACTCGTGCCAACGCGTGAGTTGGCTATCCAGGTAAACGCTGTGCTGGGCAAGCTGGCAACGAGCCGGCGGCTTTCGACGGCACTGCTGGTAGGAGGACGACCCTATGGCAATCAACTCTCAGCGCTGCGGTATGGATCGCAGATTGTCGTCGGCACACCAGGACGCGTGAAGGACCATCTCGATCGCGGCACTTTAGTGCTGAGCCAGCTACGGATGTGTGTGCTGGACGAGGCAGACCAGATGCTGGATAGCGGTTTCGCCCCAGCCATTGAAGAGATACTGGCAACCACGCCTGATACGCGACAAATGGCCCTCTTTTCAGCGACGATACCGGATTGGGTTGCGAAGCTCCAGGAAAAATTCCTCAAAAATCGGGTCAAGGTTGACATTACACTAGCCACGGGTACGCAAAGTACTATTGAACAGATCGCGTACCAGGTACCGCAGGAACAGAAAATGGCAGCCCTCTGTACCCTCTTGCATTCCACAGAGGGAGAAAGTAGCCTCATCTTTGGCAAGACGAAATTCGGTGTCGAGAAGTTAGGGAAACAGCTCACCAGGCTCGGGTTTACGGTGGGAACATTACATGGCAACAAGAGCCAGCACGCCCGTGAAGAGGTGCTTACCGCGTTCCGCCGGGGGCAGGTGCAGACGCTGCTTGCCACAAATGTAGCTGCTCGCGGGCTGGACATTCAAGGGATCTATCAGGTCATCAATTACGAGCTCCCGGAATCGAGCGAGCTTTTTACGCACCGAATTGGCCGCACAGGCAGAATGGGGCGACAAGGCAAGGCAATTACGCTGCTGGTGCCATCAGATGTACCCAAATGGCGGCGTATGACACGCAATTTAGGGCAGGGAGTCGCCTTGCAGCAGCTCATTATTGACGAGGAAGCCCTTGATACACCACCGCTCGCCAGTCCAGAGCCTTCGCGAACGCAGGAGCACGAGCAGAACGACGAGCAGCGACTGGTCCGTGACCGCAACCATTTCTCGCCGGGTCAGGAGCGCAGCAGACGTACACAGCCACAGCATGACAGTGATGCGGCATCCGGCACGCAAAGGCGACAGAAAGAGCGTGTTACCAGCGCAACACCAGCACGCACACCTCCATTGCAGCCAGAAGACTTTCCCTTGCCAGAACGCCCATATTCCGGCAAGGCAAGGGATGGCAGGAGAGGAGCAGGAAAGCCGTCTCGCTTCAGGAGAACCACAGGGAAGCACGAAGCCCATTCTTTTGCAGCGACTGCGCCGCAACAGCGGACAGCCAGGAGAAAGTCCAGAGCGACACCGGTAGCACAGGCACAGCGGGCGTCTGCTTCAAATCGTTCTGCGAGCCGTTCGCATTTTTCGAAGAGGGCTTGATTTGCATGAGATGTCACCAGGTGCAAGAGAGATGATGAATGCGGTCCATGAAATGAATAAGAGCACGCAGACACTTGACGTGTTTTTCTCGCTTGATTAAAATGGGGGCAGATATTCCTCAGATTGAGTCAGTGATTTTTAGATCGTCAAGCTAAACTCAAGGAGGCCCCTTATGACCGAGCGTGTGGGAAGACAGATTGGAAACTATCGCTTAATCTCTCTGCTCGGTCAGGGAGGATTTTCTGATGTCTATCTGGGTGAGCATATCTACCTGCGAAGCAAGGCTGCCATCAAACTGTTACACACCCAATTGCATGAGCAGAATAAAGAACACTTCCTTGAAGAAGCACGCTACCTGGTCAACCTGTATCATCCTCATATCGTGCGCGTACTCGACTTTGGGGTAGAAGGAGAAACTCCCTTTCTCGTTTTGGACTATGCTTCCCGTGGTTCTTTGCGCCGACTTCATCCTCCTGGGATTCCTCTTCCCCTTGAGACTATCATCACCTACACCAGGCAGATTGCTGACGCCTTACAGTATGCCCACGAGCAGAGGCTGATTCATCGGGATATCAAACCGGAGAACTTACTCCTTGGGCGATCCAACGAGATCCTGCTCAGTGATTTCGGTATCGCCATACTGGTGCAAAGTTCGCTCAGCCAGAGTGTGAAGGAGGTAGCAGGTACCGCAGCATATATGGCCCCAGAGCAATTTCTGGGTAAGCCACGCCCTGCCAGCGATCAATACGCCCTTGGTATCCTCATCTACGAATGGCTCTGTGGCGTCACTCCTTTCAAGGGGACGTTCATGGAGATAGCAAGCCAGCACATGTTTGTACCGCCACCGCCTTTACGCAGCAAAAATCCGGCCATCCCTCCTTATATTGAACAAGTCGTGATGATGGCTCTTGCCAAAGAGCCCAAGCAACGCTTCGCCAGTGTTCGTGCCTTTGCCAATGCTCTGGAACATGCCTTTCGACTGTCACAACCTCATCTCTCTCTTGCTGGGTCCAACCCGCCCTTCTTAGGAGCATCTCAGACTGCATCCACTGTCATCTCTACCAAAGCAACCATCTATCCAGATACGCCGTTACCATCCACGCAGTTGACGACACCGACAGCCCTGCCTGTACACACTCCTCCCGTGCAACTCCCCAAAGAAGCCATCACCCTCCCCCCACAGCATGCCTCAGCGAGTCCGATCTTTGTCTAACCGTCTCAGTCGCCACCGAGAATATCCCGGCGGACAGTTCTCGCAGGGTTGGTAGGGCTTGGCACGATTGGAGCAGTTGGCGGGATTGCATGGCTGGAACATCTTCGCTCTCTCACACCAGACTCAGGGTCGAATACCAATATATCCTCCTCAGGTGCTATGTTTGGCCTGAACCCCCAACGTACACATTTCAACACCGACGAGCAAATCCTTTCAACCGGTAGCGTCTCTCGTCTCACGCAAGCCTGGGCCGCAATGGTCGAAGGGATGATCGGTCTGTCCTCACCCACGGTAGCCAATGGCATGGTCTATATCGGCTCATACGACCATAAAGTCTATGCCTTCGATGCTCCTACAGGCAACCGCGTGTGGGCTACTCCCACCAAAGACACCATCTACTCATCCCCGGCAGTAGCTAACGGTGTGGTCTACATTGGCTCAGCCGACTTCAACGTCTATGCCCTTGATGCCTCGTCAGGAGATGTGCTCTGGACGCGTCCAACGGGTGGAGTCGTTGGTTCCTCAGCTGCGGTTGTCGATGGCGTGGTCTACATTGGCTCATCTGACTCCAAAATGTATGCTCTTAACGCCTCGACGGGGCATGTTCTCTGGACGTTTCCCACAGGCTCGAATATCAATTCTTCTCCAGCGGTCATTGATGGCGTGGTCTTTTTTGGCTCATATGACCATAAAGTCTATGCCGTCGATGCCTCGACCGGCAAATTAATCTGGGCCGTTCCCGTTGATGGCGGAATTTTTGGCTCGCCAGCAGTCGATAATGGCATTGTGTACATAGGCACACGAGAACACCCTACCCTCTATGCCATTAATATGTCCACAGGCAAGATCAATTGGACCATGCCAACAGGCGACTACATCAACTCCTCACCTGCCATAGCGTACGGGACGGTGTATGTCGGCGCAAAAGACGGCAAGTTATACTCCTTTGAGGCCTTCACCGGCAAAAAGAACTGGACAGCCATCAATATCCCAAGTGCCGAAGTCGCCTCTTCCCCAACCGTTGCCAATGGCGTCGTGTACGTAGGCTCGTGGAACCGTATTCTCTACGCGATCGACGCTTACAACGGTACGATTCTCTGGAGTACGACCACAGGAGATGGGATCGAATCATCTCCAGCCGTCGTCAACGGTGTTGTGTACGTGGGTTCACGGGACCATAAGCTCTATGCATTTAAACTTTCCAATTCCTGAAAATCCTTCGTAAAAAGTACAGAAATTTGTAAACAAAAAGGGAAAGCAATAAGGAGAAATTTCTGGAATTCTTTACCAGCATTCTCGGTTTGGAGCCAATCAGAACCCGCCAGTCGAGTGAATAATCTGGCCTGTCACCCATCCTGCCTCTTCACTAGCCAAAAAGGTGATGAGGCGAGCGGCATCCTCGGGCAATCCCACCCGTCCCATAGGAAAGCGGGGCAGGAGTATACGCTTCACCTCCTCAGTCATCCATCCCGTATCCGTGGGACCTGGATCAACCGCATTCACCGTGATCCCTCGTGGAGCCACTTCAACTGCCATCGTGACGGTAAACGCCTCAATGGCTCCTTTCGTGGCGACATAGGCTAACTTGCCTGGCATCGCACCACGTCCTTGCCCTGAAGTCAGATTGATGATCCGTCCGCCCGACGGCTGTGCAAAACGCCGCGCAAACTCGACACTCAAGAGCATCGTGCCTCGCATATTCACGGCATAGTAGGCATCTAATGTCGCTGCATCCAACTGGTCAAAGGGAGCCTCGGTATCGTCATGCGTGGCGTTGTTGATCAGGATGGAAACTGGCCCCAATTGTACTTGAGCCGTTTGCATAATCCGTTGTGGAGCATCTGGTACCCACAAATCGACCATCAGGTGTTCACAGCGTACCCCCAGAGCCTGAAGCTCCCTTTGCAAGAAAGCCGGTTCATCTTCTTCCGCTCCCCATGGCATGCGGCGGTCATAGGGACTCCAATGCGTGAAAAAGATATCAACGCCCGCTTGTGCTAACGCTCGACAGATGGCAGCTCCAATACCCAGGCTTCTACTTGCCCCTGTCACAATCGCCAATCGTCCTGGCGCCTGTTGAGTGACCATCGGCTGTACCTTCCTCCTCTCAAATGCTGTCACTTCAGAACTCAGCAGATGCTATTGTTCCATTCTCTCTGCTTCATCGTACCTCATCTCATATGAAATGACCAGACCAGATCCTCACCCTTTGCAGCAACCACACATTTGATGAAAACGGAACAGATCGGTTACAATAATCAACAAAGGAGTAATTTATGTTTCGTTTTCTCACCGCCGGTGAATCGCACGGCCCCTGCCTCACCATTATCGTAGAGGGGCTACCTGCCGGATTACCGATTGAAAAATCATTGATAGATGCTGACCTGCGCCGTCGCCAGGGAGGCTATGGGCGTGGCGGGCGCATGAAAATCGAAAAGGATAGTGTGCGCTTTCTATCGGGGGTGCGGCACGGCAAAACACTTGGCTCTCCCATCACCATGCAGATCGAAAATCGTGACTGGGTTAACTGGGAAGAGCGCATGAGCCCCGATCCCATTGAAGCCCAGCCTGAACCCGTCACGCGCATTCGCCCCGGTCACGCCGACTTCACGGGAGCGATCAAATATGGGCAGGATGATATTCGCAACGTGATTGAGCGTTCCAGTTCGCGTGAGACCGCCTCGCGTGTCGCCGTTGGCGGGCTGTGTCGCCAGCTCTTGACCCAATTTGGTATCGCCATCCATAGCCATGTACTCTCGATTGTCGAGGTAGGCTATGAGACGCCGCGCCCGCTCACCCGTGATGCCTATACCGAAGAGATGTGGACTGCCGTCGAGGCTTCACCCATGCGCTGTGCCGATGCAGCTTTGACCGAGAAAATGATTGCGCGTATTCTTGAGGCCAAACGTGACGGGGATACCTGTGGCGGCACCTTTGAGGTTGTGGCCCTGGATGTACCGATTGGCCTGGGCAGCTTCAGCCAGTGGGATCGCCGCTTCAGCACGCGGCTGGCCATGGCGATGATGAGTATTCCCTCGGCTAAAGCGGTGGAGATCGGCTCAGGCTTTGTCGCCTCGCGCACCACAGGCTCACATGTCCATGACGTCTTGCGCCACGGCGAAGATGGACAGTGGTATCACCTGACGAATAATGCCGGTGGTATCGAAGGCGGGATCACCAATGGCGAGCCCGTAGTGGCGCGTATCGGCGTCAAGCCCATTCCTACCCTGGCTCATCCCCTACCTTCCGTAGACCTGGCAAGCGGTGAAAACATCGATCAAAGCCGCTACGAACGCAGCGACGTCTGCGTCGTTCCCGCCGCCGGTGTGGTCGGTGAAGCCATGATGGCCATAGTGCTGACCGAGGCTGTGATTGAAAAATACGGCGGCGATAGCCTATCTGAAATGATGCGGCATCGTCGAGCCTGACCCCCATAAGCTTACAGAGGTAGACTTTTTGCATGTGAGTCCGTTGCACCTGACGGGAGCTTCCAATCTCGAAAAAGCCTCCAGTGGGCCAGCCATCATGAGATCAAATTCAGCCTCGTCCGGTCATGTGCAAATACTTGTCGTGCATAAAGTTATCTACAGTATAAGTCAGGATGGACTGGTTAGAGCCATGTGGGTGAGGAAGAACGATGTCTTCTTGCTTTGGAGCCACCATGTTACTCCATCTTCTAAGCTTTTAGAAGTGGATCACGACGTAGTCTATATTGCTTCGCCACATGGGAATATAATAGCTCTACGAGCCAGCGATGGGGCTGTTCTGTGGAGAAAAAAAGGAAGGTGAAGGGTAGCGTATCGCTGCTGTTGTTGTAACACAGCCCCGGGTTTTAAATAGTCTCTCGCCATATTGCTATCACTCGCGCCTGAAAATGCGGAAGAAGCGCGAGAAAAGTGAGTTCTTCTTGCCGGTCATTGCCAGTTGGGGTAATTCATAGTAGGCAAAATGCAGATGTGCGAGTTCGGATGGTGGGGGTCTCATCGGCTTTTCCCAGTAGACAGGACGAATAAAGCCATCGTATTTGTAGTGCTGGAGCGCATACTGACATTCCTGGTACACATATGGTGACTGTGCCGAACGGTCTGACCAAAACAACTGGAAAATGTCGGAGTTGTCTATCATTCTTAGTAGCGCCGCATTCCAGTTCTGACCAGACCTGAGGTTCTCAATATCAAGAAAGCTTTTATCGCCAATTACTTCATAAGCTCTGTGAATGGCGAGGACTATGGGTGTATCGGCATGACTGTATGAAGTAAAGATCTTTTTGTAGCCGGTTGCTGATACCTCCTCCTGGTTACGGTTGTCCTGGAAGCCCTGTTCTCCAAAGCGCAATGATATCTTGAGCGATGCAATAATCAATGGGCCAGCAAAAACAATAATCTCGCCACTGCTCACCGCTCCTGCCCATCTTCTATCTGCGTTGAAGCTGAAAATGGCGGGATGCCAATCTTTCACCCAGGTAAATGCTATCCTCTCCGGGTAAAACCGTCAGGGCAATGAAGCCGTCCCAGAAGTGGTGTGGGCCCAACGCTGCTCCAAGGAGCGCAAGGAGGACTCGCGTTTGTGGCGAAAGCGCCACATCTTGAGTTGGGTCCCTTGCTGAGTACGGCAGTGCAGACGAGCCGTTTGCCATTGGTGGTGACTAACTCGCATGAGTCGGGCCTCAAAGACGGCATCCCCTTCGCGCTGCAAACAGTCATAGTAGGCCACGCTGCGTCCATAGCGCAGCAAATAGCTATTCCAATTCTTGCGCCCACTGATGCGACGGTAGCGCGTTTTGATCGAGCGGATGTAGCCCTCCATGTCATTGTTGGTGCGCGGAAAAGCGGGGTGGTCATAACAGAGGACCAGATGCGGACGCAGATTGTGGGTGATCTGCAAAAAATGGGCCAAACAGCGCTGTTGCTCCTCAGTGAGGGGGCCCGTGGCTTGCACCTGTGCCAAGGTCGCGCACCACTGATCGCGACGCTGACTGACCGTGGCATTGCTCAGCGGCTCTTGGGAGGTGGCCCAGGCACCCGAGAGGATGTGTTCGGTGGTCAGCACCCAGTCGCGCATGCCTCTGAGCGCATCGATCGTCTCTTGCCACTGCCTGCGTCGCCCAACCAACTCCGTGAGCCGCTCCAGCTTTTGCCGCACCGTGCGGCTCACAGGAGCCCCCTTTTCCCAGTTCTTGCAGACTGGTTTCGATCTCGCTGAGGGCATCGTAGCCTTCCATGCCGGGATAGGCGAAGGGAGCAGGACCATCGAAGTTGAGCGCCGTTTGGATCGCGAGGGCGTAATCGGCCAACACCCCCAGTTGTTCCACTTCCTGCGCCTTGTCAGGCTCGCTGGCCTCTTGTCCGGCTTGAATGTGTCGGGCCAATTGCGCTCGGGTCTGACGCACCTTGTTCTGGATATCTTTGCGCATGGCGGTCCTCATGCTACTCTCGGCATCGTGGATCGGACGAGCCGCTTCGCGCAGATAATGGAACTGGCAGGTTTGATGGGGAATGGTGGGCCACAGCTCAGCAAGCGCCTGCTCCAGAGACTCTTGGGCATCACTAATCGCTCCGATCACCGGGACTTGTAAGGCGACCACGGGTGCCAGCAGGCGCTTGATCACCGCTGTTTCACTGGAGGTGACATTGTCAGCCGAGAGGACTCGCCCAGTGAGGACATCGCGCACCAGGTACACCGTTTCGTTGCCCTTGTCGGGCTGAATACCATCGATGGAGAGGATGAGACCGCCATGTTCTTCGACCTGTGCTCGCCATGGGGCATCCTCGCCCACACTGCCAGCCGCCTGCAGCAAGCTAGAGTAGGCGTCAAACAAGTACAACACCTCTCGGCGCGAGATCGTCAACGCGAAGGGGGCCAAGCGTTCCAAGAGGGCTTGATGCACTTCATCGAGCGTCTGATGCCTTGCCAGTCGGAGGTGACCGACCAAAATCACGAGATCCAATCCAAACGTGAAGCTGGGCAAGGCCAGTGCATCGGCGGCCGCACTGCGCTAGGTGCGCAGTCGCGTGGCACACGCAGCATTGGGGCAGCGAGAGCTCCGATGGATCAGGTGCAGAGGACCCTGCAACGTAATCACCGTTCGCTCAGACGCAGTGGCGTAACGCCGTAAGCGGGTCTGACAGGTCGGGCACTCGGTCAGTTCGGGACGAAAATAATGCGTGGTCAGCTTGGGATACACGCGCGGTTGTTTTGGTTTTCTCATCGCTAGGCCTCTTTTCGGGACACTCCATCAACTTTCTCCTGTTGAG
>Ga0137380_10005568_pt1 | contig 11207 bp, 8 predicted proteins | sample SagtaG_17_FD_104809 | JGI IMG/M metagenome (GOLD analysis project Ga0137380, IMG submission 104809) | Vadose zone soil microbial communities from Sagehorn Ranch, Mendocino, California, USA - Sage2_L_100_16 metaG | ecosystem: Environmental > Terrestrial > Soil > Vadose zone | place: USA... | reverse complement strand
GTACTGGGGGCGTCTCCGCCGGATCCAGTGGCGGCGGGAGATTCTCAAGGGGATTCGGGAGATTGATCCGAGGACGGGGCTGGCGAAGTGACGAGCGGAGGCGGACAGGGGCGGACAGGGGTGGACGGAGGCGGACGCGAGCCCTATCTCAACGAGCGGTAGAGCTTCCAAAGAAGGTATCCGGCTCGACGGCGGAGCTCATCGAGAGGTTGCCACTGCTCCGGCGTCATCAGCTCCGCGTCCCTTGAGAACAGAAGTGTATACCTCAACTCGGTTAGAGAGCCAAGGTCGATGTCGAGATATCGACGGAGCTCTTTGGGACCGCGCTTGGCCGACCCCTCGACAATATTGGCCGCGACTGAGAACGCGGCGCGGCGGGCTTGTGAAGTAAGCCCGTACAGCTCCGACTTAGGAAACAGTTTTGTCGCCTGATAAACCGCGAGAGCGAGTTCGTGGCTTCTCTTCCAGGCCTCCCACCGCTCGAAAGTCGGCATGCCAGGACGATGCGACGGATCCGCGCCTTTTCAGTACCGAGATCTCGCACACAGTACCAATCTCACGCAGTTTGTCCGCCTCCGTCCGCCTCTGTCCGCCGCTGCTTTCAAACCCCGACTAGCGCGCCAGCATCGAACCAGCAACCCATCTACGCTGGAGGTCCCGATGCTGACCCGTATCCGCACTCTCGCCCTGATCGCGCTGACGACCGCTGCTCTCGCGTCGCCCGCCCTCGCCAAGGGTCCCCCGTGGATTTCGATCGAGCTCCCCGTCAACCCCTACGACCGTACGATGCAGGGGGCGTTCCTGCTGGTGCACGCGTTCCATCACCAGACGCCCATCGGCTTCCCGATCGAGGGCACCGCCGAGGGGATGGTGAACGGCGAGCGCCGCACCGTGAAGCTGGAGTTTTCGGAGACGTCGCGGGACGGCGTGTACGCGCTGAAGCGCACCTGGGCAACTGACGGCGTATGGACGCTCGTGATCCGGGTCAACCAGGGGCCGGGTGACGGCGCGACCGCGGTGGTCGAGTTGGGCGCGGACGGCGAAGTCGCGTCGGTCCGCGTGCCAACCCGTCAGCAGGGGAGCTGGACGGTCCCGGCGCCGGTTGCGATGGCGGACGTAGATCAGGCGCTACGGGCGCGGGCCGCTCAGCTGGCAACACACTAGACTGCGTGGGGTGTGGGGTGTGGGGTGTGGGATGTGGGACTGCTGGACCCACACCCCACATCCCACACCCCACGCCGTTTGGAGCTACGTCACCTTCCCGATCGGTAACCGTCGAATCCGCTTGCTGGTGAGGGCGAAGATCGCGTTGCAGACCGCGGGCGCGATCGGCGGCGTCCCGGGCTCGCCGACGCCGCCCTGCGCGTCGATGCTCGGCACGATGTACACCTCGATCGCCGGCATCGCGTTCATCCGCAGCATCAGGTAGTTGTGAAAATTGCTCTGCTGCACCTGGCCGCGGGCGATCGTGATCTCGCCGTAGAGCGCCGCCGTCAGGCCGTACACGATGGCGCTTTGCATCTGCGCCTCGACGGTGTCCGGATTCACCACCGGACCGCAATCGACGGCGCACACGACGCGGTGCACGCGCGGCGTGCCGTCCGCGCCGACCGAGACCTCGGCGACCTCGGCGACATAACTGTCGAACGCCTTGTGCACGGCGATGCCGCGGGCGCGACCGGCCGGCGGCGGCGTGCCCCAGCCCGCCTTGCTCGCCGCGAGCTCGACGACCGCCAGGTGCCGCGGCGCCTTTGACAGCAGCGACCGGCGGTAGGCGACGGGATCCTGTTTGGCGGCGGCCGCCAGCTCGTCGATGAACGTCTCCACCGCGAAGGCGTTGAAGGAGTTGTTCACCGAGCGCCAGAAGCCCACGGGAATCCCCGTGTCGGTGAGCGCGTAGTCGACGTGCACGTTGGGGATCGCGTACGGCATCTCCACGCCGCCTTCGACCGCCTCGCCGTCGAGCCCGTTCTGGACGCTGTTGGGGAACACGCGCGCCATGATCGATGGGGCCACGATGCGGTGCGTCCAGGCGATTGGCTGGCTGCCGGCATCGAGTCCGGCCCGGAGCCGATGGTGCGAGACGGGGCGATACTGCCCCTGGCGGATGTCGTCCTCGCGCGACCAGATCACCTTGACGGGCGTCCCGACGGCTTTGGAGGTCTCGAGCGCCTCCTTGATGAAGTCGAGCTCGAAGCGCCGCCCGAACCCGCCCCCCAGGTACGTGGTGTGGACCTTCACCTGTCCGGCCGGCACGCCGCCGATTGCGGCGCCGAGCTGCTGGGCGCCGGTCTGGAACTGCGTCGGCGCCCAGATGTCCACGCCGTCCGGCCGCACGTGGGCCGTGCAGTTCATCGGCTCCATCGCCGCGTGTGCGAGGAACGGCAGGTCGTACGCGGCCTCGACCTTCGTGGCGGCGGTGGACATCCCCGCGTCCGGGTCGCCGTCGTGACGCGCCACGGCGCCCGGCTGCTCCGCGCGCTGCTGGAGGAGGGAGGCGATGGTGGCGCTCGAAACGGCGGCGTTCGCCCCTTCAGTCCACGTGACGGCGAGGGCGTCGCGGCCTTTCTTCGCCGCCCAATAGCCGTCGCCGACGACCGCCACTCCCGTCGACACGGCGACGACGTGGCGGACGCCCGGCACGGCTTTCGCCCGCGTGGCGTTGAACCTCGCCACCGTGCCGCCGAACGTCGGGCACCGGGCGATGAGCGCGACGAGCATGCCGGGGACCTGCACGTCGATGCCGAACTGCGCGCTGCCATCCACCTTCGCCGGCGTGTCGAGCCGCCGCACGCGCGTGCCCAGGATCTTCCAGTCCTTGGGGTCCTTGAGGGGCACGTCGGCGGGGACCGGCAGGGCCCCCGCGGTCGCGACCAGCGCGCCGTAGAGGAGGCGCCGGCCGCTCGGCCGGTGGACCACTGCGCCTTGCTCGGCGAAGCACTCGGCCTTGTCCGCGGACCACGTCTGCGCCGCGGCCGCGATCAACATCTCGCGGGCCGCAGCTCCCGCCTGACGGAGCGGGACGTAGGAGCCCCGCACACTGGTGCTGCCGCCCGTCGCTTGGGCGCCGAACAGCGGGTTGTTGTACGCCGGGTCGGCCGGGGCGAATTCGATCGTGACCTTCGACCAATCGGCTTCGAGCTCCTCGGCGACGAGCATGGGGAGGGACGTGGCGACGCCCTGGCCCATCTCGGAGCGGGCCACGATGATGCGCACGTCGCCGTCGGCCCCGATCCGCAGCCAGGCGTTGGGGGCGAACGGTCCCGTCGGCGCGTGTGCGCGGCGGCCACCGAGCGGCAGGTGGAACCCGATGACGAGACCGGCCCCGACGACCGAAGCCGAGTGCAGGAACTCGCGACGCGTCAGTTGAGTGGCCATGTCACACCCCCTGCGCCGCGCGATGGATAGCCGCGCGGATGCGCTGGTAGGTCCCGCAGCGGCAGATGTTCGTCATCGCGGCGTCGATATCGGCGTCGCTGGGACGCGGCCGCTGCGCCAGCAGCGCGGCGGCGGCCATGATCTGGCCCGACTGGCAGTACCCGCATTGCGGCACGTCCTCGGCGATCCAGGCGCGTTGGACTTTGTGCGCGCGATTCGGGGACAGGCCTTCGATGGTTGTGACGCGCTTGCCGGCGACGGCGGACACCGGGAGCACGCAGGAGCGAATGGCGGTGCCGTCGAGATGGACCGTACAGGCGCCGCACTGCGCGATGCCGCAGCCGAACTTCGTGCCGGTGAGATGCAGGGTATCGCGCAGCACCCAGAGTAGGGGGGTGTCGGGCGTGACGTTCGCGGTGCGGCGGCGGCCGTTGACGACGAAGGAGATGGGCGGCATCGGAACCTCGGGAGGGCAAGGCATTTAACGTGGACTAAAAACGGGGAGGGGGGAAGGGGGATGGGGGAAGGGGTTGCCCTACTCCGGCGCGCGGACTCCTTCCCGGACCGAGTGGTTGGCGGGGATGATTTTCCCTTCCGTCAAATTGTTGAACGCGCGCCGCGTGATGTAGGCGAAGTCGATGTCGTCGTGCTTGGCGACCTCGCGGAGAATGTCCTCCCAGATCTTCTGCTCGGTGACGCGGCGGCGCCGGGGTTGCACAAGGTAACGCAGCGTCAGCTTCACGCCGTCCTCGGCGACGCTGGTGTACACGGTCGGCGTCAAGTTCGTGTAGAAGATCATGAACTTGCGGGTCGTCTGGCGCACGCTCTCCTCGGCCGCCTTGACGATGTCCGCGGAGTCGTGCGTCACGATCTCGAGCAGCAGCTGTTTCGCCTTCTCCCAGTCGCTCTCGAACGTGATCAAGACGGGGATCTCGTTCCAGATGTACTCGAAGCCCTCGCTGTAGTTGGCGATGACGTCGGTCAGCACCTTGCCGTTGGGGATGTGAATGATGCGGCCGGTGCTCTGGTCGGCGTCCACCCAGTTGCCGATCTCGTTCAAGGTGAACTGGAACACCCGCACGTCGATCACGTCGCCGGCGTGTTCGCCGATCTGGACGCGATCTCCCACCGCGAACGGCCGGCGCCACACGATGAAGAGCCAGCCCGCGAGGTTGAGGAAGATGTCCTTAAGGGCGATCGCGATGCCCGCCGAGACCAGGCCGAGGAAGTTGCCGAGCTGGCCGAGGCCGCCGGGAAACCAGATCTTGACGACGAGCAGGAAGCCGATCGGCGCGGTGACGTAGGTAGTGGCCTTCTGCCACCGGTACCGCAGCCGGGCGTCGTGGGTGCGGCGCCAGAGAATGCCCAGCACCAGGCTGCGGACCGCCCAGATGGCCAGCAGCACCACCAGGCTGTAGAAAATCTTGCCTTCTGTCGCCCGACTGATGCCGAGCGTCGTCTGGATCCAGCCGTCGGCCTGGGGCACTGCGCGTCGCCTCCGGGGTTCGCTTCCTCGCAATATGGGATACTTTGTCGGCCGTGACCACCTACGCCCGCCGGCTCGGCCTGTTTTCCGCCACGATGGCCGTCGCCGGGGGCATCATCGGCGGCGGGATTTTCCGGACGCCCGCGACCGTGGCGCAACGGGTCGGCTCGACGCGCCTGGTGCTCGTCGCCTGGGGCGTGGGCGGCGTCATCGCGCTGATCGGCGCATTCTGCTTCGGCGAGCTGGGGGCGCGGCGGCCCAAAGCCGGCGGCGGCTACGTGTACCTGCGCGAGACGTGGGGCCCGCTGCCGGCGTTCCTGTACGGCTGGGCGCTGCTGCTGGTGATCGCGACCGGGGCCATCGCGGCCGTGTCGGTCACCTTCGCCAACTACGCGCTGGCGCTGGCCGGCCTGTCCGAGTCGTTGACGGTGCCGCTCGCGGTGGCCGCGATCGCGCTGCTCGCCGGGATCAATTACGTCGGCGTGAAGCCCGCGGCGGTCACGCAGAACATCTTCACGGTCCTGAAGCTCGCCGCGCTGGCCGCGCTGATCGCCGCCGCGGTTTTCGTTGCGACGCCGTCCGCCTCCGTCCGCCCCAGTCCGTCTCCGTCGACCGGCGCGCCGCTGAGTGGGATCGCCACCGTAATCGCGCTGGGCGCCGCGCTCGTCCCCATCCTGTTCACCTACGGCGGCTGGCAGCAGACCAACTTCATCGCCGAAGAGATCGTCGAGCCCGAGAAGAACCTGCCGCGGGCGCTGGTACTAGGCGTCGCGATCGTCGTTGTGGTCTATCTGCTCGCCAACGTCGCGTACTTGAGTGTGCTGGGCCCCGCCGGGCTCGCCGCCAGCACGGCGCCGGCCGCGGACGTGATGCGCGCGCTGCTCGGCCCCGCCGCGGGCACGGTGATCGCGGCGGGCATCGCGGTCTCGACGTTCGGATTCCTGAACCTCGTCATCCTCGTCACGCCGCGCGTGCTGCAGGCGATGGCCGCCGACGGCGTGTTCTTCCCGCGCCTCGCGGTGCTGCACCGCGAGTATCGCACCCCGACCGCGGCGATCCTCGTGATGGCGACGTGGTCGATCGTGCTCACGCTGAGCGGCTCCTTCAGTCAGCTCGTGGACTACGTTGCATTTGGAGACTGGATCTTCTTTGGGCTCACGGTGGCGGGGTTGTTCGTGTACCGTGCCCGCGACCGGCGGGCGGGGGTGACCCCGCCTTCGGGAGCCTTCAGGGTGCCGGGATACCCTTACACGCCGGCCCTCTTCGTCCTGGCGGCGGCGTTGGTTGTGGCGAGCTCGATCGGCGCCAATCCGAAGAACGCGGCGATCGGGACGGGGCTCCTGGCGTTGGGTATCCCGGTGTTCGCCTATTGGCGCTCCCGGCGCGGCGCCGCCACAGCCACTCCTGACTGAGCGGGCGGCCTATACCCCCCCTTCCATGACCGGTTCCCGGTGTCCTTGACATTCTCCCGGGGGCGGGAATGATAGATGCGGAGAGTCGCAGCCGGCGGAGACGTTCCACTCTCACCTTCTCCGAGGGCAGGCGTATGCCACTGGTCCGTCACGTCATTCCCGCACTCGTCGGTGCTCTGTTGTGTGCAGTCCCCCTCCGCGCGCAGGATTCCACAGGCACCATCACCGGACAAGTCATCGACAGCACGAGCCGACAGCCCCTGAGCGGGGTCAACGTGTCGATCGTGGGCACGTCGCTCCGGACGGTGACGCGCAACGACGGGGGCTTTGTCATCGGGGCCGTCTCGGCCGGCCCGCACCGGCTGCGCGCGGCGCGCATCGGGTACTTGCCGCAAGAGCAGGACGTGACGGTGACGGCGGGCGGCGCGTCATCCGTGCAATTCGTCCTCCATCAGTCGGCGACGATCCTCGAAGCGGTGGTCGTGACCGGGTACGGCACGCAGCGCCGCGAGGCGATCACCGGCTCGGTCGCGACGATCGATCCCAACGCGGCGAACGTCGGCGTGACGACGAACGTCAACCAGATGCTCCAGGGTCGCGCGGCCGGCGTCGAGGTGATTCAAAACAACGGCGAGCCGGGGACCGGCGCCCAGGTGCGCATCCGTGGGGGGACGTCGCTGAGCGCGTCGAACGAGCCGCTGTATGTGATCGACGGCGTGCCGATCAACAGCGCGCAGACCGAAGCGTCGATTTTCGGCATCGGCGGTGACCCGCCGCTTCCCCGCAGCCCGCTGAACCTGCTCAACCCGTCGGACATCGGCTCGATCACGGTCCTCAAAGATGCCTCCGCGACGGCGATCTACGGCAGCCGCGCCGCCAACGGCGTCGTCCTGATCGAGACGAAGAAGCACGGCACCAGCGTGGCTGGGGCGGGCGTGGAGTACGACGGCTACGTGGCGATGGCCAGCCCGTACCGCTATCTGGACGTGCTGAATGGGGATCAATACCGGCAGTTCGTGGAGCAACAGGTGCAGTTGTGGCTCGCGGACCCGACCAAGGGACTGGACACCAGTAAGCTCAGCAATTTGGGGACCGCCAATACGAACTGGGAGCGCGCGGTGACCCGCACCGCCGTGACGCACAATCACAACGTGTCGTTCACAGGCGGCAGCGAGGACACGCGCTATCGCGCGTCGCTGAACTACATGAACCAGGAGGGCGTGGCGATCTCGAGCGGTCTCAGACGCATTCAGGGGCGCCTCAATGCGACGCACAATGCCTTCGACAATCGCCTGCGCCTCGGACTTAACGTGACCACTTCCCAGGTCGACAACGATTACCTCCCGTACGAGACGGGCGGCGGCTTCGAAGGCGGCGTGTTTCAGAACGTGGCCGTGTTCAACCCGACGCGTCCGATCACGTACTCCGATTCCCTCGGAGTGCACTATTACGAGATCGGTCCCGGGTCGCGGTCGGTGCGCAATCCGGTCGCCATGGCGAATCAGGTCCAAGAGTTCGGGCACTCGGTCCGCACGCTCGGGAATGTGTCGGCCGAGGTGGACGTCCTCCGCGGGGTGACGGGGCAGGTGAACGTCGGGGTGGACCGCGCGGGTGGCCTGACGCAGATCTACCTCCCCGCGGCGAGTCCGGTCGGGGCCCAGTGGAACGGGCTGGCGCGCCAGGTGAACCGCGACAACGCGGCGGTGACGCTGCAGACGCTGCTGACGGTGCGCCGGCAGCTCGGCGCCAACGGCCTGGACGTCGTCGGCGGCTACGAATACAGCAAGTACACGACCTCGGAGTTCGGCGCCGAGGGGCACGGCTACGTCACCGACAAGTTCAGCTTCTACAACCTCGGTGCCGCCGCGGTGCTCTTCCCGCCGTACTCGTACCGCAACGATCGGGTGTTCGTCTCCTTCTTCTCGCGGGCCAACTACAACCTCGGGGACAAGTATTACGTGACCGGGGTGCTGCGCTACGACGGGGCGTCCCAGTTCGGCATCGATCACAAGTGGGCGCTGTTCCCGGCGCTGTCGGCCTCGTGGCACCTGAGCCGCGAGCCCTTTATGGCGAACGCCCCGTTGTCGCTGTCGGACCTGCGCCTGCGGGTCGGCTGGGGCCTGCAGGGGAACCCCGCCGTCCCGCCGTATGCGTCCCAAATTCTCCTCGCGACGCCGGCGGGCGCCCGCTACATCTTCGGCGAATCGCCGGTCACGGGCGTGATCCCGACGAGTGATCCCAATCCGAACCTCAAGTGGGAGCAGACGGCGCAGGTCAACGTGGCGCTCGATTACGGTTTCATGAACAACCGGTTGACGGGAACCGTGGAGTACTACGTCAAGAACACGAAGGACTTGCTGCTGACGGTGACGATCCCGCCACCGGCGCCCGCGTCCACGCGGCTCGAGAACGTGGGCAAGATTCGCAACCGCGGGCTCGAGCTCTCACTGGACGCCGTCGCGGTGTCCCGCCCCGGGCTGAGCTGGAACGCGGGACTCGTGTTTGCGATGGAGCGGAACACGGTCATCGATCTCGGCCCCTTCACCTTCCTCAACACGGGCGGCGTGAGCGGCCAGGGCCAAACCGGGCAGAACTCCCAGCGCATCTTTGCGGGGCATCCCCTCGGGACGTTCTACGGGCCAGTGTTCGTGGGATGGGACACGGCGGGCAAACAGCTGTTCCGCTGCTCCGCCAGCCCGACATGCGTGACCACGGCGACGGGGATCAGTGCCGCCGACTACCGCGTCATCGGCAACGCCAATCCGGACTTCACGATCGGCCTGAGCAGCCAGCTGAGTTTTGGGAAGTTCAATATCAGCGCCCTGATCCGGGCGGAAGTCGGCCAGGACATCTTCAACAACACCGCCCTCGTCTATGGCACGAAGAGCGACGCACTCCAGGACAAGAATTTCCTGGTGTCGGCACTGAACGACCCAACCGATATCCGGGATCCCGCCGTGTTCTCCTCCCGGTGGATCGAGAACGGCTCGTTCGTGCGGCTGCAGAACCTCACGGTGGAGTACCAGCTCACGCTGCCCGGCTTCGCGGGGGCCCGGAGCGCCCGGGCCTATGTGTCGGGCGACAATCTGCTCTTGCTGACCGGGTATTCAGGGTACGATCCGGAAGTCCAGGCCGGCTACCAGGGCCTGGGCGTGCGCGGCGTCGATTATCTCAGCTATCCGCGGCCCCGTACCATTACGGGCGGCCTGCGGGTCGCGTTCTGAGGAGCGTCCTATGACCAGATCATCTGTGACGTACTCGGTGCGCGCGGCGGCGATCGGCGCGCTGCTGCTGCTGTCGTGGGTCCCGCAGGCGTGCACCAACCTCGATGAGACGCCTTCGAGCGCCATCACGCCGGGCAACTTCTACCGCAATCAGGGGGAAGTGCTGGCCGGCCTGGCGGGCGTGTACTCGGAGCTCAAGAACACGCTGTGGGGCTATTACAACCTCAGCGAGATCAGCTCGGACGAGATCATCGTGCCGACGCGTGGCTCGGACTGGTACGACAACGGCCGTTGGCTGGAGATTCACCGCCAGCTGTGGGGGGCGAGCAGTCCCTCCGGTCTCGAAGACCTCAACGGGGCGTGGTCGGATGCGTACACCGGGATCGCCCGCGCCAACGCGCTGCTCGAGGCGATGCAGAAGGTGAGCGTGCCGGGGCAGGCGACGATCGCGGCCGAGGCCCGGACCCTGCGCGCCTACTACTACTACCAGCTGATGGACCTGTTCGGCGGCGTTCCGATCGTGACCACCAACGATTACAAGCCGCATCCACGCGCCACGCGCGCCGAGCTGTTCCAGTTCATCGTGTCGGAGCTCACGGCGGCCCGCGCCGACCTGCCCGCCACGTGGGACGACGCCAACCGCGGCCGCATGACCAAGGGGGCGCCCGCGGCGATCCTGGCGAACATGTACCTCAACGCCGCGGTCTTCACGAAGGACGTCGGGATCGATGCCACGGGCTACAATTCGTGCCTGACGGTCCCGGTGGGCGGCGGGACGGCCTGCGATGCCGCCCTCGCCTGGGTGGACAGCATCCTCAACTCCGGCCTGTACCTGCTGGAGGACTCGTTCCCGAAAGCGTTCCGCGCCACCAACCACGCCTCGAAAGAGAATATCTTCGTCGTCAAAAACCTGGCGTCGGACGGCCTGGGGCTCAACTTCGTGATGCGGGCGCTGCACTACAACCAGTTCACCCCCGCGCCGTGGAACGGTTTCGCGACCGCGGCGGACGTGTACAACGCGTTCGATGCTGCCGACGCGCGGCGGGGGATCTTCCTCATCGGCCAGCAGTACGATCTGAGCTCGGGCACGCCGGGCGACTCCGTCAAGGACCGGGCCGGCGCCTGGCTGGTGTTCACCGACACCATCGGGGACGCGACGTCCGCCAGAGAGAACGAAGGTCCCCGCCTGCTGAAGTGGCCGCCGGACACGAAGCACGTCGGGCCGGACAACGGCAACGACTTCGCCTACTTCCGCCTCGGCGAGATCTACCTGATCAAGGCCGAAGCCGAATTCGAGAACGGGAACTCGGCTCAGGCGATCATCGATCTCAACTACCTGCGGGCGCGCGACTTCAACCCGGACCAGGACCTCGTCGCGGTCGACCACACCGTGCTCCTGAATGAGCGCATGTTCGAGCTCACCGGGGAAACCAAGCGGCGTCAGGATCTGATCCGCTTCGGCCTGTACACCGCGGCGCGGCCCATCGATGACATCGCCGCGCACAACCTGCCGGTCCGGGACCCCACCCGCGTCTTGATGGCGATCCCGCAGACGCAGATGGACGCGAACCCCCTGCTCAAGCAGAACGCGGGCTATTGATATTGAGCAGTACGCGGACCAACCGCTGGGATACCGTAGGGGCGCTGCAGGCGGCGCCCCTACGTCGCCTCGGGGAGTGGGCGCGGAGACTGCTGGTGGTGGGCTGC
>Ga0137380_10005561_pt1 | contig 11213 bp, 10 predicted proteins | sample SagtaG_17_FD_104809 | JGI IMG/M metagenome (GOLD analysis project Ga0137380, IMG submission 104809) | Vadose zone soil microbial communities from Sagehorn Ranch, Mendocino, California, USA - Sage2_L_100_16 metaG | ecosystem: Environmental > Terrestrial > Soil > Vadose zone | place: USA... | reverse complement strand
GTCCTGGCCCACAACCGGCCCGCCCGGCTGCTGTTCGGCAACCTCGGCCCGGGGCCTTGCGGGCCCGCGAACATGCTGCACCTTGGCTTCACCGACCCCTACTGGCGCACCCTGATCGCCGACTGGGAACAGGAGGCCGCCAGGCACGTCGCCATGTACCGGGCCGCGATGACCGTCCACCTCGACGACCCGGCCTGGACCGCCCTGCCCGCGCGGCTGGCCCAGCTGTCCCCCGACTTCGCCCGGTTCTGGGCCAGCAGCGACGTGGCCGGCCCCGAGCGCAGGCTCAAGCGGTTCCGCCACCCCAGCGCCGGGCCGCTGACCCTCCGCAGCACCTCCCTGCTCATGGCCGACGACCCGATGATCCGCATCGTGATCCTCCACCCGGCCACCGCGTCGGATGCCGCCAAGCTGGCCCGCCTCGCCAGGTAACCAGCCCTGTACCGCTTCAAGCAGAGCTGACGCCCGTTACGGATAAACCGGGCGGCGCCGGGTAGCTGGAGGCCGTGGCTAGAGCCAGAACAGTAGCCGGGTATGCCATCCCCGGGATAGTCGTGTTCTTCTTCTGGTTGGTGGTCGTCATCCTCGCCATCATCCTGCTGGCGTTCATCGTGCACTGGGCCGGCGGCGGAGTCCTGAACCTGCGGCTCGGACACTTCGTCCTGAACGTCGGCTTCACCTAACCGGCAAACAGCAGCTCAACACCCAGGTACCTGGTTCTGAAGCGGCGCAGGGTACGGAAATCGCCGTACTCCGCGTCTGGCGTACGGCGTTTCCCGTAGCGGTATTGACGGCAGGTGCGTGACGACGGGAGGGGCCTGGTGCGGGCAGCCTGGCAGGGTTATCCCAGACCAGATACGGAGATCCTGCTGTGGCTGCTTTCCTGTACCGGGTGGGCCGGTTCGCGTTCCGGCACCGCTGGTACGTCGCCTTGCTGTGGGTGGCGGTGCTGGGCGGCGTGGTCGTGGTCGCGACCCGCGCGCCCGCGGCGCCCCCGGACAGCTCGTCCATTCCCGGCGCCGAGTTCCAGAACGCGAACGACCTGCTCCAGCGCAGCTTCCACGCCAACCCCAGCGGCGCGACGGCCCAGATCGTCTTCGTCGCCCCGCACGGGCAGAAAATCACCGCCGCGCGGTACGAGACGGTGATCGGCAATGTAGTAGCCGTTGCGACCCGCTCGCCGCAGGTCGGCAGCTCGGACAGTCCTGCCCAGACCCATGAGGTGAGCCGGGACGGCTCCACCGCGATCGCGAACGTCGACTACAACGTGGTGTCCGACAGCCTCACCGCCGCCACCAAGAACGCCCTGCAGAATGCGGCCCGCCACGGCCGGGACGCGGGCCTGACGGTGGAAGTCGGCGGCGACGCGCTGCAGCCCCAGGCATCGGACGCGGCGCTGCTGGTCAGCCTCGCCGTCGACGTGATCGTGCTGCTCATCACGTTCGGCGCGCTGGCCGCCGCCGGGCTGCCGCTGCTGACCGCGGCCGTAGGCGTGGGGCTCAGCCTGTCGGGGATCATCGCGCTGGGCAAGGCGCTGGGCCTGTCGTCCACCACCCAGTCGCTGGCCCTCATGCTCGGGCTGGCGGTCGGCATCGACTACGCCCTGTTCATCGTCTCCCGCTACCGTGAGGAGCGCGCCAGGGGCCGGGACCCGGAGGAAGCGGCCGGGTTCGCGGCGGGCACCGCCGGGTCGGCGGTGGTGTTCGCGGGCCTGACCGTCATCATCGCGCTGGCCGGCCTGTCGGTGATCGGCATCCCGACGGCCACCAAGATGGGCCTGACCGCCGCCGCGACCGTCGCCGTCGCGGTCCTGGTCGCGGTGACCCTCATCCCGGCCCTGCTCGGCTTGTTCCCGCGTGCCGTCCTGCCCCGCGCTGTCCGCCCCAGGGGGGCCAGGGGGGTACGGGGGGACGGGGAGTCCCTCCCAAGGGGGGTCCGGGGGGATGGGTCCCCCCGTGACCAGGGGGGGTCTGGGGGGGATCGTTCCCCCCGGGGCAACACTGCCAACACTGGCAGCCGCTGGGCTGGCTTCGTGCTGCGCTACCCGCTGCCCGTGCTGCTGCTCGCCGTCGCGGCCCTGGGGACGATTGCCGTGCCGGCCATGCACATGCGTCTTGGCGCGGCCGGGAACGCCATCTTGCCTGCCTCGGATACCCAGCGGCGCGCCTACGACGACATCAGCAAGGCCTTCGGCCCCGGCTACAACGGCCAGCTGACCATCGTGGTCACCACCAGCGGCACGCCGGACCCCAAGACTGCCGCGGCAGCGGTCGCCAGGAAGATCGGAGCCACGCCCGGGGTCGTGGCCGTCTCCCCGCCCCAGTTCGACGCGGCAGGTCACGTGGCCGTGCTCAACGCCGTCCCGGCCGCCGCACCCGACGCGCAGCAGACCGCCACCCTGGTCCAGGCGATCCGGAACGAGCGCCCTGCTATCAAGGCCGCCACCGGCGCCGACTACCTGGTCACCGGCCTGACCGCGGCGAACATCGACATCGCGGCCAAGGTCAGCAGCGCGCTGGTGCCCTACCTCCTGACCGTGGTGGGCCTGGCCTTCCTGCTCCTGCTAGTCGTGTTCCGATCCGTGCTCGTGCCGCTCAAGGCGACCGCCGGGTTCGTGCTGTCGGTGCTGGCCAGCCTCGGCGCGCTGGTGGCGGTGTTCCAGTGGGGCTGGCTCGGCAAAATCCTGGGCGTTCCCGCGACCGGCCCGATCCAGTCCTTCATCCCGATCCTCCTGGTGGGCATCTCCTTCGGGCTGGCCATGGACTACGAGGTGTTCCTGGTGACCCGGATCCGGGAAGCGCACGCCCATGGGGAGCAGCCCCGCCCCGCGGTGATCTCCGGGTTCCGGCACAGCGCCCGCGTGGTCATGGCCGCCGCGCTGATCATGATGTCGGTCTTCGCCGGCTTCATCAGTAACATCGACATCCTGGTCAAGGAGATCGGGTTCGGCCTGGCTGTGTCCGTCGTGCTGGACGCGTTCGTGGTCCGGATGACGATCGTCCCCGCCGTCCTGGCCCTGCTCGGCAAGTCGGCCTGGTGGCTGCCGCGCTGGCTGGACCGGCCCCTGCCGCACCTGGACATCGAGGGCCAGAACCTCGAACACCGCATGGCCCCCGGCACCGCCACCACGGGCTCCCTCGCACTGCCGGCCGCAAGCGAGCCGGCCCGGCAGGGACTCCCCGGCCGCTAGGCCACAGGCCGGGCCGCCATCCCCCGGGCGGCCCGGCCTGCTGCCTGGCCAGTTATCGTCGGTCTATGGTCAACGCACCTCCAGGGAGCACGGTCATGCTCTCCCGATGGCAGCGCTACCTGCGCGCCCACCCGCGGGCCATCGACGTGACCATCGCGCTGGTGCCCGTCTTCATCTCCTTCCCCGGCGTCACGGTCAGCGTGGACGGCGCCCCGGTGCCCGCGCACTGGCCGGGCTTCCTGCTCACCGGCATCGCCTGCGCCGCGCTGGCGTGGGCGCGCAGCCACCCCCGCAGCACCGCGGTGGTTACCATCGCCTGTGCCACCGCCCTGGCCGCGCTTGGCTACACACTGAGCCCGCTGCTGCTCGCGCCGGCCATGCTTGCGCTTTTCTTCCTGGCCCTGCGCACCGGCCAGAAGACCGCATACGCCTACACCGTCGCCGCCATCGCGATCCTGGTATGTACCGCGCTGATCGCCAGCCCCGCCAGGGAGCCTCTGGCCCAGGAGACGATCGGCACCGCCGCATGGCTGCTGCTGCCCGTCGCCCTCGGCATCACGGCCCGGCTGCGGGCGGCCTACCTGGAGGCTGCCAACGCCCGCGCCGAGTACGCCGAACGGACCCGGGAGGAAGAGGCGCGGCGCCGGGTCGCCGACGAGCGGATGCGCATCGCCCGGGAACTGCATGACGTGACCGCCCACCACCTCGCCCTGGCCAACGCCCAGGTCGGCACCGTCATCTACCTGATGGACACCGAGCCCGGCACAGCCCGGACCATGGCCGGCGACCTTAACGGCACGATCGTCGCGGCGCTGGAGGAGCTCAAGGCCACCGTCGGCCTGCTCCGCCAGGCCGACGACCCGGAATCACCCCTGGAACCCGCCCCCGGGCTGGCGCAGCTGCCCGGCCTGGCCGCCTCGTTCCGCCCCGCCGGGCTCACCGTCACCATCAGCACCGAAGGCGAACCCCAGCCGCTGTCCCCCGGGACAGACCTCACCGCCTACCGCATCATCCAGGAAGCACTGACCAACGTCACCAAGCACGCCGCCGCCAGCGACGCCCGGGTACGGCTGGCCTACGCCGGCGACCGGCTGCGCATCACGGTCACCAACGACAGCACCGGTCACCCGCCCCCCGCCGCTGCCGATGGTCCCGGCTACGGCCTGATCGGCATGCGCGAGCGGGCACTGTCCGTGGGCGGGCGGCTGCGCGCGGGCCACCGCCCCGCGGGCGGCTTCGAAGTCGCCGCCGAACTGCCCCTGCACCCCCGTGTCCCGGCAGGGGTCCGGACCTCGTGACCATCCGCGTCCTGCTCGCCGACGACCAGGCCCTGCTGCGCCAGACCTTCCGGATCCTGATCAGCGCCGCCCCCGGCATGGAGGTCGTCGGCGAAGCCGCCGACGGCAAGGAAGCCGCCGAGCTCGCCCGCGCGCATCATCCCGACGTCGTCGTGATGGACATCCGGATGCCCGGCACCGACGGCCTGGCCGGCACCGAAGCCATCTGCGGCGACCCGGACCTGGCCGGCACCCGCATCCTCATCCTGACCACCTTCGAAACCGACGAGTACGTCGCCCGCGCGCTCCGCGCCGGCGCCAGCGGCTTCCTCGGCAAGACGGCCAGCACCGACGACCTGCTGGCCGCCATCCGCACCATCGCCTCCGGCGACTCCCTGCTATCCCCCCAGGCCACCCGGGCGCTCATCACTCGCTTCCTCGCCACCCCCGAACCAGGCGGCCACCTCGCGCACCACGACATCCTCGCCGGCCTCACCGCCCGGGAACGCGAGATCATGGCCCTGGCCGCCGAAGGACATTCCAACAATGAGATCGCCGGAAAGCTCTTCCTCAGCACCCATACGGTGCGTACCCATATCCAGCGGGCCATGATGAAACTGCACGCCCGCGACCGCGCCCAGCTCGTCGTCATCGCCTACCAGACCGGCCTCGTCCGCCCCGCACCGCCGCCGCGATGACAGGCATCGATACCGTGTTCGTAAGCGGCGCCTGCGCTGGTCGGTCTCGGTCCTGGGAGCCGCTGTCCCCCCATTACCGACGCCAGATGACCCAGCTGCCGAACCGGTTGACTGCGACGACCCGCCAGCCGGCCGGGGCGTCCGGCCAGCTTGCCCGCGCGGGTTGCCCGGTCGGCCAGGCCGCATCGACCACGGTCACGTCGGCCGGAGGCAGTTGGCGATGGGGATTGAAAAATTGCACCTGCGTCGACGACACCTCGAAGGCCTGCGCGATCCGCAGAACCCCGGTGACGTCGGAGGCGATGGCGATCTGCTCACCCGGCTTCAGCCCGCCGGCCGCCGCCATCTGCCTCACGCCCATCGCCCGGGCCCAGACGCCGTCGGCCCGCGAGCAATGGGCCGTAATCTGAGCCACGGCCACCAGGCTCAGCGCCGCTACCGCGGCGCCCAGGACGGAAGCCAGGACCCGCATGTAGCGCGCGAGGAGCGCGAAGTAGATCCACACAAGGAGCAGGGCCAGCGCCGACGCCGTCGCGACCATGACGCTGGCCTGGCTCCAGTTCTGGGTCAGCACGGCAGGCTCGCCGAAGTTAAACGTCCTCCCGCGCTTCGTGGGCAGGGACGCTCCGGCGTACACGGCCACCGTCACGGCGGCCACCACAGTGAGGCCCGCGACGCAGGCGGCGAGGGCGAGGATCTGCCGGGGCGCCGCCCGCAGCAGCACCACTGCGCCAACCAGGAAGAACGTGACGGTCATGCCGTCCAGGTAGCGCCCCGAGGCCCAGGTCAGCGACTGATGAGGGGGCAGCGCGGCCGGCGCGGCGCAGGCGATCAGGACGGTGACCCCGACCGACAGCGACGCCATGACCCGCAGGTCGGTCCGTACGCCGCGCCGCGCGGTACCGGCCAGGGGGGACGACGCCGCCGGCCTTGCCGCCTGCGGCGGCGCTGCCGACCTTGCCGCCTGCGGCGGCGGGCCCAGACCCCCCCGCACGGCGACGGCCACCGCGGCGATCAGGCCGATCCCGGCAATACCCCAGCTGTCCAGCACCAGCCGCCACAACTGGCCGCCTGCCTCCTCGGCCACGTGGATGGCTCCGTACACGCTTTCCAGCGTGCTCACCATCTGGCCGGAAAGGTTGTGCGTGCCCTGCGGGTAAAGGGCAGAGGCCAGATAGCGGTCCAGGGTCCAGCCCACGCCGGCGGTCACCACCGCGGTCAGCGCGGCCGCGGCCACGCTGCCGCGGGCGGCGGGCCGCCGCCAGGCGATGAATACGCCCACGGCGGCGAAGCCGACCAGCAGCACCCCGCCCCGGGGATGTACTGCGTAGGCATAGCCGGACAGCACGCCGGAACCGACGGCCGCCGCGTACCGCGCCCGCGGCGAGGTGGCCACCAGCCAGCTGTGGATGGCCAGGAGCCAGGCCAGCGTGACCACTGGGAAGATCGCGTCGGCTATCGCGTACTCGCTGAAGAAGAACCCGGCGGGCAGCAGCGCCGCGACCATGGCCACGCCATAGGCGGCGGGGCGGCCGAGCCCGAGCCGGCGGCAGACCAGGTAGCCCAGCGGCATCACGGTGGCGCTGACCGCCGCGTTGATCAGCAGCACGGCGTGATACACGGCGGCGGGGCTGCTGGTGAACCAGTACACCGGCGTGATCAGAAGTGGATAGCCGCCCCGGTACAGCGTGGCGTGGTACAGCGTGGCGCCGGAGAAGTCGGCCGCCGGGCCGCCCCCGAGAACCCGCGCCGCGATCAGGTACGCGGTTTCGTCGGGATTGTCCAGCGGCACCGTCTGCCCGCGGCTGAACCACGCGCGCAGCCCGGCCTGGCCTAGCCAGCCGACCACCAGCAGCAGCGCGAACAGCCAGTTCCTGCGCGGCGGGTCAACGGTGGACCCGATGGCCCGGTCGAGGCGGGACCCAGCCGCGACGGCGCTGGCGTCCGCGTCGATCTGGCTCTCAGCAGGCAATATGGTTTCGTTCCTGTTGGTCACTCAGAATCCTTGCCATGAGTCGCATCAGGCAGCGAGAGATGCCGCGCTAGTTGCCTAGTCGCCTTCTTGGCAGGGCTCATCCTGCCGCATCAGGAGTTGACAGGCAGGCCTATGAGCGAGATTTGACCGGTGTGATCACTAATTGCGACCGTAAAATCCGCCCGGGCGGCCCGCGACGAGCGCGGCCGGGCTAGTGCCGTGCCGGGTCACGTGGGCCTGGTCGCTGTGGCGCTGTGCGGGGGTGGCCGGCCTGGGACCGGGCCGGCCCGATGTGGCAGCGGGCCGGCTGGAGCCGGCTCGTTGTGACATTGTGCCGGCTGGGGACGGGGCTGGCGCGGGAGGCATGAGCGGCGTGAGGCGCCCGGGGCGTGAGGGGCGGGGCCAGGAGGCCGGTAACCGGCGTGCGACAGCTCTGCGTTAGATGGACGTGGGTAGCAGTGCCCGCTGAGGTAAGGGACCGCTGAGCTAGGGGTGGGCGTAAGGCCGCCGCATGGAGGTGGCGGTGCTGGTCGCGCTGCCGGGGACGATAGTTTCAGAATCCGATGGCTTCGCGGAGCAGCAGGACGGTGCTGCGCCCGGGATAAGGTTCTGCGTTGAGGATCAGAAGGTGGTTGATGGCGCTGGGCTGCCCGTAGACCACCTGGGCGCGGGCGCTTTCCAGTGGGAGGCAGTGGTCTTCGACGCGGCGCAGCGCGGTGCTCAGGTCGGGGACCACCTTCTGCGCCCCGGCGATCCAGATCCGGCGGGCGGCACCGCCGGCGTAGCCGGGCAGCTGGCTTCCGCTGCCCGAGGCGGCCACGAGGGAGCCGGTTTCGGTGAGCGCGGCGACGCTGCCCACGACGACGTCGGGGCTGGCCAGCAGCCGCCGGATGTCATCGGCGCCGGTGACGCGGTCCATGGCCAGGACACGTGGCTTGACGGCGTGGTACCGCCCGCTGGTGTTGATGTCCGCATCGATGCCGGACAGGCGGAGGGTCTCGCTGGCTGCGGTGAACACGCTGGCGCCCTCGGGTATCAGATCTTTGACGCGGGTACGCGCGGCGGCGGCGTTGTCGAGGATTTCGACGGTGAAACCGTGTGCCGTCAGCGCGGTGGCCGCCCGCTCCAGGCGCTGCGCGGGCGCCGGGCCGGTGAACAGTGCTGCCGGAATAGAGGTAGTCATAGTGCCACCTGGGCTGATCGTGGCGTGGTGGGTCGTAGGCCGGCACCCACAGGGTCAGCGGGCGGCCCCGCCGCGCGGGGCGCCGAGCCCGCCAGCGGCGTGGTGTCGAGGTACCTGACCTCGTAGACCCGCTCGGTGAACTTCCAGCCGTCGCCGGTGCGCTGGTAGCGGTCGTGGTAGATGGCATAGTTCAGGTGCGAACTGCCGTCGCGGAGGCGCATGAGCTCTTGAATGTAGGCGCGGCCGGTCGCGGTGTCGCCGTCCAGGTGGATCGTGCCCGGGTGCGTGGTCTGCACGAAGAACTCCCATAGGGCTTGCAGCCGCTCGCCCCCGGCGCGGATCTGCTCCCGGCCGACCAGCTCGGCGGGGATGTTGGGCATCCGCAGCGCGCCGTCCTGGGTGAACAGCGACGCGAGGCGGGCGCGGTCGCGCATCATCGCCGCATCGGTGAACTCGCCGCGCAGCGCCTCGATCTCGACCCGGTCCGCGATGGCCTGAAAGTCACTCATCGGGTTCCTCCTTGTCACATCGAGCCCGGTGCCGGTGGCATCGGGTGTCGCTGAGGTTCCTGCTCGCTGGGTGGTGTGCTCGTCTCAGCAGTACGACGACACAGCCCGCCGGTTTGTGAGGCGGCACCCTGGACGTATCGGCCAGCATGGCTTGTCCCCGACCCCGCGCTCACGCGGGGATTCCCACCCAGTTACGCGGCTACTGGCGTCCGGGTTCTGAGCCTGGGCGGCGGCCGTGGCGGATCGCATCTACGAGCATGCCGATGACCCAGGTGATGGCCTGGGTCGCCTCGTCGCCGTCGAGCTTCCACGCGGTGATCAACCGCTCGTAGGAGGGCACGCTCCACAAGACGTCGAGCATGGCCGCGGCCATCTGGCGCTGGGTGGCGGACCAGTCCGCTGTCGATGGGGCGACGGCGCCGACGAGGGCATCACAGCGGCGCTGGTCCTCGGCCACCAACGTCGGCTGCTGCGGGTCTGGCCCCGTCCATCGCGAGACCGCGAATGACGACAGGGACGCGAATCCGCAGGCTCGCCGAATTCTGGGGGCACTGCTGGCAATCGGCGCTGTTCCCCAGCGGCCGGGGGTTCGGCTACATCGCCTACCCCCGCGTGCCGACGGGGCGCCGACGTTCAACGAGGGCTATCTCTTCGACGGGGACGGCTCGCTCATCCCCGCCCGTGCCGTGGAAGCGCCCTGGCTCGGGACGCTGCAGCCGTCAGGAGAGGACGTCTCGGTCGTGTTCGAGTCCTCCCGCGGGCGGACGCGCATCGAGGGGGAGACGGTGATGTCGACGTTCGACGTCTTCAAGCGGCCGGATATGCCCAACTTCCCGGTTCTGTACCAGGGCGGGGTCCGGTACCGCTGGGACGGCGAGGAGACCTACGGCATGCTCGAGCGCTCCTCCATGCACGACAAGATCGTCTGGCCGCGACCCGAACCGGTCCAGGGAGGAGGCACGACGAGATGACGATGCGCTTCATATTCCACTATCCGGAGAAGAGGGGGATCGACGGCGACGTTCTCGACGCCGGGCCACTGCGTGAGGTGGCGGTGGCGGCAGAGCGGTCCGGCTTCGCCGGGCTGTCGCTCAGTGAGCACCCTGTGCCGGGGGCCCGGTGGCTGGCATCGGGCGGGCATCAGACGCTCGACCCGTTCGTGGCGCTCGGCTACGTGGCCGCGGTGACCGAACGGCTGCGGCTGCTCACTTACCTGTCGGTTGCCTCGTACCGGAATCCTTTCGTCCTCGCCAAGGCGGCGGCGACGCTGGACAAGCTCTCCGGCGGACGCTTGGTCCTCGGGCTCGGCACGGGGTACGCCAAGAGTGAGTTCTACGCCCTGGGCGTGGACATGGACGAGCGCAACGCGCTGTTCGACGAGGCTCTCGACGTGCTCCCGCTGCACTGGAGCGGTGAGCCGTTCAGCTACCAGGGCCGGCATTTCAGTGCGCGTGACGTGATCGCCCGGCCCCGGCCAGTCCAGGACCCCATCCCCATCTGGATCGGCGGCAACTCGTTGCTGAGCCGTCGCCGCGTCGCCGAGCGGGCTCAGGGCTGGATGCCGATGTCCGGCGGGGCGGAGCTGAGCGCCACCGCGCGCACGCCGGCCCTCGGTTCGGTGCGCGATCTGGCCATTACCATCGCCGAGCTGCGGGAGAAGGCAGCCACGGCCGGGCGTTCGGAGCCAATCGACGTGCTGTATTCCTACCAGGGCACCGGGATTCACTCGCCGGCCGTCGAGCCCGACCGTCACCGCGAAGCGTTCGCGGAGATCGAGAAGGCCGGTGTCACGTGGGCGGTGGTGTCGAGCGGCACCCACGCGCCCCCGGCCACGCTCGAGTTCCTCGCGGCCTTCGGCTCGACCTACTTGTCGTAACCGCAGGTACGGGTGCCGGAGGCCGCACCCGGATGGATGCCTGGCGGGCGGCGCCGCGAGATTCATCCGTGCCGGGTGTTCATGACGCTGGCCCTGCTCATCTGGAGCATCGCCTTGGCGGCATCGCTGCGGGTCAGCGAGCGCAGCTTCTGGGCACCCTCGCGAACCTGCTCGCCGACGAACCAGGTCGGGCCGTCCGCCAGGTGGGCGAGGGCGTCGGCGACGACCTCCTCCGGCGTCGACGCGCCCGGGATCGGGCTGGTGTCGCCGGGGCTGGACAGCATCCCGCGGCGGGCCAGGATGCGGCGCAGGGCCGGGGTGTCGGTGGCGCCGAGGACCAGGACCAGGACGTCGACGCCCTGGTCGTGCAACTCGGCCCACAGGCCTTCGGCCATCACCATCTCGGCGGCCTTCGACGCCCCGTAGGCCACCATGTTGCGGCCGCCGGCCAGGCCCGCGCCCGAGGAGAGCAGCACGATGCCGCCCTGGCCGCGCTCGGCCATGG
>Ga0137380_10005550_pt1 | contig 11220 bp, 7 predicted proteins | sample SagtaG_17_FD_104809 | JGI IMG/M metagenome (GOLD analysis project Ga0137380, IMG submission 104809) | Vadose zone soil microbial communities from Sagehorn Ranch, Mendocino, California, USA - Sage2_L_100_16 metaG | ecosystem: Environmental > Terrestrial > Soil > Vadose zone | place: USA... | reverse complement strand
GCCGATGTCTCGTCTCCAACCTGTGCCCGCTGGGGACCAACGACCGCCGCGCACAAAGCCATAACGTCGTCGTATCCTGGGCGCTCCCGGCAGTAGTCCAGAATCTTCGCTGCAAATTGTTGCTTGTTGCCGAATCGCGCGAACGTCTTGTCGTTCGGAATGCTTGCGTCGCTTCGTCCCTTCATCCGAAGTTCAGCTACTACGGGAATCGGCCAACCTCACGCATGACCGCGATGAACTTTTCTATCAGCGCGCTTTCTTCATAGGCTACCGTCAACTTGTTCGGCGCAAACCCTGCGTCTCGCACCGCATCACCCCAGCGTACCCAATGCTTCCCCTTCCAGTCGGCCTCTTTAATTCCCGTTTCTCGCAAAAACATCCTAACTCCAAGAGGCGCGCCCCCGTTCTCTTTGGCCGTTCGGCGTATCTCTTCGAGGATGTATTCTTTCTTCATGGCTGGGCTGGACTCGGAGTGTACCACTGGCCCGGCAAGGGTAGGATCCCGGCTTGCGGAAGGGCCTGTACTGGTCTCGGTCGTGCCTCAGTGAGTGGTGGTAGGCCGCACCTTTTTGGGACCATTTAAGGACATTGACAAGCAGCCGATCTGCGTGCCTACAATCGAATTGTAATGGCTGATGAAACAAAACCCGCCCATGTCATCATCCCCTCCGATGTTTTGCGCACTCTGCTGGACCTGCGAGATGAGTTTCCGTTTTTCCGTCAACTATTGGGTGACGTTGTTCAAATCGTGATGGTGCTGGACGCCTCCGCTATACAGGGGGAGCTTCGCTGGCGCTTGGCCTCGCGTACCAATCCGACCGCAAGAACGCGCCTTCATGAGGTCATTAATTCCGGCGTGGTGATTGCCTTCGCCCCAATTTTTCTCAAACAAGAGATTGAAAAATATCTTCCGCTAATCGCAAGCAAGACCGGCGTCACGATTGAAACAGCAACCGCCGAGTGGCAACGTGTTCAGAGTTTGATTCGTTTCTACGCGCCAACGGGCGATGGCACGAAGTTTGCCTTGGTCGATCCGAAAGACTCGGATTATGCGCTGACGGCCAAAGAACTCGGTGCGGATTTTGTGCGAACGACCGATCCACATTTCGCGCGTATGGGAGTCCCCGTTATCGGGCCGGAACTTGACTCAGTTCTACGTGACTACGCCCGCGCAACGAGCATACTTGTAACCGTAAAAATCGGCTCCGGTTTAGCAGTGACCTTTGGTATTCAAGTGTTCGTTGAGATGATCCGAGGCATTGCCGAGATGATTCGGAAACTGCCCCCTGCGATAAAGCTGATTCTGGGAATAGCAGTGGCGATTGCTCTTCTGCATCCAACATCACGCGAAAAACTAATCGAATGGCTCAAGAGGCTTTGGGTGCGCCTGAGAGAAACCAAGCCCGTGCTCGTATCGATTTCTCAGAATGCGGTCAAGCATCTGGCCGAAGCCGCGAAGACTTCAAGAACAGCCGGCGAGGTAATCAAGTCGAGGCTACCAGTTCGCGGGAAGCAAACCGCGCTGTCTTATGTCCGGCTTGTTTGCCTTAGATCGGAAGAACCACTTACCGCAGCTGAGATCGCGCGGCGCGTCCTTGCTAGTGGTTATTTCTCGCGGTCCAAGACCTTCACTGCCTACGTTCGTTGGCTGCTCATGCAAGATGGTCGCTTTGTCGCAAAAGCGGAGGGCCTGTGGATGCTCCGCGCAGCAGCCTAAAGTGCGCAAATGCGTTCTAGAAGCGAATTTCGAGAACAGTGACATCCCAATCGAGATGAGTGTACGGCTTCCCATCCTTCGCGCACGATGAAAGGGGGTCAGTGAGAGTCTTGATTCGAATCAATCGTCTGGATTCTGCAATTTTTCCAATTCCATTTTTATTGCTTCTTCACCCTTGCTGAGCGGTATGTCTCTTCGTAGGGTCGCGCTTACTTAATCGGTGTCTCGGGAGCTTGGCTTTACTTCTCTCGCAAACCGCCTCTACAATGCGGGCCTAAACATGACCAGGCGCAGACGGCGCAATCCAGGGGCGCTCAGCGACCCGAAGGTGTCCATCGTCATGCCGGTGTACAACGAGCGGGCAACGATTGAGGAGATTCTTCGGCGCGTGATGGACACGGAACTGCGCAAGGAAGTGATCCTGGTGGATGACTGCTCGACCGACGGGACGCGCCAGATCCTCGAGGGACTGCAACAGCGGCAAGAGAGCGGCGAAGTTGCGGCTCCGGGCCAGGACGGCAGCGATGCCATCCCGCTGAACGGCTTACGGTTTTTCTTCCAGCCGAAGAATCAGGGCAAGGGCGCGGCGCTGCGGCGCGGATTCGCCGAAGCTACGGGCGAGATTGTCCTGGTACAAGACGGCGACCTGGAGTACGACCCGCGAGATTATGCAAGGCTGCTCGAGCCGATTGTGGATGGCCGGGCCGACGTGGTCTATGGCTCGCGGTTTCTCGGGGGGCCGCAGCGCGTGCACTACTTCTGGCATTACGTGGCCAACAAATTTCTGACGCTGCTCTCCGACGTCTTCACCAACCTGAAAATCACCGACATGGAAACCTGCTACAAGGTGTTCCGGCGCGAGGTGCTCGCCGGAATCCGCCTGAGGTCCAACCGCTTCGGCTTCGAGCCGGAGGTCACCGCGAAGGTGGCCAAGGGGAAATGGCGCGTGTATGAAGTGCCGATCAGTTACGCCGGACGGACGTATGAGGAAGGGAAGAAAATCACCTGGCGAGACGGGATCGTGGCCCTATGGTGCGTCATCCGGTACAGGATTGCGGACTAACAGGCAGCCGCAGGCAAAGACAAAAACGCAGAGGCACCCCGACAGAGTCGAGGCAGGCGCCGGGCGCAGAGAGCGAAAACGGAAAGAAATGCCGGGCCCTTCGGCAAAGCCTCAGGGTGAACTGAAGCCCGGCGCTACAAAACCGACTACAAATCAGACCGGCGTACCGCGGCTCTGGAAGCACAACAGAATCAAATCGGCGCGGCGACGGACTCCGAATTTGCTGAGCAAGTTGGAGACATGGAACTTGACGGTGCGCTCGGCAATGTTCAGCTTGCTGGCGATTTCCTTGTTGGCCAGATTCAGGAGGAGGGATTCCAGGACCTCTTGCTCACGGCGGCTGAGATTGGCCACACTCTCGGTCCGGATGCGGCGGGTGCGGCTTTCGAGGACGGAATCCACAAAGCTGGAGAGCACGGAACGGGGAACCCAGAAGCCTCCGCCAGCCACCAGCGGCAGAGCCCGCGGCAATTGTTCGCGCGCCTCCTCGTAAGAAAGCAACCCCTTGACGCCCAAGCGAAGCAGCGAATAGCTGTTGGCGTCGGTGTGCTTATCGGCAACGACGATCAAACGCGCCGTCGGATAGCGTTCCAGGATATTGGTGATGAGCGCTCCGGTGGCTTGCCGCGCGGCGTGCGCGTCCACGACGAACACTTGGGCGCGCGGGAGCGTCACCTTGCGCATATCCGGCGGCAGCGTGGATTCGATCTGCTTGGCGACCACCTCGAAAGAGGGCTTGGCGAGAACGCGCTCGAATTCGGCGAGCACAAGCGGATGGGGCGAGAGCAAACACACGGTCAGGCGATTGGCTGAGCGCTTAGTGGTCACAACCCACTACCGTAGTAGAAACCGTTCCAGTGGCGCAAGGAGCTTTAGCACACGTGTTATCGGAACGTCAACGAGGAGCATACCCTAATGGAAACTCCTCAAGGGGAATTCGATAGACAGGACTGCGGCGGGGCTAGTGTCCCGGGGGGCCGGGCACGCGGCGAGAACAGCCCTACTACCTTTTCCGGGTTGACCGTACAATAGTGGTTTACGTTGTACCTGCGGAGGGGACTGGACTGAGGCAGGGTTGCTCACGGGGCGCCCCGGATTGCAGGGGGGGATGAATCGAAGATGAGCCGATTGACCGAAAGCGCGCGCGCACTGAAGTCGCTACTCGAAGAGCGTCTGCTGGTGCTGGACGGCGCCACGGGAACGATGCTGCAGCAGCGCAACCTGACGGCCGCGGATTTCGGCGGGCCGGAGCTGGATGGCTGCAACGAGAATCTGGTGCGGACGCGGCCCGACGTGGTACTCGACATCCACCGCAAGTATTTCGAAGCCGGCTCGGACATGGTGGAGACGAACAGCTTCGGCGGAACGCCGATCGTTCTCGCGGAGTACGGTCTTGCAGCCGACGCCTACGAGTTGAACAAGACGGCGGCGCAGATCGCGAGGAAGGCCGCGGGTGAGTTTTCCACTCCCGCGAAGCCGAGATTTGTGGCCGGATCGATGGGGCCCACGACCAAAGCGATCACGGTCACCGGCGGAGTCGCGTTCCAGCAGCTCCAGGAGGCATTTTACGAGCAGGCTCGCGGGCTGGTGGATGGCGGCGCGGACGTCCTTCTGGTGGAAACGTGCCAGGACACGAGGAACATCAAGGCGGCGGTGCTGGCTATCGAGAGGCTGGGACGAGAGCGGGGCGAAGAAATTCCCTTGATGATTTCCGGCACGGTAGAGCCGATGGGCACGATGCTTGCGGGGCAGGACGTCGAGGCGTTGTGGGCCTCGCTGCAGCACGTCCCCTGCCTGTCGATTGGCTTGAACTGCGCGACGGGTCCGGAGTTCATGACGGACCACATCCGGACACTGCACGCGCTTTCGAACCGCTTCCTTTCGTGTTACCCGAATGCCGGGCTGCCGAATGAAGAGGGCAAATACGGGGAGACCCCGGCTTCCCTGGCGGCGCAGCTCGAGCGGTTCGTTGACCAGGGCTGGCTGAACATTGTCGGCGGGTGCTGCGGCACGACGGAGAAGCATATCCGCGCCATCGCGCAGATGGTCCAGGGGAAAAAACCGCGGCGGCGTCCGGAACCCAGCCATCGCGCGGTCTATTCCGGCATCGAGATGATTGAAGCCGAAGAGAGCACGCGTCCGCTGCTGGTGGGCGAGCGCACCAACGTGATCGGGTCACGGTTGTTCAAGCAGCTTGTGGCGGAAGAAAAATGGGAGGAGGCCACAGAGATTGCCCGGCGGCAAGTGAAAGGCGGCGCGCACATTGTGGACGTCTGCCTGCAAAGCACGGAGCGCGACGAAAAAAAAGACATTCCCCCGTTCTTTGAAAAACTGATCCGCAAAGTCAAGACGCCGATCATGATTGATACCACCGACCCGAAGGCGGTGGAGCAGTCGCTGACCTACTGCCAGGGGAAGAGCCTCATCAATTCCATCAACCTGGAAGATGGCGAGGAGAAATTCGAGAAGGTGTGCCCGCTGGCGCACTCCTATGGCGCGGCCGTTGTGGTGGGATGCATTGACGAAGACCCCGTGCAGGCACAGGCCTTTACGCGCGATCGCAAACTGGCGATCGCCCAACGTTCCTACAAGCTGCTCACGGAGAAGTACGGAATTGCGGCGGAAAACATTGTGTTTGATCCGCTGGTGTTTCCCTGCGCGACCGGCGACGAGAACTACGTCGGCGGCGCTGTGGAAACCATCGAAGGGATCCGGCTCATCAAGCAGGAGATTCCTTTCGTGCGCACCGTGCTGGGGATCTCAAATGTGTCCTTCGGGCTGCCGCCCGGGGCACGCGAAGTGGTGAACTCAGTTTTTCTGTATTACTGCACCAAGGCGGGGCTGGACCTGGCCATCGTGAATGCCGAGCGGCTGGAGCGCTTCCCTTCGATCCCGGAAAAGGAGCGCCAGCTGGCCGAGGATCTGCTGTTCAACCATGCCCCAACGGCCGTGCCGGAAGATCATCCGGCTGCAGCGCTGCTGCGTAATGCTCCGAGCGACTGGCGGCAGCAGTCGCGCGAGCAGAAGATCGCCATCAACCAGTTCCACATTGCCGCAATCGCCGAGCATTTTCGGACAGCGAAAAAACGGGAGAAGGCCAAAGCCGCGGATTTGCCATTGGACCAACGGCTGGCCAACTACATCCTGGAGGGAAGCAAGGACGGTCTCCTTGCGGACCTGGACCGCAAGCGGGCGGAGGGCGTCGCGCCGCTCGACATCATCAACGGGCCGCTGATGGAAGGCATGGCGGAGGTCGGGCGGCTGTTCAACGCAAATGAACTGATCGTCGCCGAAGTATTGCAATCCGCGGAAGCGATGAAGGCCGCGGTGGGGCACCTCGAGCAGTTCATGGAGAAATCGGAAATCACCAAGCGCGCACGAATTATCCTGGCGACGGTGAAGGGCGACGTCCACGACATCGGGAAGAACCTCGTCGAGATCATTTTGAAGAACAACGGATACGAGGTGATCAATCTGGGGATCAAGGTGCCGCCCGAAGAGTTGATCCGCGCGTACAGGGAGCTTCATCCCGATGCCATCGGGCTCTCGGGGCTGCTGGTGAAGAGCGCGCAACAGATGGTGATCACCGCGGCGGATCTGCGGGCGGCGGGAATTGAAGTCCCGCTGCTGGTAGGCGGGGCGGCGCTCTCAGCGAAATTTACACGACACAAGATTGCCCCAAGTTATGGAAAGGCGGTGTGCTACGCGAAAGACGCGATGACGGGGCTGGACCTGATGAATCAGCTTTCCGACCCGTCGAAACGCGGAGAAGTCCTGCGGGAGCACACCATTTCGGGAAACGGCTCGGGAGGGGCCGTCACGACGGTTCCGGCCGTGGACGTGACCGAAACGCGGTCGCCGAAAGTGCGGACGGATATTCCGATCCCCGCAGTGGCATATGTCGACCGGAAACTTCGCCAAGTACCGAACCTGCGCGAGATTTGGAGCTACATCAATCCGTTCATGCTTTACGGCAGACATATGGGGTTCAAAGGCGACTTCGAGAAAAAGCTGGCGCAGCGCGACCCGAAGGCGTTGGAACTACTTGACCAAATGGAAGAAATCAAGACCGCGGCGGCCGAGCTCATGAAAATCCGTGCGGTGTGGCAGTTCTTTGAAGCGGAGGCAGAAGGAAACCGGATTCACCTGTTCGCGGGCGGAGCCAGCGCGCCGTTGCACACCTTCCGGTTTCAGAGGCAGCGCTCGGCTGACCGGCTGTGCCTGAGCGATTACGTTTTGCCGCCGGCCGGCAGCAAGCGGGATCACCTGGCGCTGTTTGTTGTCACCGCGGGCGAAGGAATGCGCGAACGAGCCGAGGAAGCGAAAGTCGCTGGATTCTATTTCAAGTCGCATGCGCTGCAATCACTGGCCCTGGAAACGGCCGAAGGGTGCGCGGAATGGCTGCATCGGCGGCTGCGCGAAGATTGGGGGTTCCCCGATCCGCCGGAGATGACCATGCCCCAGCGGTTTACGTCGCGGTACCGCGGAAAGCGCTACAGTTTCGGATATCCGGCATGCCCGAACCTCGAGGACCAGGCCGGCATCTGGAAATTGCTTCAGCCGGAGGAAATTGGCGTGCAGCTCACCGAAGGGATGATGATGGACCCGGTGGCCAGCGTCAGCGCGCTGGTGTTTCACCACCCGGACTGCAGCTACTTTTCAGTGGGTGAGACTGCTGAAGGACAACCCTGAAAGCCGCTCACTCCGGATGAGCAGTCGCGCTCAAGAGCAATTGAGCAGGCCACCATCCGGAATCGCTCTTACAACGCCGAACTGCTGCACGGCTGTCGCAGCGCGGCAGGCGCGGCTCCCATCATCATCATTGGGACTGCCACGTTCCGTGCCGGCCTAAAATAATTCCCACGCATTCCCGGCGCCCAAAAAGCCAGGGACGGAATCTCGCTTCCCGAGATTCCGCCGCCTGATAGTTCTAGACTCCGGCTTCAGCCTGGTACTAAACCTGTTTCGCAGGACTGCTCTTCTTCCGGCGACGCAGGATGCGACCCAAGGCCACCAAGCCTGTTCCAAACAACGCCATCGTACCCGGCTCGGGGACAACCGTAACCGCTTCACTGAGCGGAACGTCGTCTGACGCGCAAGTAGTGCCACTGCTGCAGGTGCCACCACCCATTGGCGCCCCAAACAGATAACCCCACATTATAGTTCCCACCGGAAAGGCAGAAATCCCGCCAAAGGTAATAGGAATAGGCGAACTAGACGTGTAAGCTCCGAGGTTTACCGTATACACGTTAAAGCCGCCGGGGAGGCTGATTACCTGGGTGCTGGCCGACCTAAACGGCTGAAAGTTTCCGGAGAATCCAACGTTGTTTGCCAGAGCCACCCCCAGAAACGTAAAGATGCTCGTATTGGGGTTTGGACCTGTCCAAACGCCATTATTCACGGCCGAGACACCATTAGCACTGAACGTCAGCCCCAAGTTCGTGGTACTCGGCACCAGCACGACCAGAAATGCTGTTCCGGTCTCACTTGCACCTGTGTTGCTGAATGTCAACGTCGGAAGGCCACTCGAAACAATGATGGTTGTGGTTCCGTTTGTGCCTCCGCATATGCTAAGGGGAGCGCACAAACGGTCGTTCGCGGGGTCAGTCACGATCTGTGCGTTGGCCTGCCGCGCTCCGAGCAACATCGCAGAGCAGAATACTAAGGCCCAGAATATCGTCTTCAGGAATCTTAAACTAAGCATTTTTCAAAGCCCCTTTCGTTTCGTTAGGTTTAGAATGTGCCCGGGAACCTCAAGGCGTAACTAATAGCTCGCATTTATGGTGCCAACTCTTCCCCTCCGACGAGCCTACGTAACTGCAAGTTTCTAAAGGATTTACCGAGGACAGATGACGGCGTAAAGTGTCCGCCGAACCGGCAAGCACTAGCCCATTGCACAAATCGTGAAAACTATTGCGCTCAACACTATCCGTTTCGGAGTTGATTCAGAGTTTGCTGCGCCATTGCGGCGAGGCTCGGAGAAGGAATGCCTAGCTTGAGGCTACGTTCTAGCGAGCCTATAGCCTTCCTCCGATCGCCCTTCTTTGCATAACTGAGGCCGAGGTGGAGTTGCACCATAGCATCGTTCGGAAGCTCGAGCGCTGCGGGCTTCAACTGTTCCACCGCCATGTCATATAAACCCTTCTGGTAGTAAATCCACCCCAAAGTGTCCGCCACAGCCCCGGAAGTCGGGAAACGGCTCTTTAAGGACTGTGCCATTCCGAGGGCTTGATCCAGATCTTTCCCTCTGTCCGCTTTCAGTCCGGCCACCGCCAATTGTGCCTGGGAAGATTCCGGCGCTCTTCGCAACGCATCATTGAAATACTGTTCAGCGCGATCGGACTGTCCCGAATCCAGAGCCAACTTGCCGGCAGCAAGATAGGCGCTGACTTGGCCGGCATCCCTCTGAATGGCTTCATCGTATTGGTTACTTGCCTCGGCCGTCCGGCCTTCCAGCCGCAACGCTTCGCCCAGGAGGTAATGCGCATACGACTCCTTCGGGTTCAGTTCAATCACTTTTCGGGAAGCAGCCTCCGCGCCCCGGTAATCCGGAACGCGCAAGTAGAGCTGCGCCAGCAATTCATAACCCTCCGGCTGTGTGGGCTTCGTTGCCACCCATTGTTGAACTCGCGTAATCGCCTGAACCACATGCCCTTGACGCAGATAAAACTGGACATATTGCGTTAGAACCGGCAAAGGGTGTTCCGCTCGCGAAAGCGCCTGCTCGTAATCCGCAACGGCGGCCTTGTCGTCACGCTTCTTCTCCGCAACCTGGGCACTCACCGTGAAGAATTCCGCAGGCGGATTCCACGCTTTTTGGATATCCGCGAGGATCGTATCGGCTCTTCGCAAATCACCATGAAAAATCCCGGCCTGTACGAGAAGGAGCGCCGCATCCATCGATGACGAATCTGTTTTCAAAACTTCTTCGGAATAGAGCTCCGCCGTTTTCCAGTCGCCGGCTCTCAACGCCAATTCGGCAAGCCGAAGAGACGCCGGCGCGAAGTTGGAGTTAATGCGAAGGCAATTCAGGAATGCGAGCTTGGCTTCTCCCGTCTTGCCCAGCTCCATCCAGGCCACCCCAATATAGAAATTAGCTACCTGGGAATTCGCGTCCTTTTTAAGAACATCTTGGAGCCGCAGGACGGCTTGGGCGTAATCCCCTTTCAGGCAGAGGAGCGCACCCTGGAAAGCCAGGGCATCCAGATCCTTGGGGTATTTGCGCAGCAGGCCCTGGTTCCATTTTTCTGCGTCGTCAACTCGACGCATGGTGATATCAGCGCTGATGAGATTTTTTTGCGCCAGGAGATTCGGCCCCTTCGCTAGAACCGCTTCAAACTCCTGGGCAGCGCGGGGCAATTGTTGCCGCCACATCCAGAATTCACCCAAATGAAGATTTAGGTCCGCAAAGTCCTGGACGCGCGATTTCATCTGCGCAAACAACTGCTCGGCCCTTTCCAGCTGATGCTGGCGGACGTAGGAATCCCCCAGAGTTAAGTAAAGATCCCTGGACCGGGGATAGCTCTGAATGGCCTGGAGCAAGAGAGGCTCAATCTGAGCGGTCCGCCCGGTCGCCAGATAAAGATTTGTCAGGTTAGGGTAACCCTCCGCGGATTCCGGGGAGATTTGAATCGTCCGCTGAAAATCTTTTTCTGCATCGGCATATCGTTTCAAGCCGATGTCGGCCAAACCGCGGGCCGACCAAAATGTCGCATTGCCCGGAGACGACTCAAGGGCCTTGTCGAATTCCTCCACTGCTCGGGAAAAGTCCTTTTTCGCCAAGCTCAGCTTGCCGTATTCGAACAGGACCTCGGCGTTTCGAGAGTCAAGCCGTTGTGCCGCGTCGAGTTGCTCGCGGGCATCGTCGAGCTTCCCGCCAGTCATCAAGAGATCTGCCAAGCTGGCCCGGGCAGGAACGGAAGAGGGCTGCAACTCAACTGCAAGGCTGAGTTCGCGGTAGGCCTGCTGAGGACGTTGAAGTTTCAAGGCCGTCAGCCCAAGCTGATAGTGGGCATCGAAGAGGCGAGGGTCCCGTTGGATAGCCTTGCCGAACTCAATGGCGGCTTCTTCGAATTTTTGCTGCTGCAAGTATTGGAGGCCGCGCTCGTACGACTTCCTTCCGGCAAGTTTTGGGTCACGAGCGCATCCGGCGAAAAGCAGCAGGAACAAACTTGCTGGCGCGATCAGCTTCTTCACAACTTTCATGGTTTCCTCCAAGAGATCTTTGAGCCTCAATTCGGTATTAGTTCGCCCAGGTGCGGGAAAAGCAACTGCGTGAAACGCACCAGGCGGGCACGCGCTTTCGCTTCACCGTCGCTCATGGGCGTGACGAGACGGACCAGAGCGCCATCCGTACGATTGCGGGAGATGGCGTCCGCCACCATCCAAAACTTGCCCCAGTATTCGCTGGCAATCACTCGGCCGCGGCCTTGATACCAGT
>Ga0137380_10005548_pt1 | contig 11221 bp, 10 predicted proteins | sample SagtaG_17_FD_104809 | JGI IMG/M metagenome (GOLD analysis project Ga0137380, IMG submission 104809) | Vadose zone soil microbial communities from Sagehorn Ranch, Mendocino, California, USA - Sage2_L_100_16 metaG | ecosystem: Environmental > Terrestrial > Soil > Vadose zone | place: USA... | reverse complement strand
CTCCCCAGCTCAATCCCGCGGGTACTATGTAGGCGCGCAGAAGCAGCCCGCTTTCTGTCCATCCATCTGCGAACTTTGCAACAGTTATGACTGAATGGCTCACAGCAGCGGAGGCCGCCGCGCACTTGAAGGTACGACCGCGCACCCTATTGCTGTGGGTCCGTCAAGGCCGCGTCCCCGCACACCGGCTGTCCGGCGTCCGGCGCTGTGTCTGGCGATTCCTACGCTCCGAATTGGATGCTATGCTTACCCCGTCATCCGCTGGCGCTGCTCAGGAGGAAGCATGTTAAGAGCGCAGCGACATACCCATGGATCTGTGCGTTTCGATAAGAGACGCAAGACTTGGAACTATCTCTGGTACGACGCAGGCACACGCCGGTCAAGGTTGATCGGTACAAAGCAAGACTTCCCAAACAAAGCGGCAGCCTGGAAAGCAGTCGAACGCGTCCAGGTGAAGCCGAGTGCATCCGGAGAAACCGTAAGCAACGTGGTATCCCGATATGAAACCGAGCGTATGCCCTCGCGTCATTCAACGGCGCGGGTTTATCGCTCTTTCCTGAATAATCACATCCTGCCGAAGTGGGGCGAGACTCTCATCTCCGATATCCAACCCCGCCCGGTAGAACTGTGGCTTCGCGGTCTGCCGTTATCGCCGAAGTCAAAGACGCACGTCCGCAGTCTCCTGCATTCGATAGTGGAATTCGCGATGTGGTCCGGCCTACTGGATATCACCCGCAATCCCATTTCGCTTGTCCAAAACAAGGGAGCGATGCGGCGAACTCGGAAGGCACGTAGCCTCACAGCAGAGCAATTCCACGCGCTGCTCAACGAACTGCACGAGCCGTTCGCAACGATGGCCCTGCTCTGTGTTTGTTTGGGTCTGCGTATCAGTGAGGCTCTCGGCTTGCGATGGTCTGACGTGGATTGGTTGAACTCGCGTCTGAGCGTCAAGCGCGGCATCGTTGAGCAGGTTGTGGACGAATGCAAAACGGCAGGCTCCGCAAAGACCGTCACGCTTGCAGATGATCTACTCAACCGGCTGAAGTCCTGGAAACAACTCACAGAATTTTCGGGAGCTGAAGACTGGATTTTTGCAAGTCCGTTCAATATCGGGAGGCTTCCCTACTCATACGGAGGTACACGCGATGAACTTGCACGGGCGGCGAAGGCTTCAGGGATTGGGCACGTAAGCACTCACGCATTCCGGCACTCGTACCGTTCATGGTTGGATGCTGTGGGAACCACGATTGCAGTACAGCAGAAAATGATGAGGCACACGGACATTCGTACCACGATGAACGTTTACGGTGACGTGGTCACGGATGAGATGACGACGGCGAGTAGCAGGGTCGCTCGGCTTGCTTTCCAGACGAATGGAGCGCAAGCAGAGCGCAAGGCCAGCTAACCCATTGAAAAGGTGGTGGGCGCTGTAGGATTTGAACCTACGACTTCCACCGTGTGAGGATGGCACTCTACCGCTGAGTTAAGCGCCCACTAGAGAAGCCATATTCTAGCAAACGCGCCAGTTCCCTGCTGTCGCATCGCGTGGTAGCCTACGTTCTGGCCCGAAAGATACGTTCTGGAGCGGCCCTTCCGACCGACCGGTGCCGAAGGCTCATGTGGAAGAAGCCAAAACCCGCAGCCTCACCCCCCGTAACCAATTCCAAACAAGGCTCTTACGCCAGCGATCCAAATCAAGAAGAGACGCAACTTTCTGAGCCTGGGCGGGTTAACTCCAATGTGAGCAGCGTGGCTTTAAATCGCGGGTTGCTCGCAATGGGCGTGCACTCTACCGCAGCGGTTGCGGATCCCGTTGCTGGGGAACTGACCGACGCCGATGTGATGCTGCGGGTCAAGGCGGGCGATGACTCTGCCTTCGATTACCTGGTGCAGAAGTACCGGCGTCCGATTATTAACTTCATGTACAGGATGGCGCACAACACGGCCACTGCGGAGGATCTGGCTCAGGAAGTTTTTCTGCGGGTGTATCGATCGCGCGCTAACTATGAGCCTAGCGCTAAGTTCACGACTTGGCTGTATCGGATCGCAACCAACTTAGGTGTGAATTATGCCCGCGACACGCGTCACCAGCGACCGGAGAACACGGTGAATCTGGACGAAGCCGACACCGAAACTGGACAGGCTCCGGATTTGGCAGACAAGACGCCGAACGTGGAAGAAGAAATTTTACGGCGCGAACGCCTGATGGCCATAAAGCAGAAAGTCGAGGCGCTCCCCGAGCGGCAAAAGATGGCGGTGCTCATGCACAAATATCAGCAAATGGACTACCGCCAGATTGCCGAGGTATTGAAGTTGAGTGAATCAGCCACTAAGTCGCTGCTGTTCCGCGCCTATGAAACGTTGCGGGCAGAGCTGAGAGAGTTTGTATGAAGGAAAAGATCATGAAGTGCACAGAAATTCGCGAATTGCTTCCGGATCTGGCCGCCGGGCTTGCGCCCGTGACGCCGGAGCTCAACGACCATCTCCGTGCTTGTGCAGCCTGCGCAGGAACGCTCGATGAGTTTCGCAAGACGATGGCGCTGCTCGACGAATGGCAGACGCCGGAGCCTTCTCCGTACTTCGATGTACGGCTGCGCGCGCGATTGCGCGAAGAGGCGACTCAGAAGCCATCGGCGTGGTGGGCTTGGGCACGTCGCCCAGTGATGGCGATTTCACTGGCCATCGTAATTGTGGCCGGTGTAACCGTATTTCGGATCGAGCACCCGCCCCGCACGAATCCTGTTCCCACGCTTGCCAATGCCAATATTGAGCCTGGCACAGCCGTGGGCGATCTGCAGACGCTAGATAAGAACCATGATGTGTTTGCCGACTCGGATCCAGACACCGATGGCAGCCTGCTCGACGATTTGCAGGTTCAAAAGGATGTGGACGCGAATCCGTAGTTTTGGGCGGCTTCTATAGAGTCAGGTGTGGCGTTGGCGCGCGCGCAAGATTCTGGGGATGAAGGAAATGATAGTACGAACACTGACGGCACCAAAAACGATCATGAAATGGATCGCCTCCGCTGGCCTAATGCTGGCTCGGGAGGTTGTGCCGTCGTTTGCTCAGAATCGCCACAATGATCAGCGTTCAGTGCCTCGCCCCCGCGAGGAACGAAGGGATTCGCGTTCGCAGGGACGACCCGAACCCTCCCGGCCCATGCAGTCGCGCCCACAATTCAAATCACGGCCGCAGCCCGAACCACAACGAGAATATCGGCCTCCGAGGCCCTATCAACCGCCAGCAGAAGGACACCATTCCGGCCAGTGGTTGAATCAGCATCGCGAGCAACCGCTGGAACAGCAAAGGCGGGCGCTTGAAAATGACCCGCAGTTTCGCAATCTTCCGCGCGACCGTCAGCAGAGGTTTGAGCAGAGATTGCAGCGCTTCAACGGCCTGCCTCCAGACCGCCAGGAGCAAGTTCTGCGGCGAATGGAAACCTGGGAGCACTTAACACCGCAGCAAAAACAGCAGTTCCGCTCCTATGACTCACAGTTCAAGAACCTGCAGCCTGACCGTCAACAGGCCGTCAGGAATGCTATCCAGACGCTACGCGCGATGCCGCCCGACGCGCGCCAGCGGGAAATTCAGGCTGGGCGCTTCAGCCAGTTTTCGCCGCAGGAGCGTCAGATGCTGAATGACGCGGCGCACTTGCCTCTGGCGCCAAACGAGCCCTCTGCGCCTTCCGCCGAGCCGCCGAGGACTGGCCCGCAGCGCTACGTCCCGAGGCCGCCACGGTAGGTTCTGAGGAGGGCTTCCTCCCGCCTTTTATGGCTTTGTAACCATCTAACGTTCGCCACGTTTTTTGTATCCTCCCGAATAGTTCCACATCAAAAAAGCCTGCTACACTGCTACACATCCCTCCCCCCTTGGAGACATTTCAGCCGCGGGTTCCGCTCGCCCGGGACGTAGCGGTTCGTAAGGGTACGTATGTCGAGCCTTCTTACAGCTCGCACCGCGTTTGTCATTGCGATCGGCCTTTTACTTGCGTGTGCCTTGTTGGTCTATGGAACCCTCGTCAACTTCACTGAGAGCGAACGCCTCGTAGTTCATAGCCTGCAGGTCCAGGGGCTGCTGGGGGAAACTGAATCCGCGATTGCCTCCGCCGCCCGCGACAGGCTGACGTACGTCTTCAATGGCGACGATTCGGCGTTGAGTCAATATCAGCAGGCCGTCGCGCGTATCGCCCCGGCACTTGCAGAACTGCGCCGGACCACTATGGATGACCCCGTCCAGCAGGCCAACTGCGATCGGCTGGAGGGTTTGGCAAATGAGCGCCTCCGGCTCTGGGAAAAATCGGTTGCCCTGAAGAAGAGTGGCCAGCCGGCTCCTCCGGGGCAGCTCGACATGACCCCGCAGGGCGTCGCCTTTGCCGATGAAATCATTTCTGTCACTCAGGCGATGCGGGCGGAGGAGTCGCGCCTGCTCCAGGGAAGGAAGGTGTCCGCAATCCTCCAGTTTCTCTTTGTTCGGGTCATCCTGGTTGTCAGCTTCATCGCAGCGATTTGGTTGCTGTTCTGGCATTACCGCCTTTTGCGTGATGAATTGCATGCGCGCGAACAAGCCGAGCAGGCGGCGGAGGAAGCCGCAAAGACGGCAATGGAAGCCGAGCGCAAAGCCCACACCTCGGAATATGCCGCACACGAAAGCCATCAGGCTGCTCAGCGCCTGAGCGCCCGCCTGCTGCAATTGCGCGATGACGAGCGCCGGAAATTTTCACGCGAACTGCACGACAGCATTGGTCAAGGTCTGGCTGCGGCGAAGATGGTGCTCTCGTCGCTGGCTGTTGGTCACGAAAATGAACGTGGCTATTCCGAGTGCTTGAACCTTTTAGATCAAGCGATCAAGGAAACCCGGACCATCTCTCATCTGCTGCATCCCCCGGGCTTGGACGAGAGCGGCTTCTCGGCCGCCGCAAAATGGTACGCAGAAGGATTCGCAAAAAGAAGTGGACTGGACCTCAAGATTGACATCGCTGAACCCGCGGCTCGTTTGCCGCGTGAGATGGAGATCGCACTATTTCGGGTCCTGCAGGAGAGCCTCGCCAACATCCATCGCCATTCCCAAAGCAGCTCAGCCGAAATCCGGTTCGAGGCTCAACGCGAGCAGGTGACGCTGACCGTCCGCGATCATGGCACCGGCATTTCTAAGGAAGTGATCGACCGTTTCAGGTCTTCCGGCACTTCTGGCGTAGGCCTGGCCGGGATGCGCGAAAGGATCCGCGAGCTGGGCGGGACTTTCCAAGTCGAATCCAGCGCCGCGGGGACTTGCGTGCAGGTGGTAGTGCCTCTGGCAGGACAACGGGCCTTTGCAGCAATGGATTTGAGTTGACCGGTATTCCGCCTCAGCTGAGGCCGTGATTGCGCAGCGAAAAGTTAAGAATGCGCAAGTCTGGTCCGAGATTGGCCCGTCAGGCTATGACTTTCAGTCGCGCCACAAATCTCTCTTGTTCCAACGTAGCATGGCTGAGGGCCATGCCCTGATACGAACCCTCGTGCGTCGAGGGCGACAAGCTGCGGCGTTTGCTGCGCTATAATCAATATGTCCACATGCACTTCCGGAATCCCAATTCGCACTTGCCCGCCTGCTGGCTGCACATGCTTGTGTGTCCACGCAGATATCTGGCGGTGCTGCCTTCGCAAGTGCGTCCTAATCTATTCGGCAGCGACTAATTCCAATCCTCCTCAGTCTGTGTGAGGCCGCAGCCCGCTCGAAGGGTGGGCGTTCGGCCAAACGACGAAAGACCAACAACCAACGACCGATTCTAGGAGGATCACATGCCAACCAAGACCCTGACCGTGATTGATGGGCCAAAAATCAAGACTGCCCTTCCCGGGCCAAACGCCAAACACGTTCTCGAGGGGGATGAGCGTTATATTTCGCCGTCCTATACCCGTTCGTATCCGCTCGTAGCCAAAGAAGGCCGTGGCATTGTTGTAACCGATGTGGACGGCAACGAGTTTTTCGATTTCTCATCCGGCATCGCTGTGACCTCCACAGGCCACTGCCATCCCGACGTAGTGGCCGCAATTCGGAAACAAGCAGGCGAGCTGATCCACATGTCGGGTACAGATTTTTATTACGAGAGCCTGGTCACGCTGGCCGAGCGGCTTTCCAAAATTGCGCCTATGCCGGGACCACATCGCGTGTACTACGGCAACTCTGGCGCCGAGGCGGTTGAGTGTGCGCTGAAGCTGGCGCGGTATCACACCAAACGGCAGAACGTGATTGCGTTCTTCGGCGCATTTCACGGGCGCACTATGGGGGCACTGTCTCTCACCGCATCAAAGGCGCAGCAGCGCCGCCGTTTCGGTCCGGCTCTCCCCGGGGTCACTCACGTCCTATTTCCGGATGTGTATCGCAAAGGCGAGCAGGATGCGCTGGCCTGCGCACGCTTCATCGAAGAAAAACTATTCAAGACGACCGTGCCTCCAGAGGAAGTCGCGGCCATTTTCGTTGAACCGGTGCAGGGCGAAGGCGGATACGTTCCCGCTCCAATGGCATTCATGCAAGAGCTGCGGCGGATTTGCGATCGGCACGGAATCCTTTTGATCGCGGACGAAGTGCAAAGTGGTGCCGGCCGCACCGGTAAATGGTGGGCGATCGAGCACACTGGCGTTCATCCCGACATTATTTGCATGGCAAAGGGTATCGCTTCCGGCATGCCGCTGGGGATCACGTTGACCAAAGCCGAAATCATGGACTGGGTGCCGGGATCGCACGCTTCCACGTTCGGCGGCAACCCGGTGTGCATTGCGGCATCGCTCGCCACCCTCGACGTGATCGAGCGCGAAGGCCTGCTGCGCAACGCGGAAGACGTTGGCAATCACATGCTGCGCCGCATGGCGGACTGGCCGGCGAAACACCGCTTGGTCGGCGAAGTGCGCGGACGCGGCCTGATGATCGGCGTCGAACTGGTGAAAGACAAGCAGACCAAAGAGCAAGCTTCAGCCGAGCGCGACCGCGTGGTCGAGCTGGCGTTCGAGCGCGGCGTCCTGTTCCTCGGCTGTGGTGCAAGTACCATCCGCATCGCCCCTCCGCTGATCACGACGAAAGAGCAGGCGGACGTGGCGATCGAGGTGTTGGAAGAGTGCGTGGAGTTGCCTGGGAAGTAGTTACGTAAAGATCTCCCACCCTCCGCGAGGAACGCAGACCGGCGGGGCACCCGAGTCTCACTTGTTCTGCCACGTCTTCCCGGCGGTCGCAGCTGTACGAGCGTTTTCTAAATTAGCCTTCGTCTTCATTTGACGAATCATAAAGAACCATAGGGCGGCCAGTAGAACCAGCGGCGCGAAGAGATTAACTAGCCAGCCCCACCCTGATTGTTCAGGCGAATCTGCATACCAAATCTCGACGTTCTTCTGACGCAGAGTCTGTAACATTTGCTCCTGGCTCCCGGGCACATTTACCCGAAACGAGCCGCCGTTGTGGTAAATGCCGTCGGCGCGAGTCTTCGAAATCCTTACCATTACGACATTTCCGGCGTCGACCTGGGTAAGAAACTGCGAGTAGCTGATTTCAGTCGCGGGCTGCGTTCTCGAATTGCCGCTCTTGACGACCTGCCACAACAAAGTAGCGGAGACCAGGATCACCAGCCAGAATATGACGGTTTTGATTGTGCTATTCGTGAGGAACTCCAACCCGAGAAGTCGAAGCCGTCACATCTTAGCGCAAAATCACCCAGTACAAAGTCTTCAGTGTCGTATTAATGATTGACATTATTAACGATATACGTTATCATTCCTAGAGTGATTAAGAGTTTCGCCGACGCTGACACCGAGCGGATCTGGCGAACTGGCAAAACGAAGAGATCCTCGGCCAGCGTCACCCGGCGAAAACTTGCAATGCTTGACGTTGCCGCCAAATTGGATGACTTGCGAGTGCCGCCAGGCAACCGTCTGGAGAAGTTGAAAGGAAACCGGGAAGGACAATACAGCATTCGGATTAATGATCAATACCGCATTTGTTTCACTTGGCAGGATGGCAATGCCTACGACGTGGAAATCGTGGATTATCACTGAAACTGAAACGAGGATGAGATGAGTATCGTAAGGAAGGGCGCACCGATTTGGCGGATTCATCCTGGAGAGATTCTGAAAGAAGAGTTTCTCAAGCCGATGAAAATGAGTGTCTATCGGCTGGCCAAGGAAATTCGTGTTCCTGCACCCCGCGTGAATGACATTGTGCTGCGGAAGCGCGGGATTACCGCCGACACGGCGGTTCGGTTGGCAAGGTTTCTTGGCACTTCCGAGCAGTTTTGGCTTGGCTTGCAGTCAGCTTACGAAGTGAGCGTAATCAAGTCCGAGCGCCACGAGGAGATCGACCAGATTCGGCCCCTGCAGTCCGCAGATGCCCACTGAAGTTGTGCCCTCGGTGGTTAAGAAAAGCTTGAACCACTGAGGGCACAGCGGTACACAGGGGAAATCCACAGAGTTTGTGACCCTTGTCACTGCGGAACGCCCTGTACGAGCCTAACGTAAAACCATGCTGTCGGGCCGTGCTTCGTCTCTTCGACCGAGTCGCCGCGAAGCCTGCCTCAGATAAAGACACCCCCGCCCACAAGCACCGGCCGTCGTGGTGAGGAGGACGCTTACTTCCACCTGCGCCGCTGCGGATATGTCATGGTTGCGCGCAACTTCCGCACAGCGCGGCATCACGGGGAAATTGATCTCATCGGCTGGGACAAGGACGTGCTCTGCTTTATCGAAGTCGAAACTCGCACAACCCGCGACGTGAAACCTGCCGCCGCAGCGGTGGATCGCAAGAAGCGCCACGACATCCGGGTAGTGATTCGCGACTATCTGCGCACGTTTCCTGAGTTGCCGCAATGGCGCTTTGACGTGGTCACGGTGTACTACGAAGGCCGGCGGCAGCATCCGACCATCGAGCTATTCCAGAATGCCCTACTCTCGTCGTAAAATGAATTAACCCGGGTGGCAGCGGGCTGGAGGAAACGATTACTTGCCCGAACTCAGAAAAGATCCCATTGTCGGCCGTTGGGTCATTATTTCGACCGACCGCGCCAAGCGTCCCACCGATTTTACCCGCGACTCTGTAAAGCTTAAGGGAGGCTTCTGTCCTTTCTGCTACGGAAATGAACGCAAGACTCCACCGGAAATCCAGGCCTACCGGCCGAACCAGAACGGCGGCCCGCCACAACGTGACACTTCGGGTTGGACGGTGCGGGTGGTGCCGAACAAATTTCCGGCTCTCGGAATCGAAGGCAACCTCGACCGCCAGGCCGAAGGCATGTTCGACAAAATGAACGGAGTGGGTGCGCACGAAGTGATCATTGAAACCAATGACCACAACGCGACGCTGGCGACGTTACCGCCGAAGCGCATTGAAGACGTGCTGTGGACCTACCGCGACCGCATTCTTGACCTGAAGAAAGACCGGCGGTTTAAGTACATTCTGATTTTCAAGAACCACGGCGACTCGGCTGGTGCGTCACTGGAGCACGCGCACTCGCAGCTCATTGCGCTGCCCGTCGTTCCCATCTACGTTGCCGAGGAAATCGAAGGCGCTAAGCAGTACTACATTTACAAAGAGCGCTGCGTTTTTTGCGATATTGCCAGGCAGGAATCTGAAGCCGGAGTGCGCGTCGTCTCTGAAAACGAAGATTTTTTGACCATCGCCCCGTATGCTCCGCGCTTCCCGTTCGAAACGTGGATTCTACCCAAGCAGCATGAGTCGGCGTTCGAGAACTCGTCGTCGCACATGTTCGAAAACCTCGCCAAGGCGATCCGGACGCTTCTGAACAAAGCCGACCGCGTACTCGACAATCCCCCGTACAACCTGGTGATTCACAGTTCACCCACGCAGGAGTCGACCAATGACCACTATCACTGGCACATCGAGTTCATGCCCAAACTGACGAAGACGGCGGGATTCGAGTGGGGAACGGGCTTCTACATCAACCCGACTCCGCCGGAAGAAGCGGCGAAATTCTTGCGGGAAGCGAGCGTGGAGGAGCCGGCTGCGGCGACCGTCGGATAACAACCTCGGCGATGCGGAACGGCTGCTGTAAACCCCTACCGCACAGCGCTCCGTGCAGTAACGGCGATCTTCTTGCGCGCCGTGACCAACTCTGTTCGCTCGTCTCCGACAGCAATCTCAGTCAGCTTTCGAAAGTATTGATTCCCGGCGGTTGCATTTCCAGAGGCTTCAGCGGCACTGGCTGCACCATACAGCGCGTTGAAACGGTTTGGGGCAAGCTTGAGAACAGCCTGGTACTCTGCCAGAGATTCCTCCGGGCGATTGTGAAGTGCGAGTAATTCTGCCAGCATTTCCCTAGCCGGAATTACGGCTCCGGGAGTAACCGCGTGCTTGTCCATGCTCTCTTCCAGTTCCGCCGCTGACCGCATTAGAGTGATCGCGTCGGAAGCTTTGCCATTTTTCTCGGCGATCCAGCCCGCAACTTCCCGCCGCTGAACTTCTATTTGATTTGACCAATAAATGTTTTGGCTGGCGGCCGAATCGCGCAGCGAAGCTAGCGTGTGCTCGGCTTGCGAAGCGCGATCCAGCTTCCCCGTCCGCGCGCCGCCGACTCCAATGGCCATCCACGTGATAGCTTGTGCCCAGGGAACTGCATCGCTGTTGGCCGGCAGAGCGCTGGCCTCGTCCCATTTGCCACGCTCCAACGCGTAGCGCGCTGGAATGGCGGCATTGGCATAGCCACCGGTCAAAGTCAGGCCGGGTATCGGCTTCAAGGAATTCATTTCATCCAAAACGGCCTTCGCCAGCGCCACACGCCCGCTTTGCAAGTATGCATACTCCAGATAGTCAAAGGCATGGAGTCTCTGGTCGCGGGCCTCTCCGCCCGTCGATGCAGCCTCGTCTTTGGTCGCGAGCTCGGCCGATTTCAAATTGGAGCTGATGGACTCGTCCCACGAACCCACCCGCGTGAAGATGTGCGAGGGCATGTGGTTGGCATGCGCCGAGGCGGGGGCGATTTTCGCGTACAAGCGGGCCGCGCCGAGACCCTTTTCAGCCAGCGCCGGATTGTCATAGCAATGAATGATGTAGTGGGCCACGCCGGGGTGATGCGGCTGCTTCGCAAGAATCGGTTCGAGGATCTCCCCGCATTGGCGCTGGTTGGCGAAGGTCTTGTCCGTTTTGGGCGCAGTAATGGCCAGTGAAAGAGCATGAAAAACTGCAGCTTCACTGTCGTCTGGGAAGGCTGCTTGCAAGGTCCCCATTTTCTGTTCGAATCCCTGAG
>Ga0137380_10005540_pt1 | contig 11228 bp, 8 predicted proteins | sample SagtaG_17_FD_104809 | JGI IMG/M metagenome (GOLD analysis project Ga0137380, IMG submission 104809) | Vadose zone soil microbial communities from Sagehorn Ranch, Mendocino, California, USA - Sage2_L_100_16 metaG | ecosystem: Environmental > Terrestrial > Soil > Vadose zone | place: USA... | reverse complement strand
GAACAGCTTCAAGCCAGGGATGACGGCCATGCAATTAGTTGAGCAACATCTGATTCGCAAAACGGATGCGCGCTATGCCGCCATTGATCGCGCTGCCTTTGCATCCAAAAATCTGTACAACCAGGCGAATTACCACATTCGGCAGGCGTATATTCACGAGGGGAAGTACCTGCCCTATGCGGAAATCTTTCACCGCCTCAAGCACCATGAAGCCTACTGCGCCCTGCCTCGCAAAGTGTCCAACTCCATTTTGATTCAACTGCACCAGAACTGGATCGCCTTTTTCAAGGGAAATCAAGCCTACCAGCAAGATCCCTCGCAATTTGTGGGGCGTCCTAAATTGCCAAAGTACAAAGACAAGCAAAAAGGGCGCAATCTGCTGATCTACGACCTGCAGGCCATCTCGAAAAAGGCCTTAAAACGCGGGATGATTGCCCCTTCTGGCCTCTTCATCGAAATCCCCACGAAACAAACGCGCCAAACGATCGATCAGGTGCGCATGGTGCCAAGACTCGACGGCTATGTGGTGGAGGTCGTCTACAGACGAGCGGAAACGCCAGCGGCGGTCGATCCTACCCAGGTCGCCGCTCTCGATCTCGGCGTGAATACCCTGGCGGCCTGCACCTCGACCAAACCAGGCTTTCAGCCTTTGCTCATCAATGGACGCCCACTCAAACACCTGAATCAGTATTACAACAAACAACGCGAGCATCACCAAAAGAAGCTTGCCAAAGCCAAGCGCTTCACCTCGCGCCAGCTTGATCGGATCACGACGAAGCGTACCCGCCGCGTCCATGCGTATTTGCACACGGCCAGCCGTCGCATCATTGATCTGCTGGTAAAGGAAGGGATTGGCACGCTCTGCGTGGGGAAAAACCCGCTTTGGAAACAAGACATAGAGATGGGCAAGCGCAACAATCAAGCGTTTGTCCAAATCCCCCACGCGCGCTTCATCGAGATGCTCACCTACAAGGCGAAGCTCGTTGGGATAGAGGTCGTCATCGTTGAGGAAAGCTACACGAGCCAGGCCAGCTTTCTCGACCGGGATCGGATCCCGGCATATGACCCGAAGCGGAAAGAGAAACCTCGTTTTAGCGGGAAACGAGAGCACCGGGGCTTATATCGAGCCTCAGATGGACGACGCATTCACGCCGATATTAATGGCTCTTACAATATCTTGCGTAAAGCATTCCCCGACTCCTTCGGGCAGGGGACAGAGGCACCAGCAGTTGTGCCCAGACGGCTTGCTGTCTAAACGGACTGGTGAGGAATGTGCTTGTCACATTTGACATCAGGTTTTGATACTGTATAATCCAAATTGTTGGAGACACACTGAGTTATCCCTGGCAAGAGATCTATAGGGGTGTAGTTTTCACTAACTACACCCCCTTTTTTGCTTATAAAGCAACGCAATGGAGGCCATTTGTGAGCAGCTACGATGATCCAAGCTACTATGAACAACCTGAGCAAGATGATACTCATCTACCAAATCAGCCTGACTCATCTCGTCTACCTGATCAATCATCGCCGCAAGATGCCTCTGGATACCGTTCTGTTCCATTTCCAGGCTATCCAGCACCAGGCAACGGCCCTTTTCCCCGGCAACAACCTGTACGACCACAATCATTTCCTGAAGCACCACCACGGCGTGGCAGACGGATATTTGGGCAGGTTATAGTCACTGTTGCCCTGGTCGTGGTTGCCTTCGTGGGTGGCTGGTTTAGCCACCAGGCATCTATAGCTTCATACTATGCGAACGACCAATCACAATACTATGCTCACCTTATTCAACAGGCATGGTCAACCATCGATCAGAACTATGTTGATCGCAAGGCAGTGGACTACAAGCAGATGTCCTACCAGGCTATTCGGGCTTTGCTCGATGTGCTCCACGATAAAGGTCACACTCGTTTCCTGACTCCCCAGGACGTGCAGGCTGAACATGATTCACTCAAAGGTTCATTCACGGGTATTGGCATCTATCTCCGCCAGGATCAGACAACCCACCAGATTATCATTAAGTCGACTATTCCTGGCTCCCCGGCAGAAAAGGCTGGTTTGAAACATGGGGATATTATTGTTGCAGTTGATGGCAAGAGTGTTGTTGGCAAGGATATAAATGCTATCAGCGATCTCATCCATGGGAACGCTGGCACAGAGGTATCTGTCACTGTGCAACGTCCATCAACACACCAGACACTGACCTTTTCTATCGTAAGGGCAGTGATCAAGGTTCCGAATGTCTTCATGCACTATATCGCTGAGGATCATATCGCGCACATTCAAATCGTCCAATTCGCCGATGGGGTCTCCGATCAACTCAAGGCCTCGCTTATAAAAGCAAAACAGATGGGAGCCAGGAGCCTTATTCTTGATCTGCGTGACGATCCAGGTGGCTATCTGCAGGAGGCCATCGACACAACAAGTGAGTTTCTGGCAAGTGGAAATGTGCTCTTGGAGCAGGATAGTTCGGGGACACGCACTCCTTATCCTGTGAACGGAAATCCTATAGATACGAACATTCCTATCGTTGTGCTGGTAAACAATAATACGGCCAGTGCCGCAGAGATTGTTTCCGGGGCATTGCAAGATAACAAACGGGCGTACATTATAGGGGTGAAGACGTTCGGGACGGGCACAGTGCTTCGAGAGTTTGATTTTGACGATGGCTCCGCTATTCTGCTTGGCACAAGTGAGTGGCTCACACCCAAGGGTCACTTTATTCGAGATCAGGGCATTACACCTGACCAGGTAGTACCCTTGAACACAGACCCTCTCATCCCCAACGATGAGAATGCAGACCATCTGACAGAGCAGCAAATTCTCAAGAGCGGGGATGCACAATTGGTAGCGGCAATTCATTATCTGGAAGGACATAAACAAGGAGATAGCACAAAACCTGCGAGGAACACGCCTGTGTGAGAAATGCATTCCTCAAACAGAACAAGCCGCCTGGTAATACTTACTGGTTGGAGCATGCCCCAGCCAGGGAGCAATAAAGCTCGTAGCGGCAACCACCTTCTCTAAGTCCACCCCCGTCTGAATGCCCATGCCATGCAGCATATAAAGCAGGTCTTCGGTTGCTAGATTGCCTGCCGCTCCAGGAGCATAGGGGCAGCCACCAAGACCACCTGCTGAGGAGTCAATGATACTGATGCCTAACTGTAAGGAAGTCAGTACATTGGCAAGGGCGGTGCCGCGTGTATCGTGGAAGTGAACGGCCAGGCGTTCGATGGGAATAGCGCCTTCGTTGAGCAACAGGCTGAGTACATCTACAACCTGGTTTGGGGTTGCTACACCAATAGTGTCGCCAAGTGAGAGTTCGTCGATACCCATCTCCAGTAGGGCCTGTGCTACTGAGAGCACCTGCCGTGGGGCGACTGCGCCCTCGTAGGGACAGCCAAAGACGGTCGAGATGTAGCCTCGCACAGGTATACCTTCCTGTCGGGCCAGTGCGACGACCGGGCGAAAGTTTGCCAGGCTCTCGGCAATGGTAGCATTGATGTTATGACGGGTGAAGCTTTCGCTGGCAGCAGTGAAGACGGCGACAGAGCGAAGACCAGCAGCCACTGCACGCTCCATCCCTTTCAGATTGGGGACCAGAGCGGAATACTGAACACCCGGGAAAGGCTTCAGAGCAGCCATAACAGCACTGGCATCGCTTAATTGAGGAATAGCCCGTGGACTGACAAAGGATGTTGCTTCGACAACGGGAAATCCTGCTTCAGCGAGCAGGGTGATGAACTGGATTTTCTGCTCGGTGGGAACCTGAGCCTTTTCGTTCTGCAGGCCATCGCGTGGCCCAACTTCGACGATGCGCACAGTGCGGGGCAGAGCAGCAAAAGTTGGCATCATAGGTCAGGCTCCTCGAAACCCATAACGGGAAGAACGTTCGGATGCCGCCCTACTTTCATCTCGCTGCCTATGCTCCGCTTCTTCGTTCGATTCGGCTGGAAGAAGAAGTAACGGAGCAGATTGTCCCTCTATTTGCTCTGGTTGAGTCTTTTGCTGTTGAGTACGCTCTACCCTAACCTTCATGATGCGGCGTCCACGTGTCGTTAACACCGTAAAGGTCAAATCCTCAAATGTGACTGTATCGCCCACATTGGGGATTTTATCGAGTTTGGCTAAGACAAAACCACCCAGGGTGTCATAATCCTCGTCGTCCAGGTGTGTCTCCATAATATCATTGAAATCGTGGATGCTGATCCTTGCGTCAAAGACGTATGTATCCTCATTGATTTGCTCATAGAGGCTCTCCTCAAGGTCGTACTCGTCTTTGATATCTCCGACGATTTCTTCAACAAGGTCCTCGATGGTGACAAGGCCAGCCACAGAGCCGTATTCATCCACGACTATCACGATGTGCTTCCGTTCCCGGCGAATTTCACGGAGCAAATCATCCAGTTTCTTCGTCTCAGGCACAAAGTACGCCGGACGGACAAGGTCACGTACGGGCTGGGTATGATGGCCTTCACGCAACTGCTTGAGCATATCCTTGGTGTACAAGATACCGATGATATTATCGATAGTCTCTTCATATACGGGGATACGCGAAAGTCCTCCCTGCAAGGCAACATCGACGGCATCATCGATGGTGGCATTGGCTTCCAGCGTCACCATATCTATGCGCGGAATCATCACTTCACGCACGGTGGTATCCGCGAACTCGAAGATACTGTGGATCATCTCGGTCTCTTCTTCTTCGAGAACACCTTCCTCCTCACCCACAGTCACCAGCAGGCGCAGTTCTTCTTCTGTAACGAAGGGGCCGCGATGCTTGATCTGTATGCCAAGGAGGCGAGCCAGGGAGTTCGTGATGGCGCTGAGCGCCCACACCAGAGGGCGCAGCACCCAGCTAGCTCTTTGTACGGGAACTACCAGTACACGCGCCCAGCGAAGGCCATTCTGTATAGCGGCAGTCTTCGGTGTGATCTCACAAAAGATCAACACGACCAGGGAGCTCAGGACGGTGGCGATAAGCTCACCAAACGTTTGAGAGAAACTGAGCGCCAGCACAGTAGCCATGCTGGAAGCGACGATCACCGCCACACTATTGACAATCAGGATGGTGGAGAGATAGGTGTTGGGTGAAGCGAGTAGCCGCTCGATTTCAATCGCTCTTTTGTCGCCTTCCTCCACCAGATTTTTGAGCTTAATCCGATTTACAGAGGTGAACGCGGTTTCAGCAGCGGAGGCTAAGGCACAGAGAATTAAGGATATGACCAGGATCGTGAGTTGCAACCACGCTTCCGGAGTAAACTGCGGAATATGAAAATCGATTCCGGCGGCTATGCCTGCTAAGCCAGGGCCATCCATAAAAACTTGCACGGTGGGCACCCTTCCCCTTTAGGGGAATGGGAGAAAGCCGCGCCCTCCTTTCAGAACATAAGCATAGCCATCTGCTCGTTGCAGCCGGGTACAATAGCGATAGCCAATATCAGTCACAGATCCTTTTGCGGTGGCGATGGTAAATGCTCCGCTTGCCTTGGAGGACATTCTCCCGACGTGCACCCCTGCCTGTTTGAAATGCGCAGGCACCACTGCACGCACGATATCCCCGGTTCTGAAGGCATGCTTCCTGCTCGCTTTTTTGCCCTTGCTCCTGGGGAAGCCATGCTCGTTCACCAGACACATCTGACGCCGTTGTCTGCCCATCGCGGTGATCGAGAGGGGTACCACCTGACCAACCTTGAGTTGTAAGGGAGTGCTGGCCCCAACGCAGGCCGCATCACCCCAATGGGTTTTTGGTAAGCCGAGCTTGGTGCGGTTCCACTTGGTTCGTCCACCGCTGCCACATTCGAGAGGCAGGCCCACCTCTTCCAATCGCTCGTAGAGTTGCCACCGGGTTGCGTTGACGGCTGCAGCATCTTTCAGGGGGGCTTTCGCTTGTACCAGGATCCGCGCCAGACGCTCTGGCTGCTGTTTGAGAAACTCCTGGACATCTTGATTGCCCTTGTTCTCATTGCATTTCTGGCATGCCAGCGTCAGATTACTGATGCGGTCGCTTCCTCCTTTGGCACGGGGGACAATGTGCTCCACCTGCAAAGGAATACCTTGCTTCCCGCAGTACGCGCAGGTCCTCTGCCACTTCTCGAGCAGGTATTCGCGGGTTTCGTAGCCTACCAGGGTGCCCTGCTGATATTCCAGGCCCGCTATTTCGGGGGTCTCCATCGCCTGCAGATCGAACTTGACGAACTCTAGGCTAATGTTTGTAACAGGACAGAGCCTCATGAGCCGCTTGACCCACGTGACCACATTGCCTATACGACTCCTTAATGAGGGAGGGAGCCAGCCTTTGCGCCTGCGTCGGTTGTCAAAGCGCGGCTTGCGGTAACGGGTATGGCGCTGTCTTCGGCTCCGGCGGACGGCGCGTCGAGCATCAAGCTTTGCTTTAATGGTTTGCCCTCGATGTGCCAGTTCCGCCGCGAACACGACTTCCCCGGAAGCATCGTTGACAATCGCGAGCCCGGTGGTCTTCGAGCCAGGATCGATCTTGATCCTCAGTGGCTCTACCATTGGCGACTCCACGGCCCATTTGAGGATGATCGTGAACGGGTATCTCTTCCACACGGCAGCTTTGCCGGAAGAGAGTAATATTCTCGCTCGGCCAGGGTGCACCGGATTCAAGGGTTGCTTGTTGGTGTCCAGGACAAAGACGTTGCTCAAGTTGAGCCTCCTGTTTCCAGGGTAATGTCTTCCTCGACCTTGTTCATTCGCGGTTTCGGATGTGCATCACACTGGCTTCCACCCTGTATGCCTGTTTAATGATGCACCGCAGAGGCCGGAACTGGAAGAGTCATTCCGGCGTGCCTGTACATTCGCGACGAACGCCTCCCAATCATCGATTGGGGGTCTGGTCACCTCCGAGCTTTTGCAAGCCCATCCGCTTTAACGGATAGGGTACGTGACAAGACCTATCACTCCTTCTGACTTCCTTCAGCAGGAGAAGTCTCTAGAGATTCATGCTTACGTATCACACGTGCTGGAACGCCAACTACTGTGGCGCCAGGCGGAACATCTTTGGTCACGACAGAACCAGCTCCTGTTATGGCTCGCTCACCTACAGTGACAGGGGCAACTAACATTGTATCACTGCCAATAGAGGCCCCAGCCCCAATGGTGGTATGGTTCTTGCGCACTCCATCATAGTTACAGGTAATGGTACCGGCACCGATGTTTACATGCTCACCCACTGTAGCATCACCGATATAGCTAAAGTGGTGCATATCGGTTTCGGAACCGATATACGAGTTCTTGACTTCTCCAAAGTTGCCCATACGTACACCACGCGCCAGGTATGCCCCAGGGCGACAATGACTGAACGGTCCCATAAGCACTTCGTCTTCAAGCGTTGTTTCTTCCAGGATTGAATTACGTATAATACAGCGATTACCGAGCACAGACGAATCGATGGTGGTTCCGGGACCGATGCGACATTCTGAACCGATACGAGTCTTGCCTGTAATCATTGTACCAGGGAGAATAACTGTATCAGTGCCAATGGTGACGTCGGCATCGATGTAGGTAGTGGCGGGATCAGTGATGGTCACTCCGGCATACATATGACGTTCCAGGATACGGCGACGTAGCAACTGCTCGGCGGCAGCCAGCTGCACCCGGTCATTGATGCCAATGGTTTCATCAAACGCGCCGGTGACCGTTGCAATGCTGCAGCCCTGGGAGCAGGCTATCCCCACCAGGTCGGTTAAGTAGTATTCGCCAGTAGCATTGCGTGGCAGGGTCTGCAATATTGGCCAGAGCCAGGCACGGTCAAAACAATAGACACCTGAGTTGACTTCTCGAATACGCTTCTGCTCCTCGGTCGCACGTTTCACTTCGACGATCTCACATACCCGTCCATCAGCATCTCGCACTACGCGCCCAAAGTCACTTGGCTGCTCCGTTATAGCCGTGAGGAAGGTCACGGTTGCCTGGTGTTTATAGTGTTCAACCAGCACACGCGCCAGCATCTCACTGCTGATGAGTGGTGTATCGCCATAGCAGACGAGCACGGTTTGAGGGAGAGGAGTCAGCTTATCAACGAGGCTCTGTGCGCAGAGGAGTGCATAACCAGTGCCCAGCAGCGGCTCCTGAATGGCATAGAGACAACGCTCGCCAAAAATAGCCTCTATCTGCTCAGCTTCATGTCCAAGCACGACGATAGGACGATGGCTGGTAGTTGTTGAAACCAGGGGAGCAAATGAAGACGCGGAAGGAATGGCTTCGATGGCTTTCAGCACATGTGCCAGTAATGGTGACCCGGCCAATGGGTGAAGCACTTTTGGTAGCGATGAGCGCATCCGAGTCCCCTTGCCCGCTGCAAGGACTACGGTTGCATATGTATTCATAATTGAATTTATAACACCTTTTTCCCGATTATTTCAAGCTCTAGGGGAAATGATCGGTAATTTTACTGATAGAGCGTAATGGAGATGACTGCCTGTTCTCAGTTTCACCCATCTCCAGGCTACGCGGCTATCACAAAAAGTAGTTTGGCTCGGGTGCCAGGATTCGAACCTCTAACCGGCCAATATCACCTCATAAAAAAGGCTCGGGCGCCAAGATTCGAACTTGGGATCGCGGATCCAAAGTCCGCTGCCTTACCGCTTGGCCACGCCCGATCATTGATTAGCCTACAGAACCGCAGGCACGTTGCGATTATACCATGCTGTAAAGGGATTGACAAGGTGCCAATACATTCAAAAATTACTTTTCGTCGTCTCTCCTAATTTTTCGCTCTTGTACAAACTTCTCAAAATCATCGACACGAATACGAAGGACGTTCCCAAAACGGTATGCGGTCAATGATCCTTCACGGATATAAGTACGTATGGTCTCCTCTTTTAAGCCAAGACGTTTCGCTACTTCTTCGACTGATAGAAAATCTTTATCATTCACGGCAGTACCCCGTTTTTCTGGTAATTATAAGCCAAGACACAAAACCACGTCAATGAGCCTTGACAGAAAGAGAAAAAGTCAGGTATACTAACATAAACAAGTAAAAACTTGTATTTATAGAGTTAGACATGGATCCACCAGTAGTAACTGGCCAGAGAGAGAAAGCATATGGCAACACAAGTAATGAGAGAACGTCCGACTAGTCACTCTGAAGTTTTTTAAGATTCTAGCCGGAGGAAACTGATGCCCTTCAAAGACAAAAATCGTTACCAGTCGGAGGAGTGGAAGGAATATCAGCGAAACTATCAGCGCGGTTGGCACCAACGCCACAGGGCGAAGCGGCTCGCCAGGGTCTACGAGAGAAAGGCGGCTATCTCCGAGTACATCCAGGATATCAAAAGTCAACTATGCTGCGCAGATTGTGGTGAGCGGCATCCCGCGACATTACAATTTCACCATCTAAACCCAGAGGACAAGATGTTTAACATTGGTGAAGCAATCCGTTACGGGATCAGCCTGGATAGAATCAAGCAAGAAATCAAGAAGTGTATCGTCTTATGCGCCAACTGCCACGCTATTCGACACTTCAACATGCGAAATAAAAAGCGAACCGGCCCGGGGATTGCCGGGGAGCTCGAGGAACTCAACACCCTCCTGGCCATCAGTCCAGAAGAGGAGGAGGCCTACAACATGCAATTTGGCGATAGTAGTGATGTCGAATAGGAAACCATCGAACTCACGAGTACTACGGCGATTAAGGCATCAGAAGAAGTAAAGAACTGCAAGACACCCATCAAGTATTTCCAGGCTTCAGATCTTGACATTTCTCCTTCCCCTTGTTATAAGGAACGCATCCTGTCTATCCCGGCTGATTTCAATAGCAATGAAGGCTCGCGCAGTCAAAAGGAGAAATGAAGTATGCAAGACAAGGCACAAGATTACGCAGGCTATATAGCGCCGCCACCGCTCCTTTATGCAGGGACACTCCTCCTCGGTCTCCTGCTACACCTGGCATTTCCGGTAAAATTCCTCCCTCGTAAAGGATCTCGAAGGCTCGGCTGGTTAATGATTGGAGCCTCATTCCTCTTTGGGCCACCCGCCTTCCGCTTGATGCGGCGTGCTGGCACAAGTGTGAGACCTGATGAACCTACAACTGCTCTCGTTGTCGAGGGGCCATTTCTATTCACGCGCAATCCAATATACGTATCTCTGACATTGCTTTACGCGGGGATCGCCACCCTTTTTAACGCGCTCTGGGCTATGCTCTTGCTCCCGGTCCTCTTGTTTATCGTCAATCGCGGCGTGATTGATCGTGAGGAGCGCTACCTTGAGCGGAAGTTCGGGGATGAGTACTTGCGCTACAAAATGAGAATTCCCCGTTGGTTCTAAGCTCTTGTTTGCCTACCACGAATTCCTACACCCAAAAGCCGAGAAGGCTTACCAGGTGAAAATTTCTGTCTTGCCCTGCTGCTTGACCAACTTCCCCTGGACATCTATACTACTGCCAGATGCACATATGATGCAGCTTATCGTTGTAAAGATGGCTCAGGGGAGAAATGAATAATGATCGAGCCAGACAGCTACGCCCAATTGAAACACGATATTGCCGAGCGCATAGCAGCAGACCGTGTTGTTCTGGACCAATTACGCGCTGAAATACGCCCACTTCGTAGTGCTGTTCAACGTATTCATCCCAGGACAACGACCTCGATATCACTGGTGGCGGCAGATGGTGGGAACAACAGTTTGCGTTTTGACCCCTTCCTGGTACAGGTCGTTCGCGTTGTTGATTCGAGTAACAACGAGTATTGCCTGGAGGCGATCACTCCCAGCACAAGTATTTCCGGTTTGGGCAGGAAGCAATTCAATGCAGATGGGAGCCCACAAACAGCACTTGGCGAGATGATGAGATACCTGGGCGTCAGCACATTGCAAGAACTCAGCTACATGATTCGCGAGAATGAGAATGGGCATCCAACCAGCACAAGCTGGGTGCAGGCATACAGGGAATTGGTGGAGTGGGCAATCCTATTCTCGCTTGTGAGGAAGAAGGACTTTGGAACTGATATATTGATCGTTTACGATGGCCTGTTGCGCAGCAAGGTATTTACGGGAGATTTATTCAAGAAGTACTTGCAGGGCCTTCAGGAAAGCATTGAACTGCAAAAATACAGAAACCATCGCAAAATTTATCTTGCCGGGGTGGCAAAGCAGAGCAAGGTCCTCTCGCGCTATCGTTTAGCGATGGCTCTTGAAGACATTCTCATAACTCGCTATCCCGCTTATGTTCCAATTCCACGCGATGTTGAGGAGAGAGCCTATATTCG
>Ga0137380_10005539_pt1 | contig 11230 bp, 10 predicted proteins | sample SagtaG_17_FD_104809 | JGI IMG/M metagenome (GOLD analysis project Ga0137380, IMG submission 104809) | Vadose zone soil microbial communities from Sagehorn Ranch, Mendocino, California, USA - Sage2_L_100_16 metaG | ecosystem: Environmental > Terrestrial > Soil > Vadose zone | place: USA... | reverse complement strand
TGACGCTGCCCGGCTCGGTCAACGGCGGCGACATGCACGTGTTCGCGGTCGCGACCACCTGACGCCAGGCCCGACGCCGCCGCCTGACGGCCCCGCCCGGCGGCGCCGGGCCCGCTCAGTCCAGCAGCACGACCTCGTCCCCGACGCGGATCTCCCCGGTCCCGTCGGGGATCAGGTTGACGGCGAACAGCAGGGCCTGATTCACGTTGCGGTGGCGGGCGAGCGTGTGCAGCGGTTCCCGGCCGCGCTCGCCGGTCTCCTGGTCGGTCGTGGTGATGGCGCAGCGGCCGCACGGCTTCGGTACCCGGAACACCACCGCCCCGATCCGCAGCCGCCGCCCGATCCAGCCGTCCTCGGCCCAGGCCGGTGCCCCGGTCACGACGACGTTGGGCCGGAACCGGGTCATCGGCAGCGGCCCCTCGTAGCTGCCGCCCTCGGCGATCCAGTCGTTGAGCACGGCGAGCGACGCCGGGTTCGCCAGCAGCACCGGGTACCCGTCGGCGAGGCTCACCCGGTCGCCCGGCCCGGCGTATGCGGGGTCGACCGGGCGGCGGGTCGGCTCGTCCAGGTACATCAGGTGGACCTCGCGATCCAGCGCCGCCGAGAGCCACTCGTCCGCCGCGGCACCCGCCCGGCTCAGCAGCACCGGCGTGCGGAAGACCGACACCTCCGCCAGCTCGCCCGCCTTCGCCGGCACGTGGACGTCGGGTCGGCCGGCCGCGCTCACCACCAGGTCACCGTCCACAAGGAACGGTTGCAGCAGGGCGAGGCGCGGCTCCTCCCGCTGGGTCAGCATCCGCCCCCGCCCGTCGGTGACCAGCCAGCGCCGGTCGCCGGCCAGGCCCCACGGTTCGACGGCCGCAGCGTCGTGGTCGATGCGGTGGAAGCTCTTGACGGGGTACGTGTGGATCGAGGCGAGCCGCATGCCCGAACGGTACCGGTTGCGCTCTGCATGGAAAGTTACATAGAGTCGCAGTGTGCAAGAACAGATGCTGGCCCTGTTCAACGGGGTGCGGCTCACCCCGGCCCAGCGCCGCATCGCGCAGTGCCTGCTGGAGCGCGGCCCGCGCGCCGCATACCTGTCCAGCGGCGAGGTCGCCGAGCTGGCCCGGGTGAGCCAGCCGTCGGTCACCCGGTTCGCGGTGGCGCTGGGCTACGACGGTTACCCGGCGCTGCGCCGCGCCCTGCGCAACCTCGACGGGCCGGCCGGGTCTTCCGCCGCGGACGAGAACGAGCTGCAGCATGCCGTCCGCGGTGAAGGCGAGATCCTGGCCCGGCTGGCCGACCGGCTCGCCGACGGCGGTGCGGATCGGGCCGCCGTCGCCGAGGCCGGCAAGCTGCTCGCAAACACCCGGCCCCTGCCCGTGCTCGGGCTGCGGTCGGCCGCCCCGCTCGCCGGGTACTTCGGCTACTTCGCCGCGAAGGTCCACCCCGACGTGCGGGTCCTGGATCACGGTGGAAGCGTGCTGGCCGATCGGCTGGAACAGGCCCGCGGAGCCGGCGCGACCGCGATGCTGGCAGTTGTGCTTCCGCGGCACCCGAGAGAGGCGCTGGACGCGCTGCGCGACGCGCGCGCCGCCGGCCTGTCCGTCGTCGTGCTCACCGACTCGCCGGTGGCTCCGGCCGCGCAGGCCGCCGACGTGGCGCTGACCGCCGCGGTCGGCTCCCGGCTGGTCTTCGACCTGCACACCGGCCCGATGGCGCTGGCGATGGTGCTGTTGCAGGCGATGTGCGACGCGGCACCGGCGCAGACGCTGGCCCGGTTGGAAGAGCTCGAGGTATCGGCCGCGCGGCGCGGCGTATTTGTCACGTGAAGGAGTCATCGTGGAAGCGATCCGAGCGCCCAGAGGTACCACGCGGAGCGCGCGCGGCTGGCCGCAGGAGGCCGCGCTGCGGATGCTGTGCAACAACCTCGATCCCGCCGTGGCCGAGCGGCCCGAGGACCTCGTCGTCTACGGCGGTACCGGAAAAGCGGCCCGGGACTGGCCGTCGTTCCACGCCCTGGTCCGTACACTGTCCACATTGGACGGCGACGAGACAATGCTGGTGCAGTCGGGCCGCCCGGTCGGCGTGTTCCGTACCCACGAGTGGGCGCCGCGGGTTCTCCTCGCCAACTCGAACCTGGTCCCGGACTGGGCGACCTGGCCGGAGTTCCGGCGGCTGGAGAAGCTCGGGCTGACCATGTACGGGCAGATGACCGCCGGTTCCTGGATCTACATCGGCACCCAGGGCATCCTGCAGGGCACGTACGAGACGTTCGCGGCCGTGGCCGCCAAACTCGCCGCCGCCCGTGGCGGCGGGCATGAGCCCGGCAACGGTTCGCTCGCCGGTACCCTGACGCTCACCGCCGGCTGCGGCGGGATGGGTGGCGCGCAGCCGCTCGCGGTCACCATGAACGGCGGCGCCTGTCTCATCGTCGACGTCGACCCCACCCGGCTACGCCGCCGCCTGGAGACCCGGTACCTCGACATGGTCGCCGACTCGCTGGACGAGGGCCTCTCGCTTGCCGTCTCCGCGAAGCAGGAACGCCGGGCGCTGTCGGTGGGTGTCGTCGGCAACGCGGCGACTATCGTGCCCGACCTGCTGCGCCGCGGCGCGCCGGTCGACATCGTCACCGACCAGACCTCCGCGCACGACCCGCTATCCTATGTCCCGGAAGGAATCGACGTCGCCGACGCAGCGGCGTTCGCGGCGGACAAGCCCGAGGAGTACACCGAGCGGGCGCGCGCCTCGATGGCCCGGCACGTCGAGGCGATGGTGGGGTTCCTGGACGCCGGCGCCGAGGTCTTCGACTATGGCAACTCGATCCGGGGCGAGGCGCAACTCGGCGGCTTCGCGCGGGCGTTCGCGTTCCCCGGCTTCGTACCCGCCTACATCCGGCCGCTGTTCTTCGAAGGCAAGGGCCCGTTCCGGTGGGCCGCGCTGTCCGGCGAGCCGGGCGACATCGCCGCGACCGACCAGGCCATCCTGGACCTGTTCCCGGACAACGAACCGCTCACCCGATGGATCCGGATGGCCGGCGAACGCGTTGCCTTCCAAGGACTTCCGGCGCGGATCTGCTGGCTCGGGTACGGCGAGCGGGACCGGGCCGGGCTGCGGTTCAACGAGCTGGTCGCGTCCGGCCGGGTGAGCGCCCCGCTGGTGATCGGCCGGGACCACCTCGACTGCGGCTCGGTCGCCTCGCCGTATCGGGAGACCGAAGCGATGGCCGACGGCTCCGACGCGATCGCCGACTGGCCGTTGCTCAACGCCTTGGTGAACACCGCATCCGGGGCCTCCTGGGTGTCCATCCACCACGGCGGCGGCGTCGGCATCGGCCGCTCGATCCATGCCGGCCAGGTCACCGTGGCCGACGGCACCGATCTGGCGGCTCAGAAGATCGAGCGGGTACTGACCAACGACCCGGGCATGGGCGTGATCCGCCACGTCGACGCGGCGTATCCCGAAGCCGAGGCGGTGGCCGTCGCGCAAGGCGTGCGCATCCCGATGCGGGAGACGGCATGACGAGCCCCGAGAGGTTCGCGGCGCTCTGGCGGTCGCTGGCGCCGATCGGCAACTCGCCGCAGGGGTACCACCGGATCTCGTGGACCTATCCCGACCTGGCGTGCCGGGAGTGGTTCGCCGAGGAGGCGGCCGACCGCGGGCTGCGCGTGGAGACCGATGGCAACGGCAACCTGTGGGCGTGGCGGGGCGACCCGGCCGCCGGCGACGCGGTGGTCACCGGGTCGCACTTCGACTCGGTACCGGGCGGCGGCGGGTACGACGGGCCGTTGGGGATCGTATCGGCGTTCCTCGCGCTGGATCTCCTGTCCGAGCGCGGCGTCACGCCCCGCCGGCCGATCGGCGTGGTCGCCTTCACCGAGGAGGAGGGCTCCCGGTTCGGCGTCGCGTGCCTGGGTTCCCGGCTGCTGACCGGAGCGCTCGACCCGGAGCGGGCGGCCACGCTGCGCGACCGGGACGGGGTGACGCTCCCCGAGGCGATGAAGTCCGGCGGGGTCGACGCGTCGCTGCTCGGTCCGGACCCGGCCCGGCTGGCGCGGATCGGCACGTTCGTCGAGCTGCACGTCGAGCAGGGCCGGGCGCTTACCGCGCCGGTCGGCGTCGCGAGCGCGATCTGGCCGCACGGTCGATGGCGGCTCGACGTCACCGGTCAGGGCAACCACGCGGGTACCACCCGGATGGCCGAGCGCCACGATCCGATGCTCACGTTCGCGTTTGCGGTACTCGCCGCGAACAAGGAGGCCCGGTTCAACGACGCGCACGCCACGGTCGGCCGGGTGAGCGTGGAACCCAACGCCACCAACGCGATCCCGTCCGCGGTGACGGCCTGGCTGGATGCCCGGGCCGCCGACCAGTCCACATTGGACTCCCTGGTGGCCGCGATCGGAACACGGGTGGTGGAACGGGCGGCCCGGGACGGTACCGCCATTGCGATCGCTGCCGAGTCGGTGTCGCCGGTCGTCGAGTTCCACACCGCGCTGCGCGACCGGATCGCGGCACTGCTGGGCGGCGCGCCGGTACTCCCGACCGGGGCGGGGCACGACGCCGGGGTCATGGCCGGGCACGTGCCCACCGCGATGCTCTTCGTCCGCAACCCGACCGGGGTGTCCCACGCGCCCGACGAGTCCGCGACCGACATCGACTGCGCGGCCGGCGTCGAGGCGCTCGCGACGGTACTGGAGGAGTTGGCGTGCCGGTGACACTGGGCGGGGTGGCGGGGTCCGAGCTGGCGCGGTACCACGCGGAGTACGCCTGGCTGGGCGGCGGCGTTCCTGAGCAGGACGTGTCGATCGAAGTGCGCGACGGCCGTTTCGCGGAGGTGCGGCCGGGCGCCCCGGCGCAAGGCGAGCGCCTTCCCGGGCTCACCCTGCCCGGCCTCGCCAACGTCCACTCCCACGCGTTCCACCGCGCCCTGCGCGGCCGTACCCACACCGGCGCCGGCACGTTCTGCACCTGGCGGGACCGGATGTACGAGGTCGCCGACCGGCTCGATCCCGACTCGTACCACCGCCTGGCCCGCGCGGTGTACGGGGAGATGGTGCTGGCCGGGATCACCTGCGTCGGCGAGTTCCACTATCTGCACCACGCACCCGGCGGCGTCCGGTACGCCGATCCGAACGCGATGGGCCACGCGTTGCTGGCCGCCGCCCGCGAGGCCGGGATCCGGATCACCCTCCTCGACGCACTGTACCTGTCGTCCACAGTGGACGGTGCACCGCTCACCGGCCCGCAGCGGCGCTTCGGCGACGGTTCGGTCGACGCCTGGGCCGAGCGGGTCGGCGAGCTGCAACCCGGCAGGCACGCGGCGGTCGGGTTCGCCGCACATTCGGTGCGCGCCGTCCCGGCCGCCGCGCTGGCGGTACTGGAACCCGGGAAGCGGCCGTTCCACGTCCACCTGTCCGAGCAGCGGGCGGAGAACGAGGCCAGCCAGGCGTGGTACGGCTGCTCCCCCACCGAGTTCCTCGACCGCAGCGAACTGCTCGGTGAGCACACCGCGGTCATCCACGCCACGCACCTTTCGGATGCGGATGTCGCCCGCCTCGGCAAGACGCGCACCCGTGCCTGCTTCTGCCCCACCACCGAGCGGGACCTGGCCGACGGGATCGGCCCGGCCCGGGCACTGGCCGACGCGGGCGCGCCGCTCTGCCTGGGCAGTGACTCGCACGCGGTCATCGACCTCTTCGAGGAGGCCCGTGCGGTGGAGCTGAACGAACGGCTGCGCACCGAGCAACGCGGCCACTTCACCCCGGCGCAGTTGCTGACGGCCGCCACGGAGACCGGGCACGCCGCGCTCGGCTGGCCGGACGCCGGCCGGATCGCCCCCGGGTACCGCGCCGACCTGGTCACCGTAGAGCTCGGCAGCGTGCGTACCGCCGGTACCGAGCCGTTGGCCGGCGTGGTCTTCGCGGCCGCCGCCGCCGACGTCACCCACGTCCTCGTCGACGGCCGGCCGGTCGTCGTGGACCGCGCGCACCGCGACCTCGACGTGTCCCGCGAGCTGAGGGCGTTGCTATGACGAGTCTCCTGGTCACCAACATCGGCGAGCTGACCACTAACGGTCCACAAGGGACGGTGCAACACGCCTCGCTGATCGTCGACGAGGGCCGGGTCGCCTGGATCGGCGGGGAGAGCCACCAGCCACCGACCGACGCGCGCCTCGATGTCGAGGGCCGGGCGGTCATCCCCGGCTTCGTCGACAGCCACGCACACCTGGTGTTCGCGGGGTCGCGGGCGGTCGAGTTCGCCGCGCGGATGGCCGGCGAACCCTATACCGGCGGCGGGATCCGCACCACCGTCGCGGCGACCCGCGCGGCACCCGACCAGACGCTGCGCGCCAACCTCGCCCGCCTGGTCGCCGAGGCGCACCGGCAGGGTACGACCACCATCGAAATCAAGAGCGGGTACGGCCTGACCGTCGAGGACGAGGCCCGGTCGTTGCGCATCGCGGGCGAGTTCTCGACGGAGACCACGTACCTCGGCGCCCACGTCGTACCGGACGGCACGGATGCCGACGCCTACCTCCGCCTGGTCTGCGGCGAGATGCTCGCCGCGGCCCGCCCGTACGCGAAGTGGGTCGACGTGTTCTGCGAGCGCGGCGCCTTCGACGCCGACCAGGCCCGCGAGGTGCTGGCCGCCGGCGTTTCAACCGGGCTCGCCCCACGCATCCACGCGAACCAGCTGGGCGAGGGCGACGGCGTGCAACTGGCGGTCGAGATGCAGGCGGCCAGCGCCGACCACTGCACGCACCTGTCCACAAAGGACGTCGACGCGCTGGCCGACTCGGCGACCGTCGCGACGTTGCTGCCAGGCGCCGAGTTCTCCACCCGCTCGCCGTACCCGGACGCCCGCGCCCTGCTCGACGCCGGCGCGACGGTCGCGCTGGCCACCGACTGCAACCCGGGGTCGTCGTACACCACCTCGATGCCGTTCTGCATCGCGCTGGCCGTGCGCGAGATGCGGATGACCCCGGCCGAGGCGCTGTGGGCCGCCACCGCCGGTGGTGCCCGCGCACTGCGCCGCGACGACATCGGGCACCTGTCCGGCGGAGCGCGCGCCGACCTGACCGTCCTCGACGCGCCGAGCTTCCTCCACCTGGCCTACCGGCCGGGGGTCCCCCTGGTACACACCGTCCTGCGCAACGGAGAACCGATATGCACACCGTGACCGTCCAGCCGACCGGCATCGGCGCCGCCGATGTCCTCGCCGTCGCCCGGGGTGGCGCCCGGGTTGACCTGGCACCGTCCACTGTGGACGCGCTGGAGCGGAGCCGCTCGATCGTCGACCGGATCGAGCACGAGGGCCGGCCGGTCTACGGGGTGTCGACCGGCTTCGGCGCCCTCGCCGGTACCTTCATCGCTCCCGAGCGCCGCGCCGAACTGCAGCACGCGCTGATCCGCTCGCACGCGGCCGGGGTCGGCGCACCGATGCCGCGCGAGGTGGTCCGCGCGATGATCCTGTTGCGGGTACGGTCGCTCGCGCTCGGCCACTCCGGGGTCCGGCCGCTCGTCGCCCGGGCACTCGTGCACCTGCTCAACCACGACATCACCCCGTGGGTACCCGAGCATGGCTCGCTCGGCGCCTCCGGTGACCTCGCCCCGCTGGCCCACTGCGCGCTGGTGCTCATGGGCGAAGGCTGGGTACTGGCTGACAAACGCCGCCTTGCTGATCCAGCCCAAGTGCTGGCTCACGACAAACGCCGCCTTGCTGATCCAGCCCAAGTGCCGGCTCACGACAAACGCCGCCTTGCTGATCCAGCCCAAGTGCTGGCTCACGAGGACGGCGCGCGCATCCCCGGCGCCGAGGCGCTGCAGTCCGCCGGGCTGCACCCGATCACGCTCGCGAGCAAGGAAGGGCTCGCGCTCATCAACGGTACCGACGGCATGCTCGGCATGCTCCTGCTCGCCATCGCCGACGCCGGCCACCTGTTCACGATGGCGGACGTGACCGCGGCCCTCGCCATCGAAGCTATGTTGGGGTCTTGCCGGCCATTTATGGCCGAGCTACACGCGATCCGGCCGCATCCCGGGCAGGCGCTGTCCGCCGCGAACATCCACCGGTTGCTCCAGCGGTCGGCCATCATGGACAGTCACCGGGACGACCTCACGCACGCCGTGCAGGACGCCTACTCGATGCGCTGCGCGCCGCAGGTCGCCGGGGCCGCCCGGGACACCCTCGACTTCGCCACCACGATCGCCGGCCGCGAACTCGTGTCCATTGTGGACAATCCGGTGGTACTCCCCGACGGGCGGGTCGAGTCGACCGGCAACTTCCACGGCGCGCCGCTCGGCTTCGCGGCCGACTTCCTCGCCATCGCCGCCGCCGAGGTCGGTGCGATCGCCGAGCGCCGGGTGGACCGGCTGCTCGACGTGCACCGGTCCCGCGACCTGCCCGCGTTCCTGACCCCGGACCCGGGCGTGAACTCCGGCCTGATGATCGCCCAGTACACCGCGGCCGGGATCGTCGCGGAGAACCGGCGGCTGGCCAGCCCGGCGAGCGTTGACTCGGTACCCACCAGCGGCATGCAGGAGGACCACGTGTCGATGGGCTGGGCGGCGGCGCACAAGCTGCGTACCGTCCTGGCCAACCTCACCAGCCTGCTCGCGGTGGAACTGCTCGCCGCGGTGCGGGGACTGCAACTGCGCGCCCCGCTGACGCCATCCCCGGCCGGTGCGGCCGCGCTCGCGGCGGTGGGTGCCTTCGCCGGCGAGCCGGGCCCGGACATCTTCCTCGCGCCGGCCCTCGAAGCCGCCCGCGAGCTGATCTCCGGCCCGGCCCTGCGCGCCGACATCGAAGCCCGGATCGGCCCCCTAGCCTGACCCGGCGGCAAGTTCCGCGACCAGCGCGGCCAATGCCCGGAACGCCTTGCCCCGGTGGCTGATCGCGTCCTTCTCCGCCGGCAACAGCTCGGCATTGGTCCGGCTCTCCCCGGATGCCACGAAGATCGGGTCGTACCCGAACCCGCCGCTCCCCCGCGGCGCCCCTACCAGCCGCCCGCGCATCTCGCCGTCCACCGTCCACTCGCGACCGTCCGGCAGCACCAGTGCGGCGGAGCAGATGAAGGAAGCTCCGCGCAACGGATCCGGCACGTCGACCACCTGAGCCAGTACCAGTTCGAGGTTGGCCTTGTCGTCACCGTGCCGGCCGGCCCAGCGCGCCGAGAACACGCCCGGCATCCCGTTCAGCGCATCGACCGCGAGCCCCGAATCATCGGCCACCGTCGGCAGCCCGGTGGCCGCCACCCCTGAACGTGCCTTGATGAGCGCGTTCTGCGCGAATGTCAGCCCCGTCTCCGGTACCTCGTCGTAGCGCGGCACGTCGTCCAGCCCCACGAGCGAGACCCCGGACAGGATCCGCGCAAGCTCGACCAGCTTCTTGGGGTTGCGGGTGGCTAGGAGCACCTTCATGGCGAGAGTGCCGCCTGCTGCGCAAGAGCCAGCTGCGCGCACCCGGCCGCGCCCAGGTCCACCAGCGTGTCCAGTTCGGTGCGGTGGAACACCGCCTGCTCGCCGGTACCCTGCACCTCGACGAAGTCACCGGTGCCGGTGCACACGATGTTCATGTCGACGTCGGCGACCACGTCCTCCTCATAGCACAGGTCCAGCCGGGCCTGGCCGCCGAGGATGCCGACGCTGACCGCGGACACCGAGCGGTGCAGCGCGTCGGTCGGCTTGCCGCGCAACGCGTGCTGGGAAGCGAGCCAGCGGATCGCATCGGCCAGCGCCACGTACGCGCCGGTGATCGCGGCCGTACGCGTGCCGCCGTCGGCCTGGAGCACGTCGCAGTCGAGCACGATGGAGTTCTCGCCGAGCGCCGCGAGGTCGAGGCAGGCGCGCAGGCTGCGCCCGATCAGCCGGGAGATCTCGTGCGTCCGGCCGCCGATGCGACCCTTCACGCTCTCCCGGTCCGAACGGGTCGTCGTGGCGCGCGGCAGCATCGCGTACTCCGCCGTCACCCAACCCAGCCCGGAACCCTTGCGCCACCGGGGTACCCCCTCGGTGACGCTCGCGGTGCACAGCACCCGGGTCTGCCCGAACTCCACGAGCACCGACCCCTCGGGGTGGATGCTCCAGTTGCGGGTCAACGTGACCGGTCGAAGCTCGTCGGGTGCGCGTCCATCAGGTCGGGCCATGACGCAAGCCTAGCGGGACCGGTCAGCGCGCGGAGCGCGACCGCCGTCTCCCGCTCGGCGACGGCGTCCAGCCGGTACCCGAAGCCGCGCAGCCCGTACCACCATTCCGCCGCCGCCATGCCGAGCAGGTACGGTAAGAGGTCGGTCGAGCGGTCGACCACCCACCGGGTACCCTTCGTCGCGAGCCAGCCAACCTGAGCCCGCCGGGTCGGCGCCACGCCGGACGGCTCCAGACCAGGACCTGCCACGCCCAGCAGCACAGCATAGGAATACGCCACCAGGCGGTGCCCGCGCTCGCTCGGATGCAGCCGGTCCACGCTCCACATGCGACGGTCGTACGTCTGCGGGTGCCCGGCCGCGTCGAAGTGCACCGTGCGATAGCGCGCCGCGACCACGTCGGCGACCGCGGCGAGCGCCGGGCGCAACTCCAGCGCCCGCGGCAGCTGCTCCCGCTCCATCTCGGTGGACAGCGCGCCGCTGACCGCGAGGTTGTGCAACCGCAGGCCGAGCGCGGGGGCCAGCAGCGCCGCCCAGCCCCGCCAGGTACCGTCGGGCAGCGGATCCCCCATCCCCACCGTGATGGAGTCCCCCAGCGCGACGAAGTTGGTCATCGCAACACCGGCTCCGGCAACGAGTGGGCCGCGAGGAAACCGCCACACCGGCATCGCCGACCACTTCCGGCAGCGCGCTACCTGCGCTCACCACCACGGGGGTACCGCATGCCAGCGCTTCCAGTGCGGCCAGCCCGAAGGTCTCCACGGGCCCCGGCGCCAGTACCACGTCCGCGGTGGCGAGCAGCGCGGCGAGCGCCACCCGGTCGTGCACGAACCCGGTGAACGCCACCGGCAGCCCCTCCGCGCGCCGGACCAGCCGGGTGCGCAGCGGTCCGTCGCCCGCGACCACGAGCACCGCCGGTACCCCGCGCGCCCGCAACCCCGCCAGCGCCTCGATCGAGCGCTCCGGCTTCTTCTCGACCGACAGCCGTCCACAGTGGACGATCAGTACCTCGTCCGGCGCGGCGAACCGGTCGCGCAGCGACACCGAGCGCCGGTCCGGCGAGAAGAGGTCCAGGTCGACCCCGAGCGGTACCCGCACCACGTT
>Ga0137380_10005534_pt1 | contig 11231 bp, 8 predicted proteins | sample SagtaG_17_FD_104809 | JGI IMG/M metagenome (GOLD analysis project Ga0137380, IMG submission 104809) | Vadose zone soil microbial communities from Sagehorn Ranch, Mendocino, California, USA - Sage2_L_100_16 metaG | ecosystem: Environmental > Terrestrial > Soil > Vadose zone | place: USA... | reverse complement strand
CGCTCGGCCGCAAATCGCACGAGCACGGAGAGTGTGAGCGTCACGCCGAGCATCCCGACGATCGTGCCCGCACTGAACGCGGCGAAGTACACCAGCCGTGACGTCGTGTCGGGAACCGCCGCAACCAGCAGCGCGGCAATGGCGCCGCTGCCCGCGAGTCCATGGGCGACACCGAAACCGAGCGACCGGCGCGCATCGACGATCGCGTGTGCGTGCCCGTGGCTCGGATCGGCGGCGTGGCTGTGCAAGTGAAAGTGCGGGGCGGCAGCGGGGTGCGCGTGGGCATGCATGTGCCAGCGCCCGCGCACGTAGCGCCAGATTACCATCACGCCGAGCAGGACCAACAGGGCTGACACGAGGAGCTCCGCCGCCGGCCAGAATCTGTCCGGCAAGCGCACCCCGAGAACGATGATCAGCAGGGCTACGGCACCCACCGTGACGGTGTGCCCGAGGCCCCAGATCAGCCCCAACCGGGCCGCGCTCCACAGCCGGGCGGCGGGCCTTGTCGCCAGGGTGGAGACGGCCGCAAGATGGTCTGGCTCAAAAGCATGGCGCAGACCCAGAAGTCCGCCGATGGTCAGAACGCCTACAACGGAAGGTGTCATGTCGAGGCCCAAATCTAACTACAACCTTTTGGCCTGCTTGCATATCCAACACCGTGCATGCCCAGACAGGTGCTCGAGGACACTCTGACTGCTGACTCCATAGCTGCCGACTCGGCGCTCGCGGCAAGCGGGGACGCCACTGCATTCGAGCGCTTGTACCGGACCCACGTTGCCCGGGTCCATACGCTGGTGCGCCGCATGCTCGACGCCGATGAAGCCGACGATGTGACGCAGGACGTGTTCATTCGGGCGTGGCAGAAGCTGTCGACGTTTCGCGGCGAGTCGGCGTTCGGGACGTGGCTGCACCGGCTGGCAGTGAACGTGGTTCTGGCCCGGCGCAAGAACGTCGGGATCGAGCGGGGCCGCTTCATCAGTGAAGAAGACCCGCTCGACGGTCTCTCGAGCAAGCCGATGACGCCGGAGCTGTCGATGGATTTCGAGGAAGCGCTGGCAAGCCTTCCTGAAGGAGCAAGACAGGTGTTCGTGTTGCATGACGTGGAGGGGTATCGCCACGAAGAAATCGCGCGCATGCTTGGCGTCGTGCCGGGCACGTCGAAATCGCAGCTGCATCATGCGCGGATGGCGCTGCGGAGGCACTTGGAACGATGAACGATCAGTGGACGAACCGGCTTTCGGAATACATCGACGGCGAGCTCGACGGTACCGAGCGCGCAGCGCTCGAGGGACACCTCGCGACGTGCGGGCACTGCTACGCGGCGCTCGGCGAGCTGCGCCAGGTGGTCGCGCGCGCGAAGGCGCTCGAGGACACGCCGCCGACGAAGGACCTGTGGCTCGGCATTCGGGCTGGGATCACTCCGGCGCGAGTTGCCGCTGACCGCCCTGACCGCCGCGACCGCCGCCGTCTCAGTTTGACCATCCCGCAGCTCCTTGCGGCGAGCATTGCTCTGGTCCTCCTATCGGGGGGCAGTGCGTGGCTGGCCCTTCGGCAGGGGCCGACGAACACCCCCCCCCCCGAGCCTATCGCCGTGACCCGACCGGCAGGCACGCGGGTTGCAAGTTGGACGGGCTCCACCGACATCGCCATCGGCGAGCTGGAGGCCGCGCTGACGCAGAATGAAAAGCGGCTCGATTCGACGACCGTGCGCATCGTGCGGAAAAACCTGGCCATCATCAATCGGGCGATCGCCGAGGCGCGCATTGCGCTGCGGAACGACCCCGGCAACGCGTACCTGAACCTCCATCTCGCCGACACGATGCGGCGCAAGGTGGAGCTGCTGCGGCGTGTGAATGACATGGCCGCGGCCCGGTCCTAGGAGGAACAGACATGTTTGCAACGCTGGCCGCCGCGATGCTGGTCGCACTGGGGGGGGCATCGCAAAGACAAACCGATACGACCATCGCCGTGCCGGCCGGCGCCAGCCTTTCGGTCAACAATTTCGGGGGCGGGATCACCGTCCACGGGTGGAGCGAGAACCGCGTCAAAGTGCACGCCGAAACCGGCCGCCGGGGACGGGTCGAAGTCTCGCTGGTCGGGAACACGGTGGTCGTCAAGGCGAGTAGCCGCGAGGGCGCGCCGTCGGTGATGGATTTCGACATTACCGTCCCCCAGTCCATGGACCTCAACCTGAGCGGCACCTACGCGGACATCACGGTCGACGGCGTGCAGGGAGCGATCAGCGCCGAGACGGTGAATGGCGAAGTCAACGTGCGCGGCGGCAAGGGTAACATCACGCTGCACTCGATCCAGGGCACCGTGACGCTCGCGGACGCCTCGGGACGTATCGAGGTGAACTCCGTCAACGAAGACATCGAGCTGACCAACGTCAGCGGCGAAATCAAGGTCGAAACCACGAACGGCGGCATCATGATGACCGGGATCCAGTCGTCGAGCGTCGATGCCGGGACGATCAACGGCGACGTAGTCTACGAGGGGACCGTCAGGGATGGCGGATCGTACAGCTTCGCGTCGCACAACGGCGACATCTCGGTCTCCATACCGGAGGGTGCCAACGTCACCGTGACTACGGCGACGGCGAATGGCGACATCGATGCCAGCTTTGCGCTCCCGCTCACCAACACGACGGGGAAGCATCGCAAGACGTTCAAGATCGGCTCTGGGAGCGCGCGCATGGAGCTGGAGTCGTTCCAGGGGGATATCAACATGCGCCGTCCCCAGGAGCTGCGGGATCGGATCGATCGCAAGCACAAACACGACGAGAACGAGAACGACCACGACAACGACTTCGACTTCAACTTCGACTTCCACTTCGACGACTCAGCCATCGCGAGCGTCGTCAGCAATGCGGCTGACTACGCCGTGAAATACGCGAAGGAGTACGCGCCCATATACGCACGGCAGTACGCCCGAACCTACAGCCGCAAGTACGCGAAAACGTACCAGTGGACTCATTGACACGCAGTCTCACGCCGTTTGGTTTCGGAGGTCCGATGCGTGGCACGTTAATCGCAGCGCTGCTGTCGGCCGCAGCGGTAATCAGTGCACAGGCGCAGGATTTCAACTGGCACGGCCGGATCGCCGCCGGGAAGCGGCTGGAAGTGAAGGGTGTGAACGGCGACGTGCGGGCGGTGCCGGCCAGCGGCGCCGAAGCGGTCGTCAACGCGCGGAAGCACGCGCGGCGCTCCGATCCCGACGAGGTGGAGATCAAGGTCGTCGAGTCCGACGAAGGCATCACGATTTGCGCCGTCTATCCCACCCCGCCCCGCGCGCGTCAAGAGAACACCTGTGAGCCGGGCGACCGGTGGCATTCGAACACCGAGAACAACGATGTGACCGTCGACTTCGAGGTGCAGGTGCCTGCCGGCATCGAGTTCAACGGCCAGACCGTGAACGGCGAGATGTCCGCCGAGGGACTGAAGGGCGACGTGCGGGCGAGCACCGTGAACGGCAGCGTCCGCGTCACCACGACCGGTCTCGCCGAGGCGTCGACGGTGAACGGCTCGGTGTACGCGCAGCTGGGGCGGGCGGACTGGACCAACGATCTCGAGTTCAGCACCGTGAACGGCGGGATCACCCTGATTCTTCCCGGCAAGCTCGATACCGAGATCCGGGCCAACACCGTGAACGGCGACATCGAGACCGACTGGCCGCTGATGATCTCCGGGCGTTTCAGTCAGCGGCGGCTGAAGGGCACGATCGGCGCCGGTGGGCGGGGGCTCAGCCTCAGCACGGTGAATGGAGAAATACGTCTGAAGAAGGGCACGTAATCGTACCTGCTCGCAGTCGTTCGGTACCGAACTCATAGGCATCCAGCATCACCTTGACCCCCTCGTAGTCACAGGGGGTTTTGGTGTTGCGGGACATTCTCGCCCGCGCCACGCAGATCGAGAGTCTCCGCGAGCTGTTCGGCGCGCTCGGCTATGAAACCGCCTGGGAGCCCGTGCCGGTGCGGGCGTGGCTGGGCGAGACCACGAACGTCGATCGTGCGGCGCTGATCGCGCGCCACGGCGCGTTTCGCGTCTTTGCCCTCGAAGCTCCGGCTCCCGAGGAGGCAGCGCGCGCAGCGGCACGGCGACTCTCCGCCGGAGCCGAGCGCGGCCTCGCCTGCGCGTTGGGCGGTCAGCCGCTGCAGCTCGTTTGCGCGGCCGGCCCGGTGGGAGTGCGCATGGCGAGGATTCCCCTCACCAACCCCTCCGGCTCGGCGTTAGCCACGCTCGAGCGGCTCGCGCCGGCAAGGGGAGAATCGGCTCTCGCGCTCTCGTTACGAATCGGTGAGGTGCTCGCGAGCGAAGGCGTCACACCGCGGTTCTTTCGCGCCTTTCGACATACGCTGGACCGGCTCACCGACCGCCTCACGATGCCGCGGTCGCGCGTGGATCGTCACGCGCTCACACTCACGGCACTCACGCGTGTGCTATTCCTCTATTTCATCCAGTCGAAGGGTTGGCTGAACGGTGATACGCGGTACGTCGCGCGTTTGCTCGATCGCGCGCTCTCGGCCCGGCGCCACTTTCATCGGTCCTTCCTCCACGCGCTCTGTTTTGGAGCGTTGAACCGGCCACCCGCGGAGAGGGGCGCCGCCGCTCGGGACTTGGGCAAGATCCCATTCCTCAACGGCGGACTGTTCGAGCCCTCGGCGCTGGAGCGGCGGCACGGCCCGGCCGTCTGGAGCAACACCGAGTGGCGCGACGCGTTCGACGAGTTGTTCGAGCGATTTCACTTCTCGGTCCGCGAGCACGATGCCGGCGAATTCGTCGCACCCGACATGCTCGGCCGTGTGTTCGAAGGCGTGATGGACCCCGATGAACGGTCCACGAGCGGGAGCTACTACACGCCCGCCTTTCTCGTTCGTGAGATGGTTCGCACGGGACTCGAAGCCACGCTCACCAACCGGTTCGGCATTCCTCCCGGTGCCGCCGCACGGTGGGTGCACGAAGGTGTTGCCCCGCGCCCCGCTCCGGGCTTGAGCGGGCTCACCATCCTCGACCCGGCGGCCGGATCGGGCGCGTTCCTGCTGGGAGCGCTCGACGAGGTGGTGAGCCTCAGACGCGCCGCCGGAGACGGCCCGGCTTTCGCCGTAAAGCGCGACGTGCTGGCGCGCTCGTTGTTCGGCGTCGACCTCACACCGACAGCCGTGCGCCTCACCGAATTGCGTCTGTGGTTGGCGCTCGTCGCCGAGGAGGACGGTGCTGACGTGAACCGGGTAGCGCCGCTGCCCAACCTCGATGGGCATGTGCTTCAGGGCGACGCGCTGCTCGATCCGTTGACGATGGCCGCGTCACTCGGCGGCCGCGCCTTCCGCGGCAATGCTGCGGAGGTCCGACGACTCGCCGCCGCGCGCCGCACGCACTTTCACCTTGCGGGTGCGGAGAAACGTGCAGCGCAGGTGGAGTTGGGCCGCGCTGAGACGGCGCTCGCGCGGAGACTCCTGGACGACGGCTGCGCGACGCTCGAATCGGCGATCGCCGAGCTGCTCAATGCCGGTCGCAATCGCGACCTGTTCGGCCGCAGGCGCGGCCTCGATCTCGAGCAACGGCTGCGGCTGGGACGTCTCCGGCAGAGCCTGCGTGAGCTGCGGGCGGCGCGCCGAAGGCTGCGATTGGAAAGCGCGGCCCCATTCTTCTCTTTCGAATCCCACTTCGCGGACGTGATGGCGCAAGGTGGGTTCGATCTCGTGACTGGGAACCCGCCGTGGGTGCGCGCCGAGCGGCTGGCGCCACGCGTGCGCGAAACGCTGGCCGCGCGCTACGCCTGCTGGCGTCCAGGGGGGGCCGGAACCCGTGGCTTTGCCCACCTGCCCGATCTTGCCGTTGCTTTCACCGAACGCGCATTCGAGCTCACCCGCCCAGGCGGCGTGGTTGCGTTGCTCGTTCCCGCCAAGCTCGCGACCAGCGGCTACGCGGAGCCGTTGCGCCGGAGGCTGACTCAAGACGCGCGCATCGAGCGCGCGTCGCCCCTGCCGGAGGCGGTCGCCCGCATGTTCGACGCGGCAGTGTACCCGATGGCCCTGGTTGCAGCACGAGCCGACCCCACGGGGGCGGAGTTGGCAGCCACCGGCCTCGGCCCGAAGCCCGCTGCACCCACGGTCCCACAACGCCAGCTGCAGAGCGCCGGACCATGGATCCTCACGCCGGGTGCGGCGCGGGTCAGCCGGCGGCTGCGCACGCAGTTCCCGACCGTCGGTGATCGCTGGACGCCGCAGCTCGGCATCAAGACGGGCGCCGACGACCTCTTCCTTCTCGACCGTGAGTGTTCCGGAACGCGGCCGGCCATTCGCGGGCGCGACATCACTGCGTGGCGCTGCCGGCCGCGCCGCTACGTGCTCTGGACCCACGGCGCCGATGGCGAGCCGCTCGCGCGATTGCCGCGCGCGATCACTGAGCGGCTCTCTCGCCACGAGGAGCGATTGCGTCGGCGTGCCGACTACAAAGCCGGGCCACCGTGGCAGCTGTTTCGAACCGGCCTCGGGTTCGCCGCGCATCGCGTGATATGGCCCGATATGGCCCGTCGCCTGGCCGCGGCCGTGCCGGCCGCGGAGCTCGTCCCGCTCAACACCGTGTACGGCATCGCCACACGTGGCGCGGCGGACGCCGCGGCGCTGGCCGCCCTGTTCAATTCCAGCTGGCTCACCGCGCTCGCGCGCCTCGTCGCTGATCCCGCCCGCGGTGGTTTTCGTCGCTTCAACGCCCGCGTGGTGCGCGGCCTACCGGTACCCGCCCAGGAGTCGCCGGTCTGGGCCGAGCTTACCCGCCGAGGCGAGTGCTGCGAGAGCGCCGACGATCTCGTCGCCGATGCCTTCCAACTCGATGCCGCCGACCGTCGCGCGCTGGCCGCGGATTCTTTCTGAGCACCTCGTCCCGATCGCGGAACCCCTCACGGTTGCCCTCAAGCCCGGTGGGGAAGCGTCGCCGCGCGCGGTCGTCGCTAGCGCGGCGCGGGCGCTGCTCGACGGGACGCCATTGGCGTCGCTCGCGTCGTCCCCTTGGCCCGCCTGGCTCGCGCCGCACCAGCTCCCCGCCGCGGAGCGACTGACCGCGATCATTGCGCGCCACGGCGGTGCTCTGCTCGCGGACGAGGTGGGGCTGGGGAAATCGTACGTTGCGCTCGCGGTTGCGCTGGCCCGTGGCGAGCCATTCACTCTGGTCGTTCCCGCAGTCTTGGTCTCGCAGTGGCGCGTGTTGTTGGGTCGATTAGGCGGGCAAGAGACGCCGATCATCACCCACGAACGGTTGAGTGTCAGCGCGCGTCAGGTAGGGGCGCAGCATGCTGCGCCCCTACACCCACATGCGGGCCTCTTCGTTATCGACGAAGCCCATCGGTTTCGAAACCCGGAGACAAATCGGTACCGTGCGCTGGCCCGCCTCGTTGTCGGCAGCCACGTGCTGCTGGTGACCGCAACCCCCATTCACAACTGCGTAGCCGATCTGCTCCACGTGCTGCGGCTGTTCCTGCGGGATCACGCCCTCGCGGCTTTGGGCCTGCCGTCCCTGCGGAATGCCGCCCGTCGGGAGGCCGACCGATCGCTCGCCTACACCGCTGTGGCTCGTGTCATCGTCGCGCGATCTCGCGAGCGCGTACGCTCGGGATACGATGGCGGACCGGTGGCCATGGTGTTCCCGCGCTCGACGACCGAGACGGTGCGCGCCGGACCGGCATCGGAAGCGTTGATCGCCGATCTGGTCGCCGGTGTGGCGCGGCTGCGCGCGGGCGGTGGAGCGGCTCCCCTGCTCCGATTGATGTTGTTGCGGCGCCTGGGATCGAGTCTGACCGCCTTCCGGACCGCGCTGGCCCGCCACGACGCCTACGTCGATCTCGCCACTCGCGCGGCGACGGAGGGACGAGCGCTCACACCGCGCGAGTTCCAGCGCTGCTTTCCGCGCGCCGCCGAGTCCGACATTCAGCTTGTCCTGTTTCCCCTGCTGCTCGAACACGGTGGCGGCGGTGCCGCGCCGTTCGTCGAGGATCGCCGCATCCTCGCAAGACTGCGTGAGCTGCTGGCACGCGCCTCCGCAGTGGATCCGAAAGCCGACGCGCTTGACGTCTTGCTCACCGCTCGAGCCATGAAGACCATCGTCTTCACCGATGCCCAGCCCACGGCACGGTACCTGCTGCAGCGGCTGCGTCACCGGCGGGTGGCCGCGGTATTTGGACACGTCGGCCGCTTCGCATCCGGAGAAGCCCCGCGGCTGGAAGTGCTGCGCGCCTTCGCTCCACGAGCGCAGGGCGGCGCCCGGCCGGCCGCGGCGCTGGAGACTGATGTTCTGATCGCGACCGACCTCCTGAGCGAAGGGCTCAACCTCCAGGATGCCGAGCGCGTCGTGCACTACGATTTGCCCTGGAGCCCGGCGCGTCTGGCGCAGCGCGTCGGCCGGATCGACCGGCTCGGCTCGTCGCACGGCTCGATCACGACGGTCACATTCCTCCCGCCCCCGCCGCTCGCTCGTGCGCTCACGATTGAGGAGCGCCTCGCCAAGAAGGTTGGGGCCCAGCAGGTAGCCGGCACGAACGGCCGTCTGGACTGGTGCGATCAGCTGGCGCCGCTCGCATCATCAGCCTGCACCGCACCCTTTGGCTCCTGTGCGGCCGTTGTGGGAGAACGGGCCGAGACCGTTCTCGTGGTCCGCATCGGGACATTGGTGGAAGCGATCGTTGTCGAAGGCGAAGCGGCGCGGACAAATCCTGCCGCCGCGGCGCGAATCCTTGCGACCGTTGGCGGGGCCGAGCCCGCAGGCGTCGATCGCGTGCTGCTGCAGCAAGCGCTCGACGCTGCTGCGCCTTTGATCAGATCACGACTCGCGGCCGTTCAGGATGCGCGGTGGCGGGCGAGCGACCGGGATCGCTTCGCGCGCCGTCTCATCCCCTGGGTCCTCTCGGCCGCACGCCGCGCTGCGCGGCGGGGCGATGGGGAACAGCTCACCGCGCTCGATGCGCTGGTATCACGCCTGGCGTCGGGCATGACCGCCGGTGAAGAGCTGCTGTTGGACGATCTATTGTCGCGGTACGAGCCCCTGCTGGTGCAAGACCTGCTGGCGTGGCATCACGCGCTGCCACCCGCCGATGCGGGGGACTCGCCCATCAAGGTTGAGCTCGTTGCCGCGCTGATGGTTGTGCCTCAGCGCGCGCCCCAGTAGCAGACCGGCTCACCAGGCGGCAGGCTGTCACCGGCAGAGCGGCCCACCGCAATCACACACCGGCCGGTCCAGGCATCGTGCCGGCCTTCCGCTAAGAATCCGTCAGCTCCGGCATCGAGAATGCGCACCTCCACACCTTGAGTCTCGGCGCTCGGATGCCAGACGCGCGCGACTTCGCTCGTGTAGGAAAGACTGTCTCTGCGAAACGCGTCCTGTGCCGCGGCGAGCGAGCGCAGCTGACTCTTCACGTTCGCGACATATGGCTTGTCGCGCAGCTCGCGGCCGAACCAGCGCAGTCCGTAGTACAGAGCCGCGATCGCCCCGACCAGCAGTACGCCCAGAATGACAACCGTGCGGATCTTGTGCACGTCTGCAATCATACGAACGGGGCGCTAGCTTGTCAGCGATGGCCCTCTCCACCTTCCTCTTCGACCTCGATGGCACGATCATCGACTCCATCGAGCTGATCCTGCGCTCCTACCGCCACACAATCGCGCTGCACCGCAGCCATGAGCCAACGCCGCCCGATGACATGTGGATCCAGGGCCTGGGCACGCCGCTGTGGGCGCAGTTCGGACAGATCACCGAGGATAAGGAAGAGATCGAGCGGATGGTCCAGACGTATCGCACCTACAACCTCACGCATCACGACGCGCTCGTGAAACCATATGAAGGCGTCGTCGACGAGATTCGCCGCCTCAAGAATTCCGGCAAGCGGCTCGGGGTCGTCACCAGCAAGCTGCGCGACGGTGCGATGCGCGGGCTCCGCGTCTCGGGGCTGGACGACGCGTTCGACGTCGTCATCGGCTGCGACGACGTGACCCGCTCCAAACCGCACCCCGAGCCCGTCCTGAAAGCCGTCGCCGAGCTCGGCGTGAAACCTACCGAAACCGTCTTTGTCGGCGATTCGCGCCACGACATGGAGTCGGGCCGCGCCGCCGGCGTAAAGACCGCCGCCGTGCTGTGGGGCCCGTTCGACCGGGCGCACCTGGAAGATCTGTCCCCCGATTACTGGCTGGAGAAACCCCAGGACTTGCGCGAGCTTTACGAGCCATGAGCCCCAAATTCGTCCCCTTCGAGCTGGAACGGTGGCAGAGCACCTGGGAAAATCGGGTGCGCTTCAATCTCTCCGAGTCAGGCGTGCACCCGCTCACGATCCAGGAGCTGCTCGGTCTTGCCGGCGCGTCAGCAATGCCGCTGCTCGACGTGCGCCTCGGCTACGCCCAGTCGAACGGCACCGACCTGCTGCGCGAGCGGATCGCGGCACTCTATCCGGGGGCGTCACCCGACCAGATCCTCGTCACGACCGGCAGCTCCGAGGCGAACTTCGTCACCTGCTGGCGGCTGCTCGAGCCCGGCGACAAGGTCGCCGTGATGATGCCGAACTACCTCCAGACCTGGGGGCTCGCGCAAAACTTCGGCGCGCAAGCGAAGGCGTTTCCGCTGCATGAAAAGGAAGGGTGGGAGCCCTACGCCGAGGAGATTCGCACCGCCATCGCGCCGGGGACGAAACTCGTCGTCATCACCAATCCGCACAATCCGACCGGCCACGTCCTGAGCGACACGTCACGCAAGGCCATCCTCGACCGCGCCGCGGAAGTCGGCGCCTGGATCCTGGCGGATGAGGTCTACCAGGGCGCGGAGTTGAGCGGCAAGACGACGGAGTCGTTCTGGGGCTCGGGCTACAACAAGGTGGTCATCGTCAACGGGCTGTCGAAAGCGTACGGCCTCCCGGGTCTGCGCATCGGCTGGATCGTCTCCCTGCCCGCATTCAGTCAGGAGGCCTGGGCTCGCCACGATTACACGACGATCGGGCCGTCCGGCGCGTCCGACCACCTCGCCGCCGTCGCCCTCGATCCCCACGTGCGCGACAAGCTGATCGAGCGCACGCGCCGGATCCTGCACGCGAACTATCCCGTGATGGAGACGTGGCTGAAGACGTTCGGCGACACATTCAGCTGGAATCCTCCACACGCCGGTGCGATCTGCTGGGCGCGTTACCGCGGCGCGATCCCGGCGCCGGAAGTCGTCGAGAAGCTGCGCGCGCAGCACGGCGTGCTCCTCTGCCCGGGCGAT
>Ga0137380_10005531_pt1 | contig 11236 bp, 10 predicted proteins | sample SagtaG_17_FD_104809 | JGI IMG/M metagenome (GOLD analysis project Ga0137380, IMG submission 104809) | Vadose zone soil microbial communities from Sagehorn Ranch, Mendocino, California, USA - Sage2_L_100_16 metaG | ecosystem: Environmental > Terrestrial > Soil > Vadose zone | place: USA... | reverse complement strand
TCGCCTGCACCAAAAGCGACGCAGACGCCCACGACGTCCCCTGCTACTTCACCAGCCCAAGCTTCGCCGGCTGCCCCTGCGGCGCCGGACTCTGGCGCGGGCGTATTGCCCGAGGGCAGCGCGCGGCCGGCGGCTTCGGCGCCGTTAACGACACAATCCCCAACGAAGCAGTAAACCGGCTTTTCGCCGAAGCGATGGGCCGCACGCGCGGTCAGGTTGATTTCATGAAGCGCGTGAAATCAAAACTGCGGTCTTCAGATCATTAAGAGACCAGTATCATGTTGGTCTTGCCCGAATACTTTGCGGCAGGAATCACGAAAATACAGCATGCGAATCACATTGATGCACAATCCGACAGCCGGTCGCGGCGAGCATGCCAGGCAGGAATTGGTCAGCGCATTGGCCAAAGCAGGACATCAGGTGACTTATCAATCGACCAAAAAGTCCAGTTACAAGAAAGCCTTAAAAAAACCTGCCGACTTGGTTCTTGTTGCCGGCGGAGACGGCACGGTTAGCAAAGTTGGTCGCGAACTAATCGATACCGGCATACCGATGAGCGTTCTCCCACTCGGCACTGCCAATAATCTGGCGCGCAGCCTCGGTTTCATCGGGTCGGCCGACCAAATCATTGCCGGGCTTGAAGGCGGCAAAAAGCGATCATTCGATATCGGCGTTGCTCGAGGGCCGTGGGGCAAACGCTACTTTTTTGAAAGTGTCGGTGGCGGCCTTCTTGCGGATTATCTAAGTAACGCCGGCAAATTCAAAGAAGCCAAAAATCTTTCTGAAGAAGAGGAGATGGCGCGGCATGTCTTGTTGTTGCGACGGCTCTTACACGTGTATCGGGCGCAGAAATGGAAGATCGAGCTAGACGATAAAGACATGTCAGACCGTTATATTCTATGGGAGTCGATGAACATTCGCTCAGTTGGCCCCGCGCTGAATCTCGCCTCGCACGCCGCAACCGAGGACGGCCGATTGGATTTCGTCTGCGCGCGCGAAGAGGATCGCTCACGATCGGTCGACTACCTCGATTCTCGACTTAATGGACGAGAAATTAAATTTCCGTTGCCGTTTCGCAGGTTTCGTAAGTTAAAGGTCACTTACGAAAAGTCAGCGTTTCACTTCGACAGCAAACGTTGGCCGCGCAAAAACCAGAAGATAGAGAGTCCAATCGAAATCGAAATCACGGTGAAACCATCCGCGCTCGTGATCCTGCAACCGCGACTTCCGGAACGGCCCGTGGCGTGATTACCAGCCGTATGCATGCATGTGCGGCAACTGCGTACGAGTCGCGCCGCGCAAAAATCAATATCGACATTTATCGCAACCCTGCTCATGCTGTACTAGCGCGACTGAAAGTTCCAAACTAAGCGAGTTTCCGCCAATTCAAACGGTCACGCTGGTTTGGGCGTGAAATCAATGGCGACCAACGTGACAGAAATGTGAAACCGGCGAGCAATTAGGGCGACGATGAGCTACGAATTACGGCAAGAGGAAACGTTGGGCGACAATCTTCGCCGGATCTGCTGTAAACAAATCAAGGACGCCGTCGCAGTTGCGAAAGGCGAGGTGGAAACTGACGACACGCCCGTACATCAAATGCGCAAGCATTTGAAGAAGGCGCGCGCAGGTTTGCGATTGGTGCGCAAGGAGATTGGCCGCGGTCTGTTCCGGCAACAAGACCATGCTTTGCGCGATGTCGGACGGCTGACCTCCGAAATCCGGGATGCGGAAGTGCGTTTGCAGACCGTGAGGGAACTCAAAGAGGTGACTCACAAACGTGGGCGCAATTCCTACGGAAAGCTCGAAGGGATGCTGATTTTGGAACTGGAAAATTTCATGGCAGCATTCGCAGAGTGGCAAACACAGGCGGTCCCAACGTTGGAGCAAGCGGCCTCAACAGTTGATTGCTGGACCCTGGGACAGTTTAACTGTAAGGAGCTCCGCTGCGCTGTGCAGGCAAGCTATAAACAGGCGCGAAGGGCGCTCGCTAAAGCAACAGCAAATCCGACCGCCGAAAATTTTCACGCGTTCCGAACCAAGGCAAAAACGCTTTGGTATCACTTACGTATTCTTCGGCCGGTCAATCCGGTCGTGCTAAAGACCTTGAGCGACGACCTGCGTTCGTTAAGTGATCTGCTTGGTCGTGCGCACGACTTGAGTTTCCTCGGCGCAAGGTTGCGGAGCGAACATGGAAAATCGAAATGGCAACGTGAAGGTCACAGGTTGCTCGCCGTTATTGAAGTCAGCCAGGCCGATCTTCAGCGCGGCGCGGCGGAGCTGGCGCAACACTTTTTCGCCGAGCGCCCGCGCGATTTCGGCTGCCGTATCGCCACCTGCCTCCAAGATTGGGATGGTAAGTCGTCGCACTCGCTGGCGGAAGCGCTCGTCACTTAGATTTTCGAGAAAATTTTGGCGGGAAAAGCCAGAGAAGTTTCCCTTCTTCCGCCTCGGGATCGATATCGAGCAGGGCCACGCCGGCTTTGGAAAGTTTGAGCGAAGCGCCGGTCAATCCAGAAATGATATTTGTGAAGTCCGGTTCGTGGCCGACGAGAATCAAAACTTTTGAGTGATGCCGCTTTAGTACCGTTCGCAGCTCGCTCACTCCAAAGCCGGGCGCGAGCAATTCGTCCTCGCGCACCTTGGCCTTGAGGTATTCCGCGGCGATTTTCGCAGTTTGTGATGCACGGGGCAACGGACTGGTCACAATCAAATCCGGGGCCACCTTGAGACGCGCGAGAAACTTCGCGACATCGCGCATTTCTTTTTTACCAAAATCAGTCAGCGGGCGCTCATCGTCCGATTTTTTCCAATCTGGCCAATCGGCCTCGCCATGACGAAGGAAATAAAGTTGCATCCGAAGAATAGTTACAAAGTTAAAAGAGTTCCAAGGTTAAAACGGCAGACGATAGCGCTGACGATACTATTTAACATTGCAACCTTTTAACTGCTTCACATGATCCGCCACTTCGCCCGGCGGGTCCATGGATCGACTTGCCAAAGGCGAACGCCACCAAGAAAAGCGTTTCGGTTGTGTCCCAAGTCAACGCCGTCCGGCAGCTCATCGAACTTCTTCGCGCTGCCGCCGCCAAGAACGACATAATCGGCAATAAACGACTTCTTCAACGAGAGGACAGCGCGAAGCACTTCGCGTTTCCACGCTTTTTCGCCGAGCTGTTTCATTCCTGATTTGCCGAGATAATCCTCGATGATGTGACCGTTGCCGTAAGGCAGATCGCCGAGCTCCAGCGGGAGCACGTTCGTATCCCAAATCAATGTCGATCCCAACCCGGTGCCCAGTCCGAGAAACAACATGCGGCCGCCGCGAAAACTGCCCAATGCCTGCATCGCGGCGTCGTTAATGATGCGGATCGGTTTGCCTAACGCCTTTTCGAGATTGAAGCGTGTCCATCCTGGACCCAAATTTTTGGGTTCGCTCATGATGCGGCCGTTTCGGACTGGCGCTGGAAATCCCATTGAGACGGCGTCAAATTTCCAATCCTGCAGCAGCGGTTTCATCTGGGTCAGCATCTCCCGCGGGGCGAGGTCCGGACCGGATTTGAACTTTCGCTTTTGCGCACGCGAAATCATCAATTTCACGTTCGAGCCGCCGACGTCCATGACGAGAATTTTTTTCTTCACCCCGTGAGATAACCGCGGGTGCGATTGTGTCCCCGATGGTGCGTCGTATCTCACGGGGTGAACGGCTTTTCCGAGGCTGTTGAGGGCGCAGCTGCGTCTTTATGCACGACGGAGATCGGTATCAATTTGTCGGCGCGCTTTTGCTTTTTCGAGCCGGTAAGCTTTTTCATGCGCTCGCGAGACACTTCACGAAATTGCCACTGCGCCTGTCGGCTCGGCTCCGGACCTTCCGGCTTCAATCGACGGTAGGTGCCATTCGGCTGCAGCTCGCGCGCCTTCACGCGATCGTTCAGGACCGTTGGAATCACGTCGTTAATGATCTGATTGCGCAGTGCAGGCGTCTCGATCGGGAACGCGACTTCGATTCGTCGGAAGAAATTTCGCGGCATCCAGTCCGCGCTCGAAAGGTAAACCAAAGGATCTCCAGCGTTTTCGAAATAGTAGATGCGGCTGTGTTCGAGAAAGCGGCCAACAATGCTGATGACGCGAATGTTCTCACTGAGATCGGGAATCTTCGGACGCAAACAACAGATGCCCCGCACGATCAAATCGACAGTCACATCGGCGCATGAAGCTTCATAAAGTCTTTCGATCACCTCATGATCGACCAGCGAGTTCAGTTTTGCGACGATACGCGCCGGTTTTCCGGCGAGCGCGTTATCTCGCTCGCGCTCGATGCATTTGATGAGCCGGCTCTGCATGTCAAACGGCGCGACCATCAATTTTTTCAGGCCGGGATAACCAGCAAGACCGGTGAGCGTGTTAAACACGGTTGCCACTTCCTCGGTCAGCTGGGCTTCGCTGGTGAGCAGGCTGAAATCGGTATAAGTGCGCGCCGTCCGCGGATGATAATTCCCCGTTCCGAGATGGACATAATGACGGAGTCGGTCCGAATCGCGTCTGACGATGAGCAGCATTTTGCAATGCGTTTTCAAGCCGACCACGCCATAGATCACGTGGGCGCCGGATTCTTCGAGCCGCCGCGCCCATTGGATGTTCGTTGCTTCATCAAATCTCGCGCGAAGTTCAACGATTGCCGTCACTTGTTTGCCTGCATTCGCGGCATCGATCAGCGCCTCAACGATGGGTGAATCACCGCTGGTCCGATAGAGCGTGATCTTGATCGCCAGCACCTGAGGATCAGCTGCAGCTTTTTCGATCAATTCGACGATCTGATCGAAACTGTCGTACGGGTGATGCAAAAGGACGTCCTGACGCCGCAGCACCTCGAAGAAATCCACATGAGGCGGAAGCGCGGGATCGCGCGCCGGCTGAAACGGACGATCCTTAAGTTTCGCAAACGCATCGTTGGCAACCAGAGGCGCGAGATGAGTCATCGTCAGCGGACCATCCAGTTTGTAAGCATCGGCTTCGGTTAAATTGAAGAAGTCGAGGAGCAAGCTGAGAAAATCTTTCGGACAATCAGCTTCGACCTCGAGGCGCACGGCATTACCGCGGCTCGAGCGCCGCAGTTGCTGCTCGATCATACGCAACAGGTTCTCCGCCTCCTCGTCATCGATGTACAGGTCGCTGTTGCGCGTGACACGAAACGCGTGCGCGCCATCGAGAATTAAACCGGGAAACAACTCGCCGATATACTGTTTGATGAGCGACGCGAGGTAAATGTATTCCCACGGCTCGTTCGCGCCGGTGCCACGCGGCAAAAGGATGAGCCGCGGCACGACTCGCGGCACCTGCACGATCGCGTGCAGTGGCTCGCCCCGCCGGCGCGTCTTTGCTCGTACGAGCAGATTGTGGCTGCGGTTCAAGAGATGCGGGAATGGATGGCTGGCATCTACAGCCAGTGGCGTCAGCATCGGAAAAACTTCCTGTAGAAAATAACGATGCGCCCAGGCGGCACGTTTCGCGGGCAGCTCCGAGATTTCCCGAATGTAAATCCCATTCTTCGCCAGTTCCGGCAGCAATTCATTTTTCCACAGCGTATATTGCTCGGCGAAGAGTTCGCGTACTGTTTTCTGAATGCGATTGAAAACCTCCGTCGGGCTTAAACCGTCGGGACCAAGTTCGCTCGTCTGGCTTTCAATCTGCTGTTTAATTCCGGCAACACGGATCTCGAAAAACTCGTCGAGGTTCGAGCTGAAGATCGTAAGAAACTTGACCCGCTCGATCAGCGGCTGCCTCTGATCCTGCGCTTCTTCCAGGACTCGCCGGTTGAACTCGAGCCAGCTCAGCTCGCGGTTGACAAAATTTTTGGGATCGCCAAAACGCTCATGCGCGCTTTGTACGATCTCTGGAGCGGCGATCGCATTGGTTTCCTCTTCAGTTCGGGCAGTGGCCTGAGCTTCCGGCATCCCTCAAGTATCGACAGTCAGATGCGCATACGCAATGCGTTCCGTCTCAGGCCGGCGCCGCGACAGTTTGATGCCTGATGTCTTCCGCTGCAGCGGCGTAAACGGCGTCCTCGCCAATGTTGGTAGCGTGATCGCCGACGCGCTCAAGAGCGCGCGCGACGAAAATCAGATTCAAGTAGCCGCGCAGTTGCTCAGGATCCTGCGCCATGCGCTCGACGAACTTGTGGCTCACGCTGCGGTTCAATTCATCCAGCGCATCATCCCGCTGAACCACTGCTCGTCCAAGGTCGACATCTTCCCGAACAAAGGCGTCCACGCTATCTCTGAACATCGACATCGCATGCTCGTACATGGGCCTGGTCAATTCGACTTCGGGCAACGGCGGATGTTGATTCAACTTCCGCGCGCGACGCGCGATCGTGGTTGCTTGATCCGCCATGCGCTCGAGGTTTGACGAAAGTTTCATGGCTGCTACGACGCGGCGCAGATCGGATGCGACCGGCTGAAACCGCAACAAAATATCCACACCGTCCTTATCTATTTGTTTCTCGAGTTGGTCGATTTCCTCGTCATCAGCGATTGCGTTTGCGCAAAGATTGTCGTTGCGCTCGAACAACCCTTTCATCGCTCGCTCGAGGCTGCGCTCAGTGAGTCCCGACATCATCAGCACATTATTGCGCAGCGAAGCGAGCGCTTCGTCAAATGTGCCGAGGATGTGTTTAGGCGCGATCATAACAAAGATATTGATGTTCCATTAACCAAATCGCCCGGTGATATAATCTTCCGTCTGCCTTTCGCTTGGGTTCGTGAAAATTTTTGTCGTTGGGCCAAATTCGATCAGCCGGCCAAGGTAAAAGAAGGCCGTGTAATCGGAGATCCGGCCGGCTTGTTGCATGTTGTGGGTGACAGTCACGATGGTGTATTTAGTTTTCAGTTCGTAGATCAATTCTTCGATCTTGGCCGTGGCGATCGGATCCAGCGCCGAACAGGGCTCATCCATAAGGAGCACTTCGGGCTCGACTGCAAGCGCGCGGGCTATGCAAAGCCGTTGCTGCTGGCCGCCCGAAAGACTCGTCCCCGGTTTGTGCAAATCATCTTTCACCTCGTCCCAAAGAGCAGACATGCGAAGCGATTTCTCAAGACGCTCGTTAAGAAATTTCCGGTCACGCACACCGTTTAGCCGCAGGCCGACAATGACATTCTCGCCGATCGACATTGTAGGAAAGGGATTCGACTTTTGGAAAACCATGCCGACTCGGCGTCGAACGATTGTGGGATCGACAGCGCTCGAATAGAGATCCTCTCCCTGAAGCAGCACTGTTCCTTCCACTCGTGTCTTGGGGACAAGCTCGTGCATGCGGTTAAGCGCGCGGATGAAAGTCGATTTTCCACAACCGCTCGGTCCGATGATCGCCGTCACGGCATTGGAGGCGATATCGAGCGTCACATCATCGATGGCTCGTTTATCGCCGTACCAGATTGAGAGATTGTTGACTTGAAAACTGCACGCTGGCACCGGCTCTTCTGCAGACGCCAGCTCCGCTGGCGGTTCGACGCGCTCTAACACGCTTCGATCAGGTGTTGTCATGGTTAAATTATCCATCTGCACAGACGCTAGACGACAGACGCTGCACGCCCCCGCGTCAGGATTCTAACGATTACGTTAACGCAAAAAACGCCCATGACGAGCACCAGCGCGCCGGCCCAGGCCTGACGATGCCAGTCGTCATAGGGCGAAATCGCATAGGTGAAAATCTGCAACGGAAGCGCAGCAATCGGTTGGCTGAGGCTGTGATTCCAAAACCTGTTGCCGAAAGCAGTGAAGAGAAGCGGGGCTGTTTCGCCGCCCACGCGAGCAAGCGCGAGCAGAATCCCGGTGATGATTCCCTTTGACGCAGTCTTCATCACAATATGTACGATCGTTTTCCACCGGCTGACGCCGAGCGCGAGCGCCGCCTCGCGATACCCATTCGGAACAAGCAGGACGACTTCCTCTGTCGTGCGCAAGATCAGGGGAATCATGATCAAGGCCAGCGCAAGGCCACCGGCATAGGCCGAAAAGCCTTTGAAGCGCAACACGACCAGACCATAAACTACCATGCCCCATGTGATCGATGGGATCCCATTGAGGACGTCAGCCAGAAATCGCAGGACTGAATTGATCCGCGCGGAGCCATATTCCGCAAGGTAAACGCCGCCCAAAACACCAACTGGAATTCCAATCAGCCCGGCAAGCCCAAGCAATTCCAACGAGCCGACTATGGCGTTCACCATACCGCCCCCGACCGCTCCGACCGGCGCTGGCAATTTCGTGAAAAAATCCCAGTTCACCGAACCGGCGCCATGAATGAGGAGATAAAAAAACACCAGACCCAGTGGCGAGATTACAAGGATGGCGGAGACGAAGGCGATGGTGCATGCCAACGCGCTTTTGATTTTGCGCCACGTGTGCTGATGTGCTGTTTCGAAACGCATGGCTATTGCACCGCGCGTGTTGCAGATTTTGTTGCGATGGTTCGCAGAAGCAGTTGTGCGAGGAGGTTCACCAAGATTGTTATGCCGAGGAGGACCAGCCCGATTTCGAATAACGCCTGAAGATACATATCGGTCGTCGCTTCGGTGAATTCATTGGCCAGCACACTGGCCAGCGTGTATCCGGGCTTGAATAGCGACGCAGCGATCTGCGGCGTGTTGCCGATCACCATCGTGACAGCCATCGTTTCTCCCAGCGCGCGTCCGAGACCGAGAATGACGGCGCCGAATAATCCTTTTTTGGCGTAACTCAGCACTGCGATCCGGGTCGCTTCCCAGCGGGTCGCGCCAAGCGCGTACGCCGCTTCGCGCTGTAAGTTCGGAACGCTCCGGAGAATCTCGCGCGAGACCGAAGTAATAATCGGCAAAATCATGATCGCGATAATAATTCCACCAGCGAGCATGCTTGGCCCGTAGATCGGCCCGCTGAAGAACGGAGTCCAACCGAAGAATCGCTTGAGGAACGGAAACGGATAATCGCGCAGCCAGGGAATCATCACGAAAATGCCCCAGAGTCCGAGGATGACACTCGGAATCGCCGCCAACATTTCGATCAAAGACACGAGCGGCTGGCGAATCCAGAGCGGAGCAAGCTCAGTCAGATACGCTGCTGTTGCGATGCTCAAGGGCACCGCGATCAATAAAGCGATTAGAGAAGAAACGAGTGTTCCGTAAATGAACGGCAACGCGCCGAATTGCTCCGCGACTGGGTCCCAGGTTGATGTGACGAGGAAATGAAAACCGAATTTTTTGATAGCGACCGAAGACCCAATCCAGAGCTGCCAGCCGATTAGGATAATCAGCACGACCACCGCCAGCGCCATCGCGAGCGTAAGCCATTCGAATGCCTTATCGCCAAAGCGGGATGGAGACCCCATGCGTGCTTGGACGGAGCGCCCTTCCACCGCTATCGATGCGGCCACAGCCATAAAAACTTAATACTATGATTAGCAGCGGCAGGCCGCTGCGGTACACGCTCGATTACATCTTGATTTCGTCGATTCGTTTGAGAACGCGTTGTTGAAGGGTGTCGGGCAACGGCGCATACTGCAGATCGGTCGCCATTTTCTCGCCATCTTTCGCCGCCCATTTTAAGAACTCAACGAGCTTCTTACCTTTCGCAGGATCTTTCTGTTGTTCGTAAACAAGCAGCCACGTCGCGCCGCAGATTGGATAAGCGTCCGCTCCTGGAGCGTTGGTGATCGAGAACCGGAAGTCGTCGGGAATTTGCGCCGTGGCCATCGCCGCGGTGATAGATTCGAGCGATGGCTTTACAAACTTCCCAGAAGCATTCTTCACCTCTGCGTAAGGCATTTTATTTTGGACTGCGTATATCAATTCCACATACCCGAGCGCACCGGGCGTCTGCTTAATCTGCCCGGCCACGCCTTCGTTGCCTTTGCCTCCGATCCCAGTCGGCCAATTCACGGACGTGTTCGTGCCCACTTTCGACTTCCATTCCGGGCTGATTTTGCTCAGGTAATCGGTCCAAATGTAAGTGGTCCCGCTCCCATCAGACCGGTGCACGACTACGATTTCCTGATCCGGCAATTTCGCACCCGGATTCAACGATGCGATTTTTGGGTCATTCCATTTTTTAATGTGGCCGAGAAAAATCCCGGCAATCGTATCCGCATCAAGCTTTAACGCCGGATTTCCAGGCAAGTTGTAAGCGACCACATCCGCACCTGCCACCGTTGGAATGTGCAAAAGTTTCCCCGGGGCTTTGCTCAGATTGTCGTCGCTCATCGGCCCGTCCGACGCGCCGAAATCCACCGTTTGCGCCAGGATCTGCTTTTGTCCGCCGCCGGATCCGATCGATTGATAATTAAATCGCACCGAGGGATCGACTTTTGCGTATTCGTCGAACCACTTCGAGTAAATTGGATACGGGAACGTCGCCCCCGCGCCGTTGATCATCATCTGCGCCGAAGCGTTCGCGCTCAATCCCAACGCGATCGTTAGCCCAAGAATTCCTGGTAGTTTGGTCATGCGACAAAATTGCCGCAAGCCGATTCAGCTGGTCAAAATCTTTACTGTTACGTTTGTGTGACAATCGGCAAAACCATGCGAATCGTCGTGCCTCTCTCCAATTCGCTTTCAGCTTCGACGTGACCGCCATGGAGTTGCGCGATGTGTTTCACGATCGCGAGGCCGAGACCGGTGCCGCGGATATTTTCGGCTGTGCGTGCTTTATCAACGCGGTAAAAGCGCTCGAAAATGCGCGGCAAATCTTCTTTCCCAATGCCGATGCCTTTATCGCTTACGCTAAGCACAATTTCTTTATCGCGCTGTCGAGCTTGAAGTCTGATCTCGCCATGCTCACAGGAATATTTCACGGCGTTATCGAGCAGATTGTAGAGAGCCTCCTGCAGCCGCGCGCGATCAGCGCAGATCGAGGGCAACTCGGACGCAACATCGGCGATCATATTGAGATGTTTGTTTGCGAGCTTCTTTTCCCAGTCGCGAATTATCTCTCCGAAAAACCTCGACAGATCTACTTTGCCCAATTGCAAATCCGGATTGGCTGATTCCAATTGCGCAAGCGTAAGCAGGTCCTCCGCGAGGAGGTCGAGGCGTTTCGAATGGCGTTCCATGACTCCGAGAATTCGAGAAAATTCCTCACGCGGCATTTCCGGGCTATCGAGCAACGTCTCGATGTAGCCACGTAAGATCGACAGCGGCGTGCGCAATTCGTGCGAGACGTTAGCGACGAAATCCCGCCTGACTTGATCGATCTTCTTGAGCTC
>Ga0137380_10005527_pt1 | contig 11239 bp, 1 predicted proteins | sample SagtaG_17_FD_104809 | JGI IMG/M metagenome (GOLD analysis project Ga0137380, IMG submission 104809) | Vadose zone soil microbial communities from Sagehorn Ranch, Mendocino, California, USA - Sage2_L_100_16 metaG | ecosystem: Environmental > Terrestrial > Soil > Vadose zone | place: USA... | reverse complement strand
TGTCCGGGTATTTGACGGATCTGCCCCAGGTGTTACAGCGCAGCCCAAAACGCTTGCAACCTCTTCAGTGATATTTAATGCCGCACCGATTGCTACTGTTGATCTCGTCATCGGTGGTAAGCAGTATCGGGGACCATCGGAGTTCGAACGATACCTCGAAATACTGGAAGCACCGCTTGAGGATGTCGCCATTGCCGGCATCGCTCAGCCGACAATAATCGACAAGCTGGCCGACTTGAAGAAGGACGACATTGATTTTCTAACTGGAGAGACGGACATCGAACGACCCAAGATTGAATTGCTAATTGCTGTGGCTCTGTTGCAGAAACAGGCGTTTGAGCAGCATTTCGAAATCCCTGCCTCGGTGTTTTACGGTCTGGCTCGAGAAGGGTTATCCACGGATTTGACAGTGCTTGGACTGAGGAGCCAGCAGGAGGTTGCAAAAGCGCTTGAAAAGGCGCTGGACGATAACATTATTCCAGCGGTTCTTCGCGACTCTCTTCCGAGATTTCTCGACCAGTTGCTGAGACTAGTGGTGAGTCACACACTGCAATCGCCGCAGGCGGACGGCAAGCCTTCGCTAGGCCAGCTGCTTGGGACATCGCTGCCTTCCCCTGATAAGCAAGCAAGCTTGCTGACTGCGTATGCCGCGTTTGATGGGCCTGTTGAGGATTTTTGGAAGAAGCTACGTGAGAACCCCGACTTCAACGTTCCAGGTGTGATTGAGAAAGTACAGCTGACGCTCCAATTGGGTGTCCTTACCCAAAATCATGTTCCGCTAATTCAGGAACTCCAACGTCAGTACCGAGTGACCTCTACCCGTGATCTAGTGAAACTGGACAGTGCCGCATGGACGGCTCTGATCAACAAACAGGGAGACGGACCATCGATTGGCGTTCCACCCGATGTGCCGGGCGAAACGACACAAGAGAAAACGACAAATTATGTAACTGGTATTGTCAGCATGTTGCAAGCGGCCTTCCCTACGGATGCCGTCGCACAAATCCTGGCAAAAGCTCCCGCTATTAATGTTGATGATCCTACACGGCAGGCGGTGACGCAGTTCTTCACCAATGCGTCGGACTTTGAACTCAGGTCTACACATATCGATACCTACGTGGCGAAAAATGCCACAACAGTTTTCAACGGGATTGCGGAAGCTGACAGACCGAACGTCGTGAATCAGGTCAAACGACTCCAGCGCGTCTTCCAGGTCAGCACCAGTCCCGACACGATGACTGCCTTGTTGGGTAGCGGCTTCGATTCCGCACATGCCATTGCTCAGGTCCCGCGAAACGCCTTCGTTGGGCAGTTAAAAGGACAGGTTGGCGGTGAACAGCAAGCGCTGATGATCTATGACCGAGCGCAGTCAATCCATGCCGCAGCCCTACACGTCTACACACGGATTTCTCAGGCTCTTAATGATGCACATCCGCTAGTCGTCGGCGATGTCGCCGAAGAGGTTAAGGCGCTGGTCAGCCAGCGGTTTCCGAATTACACCGACCTTTTCGGGTCATTGGACTTATGCGCCTGCGAACACTGCCGCTCGGTCTATAGCCCAGCAGCCTACTTCGTTGACTTGCTGCACTTTCTTGACAAGTCCACACGCAATGCAAACGGTAAATCTCCACTCGATGTCTTACTGAGCCGAAGACCGGACTTGGAGTACATCAAGCTGACCTGCGAAAACACGAACACGCTGATTCCCTATGTAGATTTGGTGAATGAGATTCTGGAAAGCTACGTGGCGTTGGGTAAACTCGATGGGACAGTCGCCAAAGACACCGCTGATGCGACCGCTGCCGAACTGAGCGCCAATCCCCAAAACACCAATGATGATGCCTATGAAAAGCTCAAGAACGAGGCGGTGTACCCATTCGTGCTTCCCTACAACCAGCCACTGGAGGTCTCTAGAGTTTACCTGGAACATTTAGGGAGTCCTCGACATCAAATCCTGCAGGCGTTCCAGAATAACAGCGCGCCTTCTGACCTGGATATTGCCTGCGAGTATCTTAGAATTTCGCCGGAAGAACGAGATGTTCTGATAGGTGCGTCTCCGATAGGTGCGCCGCCAAGGACTCTAGCGGACTTTTACTACGTTCCAAACACACCGAGCACACCACAGCCAAGCGACTTGGTGGGTTCACTAAAAAAAGTCCCGGAGTTCCTGAAACAGACGGGCATCAGCTATGTTGAACTCATCGATCTCGTGAAAACACAGTTTCTCAATCCGCACCAAGGCACGCCGCTGGAAATAACCCTGGATACGCCAGACTCAATCCCTGACCCAGCTGACCCAAGTAAACAGAGGCCAGTGGATGCGTGCGATCTCAGCCACACGACAGTGAACAATCTGAACGAAGCCACGTTGGGGAAAATGCACCGCTTCATTCGGCTATGGCGCAAGCTTGGCTGGACCGTGCAGGACCTCGACCGAACGTTGAGGGCTTTGAATGCGAGTGATATTGACGGCAGCTTTTTGCTGAAGCTGGCTCACGTAAAGCGGCTGCAAGCTGACCTGAATGTGAATAACATCCAAATTCTTCTGAGCCTGTGGGCTAACATTGACACGCGCGGCGATGATTCGCTCTATCGGAAGCTGTTCCTCAGCAAAGCTGTATTGCGAATTGATCCGGAGTTTCAGCCGAAAGCGGACGGATCCGTCCTTACCAACGCCGCGCTGAAGATTTCCGATTATATTCCCGTGCTGCTGGCGGCGCTACGTGTCAGCGCAACGGACCTGGCGGCGATTCGTGCCGATGCCCAGCTCGACGCCGATGCAGCGCCGCTTACCTTGGCGAATATCTCGGCGCTTTACCGATACGCCGCGCTAGCGCACGCATTGAGGCTGCGGATCAATGACCTGATAGCGCTCAAGACCGTGTCGGGCATTGATCCCTTCGCCAATCCTGAGCAGAGCCTTGCCTTTGCAACTGTTGCGCACAAGATGCAGCAGTCGGGCTTTGGGATCGTCCAGTTGGATTATCTCTATCGCCATCTCACCGCGCCACCCGCCGATCTCGCGCCACAGCCGACGACGGTGCTGCTGATCGCCAAAGCGCTGCGCGACGGGCTGACCAAGATCGCGCAGGATAACGTTTTTGAGGACGACCCGATGGGTGAACGGACACGCGCGAAGCTCGCGCTGCTGTTCGACAGTGCGATAGTTGACCAGACTATCGCGATTATAAATGGAGCGGCGATCTATTCTGTGCCGCTCGCCACGCTGCCGGCTGCGATCGCCAAAAACAATAGCGCACACCAGGTACTTGGAATTGACGCTACCAAGGTTGCGTCACTCATAGCGAACAAGGTGTCGTATGACCCTAAGACGGAGACGCTGAGTTTTACTGGCGCCATGACTACGGCGGAGCAGACCGCGCTGCTTGGCGCGGCCCCTGACGCTGCGTATCAAGCCGCTGTGAATAATCTTTATCAGCAACCGCTCACCTTTATTCAGAATGCGCTCACCGGCTTTTTAGAGGTGAAGGACGCGGAAAAGAATCTGCTCCGGGATGCTCCTTCCCTGGACGCGGTCAGCACTACCATCGCGAACAAGTTCGCGTATCTTTTGAAGAAGCTGCTGCCGTACCTGATCACGCAGCTCAGTCACGCGCTTGTCAAGCAGACCATTGCAGACGCGCTCAAGCTCGACGCCGCACTCGCACAGATCTTGCTGGAGAGTGTTCTGAAATCGGTAGCCGATAACACCAAAACCGCCATCAACGATCTGCTTACGCTCGCAACGATGGGGCTGACCGCCAAGTATTTCACGTCCAATAATCTTACCGGTGCAAATACCCCAGGAACGGACGCGACGGTCGCTTTCGACGGCAATAAGTCGAAGTTACCGGATAACGTACAGAGCGCGAGCTGGGACGGGCTACTGCTCGCGCCGAGCAACGACGACTTTACCTTCGCCGTCCGCACGAACGGGAATGTACAACTGTGGGTTGGTGATGGCATGCAGCCGCTCACGCTACAACTCGATGCGACAACGAACGAAATGGTAAGTAAGCCAATATCGCTCAAGGCGACGCAGCTTTACGAACTGCGCCTGGAGGTCACGCAATTGCCGCCAAACGGAGTGATTGAACTGCGCTGGCAAAGCGCGCAGATCGCCAAAGCGATTATTCCTTCAGACAACCTGTATCCCGCGCCGAAAGACGACCTGACCAAAACCTTCACGCGGCTGCAAAAGGCGGCGCTGATCGTCAATGCCTCCAAACTAGCTGATAAGGAAATTGCGTATCTATCCGATCATCCCAAAGACTTTGACGGATTTGATCTCAACGCGCTGCCGCTCATTCGCGACGATGCAACCGTAAAAAAGATCGACCAGAATGCGCCTGCGCTTTTCAAGTGGTGGCTTCGCCTCAGTGATTATGTAACACTGCGCGACGCCTTGCCGCATGGTGAGGTCAGCCTGATTGACGTATTCAGCTCTGCCTCAATTGACGACGCCAAACTGAAACTCGCGCAGGCGACCGGCTGGGATGCGCAAGTCATTACCGCCCTATCAAAGGGCTTCACGCTCACGGCGACGGACTTTCAAAACGAGATCGGGCTGACGCGACTACAAGGATGCGTCCGTCTCATCAAGCGGATCGGGGCTTCGGCGCAAGAGCTTTTCAGTTGGACGAACATTAATGCCGATTTCAAACAATTGCAAGACATGGCGCAGGATATCAAGAAGACGGTCAAGGAAAGGTATGATGAGCAGACGTGGTTGACCGTTGCCAAACCGTTGAACGACACTCTCCGCGAAAGCCAGCGGGATTCGCTCGTTGCGTATCTCCTGCCACGACTTGGCCGGAGCAACTCGAATCAGCTCTTTGAGTACTTCCTGATTGACGTTGACATGAGCGCCTGCATGGCGACCTCGCGCATCAAGCAGGCGATCTCGTCCGTACAACTCTTTGTTCAGCGTTGTCTAATGAACCTAGAGCAACGTGACGATAAAGATAAACCTGAATGGAGCGTGAGTCCTTCGGCTATTGATGATCAATGGGAATGGATGAAACAGTACCGGATTTGGGAAGCCAATCGGAAAGTCTTTTTGTATCCTGAGAACTGGATTGAGCCAGAATTGCGTGATGATAAGACTCCATTTTTCAAAGAGCTCGAGGCCGAACTCCTTCAGAACGATGTGACAAAGGATACAGCGGAAAGGGCGTTTCTCAACTACTTGGAGAAGTTAGATCAAGTGGCGCGCCTGGATATTTGCGGCATGTATTGGCAGGAGGACAAAGATCCTGAAACACAGGACGTGATGAATATCCTCCATGTCTTTGGCCGCACGTTTCATGTTCCGCACATCTACTACTATCGCCAATTCGTTAACAGTACGACCTGGACGCCTTGGGAGAAGGTGCAGGTGGATATCGAGGGTGATCATCTCATCCCTGTAGTCTGGAACAGACGGCTCTACCTGTTCTGGCCGGTTTTTAAGGAGGGAAGTAAAGCACTTGATAAAGACAATGGTGTTAAGTATTGGAACGTTACTATAGCATGGAGTGAATATAAGGATAAAAAGTGGTCACCAAAGCAAGTATCATTAGAATTTATTATTTCAGCTCCTACCCGTGTACCCAAGAATCAACACACATTCAAGGCGCTGATCACAGAAAACAATGACCTCATAATTCAGACCTTCCTGCACTGGGCTGGAGACCACGCACCCCTTATTGGAGAATTTCAGTTTCACGCTTGCCATGGAAACGCGGACGTCCGCTACGTGCACTGGTATTTAACCTGGAACCTGGAACCAAATTCATTCACGCTCCCGAAATCAAAACTATACGAAGGTACTTTCTCTTTCGGCGTTGGGTTGCTCGGTTCTAGTGATAGCAATGTCGTAGAGAATATGACGCTCCGCAGTGGCGAGGATGCAACGGCCCTCACACTCGTCTCAGGTCCTATTGGAGATGCATTGGGCTCTGATGACGAAGTTGGGAGCGGCGGTAGCCTTAATGCGCAACTCCAGCCGGTTACATTTTTTAAAGTACTTCCAAGTTCATATCGTCTTCTTTATCCGCATCAGTTTCGCCAATTTGTGCTTCAAGCTCCATTTTTTTATCAGGATGATGTGCGAACTTACTTTGCGTCACCCAGAGAGACATATGATCCTGTCAGCGTAATCGCAGATCCCACTCGAATTTCAGTGCAGGATTTCACACGCAAAACAATTCGAAATCCGTTTTATCAGAGTTCTGGAGAACTTACGCTTGCTGATCACTCTGTTGAACTTGCACACGCTGGCACAGCAGGACCTACTACGGCCATGCCAGCCAAGCCGCCATTCTATGACTGGTCCGGTGTCGAATCCAAGTGGCACCAAAACTGGAAAACTCCCAAAACTTGGGTTGCCAAGAACGTGCATGTCAGGTTTGATGTTTTTTTCCATCCATATGTTTGCGAATTCATCAAGGGTCTCAAGCGAAAAGGCATCCCTGGTTTGTTGGATCTTTCAAATCAGGAACTGAACGATAGGGGTTCCAGCTTTTATAACTATAATCCCACGCTCAATGTGGATTCGTCTCCCCCGAATTGGCCAATTGAGCTTGTTGATTTCAGTAATGGTGGACCGTATTCGATCTACAATTGGGAACTCTTTTTTCACGTCCCACTGTTGATCGCAACGCGTCTGAGCAAAAACAAACAGTTCGAACACGCGATTACTACCTGGTACCCTTTCATTTTCAACCCGACTGACGACACCCCTGATGAGCCATCGCCGGCGCGGTACTGGAAGGTGTTCCCCCTTAAGAAGACAGAGAGCCAAGGGATTGAAGATTTGCTTATAGCCCTTGGTGGTGGTGATAGCGACCTCCAGAAACAGGTGGAGGAATGGCGCATTCACCCATTTCAACCCCACCTACTCGCGCGGCTACGACCAATTGCCTATCAGAAAAACGTGGTCATGAAATATATCGAGACCCTTATTGCTCGGGCCGATGAATTGTTCAATCAGGACACCATTGAGTTTATCAACGAGGCGACACAGTGGTATGGTTTAGTGGTCAACATCCTGGGCCCTCGCCCGCAGCGCATTCCAGCCCGGGGAAAAGTCGAGCCTGAGACCTACTCCACTCTAAGGGACAAGCTGGATGCGTTCTCAAATGCCATGGTGACATTGGAGAACGAGTTTCCTTTCAGCAGTGGCTTAGTTTCGACGGGATCGAATGGGTCAAATACGCTTCTGGGTATCGGCAAGACCCTTTACTTTTGTACACCGCAAAACGACAAGCTGTTGGGCTACTGGGACACCGTCGATGATCGCCTATTCAAAATTCGACACTGCATGAACATCGAAGGAATCGTGCGGGAGCTTCCGCTGTTTGAGCCTCCTATTGACCCCGCTCTTCTCGTTCAGGCCACGGCCACGGGCGTGGATCTGAACAGCGTCTTGAGAGATATGAATGCTGCGCTCCCCTATTATCGGTTCAGTTACATGCTGCAAAAAGCCCTAGAGCTCTGTGGAGATGTTAGAGCGCTGGGAACTGCTTTACTTTCGGCGATCGAGAAGAAGGATGCAGAAGAGCTGGCCTTGCTGCGCGCGACACATGAAATCCAAGTTCTCGAGGCGGCTCGTCAGGTCAAAGAAAGACAGATCGAGGAAGCCAAAGACGCACTGGAAGGATTGCAGGAGTCATTAAAAATAGCTGATAGCCGATTTCAGTTTTATAGCACTATTCCTGACAGAATTGAGTACGAAAATGCACAACTGGATCTCCTAGACAACGCGCAGACATTCCAAGCCATCAGCCAGCTTATAGAAGTCGTCAGATCGGCAATGGCAGCACTACCTGATGTCAATATAGAGCTGGGTATTCCTGCGATGTTCGGAGGTACAAATCTTGCCAATATGCTGGACGGGGTTAGCAAGGAATTTGGTTTTATCGCGTCTATATTGACTCATCAGGCTAACCGAGCCTCCATTCTTGGTGGTTGGGCCAGGCGGTCGGCCGACTGGGGGTTGCAGGCAAAACTGGCGCAAGGAGAGCAAAAGCAGATCAGCAAGCAAATTCTTGCAGCCCAGGTCAAGCAAGCTATCGCCGAAAACGAGTTAGAGAACCATGACCTACAAATTGAAAATGCAAAGGCAATTGATGATTACATGCGTAACAAATTCACCAATCAAGACTTGTATGATTGGATGATTTCACAGGTATCATCAGTTTATTTCCAGGCCTACCAGATGGCCTACGATCTGGCGAAGCGAACCGAGAAAGCCTTTCGCTTTGAACGCGGACTGACGACCTCCAACTTTATTCAATTCGGTTACTGGGACAGTCTGAAGAAAGGCCTGCTGGCTGGCGAGCGGCTGCAGCTCGCGCTCAAGCAGATGGAGCAGGCGTACCTCGACCAGAACAAGCGGGAGTACGAGATCACGAAGCACATTTCGCTGATGCTGCATGCGCCGCTGTCACTCATTGCTCTAAAGGAGACTGGGCAGTGCGAGTTCGAGTTGCCTGAAACGATGTTCGACGCGGATTATCCAGGACATTATATGCGCCGGATTAAGAGTGTCAGTCTTACAATTCCATGTGTCGTAGGCCCATACACGAGCATCAATTGCACGCTAACATTATTAAATAACAAGACGCGCATCAAGAGTAGTCCCTCGAACCACTATCCTGAGCAAGAAGGGGGCGAGGATGATCGCTTCGTCGTCAACTTTGCGGCGATGCAGTCTATCGCTACTAGCCACGCCCAGAACGACCCCGGCATGTTCGAGATTAGCTTCCGTGACGAGCGGCGTCTCCCGTGCGAGGGAGCAGGCCTCATCAGTCGGTGGCGCATTGAATTGCCGAAAGAAACAAATGGATGGGATCTTAATACGGTCTCGGATGTAGTGCTTCATCTCAAGTACACCGCCAGAGATGGCGGGGAGATTCTGAAAAATGCTGCCACGAACGCAATGCAGAATGCGATTGGCGATGCTGACAAAGCGCCGCTTGCACGGATGTTTAGCCTGAAGCACGAATTCCCAACGGACTGGTATCGCTTCCTGCATCCCACTGATATAACCGTAACAACCCAAACTCTCCAGCTTGATTTGACCAAAGAAAGATTCCCATTTCAATTCAGGAGTCGACCGCTGCAAATCACTCAAATCGAGTTCTTTCTGAATTTCAAGGATGACAACGACAATCGAATCTACACAACACACGGTGCGCCCTTGCAGATTTCCTTAGCGAAGGTAATCCCTGGTACGCCGAACACGGTTCTCGGCGGCGGACCGCAGCCAATGGACAGTGCTGAAGCCCTAAATGGAATCCCGCACACGAAGATAGAAGATATAAACGAACAAGTTCCGGTTTCAGTGCAGCTTGAAGTCAGCGAAGAGAGCGTCAAACAGATTGCTACTGATTTGCGTGAGCAGGTACCGGCAACTGGCGCAGGCCACCAGCGTCTCAAAGCTGATGCAATAGATGATTTCGTCGTCGTGTGCCACTATTCGGTTGTGAAAACTACTGTAAATGATAACTAACCTTTTGGACACTTCCGTGTATAAATATGGGAAACAGTGGGTGTCCGACCATGAAAAACAAAGGGCGACGGACCCGGACACGCGCAAAATGAGAATGCGCCTGCGCTGGATCCAGCACTATCAGCACGTCACCAGAAATGTGTGCCAAACGTGCCGGTATTTCGGAGTCTCCAGGAGCCTGTTTTACTACTGGATGAAGCGCTACCGGGAATCGGGAGAAGAGGGGCTCTTCAGCCGGCCTCCCGGCCCCCAGCACATTATTCATCGGACGCCTCCGGAAGTAGTGAACGTGATCCTTCAAATCAGACGGGAGAAAAACTATGGGGCGCTGAGGACGAGCTGGTATCTCCAGAAGCATGACCAGATCTACGTCTCCAACGTGACAATCCAGAGAATCTTTCGCAAACACGGGGTGCCACGCGTAACCGCTCGGCGGTTTGCCCGCCTCAACAAGCCGCCGGCCCAAGCCAGTGCGAATCCAGGAGACCATCTCCAGTTGGATGTGAAGTTTTTGCCAAAGCTGGGACGGGAACACAAGCGGTATTATCAATTCACGGCCATTGACGCCTGCACCCGCTACAGGGTCTTACAGATTGACAGCCACAATTCGGCGAAAAGTGCTGTGGATTTCATCGAGCGAGTCCGCCAAAAGCTCCCCTGTGCGATCAAAGAGATTCAGACGGATCACGGCAGCGAATTCGGCGCTCGCTTTTCCTAGCATGTAAACGAACTGGGGATTACCCATCGCCGCATTGCCCCTGGGTGCCCTGAGCAAAACGGCAAGGTGGAACGCAGTCACAGAACGGATGAAGAGGAATTTTACCGACAGCACCAGTTTCAAGATGAACAGGAGCTGAAAACACGCCTCGCAGCCTGGGAAAGGGAGTATAACTTTGAGCGGCCTCACATGGGCTTAGGGGGCATCCCTCCGGCTCAAAGAATGCATCAGAAGCTTCTTGGAAAAAATTTGCTGAGTCTGTACAAAAGGTGGGTTGACTAGTACACTTTACCTTTTGTCTCGCCGGTTTGTTCACAGAGGACGTGGGATTCTCTGCTTAGGCGGAGACAAAGCTTACGTTAAGATCATTCGCCGCAAGCCCCTCGTAGTCCCCCATATCCGCCTGATGATTCTGTCTGTCCAGTGGGATGTTAGTTTAGCCTCCAGAGAGCACATTCAGTGCCAAGCTTCGTTTGTCTTTTAACGGAAGCCGCCAAACATCTGCTCTTGCATCACTGGGTATCAAATCGAAGGGGAAATGGGAACTACACTCTCGTTGCGGCTTGATGTTTTCGTTGTTCGATCCAGCTGGGGAACAGCTATGGTAGGGCTACCTGGTGCTTTTGAATTCCCTCCATCTGGGTGTTAGAAGAAAGGACTGACGTACCACGTAGCCGGCACGGAGGTAACCCAGTATCAGAAGGACTCCGAATGAAAGGCGGTGTTATTTCTTCAGATTTCTTCCATGGGCGAGCGCCACTTGACCGAAACCCCCCAAAGTGTATTGCACCCCATTCGGTACACCGTCGACTAACGAGAAGGCCACTACGTGCGAACCAGTGGCGACGAACAGCAACTTGTCACTCGCATCGACCGTGATCGCTTGGGGAAAGGTGGAAGAGTCCGCAACATTGAATAACGGGATCGCGGTACTACCGATCAAGTTGCCAGCAGCGTCGTACGTGAAGAGCGTACTACCGGCCGTGCTATCCGACGCAATGTAGAAATTCCCTTTCGGGCCAATG
>Ga0137380_10005523_pt1 | contig 11247 bp, 15 predicted proteins | sample SagtaG_17_FD_104809 | JGI IMG/M metagenome (GOLD analysis project Ga0137380, IMG submission 104809) | Vadose zone soil microbial communities from Sagehorn Ranch, Mendocino, California, USA - Sage2_L_100_16 metaG | ecosystem: Environmental > Terrestrial > Soil > Vadose zone | place: USA... | reverse complement strand
TTCCAGCTCGGGCCGGTTCGAGCCCCGCGCGAGCTCTTCGACCGCGTGCCGGTAGGCGTCGCGGGTCGCGAAGTCCATGGCGCCGTAGTCCGAGCCCACTCTGAGCACCTCGTCGACGAGGCTGACGGTCTCGAAGAACTCCGTCCAGTCCAGCGCGGACATCAGGCTCATGCTCATGATCACGTTGCGGACGGTCACGTTCATCGCGGCCTGTCGCTGATGCTCGACGCGGACGATGTCCTCGGACGTCGTTCCCTGCGCTTCCAGCCGTTGGTCGAGCCAAAGCAGCGCCGGCGTCACCGCCCGATCCTGCTCCCGCAGCCGCTGGACGAGCTGCACCGCGAAGGCGGTCACCAGCGAGCTGCTCTCGAATCGCGCGAGCCCCCTCGCCGTCGGCGCCGCGCCAGCGCCGCCAACGCCGAGCAGCTCGTCGGCCAGGGCGTCGGCTTCCTGCCGCGCCGCGCGCCCCCGGACGATGCTCTCCGTCAGGCGCCGAAGATTCTCCACGAGCACCACGCGCAGCGTGATCGCCACCGCCCAGAGCTCGCCGATCGTCAGCGGCTGGACGCGCTGGTAGGCGCGCACGAACCGCCGGAGCAGCTCGGGGTCGAAGCGGCTATCGGTATGGGCGACGAACGCCCAGGCGATGCCGTAGACGCGCGGATAGCCGGCGAGCGGCCCGTCGGCCAGCTTGGGCAGCTCTCGATAGAACCCGGGCGGCAGGTCGTCGCGAATCTCGCGCAGCTGTTCGTCCACGACGTGGAAGTTGTCGACGAGCCATTCCGCGGCCGGGGTGATCGCGCGCTCCTCGCGGATGGCGCTGGCGATCACGCGATATGAGTCGCGGAGCACCCGACCGTTGTCCTCGACGCGCAGCAGCAAACGCCGCCCTCTGCCCGACGGGCTCGCGACGCGCTGCGCAGCCGCCAGGCTCTCGGCGTGCTGCTCGAACCGCTCGATGCCGAAGAGCTCGGCGCGGATCGGGCTCTCGAGAGACTCTTGGGCGATCAGGATGCCGCCTTTCTGCGGGGGGTTACACGGAGGGCGCAGTTAGTGTAGCAACGGCGCCGAAATGATCAAACACGGCACTGCTCGAGGTTGATCTGATCTGAGCATGCGCGACGGAGCACCGAGCCGCTGGAACACGTGGCCAAGGGCATCGGTACGGTCCCGTCAATCAGGTGATAAGCTTCATTTCTTGAAAAGCAGCTCAAGCCCATCGGCGCATGCTCGGGCGACAGCATAGTCAGCCTTTTCTTGCCCGGGCATCTTATCCCAGCCACCTTTTTCAATCGCTTCAGCTCTCTTCCAGCTATCGACTGCCTCGAGTTCCTTGAGTGTCTTCTCATGGTTCGGTCGCTTCATAAACTGGGCGACGCAGATCGCCGCCTGACTCGCCAAAACCGCCTCTTTGGTCATCGTTCGGGTCGTGCCGGAGGTCGTCCAGCCACCCCACACAAAGCCGAGGATCATTGCGATGATTGCCCCACAAATGAGGCCCCAAACTCCATACTTCATCTTCGCTGCAGTCTCTGCTTTCATGGACATGACCTCCTGAACCGGGATTTCCGATATGGACCCACTTCCGCGCTCCCGTTGGCGTTGAACCCCTGACGACGGGTTCCTATGCTACTCACCCAGTAGCACCCCGGTACATCGACATGAGGCGAGAAGGGCCGGGTGGTCATCCCGCTTCTTTGCAGAGCGCAACGCGGCGAGCAACATGAGCACCCATGTTGTCAGCACAACCGAGGGTGTCATGTGTGCTCGCCGTCACGCATCGCGCCGACTTAACTTCGGCTGGAGGTGCACTACACCTCCAGCTCGCCGATCGCCGTGATCGGCTCCCCCACGTGCGCGCGCAGGAGCTTCTCGACATTGTCGATGCTCGGCGGCGCGTCCCATTCGAGGCCGCCGACATGCTCGCGCCCGTCGTACTGCATCGACAGCGAGAGACGATTGCCGATGCGTCTCACGGACCTGAACACGCCGTCGGCAGCGAACGCGAGCTTCGCGCCAGGTCGGTAGCCCGAGGCCCATTTCGGCGGCCAGCACGATACGGTCGCGATACCCGCCTTGCGCCGCAGCTCGCGGATCCTCACTTAATACATGTCACCGCCCGGCATCGGCGGCATGGCACTGGACTTCTCCTCCGGCCGATCGGTGATCAGCGCCTCGGTCGTCAGCAAGAGCGACGCGATTGACGCTGCATTCTGCAGGGCGACGCGTTCGACCTTGGTGGGATCGATGATCCCCGCTTGCATCATGTCGACATACTCGTTCGTCTCGGCGTCGAAGCCGTGCGCCGGCTGCTTGGTCGCCTTGACCTTCTCGACCACCACGGAGCCCTCGAGCCCGGCGTTCTCGATGATTTGCCGGATCGGCTCCTCGAGGGCGCGCCGCACGATGCTGACGCCGGTGGCCTCGTCGCCCGAAAGCTTCAGGCTCTCGAGCGCCTTCGACGCCCGGAGCAGCGCCACGCCGCCCCCGGGCACGATGCCCTCCTCAACGGCCGCGCGCGTGGCGTTGAGCGCATCCTCGACCCGCGCCTTCTTCTCCTTCATCTCGGTCTCGGTGGCCGCCCCCACCTTGATGATGGCGACCCCGCCTGCCAGCTTCGCCAGGCGCTCCTGCAGCTTCTCCCGGTCGTAGTCCGAGCTGGTCTCCTCGATCTGCGCCCGGATCTGCTTGATCCGACTCTCGATCGTGCCGGTCTTGCCCGCCCCCTCGACGATCGTCGTGTTGTCCTTGTCCACGATCACCTTCTTGGCCCGGCCGAGGTCCTCGAGCTTGACCGACTCGAGCTTGATGCCGAGATCTTCGGTGATCGCCTTCCCGCCGGTCACCGTGGCAATGTCCTCGAGGATGGCCTTCCGCCGATCCCCGAAGCCCGGGGCCTTGACGGCGCAGCACTTCAGGGTGCCCCGTAGCTTGTTGACGACCAGGGTCGCCAGGGCCTCGCCCTCAACGTCCTCGGAGACGATCAGGAACGGCTTGCCCGAATGGGCCACCTGCTCGAGCAACGGCAGCATGTCCTTCATGACGCTGAGCTTCTTCTCGTGAATCAGGACGAGGCAGTCCTCGAGGACGGCCTCCATGCGCTCCGGGTCGGTCACCATGTAGGGGGAGAGGTACCCGCGATCGAACTGCATCCCCTCGACGACCTCGAGGGTGGTTTCCATCCCCTTGGCCTCTTCCACCGTGATGACACCGTCCTTGCCGACCTTCTCCATAGCCTCCGCGATGAGGTGGCCGATGGTCTGGTCGTTGTTCGAGGCGATCGTCGCGACCTGGGCGATCTCCTTCTTGTCCTTGGTGGACTTGGACATCTTCTTCAACTCCTCGACCACCTTCTCCACCGCCTGCTCGATCCCCCGCTTCAGGCCCATGGGATTGGCGCCCGCGGTCACGTTCTTCAGGCCCCCGCGGAAGATCGCCTGGGCGAGCACGGTCGCCGTGGTCGTCCCATCTCCCGCCACGTCCGAGGTCTTGGCGGCGACCTCCTTGATCATCTGGGCCCCCATGTTCTCGTAGGGGTCCTTGAGCTCGACCTCCTTGGCGACGGTCACGCCGTCCTTCGTGATGGTGGGGCTCCCGAACTTCTTGTCGATGACGACGTTCCGCCCCTTCGGCCCCAAGGTGACCTTGACGGCGTGCGCCATGATGTTGATCCCGCGCAGGAGTGCCGCGCGGGCTTCCTCGTCGAACAGGAGCTGCTTAGGCATGGATATGTTCCTCCCGAATGTGCACGAATGGTTGACGGCGGCTGAGCCGCTCGTTCACGCGCCGAGGATGCCGAGAACGTCCTCCTCCTTCATGATGAGGTACTCCCTGCCGTCGAGCTTGACCTCGCTGCCGGAGTACTTGCCGAAGAGGATCCGATCGCCCGCCTTGACGGCGAGGGGGATCTTCTTTCCGGCGTCGGTCACCGTGCCGGTGCCCAGCGCGATTACTTCGCCCTCTTGAGGCTTTTCTTTCGCGGTGTCCGGGATGATGATGCCACCGCGCTGGACCTTGTCTTCCTCAATCCGTTTGACCAGGATACGGTCGTGGAGCGGCCGTAGCGGCGTCTTCCTTACCTGAGTCATAGGTCAAATGCCTCCCTCTTTCGATCCCACCAGTCATCCACAGAACGTCGCCCGAGCGGATCTCTCCAGGACCCCGATGCGCTCCTGCACGCGTGGGCGAAACGCATTTGGTGCTCCGCGAGCTTCAGCCCCGGACATACGCGAGCCCGCCCGAGGACGTCCGCGCGGAAACTGAGGAGAGCCCTCGTCTTGTTCGCGTACATTGCCACCCCCGCCGATCACGACATCCCAGAGGGAAAAGACCCCTAGCACGGCCGCCACGAATACGATCCACTCCAGCCAGTTCACCGCAGCCCCCCCACGTTTCCTAAGCGCGCACGACCTGCACGGGCCAGATCTTGCGCTGGAGCGTGAGGGCCCCCCGACGAACGCGGCAATCCGCCCTTCATGGCGATCCCGGCCAGCCCGCCGGTCATTCCGACGAGAACCGACGCCCCCGAACATTTCCGACGGGCATCACTCATGCGGCCTGACCGCGACCCGGCGTGGCTCACCGCATCTCGCTTGACTTACCATGGGTATCACGATATAAGTTATATAGCAAATAAATAATATATTTATTATAGAGGTTGGGGTGTTCATGAATAAGACGAAAGTCCTCCTCATACTCACGCAGGATGCCTTGGACCGAGCTCGGGTCGTTGCAGGGAAGGCCACGATCACGCTCAAGCTCCCGGTGAGCCTGCAGATCGTCCTCCGGGCTCTCATCGAGGTGGGGCTGAAGCAAGAGGATCGCCCGGCCCTCCTCGCGAACATTGAGGATCAGGCCAAGGCGGTTCGCCTCCAACGGAGCTTGGCGCGTCGAGGCGGGCTGACTGGACCTCAGCGGGGGGCGAGCAGCCGGGGGGCGCAGAGGCGCAGGACCTGATGGAGAACACGATGCGACCGATAACGGGCCTCAAGATGACGTGGATCGCCCCGGAGCGCGGATGCGTCGCAACCCCGGAGGACATCGTGACACTCAAGCAGGATCACGGCGACCCACCGGTCACGGGTGATCCGTATAGGGACGAGGGGGGAGAGGGCTGATGTCTACGGTGAACGGCGCACAGCGGAACCGCCATGCCGGGGTGCTCTTGATCCTCGCCTCGGCCATGTGGTGGGCCGAATGGTTTCCGGCTGTTCTCGTGACGGCGTTCTTCCTGTGGATGATCCTCCACAAACGACTGGAGGACGATCCTGGCGGCGCCCTCCTGCGCCAGTGGCAGCGCGTCTGGCCGCCCGGAGCCTTTGTGCTCATTCCGTTCCTTCTCGTCGCCACGTTCGTGTTCTGGGTGTCGACGCGCCCGGCCGAAGCCAAGGTCTTGCCCGTCGCGCTCAACCTGTTCGCGCTGTCGATCATCTTGCTGGGGAGCTGGTGGAGGCTCTTCGCGCAGGGGGCGGCATTCCGGCGGGTCCGGCAGGAGTCGCAGCTCGCGGAGAGCGGTAGCTAACAGTCATCAGCACCCAGATACCGACAGAGGAGAATCACATGAACGCCATGCTTCGCTGGTCCCCGACCCGACAGTTCCACTTTCATAACGAGATCGACGAGATGTTCCCGAGGTTCTTCGACGGCGCCACCGACGAGGCCGCGCAGCCTGCCGCGTCATGGCTCCCCGCCGCCGAGGGGCGGATCGAGGACGGCACCTACGTCATCCAGCTCGCCCTGCCGGGCATGGATCCGAAGGACGTCGCGGTGTCCCTGATGGACAACGTCCTCACCGTCAAGGGCGAGCGCAAGGCCGACCACGACACCACGGGCAAGGACTACTTCGTCCGTGAGGTCGCGTACGGCCCGTTCCAGCGGAGCTTCGCCCTCCCCGAGGGCGTCGACGCCACTCATGTGGAGGCGAAGTACACGAACGGGATGCTCGAGGTGAAGGTCCCTGCGCCGCGCGCCGCGACGCCGAGGACGATCGAAGTCAAGGCCGCCTGATCGGCCGAAGCGGGGCCGTGCCGGCACCGACCGGCACGCGCCCTGGCTTCGACGATCCTCTCCGGATGTCGTTGTGGACGTCACGTATTGGGCACTTTCTGTCCTGATTGCGACCAACGTGGAGCGGGGATTCATCGATTTCGCCCGGCGGTAGGCGCGGCACACTCGCCGAGGGACCAGCGACGCCTGAGACGCGGACCGTAGGAGAGGCCGACGCTCTCTTCTGCGCACGAAGATTTGATCCAATGCGTCGGACCTAAATCCCGGGTTAGGAGGGCCTTGTCCATGAAGCCAGAAATTGCGGAGAAAGTGAAGTATGGAGTTTGGGGCCTCATCTGCGGGGCAGTCATCGCAATGATCATCGGCTTTGCGTGGGGTGGCTGGACAACTTCAGGCACGACCCGAACGATGACCAAAGAGGCGGTCTTGGCGAGTCAGGCGGCGATCTGCGTCGCGCAATTCGTGAAGCAACCGAACCATGAAAAGAAACTGAAAGAGCTCATGGCAGTAGATAGCTGGCAGAGAGCTGAAGTCATTGAAAAAGGTGGATGGGATAAGATGCCCGGGCAACAAAAGGCTGACTATGCTGTCGCGCGAGCATGCGCCGATGGGCTTGACCTTCTCATAAAGAAATGAGTTGCGGGGCGCGGATCCGCCGAGGAGCCGTTGAAGGGCGCGTGAGCTGCTGCGGGGGGCGTGAGCCGTCCCCCGCAGCGTCCGGTCTACTTCAGCGCGTCGGCGCCGGCCCTGGCGACCTGTCCGTCCTGCGACGACAGCACGCCGGAGACGCCGACGACTCCGATGATCTTGCCGTCGTACATGATAGGCACTCCGCCCTCGAGCGGGCTGGCGCCCACGAACCGCAGTATCCGGAGATTCACGCCGCCCTGCGCCACGGCGTCCTCGAACACCTTCGTCGGGCTTCGGTAGAGAACCGCCGAGTACGCCTTCTGGCGTGCGACCTCGATGGAGCCGATCTGGGTGTTGTCTAGGCGCTGGGTGGCCTTCGGAGCTTCACAGTGTTTCTGGTCGCCTCCCTCCGTGGCCCCACCGACCAGCGCGACACCACCCGCGGGCGAGGATCGTCCTGGCCTGATCAGGCGTGGGTTACCGACCTCACCTACATCCCGGGAGGGCGCCCATTCAGCGCACCCCTTTGGCGAACTCGCTTTCTTGGTGAAGCGCCGCCGGGACCGACGCCTCCCTGGAGGGAGGCGAGCCAGATGGAAATCCAGCGGGGGTCTCCAGGCGGGAGCCTTGGAGCCGCTTAACTAGTCCTGCAATCAGGGCGTGCGCCCGGCTGATCAGGCCGGGCGCTCCCGGATCTCTCCGATCTTGCGGTCGCGGTCGCGCACCAGACGGTCCTGGTCCTGCGCGAGGCCCTCGCTGAGCTTAGCGACTTCCTCGTAGCTCTTCGCGTTGCGGAGCGCGTCGCGGTGCAGAATCTCCAGTTCAGCGACCTTGGCTTCGTAGAAGTTACGCACCTCGGCGATCGCAGCCTTCTGCTCGTCGGTGAGCGGGCGCTCGACGACGCCCGCCTCCTGATCCTTCTGGCGCAGACGTTCCATCGCAAGCTCGAACGCGCTCTTCGGCCCATCGTTGGCCACGGTCACCACTTCGCTCTCAGAGCAGTGTAGCGCGAGGATCTCTGAGAAATCATGATGGTGGCCCCAAGGGGATACGCCCGTAAGTGAAGATTACCCTACGAAACAGCGTCTCCTCCAGAAGCGCAACGATCGTGCCTCTGGCGCCGTCCAGCGGCGCTCGAAACCGTCGTTGGGGACCTCGGTGCCTTTCAGGCTATCGCCCTGTCACACAGCGTGCAACACCAAGCGTACCGAATCGCGATTCGAGCCACACTCAAATGGCTGTTCGAGGTCCGCCGGCGGCGAGGCTCTGGATATCCGGCATCCTGCCGAGCCCGAGGATGCGAAGGGCTGGCCTGCCCCGCGGCCGCTCCAGTGCCGCGGCCGGGGGCAGCGCCATACTCGTCTTCTTATTGCTTCTCGAACACTCCGACGTTGTTCACTGCCTGAGCCTGGGCGTTGGTACCCTTGGTTGTGACGGTCATCATCTTCCCGTCTTGAGAGACGACCCGCGTGAGGACTTGAACGACCTTGTCGCCCTTCTTGTCAGTGCGTTCCGTTGTCCGTGCGTCGATTCGCTTGAGTGACACCATGTCGGCCCCGAGCTGAGATCCAGTGAGCGGAACGTCTTTGCCGTCGAAATTGGCCGTGTACTGCGTTGTCGTGCGAGTCCCGTCCGCAGTGACAAAGTCGGTGGTCGTCTTCTCCCCCTGGCCCGCGGCTTCGACCTTCACCATCAGGCTCTGAGGTGCCGGGCCGGGGCTGTATTTCGACTTCGCCACGTTGAGCTTCCACGTGCCAATTCGCGGATCGTTCATCTGAGCCGACGAGTCCACGATGCCGATCCCGAGAACTACTCCGATAGCCAAAACGACTCCGAGTGTCCACGCGTAATAGCGTGAGCGCATTGTCCCCTCCGGTCTGTGAGTGAGTTGCAACCCGATGCGGTCCCTCCATACGAGCGAGGGCCCGCCATGCGATTTCGCTGAGACCAGAGCGCGGTGGGGGCGGATCGGCCCGCCCCTATCCGCGACAGGCTTCAGGTCTACCGGGCAGCGATCTTGTGCCAGGTCGAGTTCGAGACCTCAGACGTCTGGACTTGAGGAGTGCCGTCGGCGACCTTTTCCACCGCCTTCAGCACTTCCGGGTAGGCGCCGCGCTGATAGGCATCGGCATTCTCGCGCTTCTCCCAGAAGCTGATCGCGACTGCTTCGTTGCTGCCGTCCGCGGGCAGGAACGTGATCTCGTCCTTGAATCCCGGCTGCTTCCGGAGGAGCGGAATCACGTCCTGTTCCATCGTCTGGGTGAACTGCGTCACGCTGTTCGGCTTGAGATGCATGCGCACTGTACGAGCAAACATGGGGACCCCTTTGCGGCTAAGCAGGAAGGATTCAGAGGGTCTGACTTAGTTCAGACGATCTAAAGAGATGAGCAACTGCCCACGTCACGGTGACCATGGGCGCCTTCAGCGGCGTTGTCAAGCTCAATACTCACGGTGCTGTCAACTTTGAGTGACAGTCCACCTCTGACCAGCTCTCGCAGGCGGCTGAGTACCTTGACCAGCCCGAACGTGTCCCGCTCGCAGTAGCGAAGCAGATTGTCCCGAGGCCCGTCCCCAGTGAAAAGCAACCGCTCGAGTTCCATGCCCGCCACCATGCCTTCGTTGATGGCCAGATCGTCGTAGCTGAGCTCCGGCATCAGCGCCGGCAGCACGCTCTTCAGCCCAAAGCTCCCGCCGAAGTCCGGGTGGTAGACGTGATTGCGGATGACCGGGAGCAAGTCCACCAGGCGATCGGCGATACTCCGCAACCCCGCCGCGAGCTGGTCGGCTCCCCGTTCTTCCTGCTCATCGGGAGGAGCTTAGGGTGAGTTGCGCCTTCGGCGCGCGACCGTTGGGAGAGCTCGTTGTCCTGGCAACCGACTACGCTCCAGGAAGGGTCGGGCCGGGATCTCGCTACGACTTCGGTCCGTCGAGACGGACTGAAATAGTCGTTCGAGTCTCACTGCCCTTGGTCAGGACCTACGTCAGAAAACCCGAAAACATTTAATTTGCAGATCCCCTGAAAACCCTTAAGGGGCTAGTCGACCCACCTTGTTGAGCATCTCAATCCTAAAACTCGGCCAGAAACACCAACGTTTTGGCGGAGAGGGCTAAGGATTTGGAGGATCGATTCTTATAGTGTCGGGTTCAAGGATTTGCTGCTCCAGCGTGTCCACCGCACCCTGGTACTGGTCCCGCTGGGCCTTGACGATGTCCCGGATGGAGACGATCCCGACGAGCTTCCCCGCGTCCACGATCGGAAGGTGGCGGACGCGCCGCTCCGTCATCGTGTGGCCAACCGACGTGAGATCGTCCGACGGGCTGCCGAGGATCACCTGCCGCGTCATGATCGAGGCCACGCTCACGGCGAAGACCGCTTCGTCACGCGCCACCGCGCGCACGATGTCGCGCTCCGACAGGATGCCGACCGGCCGGCCCGCGGTGTCCACGATGACGACTGCCCCGATGTTGTGCTCGGCGAGGAGCGCAAGCGCCTGCCGAATACTCGCCTCCGGGCCGAGCGTCACGACCCTGACCCTCTTGCGGGCGAGGAGATTGGCGATGTTCATCTGCCCGGGCATCTTATCCCAGCCACCTTTTCCAATCGCTTCAGCTCTCCGCCAGCTATCGACTGAGGCCCCAAACTCCATACTTCATCTTCGCTGCAGTCTCTGCGTTCATAGACATGGCCTCCTGAACCGGGATTTCCGATATGGACCCACTTCCGCGCCCCCGTTGGCGTTGAACGAGCAATCGGGGTTCATCGGGGTGTCCCAGAGGGACTGCGCGAACTTCCCCTTGATCCGGGCCCCTGCTCGACTTCCCGCAGCCGCCGCAACAGCTCGTTCAAGCGGCGAAGCTCTTCGTCGGCGCGCGTGAGGGCGGAAGCCGCGTCATCCAGCAGCGCTTTCACCGAGTCCGCGGCTCCCACCGGCGGACTCGGCACCACCTCGGTCCCCGCCTGCGGCAACGGCGCCCCGAACACCCGAGCGATCGCGCCGTCCAGTGTCTCATCCATCGCGATCCGGTCCCCGAAGCCGACAATCACGCGCTTGAGCTCCGGGAGCTGCCCCTTCTCGGCGGCGATGTACAGCGGCTCGACATACACAAGGGAGCGCTCGATGGGGATCACCAGGAGATTCCCTCGGATCACCTGGGAGCCCCGCTGGTTCCAGAGAGAGAGCTGCTGGGAGATGAACGAGTCCTGGTCGATCCGGGCCTCGATCTGCCGCGGTCCGTAGATCAGTTTCTGCTTCGGGAAGTTGTAGACGACAAGCTTCCCATAGTGGGGCGGATCGCTCCGGGCCGCCAGCCACGCCGACAGGTTGTCCTTCTTACTGGGATTGAAGGGGATCAGGAGGACGAACTCCTCCTTCGGTTCGCCGGGTAGGCGCAAGATGAGGTAGTAGGGCTCCATGGCCCGATCCGGTCCAGCGCCGTGGCGGACTGGGATGCTCCAGAGGTCCTCCTTGTTGTAGAAAACCTGGGTGTCGCGCATGTGATAGACGGCATACATCGCCGCCTGGACCCGGAACAGCCCCTCGGGGTACCGGATATGGGCGCGGAGGTCGGCCGGCATGGCGTCCAGCGGCTGGAGCAGCCCGGGGAAGATCC
>Ga0137380_10005521_pt1 | contig 11249 bp, 6 predicted proteins | sample SagtaG_17_FD_104809 | JGI IMG/M metagenome (GOLD analysis project Ga0137380, IMG submission 104809) | Vadose zone soil microbial communities from Sagehorn Ranch, Mendocino, California, USA - Sage2_L_100_16 metaG | ecosystem: Environmental > Terrestrial > Soil > Vadose zone | place: USA... | reverse complement strand
ATCAAAAACACAGCACCAGCAACAAATAGACGTTTATTGCGACGGCTGATTCACAAAACGAACCCATTTGTTCGAGATCACATCATCCAAGGTGCTCGGTCGAGTTTATCGACGAGAACGGCGGTAGCCCCGAGGGTGCGGCTACGAAAGAAGCACCAGAAGAAGAGCTGGGTCGCTTGCGCGAGACGTGGCGGAAGTTTTGGACCCTGATCAAGACCGACGAATTACGAAACAAACCCAATTTGTACGAGATCGCTCTCGAAGAGAACGCGGATCGCGGAGGCATTAAGTGCTTGGAGCGGACTTCAGCCCGCTGAAGCCGCTGGAAATTTGATGACCGTACCACGCGTGCCATAAGCGCTTAAGCGAGGCTGGTCCTTCGGTTCAGGCACGCTAAACAGCGACTGCGACTTTTGGCTGAAGGCGCCTGCGTTGAAGCGCCACGATGGCAGCCAACAGCAGCAGGGCCAGCAACGCGAACCAATAGCGGCTCGGCCGGTCTGCCGGCACAAGCACGGCAATAACCTCATCGCCCGGAGCAAGACCGTATTTGGCGGCCTCGCTGCCGAAACTGACCAAACGCGCCGTCACCTTGTCGCCGAGCATCGACAATGACAGTCCAGCGCGTTGCAGGCGCTCAACGCCCGTCGTCCCCGACCGCATGGTGAGCCGCACGACCTTCTCGACGTCTTCCCCGGCGCGCGATTGGCTCATGACCCGAAAGCGCAAGGTCGAACCCTGCGGTAGTGACTCGGCGACGCTGACGATGTCGGGGGCAGGCCGCGCATCGAAAGGCGCTTGCAACCGGTCAAGCCAATAACCTGGCCGGAACAAAGTGAAACAGATCAGCAGCAACGCCATTGTCTCGTACCATCGGTTCCACGTCAGCAGCCACCATTGTGTCGCCGCGACGAAACAACCCATCGCAACGACCGAGCAGCCGACAACAAACAGAAAATGGGCAACACCACCGATGTCTATCAGCAGGAGTTCGGTATTGAAGATGAAGATGAAAGGCAGCAATCCGGTGCGAATTTCATACCAGAACCCTTGCAGGCCGGTTTTTATCGGGTCGGCGCCGGAAATCGCCGACGCAGCATAGGCGGCCAATCCGGCAGGCGGATGCACGTCTGCCATCAATCCGAAGTAGAACACGAACAAGTGCACGGCGATCAACGGTACGGCCAGGTCGTTCTGCTGCGCGACCTCGACCAGAACCGGAGCCATGAGGGTCGCCACCACGACGTAGTTCGCGGTCGTCGGCATGCCGATGCCGAGGATCAAGCAGACCAACGCTGTAAGCACCAACATCACCATGAGATTGCCGCCAGACGCGGTCTCAACGATTTCCGTCATCACCAGGCCGATGCCGGTGAGCGACACCGTGCCGACAATGATTCCAGCGGCCGCGGTGGCGATGCCGACCGAGGTCATGTTGCGCGAGGCTGCCTGCAAGGCGGCGAGAAACTCGCCAAAGCCTTCGCGGAATCGCTCGCCAAGCGCGTGCTCGCCGCGAAACGCCGCGATCAGCGGGCGCTGCGTGAGCATAATAAACATGAGAAACATGGTGCCCCAGAAGGCGGAGAGGCCGGGCGACATTTGCTCGACCATCAAGCACCAGATCAGAACGACGACTGGAAGCAAAAAATGCAGCCCAGTCCGCGCGGTGTCGAAGAAATCCGGCACCTTGACAATTGCCTTCGAAGGATCATCCAAGGGGAGATCGGGATGGTTTGCTTTGTAGCGGATGAGTCCAACATAGGTCGCAATCAGCACGATCCCGAGTAGCCAGGCCGCCGCATCGCCGAACACGTCTTTTGTCCAGCCGACGCCCCAATAGACGATTCCGCTCAAGATGATGATGCCGCAGACGGTCATCAGGCCGCGCAGCAAATCGTAACGCAACGATGCCTTGGCCGACCGCGGCAAGCCGCGCAGCCCCAATTTGGCGGCTTCGATATCGACGATATAAAAAAGCGCACCATAGGTCAGAAACGCCGGAAGGAAGGCGTGCTTGACGACATCGGCGTAAGTGATGCCGACATATTCCGCGATCAGGAACGCCGCCGCCCCCATAACCGGCGGCATCAATTGTCCATTGACGCCGGCGGCCGCTTCGATCGCCCCCGCCTTTACCGGCGAATAGCCGACGCGCTTCATCAGCGGAATCGTGAACGTACCGGTCATGACCGTATTGGCGACCGACGAGCCGGAAATCATTCCGGTCATGCCCGAGGCGACGACGCCGGCTTTCGCGGGTCCACCGCGAAACGTGCCGAGGAGCGCGAAGGCCAGTTGGATGAAGTAATTTCCGGCGCCGGCCTTCTCTAACAGACTGCCGAACAGCACGAAGAAGAATACGACGTTGGTCGATACGCCGAGCGCCACGCCGAAAATACCTTCCGAGGACAGCCACATCTGTGATGCGACCCGCGCCAGCGAGGCGCCCTTATGTCCCATTATCCCTGGCAGCCAGGGACCGGTGAAAATGTAAATGAGCATCAGGGTCGCAATCACCGCGAGCGCCGGGCCAACGGCGCGCCTGGCGGCTTCGAGCAACAACACCACACCGATGACCGAAATGACGATGTCCGGCAGTGTCGGTAAGCCCGGACGGAGCGAAATTTCTCCGTAGAAGACGAGCAGATAGACCGTGGCTGCCACGCCGAGCATGGCGAAGATCCAGTCGATTACCGGAATCCGATTGCGCGGCGATGACTTCAGGGCAGGGAAGGTGGCGAAAGCAAGCAGGAAGGCGAACATCAGGTGCACGATGCGCGCCTGACCGTCGCTGATTACCCCGAAATTGAGTTTGTAAGGGAGAGGGGATGCATACCAGAGCTGGAAGAGCGACCAGGCAAGGGAGACCGCGACAATGTACGTCTTGGCGAGACCCGTTGGCTTGCGTCCGCCGATATCGGCTTCCGCCACCAAGGTCTCGAGCGCGTCGCGCGTCGGCGCGGCGCTGGTGTTTTCCCCCATCGATCCTTCCTCGCTGCGTCCAAAGAGGGAGTAAACCCTCTTCGGAGGGCGCCGCGTTAGATCACATCCAACCTTTTTCTTTGTAGAACTTGACCGCTCCCGGATGCAGCGGCGCGGACAGCCCATCCTTGATCATGGCTTTCGGATCAAGCGCGGCGAAGGCGGGATGCAGCTTTTTGAATTCATCAAAGTTGTCGAATACCGATTTGACCAACGCGTAGACAGTGTCGTCCGCAACCTTGGCCGACGTCACGAGTGTGGCGAGGACGCCGTACGTTTCCGTCGGATTGGGATTGTTGGCGTACATGCCGCCTGGAATCGTCGCTTTGGCGTAGTAGGGATGCTCCTTAACCAGCGCGTCCACTTTCGGACCAATCAGCGATATCAGCTTGGCACTGCAAGCAATCGTCGGGTCCTGAATCGCCGCCGACGGATGGCCGACGCCGTAAAAAAATCCATCGATCTTGTTATCGCAGAGCGCCGTCCCCTGCTCGTCGGCTTTGAGCTCAGCCGCGAGCGAGAAGTCGGCCTTGGTCCAGCCCAACTGCCTTAGAAGCTCTTCCATCGACGCGAGCGTACCGGAGCCAGGATTGCCGATATTGAAGCGCTTGCCCTTAAAGTCAGCGAATTCCTTCACGCCAGCATCCCTGCGCGCCAGGACCGTAAACGGCTCGGGATGCGCGGAGAAGACGGCGCGCAAATCGGGATCGGCATTACCCTTGAACTGGGCCTCGCCTTTGGCGGCGTTGAATTGGACGTCGGACTGCGCTAGTCCAAAATCGAGTTCGCCGGCCTTGATGGCATTGACGTTGAACACCGATCCCCCCGTCGACTCGACCGAACAGCGCAGACCGGTTTGCGCGCGATTCTTGTTCATCAAACGGCAGATGGCGCCACCGACCGCGTAGTACACGCCAGTGACGCCGCCGGTCCCGATGGTGACGAATTTCTGTTGCGCCAGAGCCGGTGTCACCAACCATGCGCACGCGAATAAAACCGCCGCTAGAGTGCTTCGTATCATCTGCACCATCTCCCTACTCCTCCATTTGCTCTTAAGCCGCGACGGCGGCGTCGATTGCGTTTGCCAACCGCTCGACGATCGTGTCGATCGTGGCCCTGTCGATGATGAAGGGCGGCGCAAGGAGCACGTGGTCTCCCCGCGTGCCGTCGACCGTTCCGCCCATCGGATAAACCATCAATCCGCGCGCCATGGCTTCGTGCTTGATCCGTGCATGCAGCTTGTATGATGGATCAAACGGCTCTTTGGTGCCGCGATCGGATACTATCTCGATGCCTTGGAAGAGGCCGCGACCGCGCAGATCGCCGACAAACGGATGATTGCCGAACCGCTCGTTAAGCCGGCGCGAAAGATAATCGCCCTGCCGGCGCACGTTCTCTAACAGATCGTCGCGTCGTATCACGCGCTGCACGGCCAACGCCGCGGCGCAAGCGAGCGGATGACCCATATAGGTGTGGCTGTGCAGAAAAGCACCTAAGCCCTCGGCAACCGTGTTGAAAATCTTCTCCTGAATCAGCAGCGCGCCGATCGGTGCGTAACCGCCGCCGAGACCCTTGGCGATGGCCATCAAGTCAGGGCTAATCCCCTCCTGCTCGCAGGCGTGCAGCGTGCCGGTGCGGCCCATGCCGCACATCACCTCGTCCAGAATGAGCAAGATGCCGTGGCGGTTACAGATCTCGCGCACCCGCCTGAAATAGCCGGGCACGGCCGGGACGGCGCCCAGCGTGGCGCCGACCACCGTTTCGGCGACAAAGGCGATGACGTTTTCGCTGCCGAGTGCATCGATCTTGCTTTCGAGTTCGTCCGCTAAGCGTGCACCATAGGCTTCTACCGTCTCACCGGCACGCTTGTCGCGATATTCGTAAACCGCTGATACATGATGCGTTTCGATCAGCAGTGGACCGAACTGCTTGCGCTGCCATTCCCGCCCTCCAATCGCGAGCGCACCAAGCGTAACACCATGATAGCTCTGACGCCGCGCGATGATGAAACGCCGTTGCAGTTCCCCACGTTCGACAAAATATTGGCGCGCGAGTTTCAACGCCGCCTCCACGGCTTCTGAGCCGCCGCTAACGTAGAATACGCGACCAATGCCTTTTGGCGCGTGCGCAATGAGATCATCAGCCAGTTCCTCTGCGACCTGCGAGGTGAAAAAGCTCGTGTGCGCGTAAGCGAGCTGGTCGAGCTGCTTGTGCATCGCCGCTAGCACGTCCGGATGCGAATGGCCGAGACAGGACACTGCCGCGCCAGCGGATGCATCGATATATTCCTTGCCGGCACTGTCGTGGATTATGACGCCGCGGGCAGTGGCGGCGACTGGGTAGGAATGGCTAATTTGGCGATGAAGAATGCGGGTCATGATTGCTGTTCTTGATGAGCGCCCTCAATATGCCGTCCAAGCAACTGTGTGAGCCAATTTGAGCGTCAGTCTACAATAATTCCGCCGCAAGGGAGAACATGTTGCATGGTCTGGCGGATCGGCGTCGATAGCGGCGGGACCTTCACTGACGTTGCCGTTGTCGAAGAGGCCAGCGGACGCATCGGTGTGGCGAAAGTGCCGACGACACCCGGTGATCTCGCCGAAGGCGTACTGCACGCGCTCGCGTCGGCAATGAGCCGCCACGATGTGGTCGACACCGAGGTGGGTCTCCTCTCGCACGCGACCACTGTGGTGACCAATGCCATCCTTGAGCAAAAGGGGGCGCGTGCGGCGTTGATTACGACGCGCGGCTTCCGCGATGTCCTGGAGCTGCGGCGCTCGGCGCGTGCGAACCTCTACGATTTGTTCCAGGACGCACCAGCCACGCTGATCCCACGTCGTCGCCGATTTGAAATCAGTGAACGTATCAGTGCGGACGGCAAGATCGTCAAACCCCTTGCCGAAAGCGAAGTCGATGAACTGATCGCAGCCCTGAAAACGACGGGGGTCGATGCAATTGCCATCTCGCTCGTGTTCAGTTTCCTCAATCCCATGCACGAGCACCGACTCGGCGCACGGCTACGAGCGGCATTGCCAGACGTACCCGTTTACTTGTCATCGGATGTATTGCCCGAGATGAGAGAGTTCGAGCGCACGAGCACGACCGCGGTTTGCGCCTATGTCGGGCCAATTCTTGCCTCCTACCTGGCGCGACTGGAACAGGTTACGCGCAGCCGCAAATTGCCGCCGCTCTACCTGATGGGATCGAATGGCGGCATTCTTGAAGCGGACGAGGCCATTGCCATCCCGGCCATGGCTGTCGAATCGGGTCCGGCCGCCGGCGTTGTCGCGGCCGCACTCGTCGCCCGACAAACCGGGCGCCAAAACCTACTGTCGTTTGACATGGGTGGCACGACGGCCAAGGCAAGCCTGATTCGAGATGGTCGGTACGACACTACGCCGGAATACGAAGTCGGCGGCGGATCGAGCATGATGCGGTGGACCAGCGGCACCGGTCATCCGGTTCGCCTACCGGTCATCGATCTAGCCGAAGTATCGGCCGGAGGCGGTTCGATCGCATGGATCGACCGGGCTGGAGCGCTACGCGTAGGCCCTAAGAGCGCCGGTGCCGATCCTGGGCCCGCTTGCTATGCGCGCGGCGGTACCGAGCCAACCGTCACCGACTGCAACCTTTTGCTTGGCTATCTAGATAAGGAATCGCTGCTTGGGGGCGATCTTCCGATCGATCATGCGGCAGCCACGGATGCCGTTCACGTCCGGCTCGCCAAACTCCTTGGTGTCGATTCCCGCACAGCCGCGGCTGCTGTCATCGATATTGTTAATCATGCCATGGCCGAGGCTCTGAAAATTGTTTCCGTCCAACGCGGCCATGATCCGCGCGATTTTGTGCTCGCCGCTTTTGGCGGAGCGGGGCCTCTGCATGCCGCAGCGCTCGCCAGTGAGCTCGGCATTGTCGAAGTGATTTGCCCGCCGATCCCCGGAGCTTTTTCGGCGCTCGGTCTCATCGCCACCGACTTGAAGCGTGATTATGTACAGACGCTGTTCATCACGACCGATACCGCCGATCCCGCTGCGGTAGAGGCTGCATTCATGGCCCTGGAGAATAAGGGATGTGCAATGCTCGATCGTGCCGGTATCGCCGCCGAACGTCGGCGCTTCGAGCGCGCGGTTGATGCACGTTACGAGCGTCAATCCTATGAGCTCACAATATCGGTTCCACCTCACCCGATTGATCAAACGACCTTGCAGCAAATCGCCGAAGCGTTTCACTCTCGCCATCTGCAAACTTATGGCCATGACAATCGCAGCGAGCCAGTAAAAATCGTCAATGTTCGCGTCGCCGCGATTGGCACGATCCCGCCGCTGGTGATCCGGGATATACCCGCGCATGCCGGCACCGAAGCGATCAAGTCGCGACGCCAAGTCTGGTTCCATGAAACTGGCGAGGTCGACGCGCCGATCTACGATCGTCGGCGGATCTCATTAGGCCTTAAGCTGGTGGGCCCGGCTGTGATCGAATCTCTTGAGTCCACCATTCTTGTGCCACCGCGATGGCAGGCAAACGTCAACGAGGATGGATTTGTGGTGCTAACACGATTGATGCACGAGTAATGCAACAATGACAGACATGCTGCAAAAGTCTGATCCCGCTACTTTCGAGATTGTCAAAAACAGTCTTTATAAAATCGCCGAGGAGATGCGGGTTGTCCTGGCAAAGACTGCGTATTCGCCGCTATTGAAGTCAGCCGGCGATTATTCCTGCGGCGTCTTCGACGTTCGGGGCGAGATGGTAGCACAAGGACCTGACCTACCCATTCACCTCGGCTCGATGCCCGATGCAGTCCGCGCTGTTGTCGCCGTTTTCGCATCGGACGTGCACGACGGCGACGTTTTTGTCCACAACGACCCCTACTTCGGGGGCAGCCACTTGCCGGACGTGAACGTGATCCGGCCGGCATTTCACGTTGGCGAACTCCTCGGCTACACCTGCCTACGCGCGCATTGGCCGGATATTGGCTCTGCCACACCCGGAAGCTATGGCGCGGTGACGCAAATCTTTGGCGAAGGGCTCCGGATCCCGCCATTGCGGCTCGTCAGCGGTGGCGTCCTCAATGCGGATCTTGAGAAGCTCATTTTTGCGAATGTCCGCACGCCCGACGAGCGCAAAGGCGATCTCGGCGCCCAGCTCGCGGCGACGCTGCGCGCTACCGAGCGTCTAAATGCGCTCGCCCAGCGCTACGGGAGTGTTGAGGTGAAAGGCTACATGACGCAGGTCACGGATTACTCGGAACGGCTGATGCGCGCGGCATTGATGGATCTGCCTGACGGCGAAGGTCGTTTCGAAGATTTCTGCGATGGCGACGGCATCCCCGATGATCCCTCCGGCGCCGATGCGCGATTCCGCATCCAGCTCTCGGTGCAGAAGATCGCAGACCGACTGATTGTCGATTTTGCCGGTACCGACCCGCAGGTCAAAGGTCCAATGAACGCGCCACTCTCGGTCACGGCATCGGGGGTTTATTGCGGCCTGAAAACCGCGGTCGACCCAAATAATCTCATTCCTCCGAATTCGGGCTGTTGGCGCACTATTGAAATTAGGGCTCCCAAGGGCTCCGTCGTGAACGCGGAATTTCCGGCGCCAGTCGTCTATGCGAACCATGAGATGTCGCATCGGGTGGCCGACATGGTCATGGGCGCGCTCGTCAACTTCTTGCCTGAGCAGGTGATGGCGTGCAGTCAGGGCACATCGGCGATCTTGACCCTCGGTGGTGTAGATCCGCGCAATGGTCGGCACTACGTGTCCTACGAAACGATCAAGGGCGGGTTCGGGGCACGACCAAACAAGGACGGTATCAACTGCATCGCCAGCGGCATCTCCAACACGATGAATACTCCAGTAGAAGTGTTGGAGATGGCCTTTCCCGTACGCGTTGAATGCTATGCGGTGAACCCGGATTCCGGCGGCGCTGGCCGTTACCGCGGTGGATGCGGCGCAAAGCGCATCTGGCGCATGTTGGAGGGTGCCGATGCGACCGGAGCGCTGTGCATGGAGCGGATGACCTCGCCGCCGTTCGGTCTGCGCGGCGGTAGCGCCGGCGCCCCAGCCGTTGTGACGCTCACGACGCCAGATGGCGTCACGCGCTCCCTTCCAAGCAAGGGTGCATTTGCCGCGCCGGCTGGTTCCATCATTGATATGTTAACGCCCGGCTCCGGCGGTTTTGGCCCGGCAACCGATCGCGATCCGGCGGCGATCGGTCGCGACCTACTCGATGGTTATGTGAGCGCTTCGGCAGCAACACGCAATTACGGTATTACGGACCCGGATGATTTGCGCGAGTTTGCTGCAGCCGAGGATAAAACGTGACCTATATTCCGAACTCGATCGAGGCACGCGACGTCGCAAGCCTCGTGCATATGCAGACCAATCTGCGCAAACACCAGCAAGAAGGCCCGCTGGTCATCACGCGCGGCGATGGTTGCCGCGTATACGACAATTCCGGCCGCGAATATATCGAATCGATCGCAGGGCTGTGGTGCGCCTCGCTCGGCTTTTCATCCGATCGGCTCGCCAAAGTCGCCTACGAGCAGATGCGATGTCTCGGCTACTATCACCTTTATCGCCATCGCTCGAGCGAACCGGCGATCGCGCTGGCGGAGGAGCTACTCAAAATCGCGCCGGTGCCGATGGCCCGCGTGCTATTTCAGTGTTCGGGCTCGGAGGCGAACGATACTGCCATTAAACTTGCCTGGTACTACTGGAACGCGGTCGGTCAGCCGCAGCGCACCAAGATCATTGCGCGGCAGATGGCCTACCACGGCAATACCTGCGCCGCCGTGAGTCTTTCGGGGAAACCGGACATGCACGCCGGCTTCGGCTTGCCGTTCGCGAATTTCAAACACACTGAATTTCCTCACTATTACCGTCGTCATGAGCCGGGCGAGTCCGAGGTAGAGTTTTCAACGCGCATGGCCGAGGCGCTAGAGGCGTCGATAGAAGCGGAAGGTCCCGACACCATTGCGGCGTTCTTCGCCGAGCCGGTCATGGGTGCCGGCGGCGCCATCCTCCCGCCGCAAGGCTATTTCGAAAAGGTCCAGGAGGTTTTGCGCAAGTACGACATTTTGTTTGTTGCCGACGAAATAATCTGCGGTTTTGCGCGCACTGGCGAAATGTGGGGCTGCCAGACCTTTGGCATTCAGCCCGATATGCTGACTTCGGCTAAAGCGCTATCCGCTGCGATGCTGCCGATTTCTGCCGTCCTGATCAACGATCGCGTGCACGAGGCGATGCTTGCGCGGTCGGACAGGTTCGGCAACTTCGCACATGGATTTACTTATGCAGGCCACCCAGTGGCAGCGGCGGTCGCACTCGAGGTGCAGAAAATTTACGCAGAGATCGACATCGTTAGTCGCGTCAAGAAACTTGGCCCGGTTCTGCAATCAACGCTTGGTCGGCTGAAGGAGCATCCACTTGTTGGCGACGTCCGAGGAACGGGACTGATCCTCGGCATGGAGTTGATGCAGGACGATGAGAAACGCATTCCCTTCGACAGTGCGCTTAAGGTGGGTGCGCGGGTTGACACCGCTGCGCTGCGTCACGGACTGATCCTCCGTGTAATCGGCGATCGCCTCGTGTTTGCTCCCCCGCTCGTCATCGAGAGCCAAGACATTGACGAAATCGGCCAGCGACTCGAGCGCGCGCTCGACGACGTCGCCGGAGATCTCAAGGAAGATATTACGTTGAGCGGTCGTTAGTCCAAGGTTCGGGGAAAACGCGTGACAGCAATAATCATAGCCGCCATCAAGCCGTGATCAATAGGAACGCCCGCAGCCATCGAACGCCATCCGGTCGAGTTCATCGACGAGAACGGCGGTGGCGCCGGCGTCCGGCTAGGAAAACGTCACCAGAAGAAAAGTTAGGTCACGGGAGCTTTTCCCGGACCACATTTTTTTCGGACCACATTATTAATGTGTGTACTTCATCAACGGCGTGGTTGAGGCGCAGCGCACAGTCTCAGCGGCCACTTCCAGACCGATGGCTGCAGCAAACAGCGGCAAGCCAGATCGCGCGTCAATTCCGTATGTTGAGGGACGAAAAACTAACTAACATTCAGTTCGGCGGTCGGGCTCGGGAGCCAAATCGTTTCCACTTGACGCTTCAGGCTTCTTATCTAATTCCGCGACAACCGTGAGCAAGCGGGGCGATATTGCTTCGGAAGGATCATAACGCTTTCTAAGTTCCCGCCCGATCCGTCGTCTGGTGAACCACCAGGCAACTGGCTCATACTGCGCGCGAGCGTTTGGCATCCT
>Ga0137380_10005518_pt1 | contig 11253 bp, 8 predicted proteins | sample SagtaG_17_FD_104809 | JGI IMG/M metagenome (GOLD analysis project Ga0137380, IMG submission 104809) | Vadose zone soil microbial communities from Sagehorn Ranch, Mendocino, California, USA - Sage2_L_100_16 metaG | ecosystem: Environmental > Terrestrial > Soil > Vadose zone | place: USA... | reverse complement strand
TGATCGCAAGCTCGCCCTTCACGCCGGCGAGCGCCTCGTCCACATTGTCCTTGATCGGCTGCGAGAAGTTCATCGTGAAGCCCGGGATGCTCTCCAGGGACTTCCCCATCGCCGCGATCAGCGCCAGCTTGTCCTTCGTCTGCCACTCGTGCCTCGGCTTGAGGCCGACGTAGAACTCGACGTTGTCGAGCCCCTCGGCGTCCGTGCCGTCGTCGGGGGCGCCCAGCTGCGACACGACGACCCGGACCTCGGGGAACCTGAGCAACCGCTCGCGGATCTCGTGAACGTGAGGCTGGACCGCGTTGAGCGCGATCCCGGTCGGGAACTGCGTCCGCACCCACAGGTCGCCCTCGTCGAGCTCGGGCAGGAACTCCTTGCCGAGCCGGGTGAAGAGGAAGAGCGCCAGCGCCACGCAGAGCGCGGCGCCCAGCACGGGCACGACCGGACGACGCAGGCACCAGCGCAGGGCGGGTAGGTACGGACGCCGGAGCCAGCGGAGCAGCGGGCTCTCGCGCTCTGACGGCGGCCGCCGGAACAGCAGGCTCGACAGCACGGGGATCAGCGTCAGCGTCAGGAGGAGCGACCCGATCACGGCGAGGGAGATCGTCACCGCCATGGGCCGGAAGAGCTTCCCCTCGATCCGCTGGAAGGTCAGGATCGGCACGTAGACGGTCATGATGATCAGCACGGCGAACGTCAGGGGCCGCGCGACCTCCATGACGGCGTGCTGCACTTCGCGAACGATGCGGCGGCCCGTCGGCTTGTGCGTGGCGAGGTGGCGCATGATGTTCTCGGTCATGATCACGGCGCCGTCCACGATGATCCCGAAGTCGATCGCGCCCAGCGACAGGAGATTGGCCGGGATGCCCCGGAGATCCATGAAGATGAAGGCGAAGAGCAGCGACAGCGGGATGGTCAGGGCGACGATCATCGCGGCGCGAAGGTTGTACAAGAACGCCGTGAGGAGCAGCACGACGAGCGCGGCGCCCTCGACGAGGTTGCGGAGCACGGTCGTGATGGTCGTGTTCACGAGACGGTCGCGGCTGTAGTAGGGGCGCAGCTCGACCTCGGACGGCAGGAGCTTCTGAACCTCCGCGACCTTGGCCTTCACGCCCTCGGTCACGCGCCCGGGATTCTCGCCCTTCCGCATCAGCACGATGCCCTGGACGATGTCGTCGTCGTGATCACGCCCGAGCGCCCCCAGCCGGATCGCGTGGCCGATCGACACCGTCCCGATGTCGCGGACCCGGACGGGCGTGCCCTTCTGGGCGGCCACGACGATGTTCTCCATGTCGGTGACGGACTGGATGAGGCCGATGCCGCGCACGGGCACCCGGTAGTCGCCGCGCTCGACGAAGCCGCTGCCCGCGTTCGAGTTGTTGTTCGCGGCGGCGTCGAACACCTGCTTCAGCGTCAGGTTGTAGGCGCGCAGCCGCGCGGGATCGACGTGGATCTGATACTGCTTGGTGCCGCCGCCCCACGAGACCACGTCGGCGACCCCGGACACCTTCTTGAACTCGCGCTCCAGGACCCAGTTCTGGACGGCCTTGAGCTCGATGAGCGGCATGGTCCTGGACTCGAGCGTGTAGCGGTAGATCTCGCCGATGACGCTGGACATCGGCCCCAGGGCGGGCTTAGCATCGGCCGGCAACGATGCCTGCGCGATGCGCTCCTGGGCCTGCTGGCGCGCCCAGTAGTCGTCGGTGCCGTCGGCGAAGAGCACCTTGATGTTCGAGAGCCCGAAGAGCGTGTCCGACCGGAGGAAGGTCACGTTGGCGATGCCGTTGAGCTCGTTCTCGAGCGGGATCGTGATGAGCCGCTCGACCTCCTCCGCGGCGTGGCCCGGCCAGAGGGTGATGACCTCGACCTTGACGTCGCCGACGTCGGGGTACGCCTCGATCGGCAGGCGGTAGTACGCCACGATCCCGCCGACCGTCAGGAGCAGCGCCAGCGCCAGCGTGATGAAGCGCTGGTGGAGCGCGAACGCGATGACGCGATTGATCACTGGGCGGTTTTCTTGAGCAGGATGCTGCCCGCGCTCACGACCGCGTCGGCGGGCGTCACGCCGTCCACGACCTCGACGACGCCGTCGAGCTCCGCGCCGAGCTTCACGCGCCGTCGCGCGTAGCTCTCCTTGCCCGTCTCGACCAGCACGAACGGCGCGCCCTCCTCCCGGTGGACCGCGCTCTGCGGAATCGTGAGCATGCTCGCGGCGCCGAGGTGGATCGTGGCCTTCACGAACATCTCGGCCTTGAGCTGCCGGCCGCGGTTGGGGACGACGGCCCGGACCTTCACGGTCCGCGTCTCCTTGTCGACGAGGTCGCTGACGTACGTGAGACGCCCCTCGTAGCGATCGCCGGGACAGCAGGGCAGGGTGACCGACACGGCCTGGCCGACGCGCACGCGCGCGACGTCGGGCTCGTAGACGTCGGCGACGATCCACATCGTCGAGAGATCGGCGATCACGAAGAGGTTGACGGGCGTGTCGGACTGGCCGAAGGAGACGACCTGACCCGGCGCGACGTTGCGCTCGACGAGGACGCCGCCCCGCGGCGCGGCGACCACGATCCGCGTGGAGGCGTCGGCGCGGCTGGCGATACCGGGCAGCTGCTCCGGCGTCACGCCCAGGGTGCGCAGCCGGGCCGCCGCCCGCTCGCGCTCGGCGACGCCCTTGCGGTGGTCGTTCTCGGCCTCGCGCAGGTCTTTCTGCGCGAGGGCCTTGGCTTCGACGAGCTCCCGCGCCAGCGTCATCGCCTTCTCGGCCCGCTCGACGTCCGCGCTGGCCTTGGCATAGTCGGACTTGGCACTGCCGAGGTCGGCGCTGTCGAGCACGAACAACCGCTGCCCTGACGCGACGGCGTCTCCCGGCCGCGCGAGCACCTCGGCCACCCGGCCCGTCGCGGGCGCCTGGACGCGGACCATCTGCTCCTCGTTGAACTGCGCCTTGCCGGTCGTCTCGAGGGCCGTCTCGCGCGTCGCGACCTCGGGGTGGACCGTGGTGATCGCGGGCGGTGCCGGCGGTGCTGCCCCCGTGCCGGCCGAGGGCGGGCTCGATTTCGCGTCGTTGCACCCCAGGGCGAAGAGGGCGAGCGCCGCAAGGAGACCGACGCGGAGGGCGCGGGGCGGCGCGACCATCATTTCTCCAGCGGGCCGCCGACGGCGGCCTCGAGCTGATACACCGCGGTCCAGTAGTTGCCGAGCGCGCGCAGGTGCTCGAGCGAGGTTTCCCGGTACGTCCGCTGGGCGTCGAGGAAGTCCAGCAGGCTCACACCCCCGCGCCGGTAGGCGAACTCGACGGTCTCGCGGGCCCGCTGCGCCATCGGCAGATACGTGTCACGCAGCTTGATCACCTTGTCCCGCTCGGAGGCGAGCGCGCCGAACGCGGTGTCCACCTCGGACAGGGCCTGCACCGCGACCGCCTGTCGGAGCGCGTCGATCCGGTTCACCTCGGCGCGCGTCCGCTCGATCTCGCCCTGGTTCCTGTCGAAGACGCGGAGCGGGATGCTGAACCCGAAACCGAAGGTGTTTTCGTTGGTGTCGGTCCGCTTGTACTCCAGTTGCGGTGTGACGTCCCACCAGGCGTTCGCCCGCGCCAGCTCGACGTCGGCGCGCGCCTTGGCGCGGGCGGCCTCGGCCGCGCGGATGTCCGGCCGGTTGTCGATGGCGAGGCGGTACAGCTCGTTCCGCTGGAGGGTCAGCTCCCGGAAGCCGAGCTGACCCGCGAGCTCGAAGTCCTCGGCGACCCGGCCGGGCCCGACGAGAGCGCGCAGCTGGGTCCGCGCGCTGTTGAGCGCCTGCCGCGCGTCGGCCGCGTCGCGCAGGAACTGGTACTGCGCGATCTGGATGCGCAGGAGCTCGAGCTCGGAGATGTCGCCCTTCTCCGCGCGCAGGCGCTGGAGCCGCTCGACGTCCTCGAGGGCCTTGAGGTTGTCCTCGGCGAGGGCCAGCGCGGCGCGGGCCGTGAGCGCGTCCGTGAAGGCCTTCTTGACCTGGTACACGACCTGGCGGCGGACGTCGGCGAGCTCCTGCTCGGTGACCTTCGTCGCGGCGCGAGCGCTGTCGACCCGCCGGCCGCGCTTGCCGCCGAGCTCGATGGGCTGACCCACGGTGAACGTATTCTCGGTGACGCCGGTCGTGGCGCCGTATTTCTCGCTCGTGAACGAGGCGGTCGGGTTGGGAATGACGCCGGCCGTGGTTTCGCCGGCGCGGACGGACTGGACCTCGAATCCCTTGGCCCGGAGGAGCGCGTTCTCGCGCAGGGCGAGGACGACGGCCTCGTCGAGCGTCAGGCGTGCGACACGATCCTGCGCCCACGCCGGCGCGACGACGAGTACCAGCGACCACACGCACACGAGAGACGCAAGACGCACCCTGGACCCTCCCCGGTGAAACCGACCGGACGGCGGCGAGCGGGCGAGCTACGCGGGGAGCGGGCCGTCGGACAGGGAGGCGCGAGCGAGGGCCAGGCGGGAGGCGAACGTCGCGGATGCGCCGGACGCCTTGGCGACGAGCCACGTCGCGCGCCGGACCCGTACCGCGACACCGACGGCATCGACGGAGGGAGGCGGCAGGTCGAGGACCTGCTGGCAGATCGCGACGAGATGCGTCCGCTTGATGTCGTGCTCACCGGCGTGCACGGGCGTGGCCTCGGCGGAGGAGGCCGTCACGGGGAAGTCCGACCCGTCGATGTCCAGGACCTCGAACAGGATGAAGGACAGGACGAGCATGAAGCAGGCCAGGTACGTGGCCAGGAGCATCAACGATATGCGGCTCATACGCGACCGACGCATCGCGGCGGCATTATCCCACAAAGGGTCATGTCGGGTATCATCCGCGCGCCGTGGCGGTGCTGCTCCTCGCGATCGTCCTGGACCTGGCCTTCGGCGACCCTCCGAGCCGCGTCCACCCGGTCGCGGGCCTCGGCCGCGCGCTCGCGGCCGGCCGGCGGATCCTCTGCGTCGGGGGGCCCGTACGCCTTCTCGCCGGCGGCGCTTTCGTGACGCTCGCCGCCGCCGCGCTCGCGGCCCTCGCCGGCGCCCTCGTCGCGGGCCTCGCCTCCATGCTCGGGCCCTGGGGCGTCGTGCCCGAAGTGCTGGCGCTCACCCTCTTGCTCTCGCTCCGCGGCCTCGAGCGCGCGGCATCCGGGGTGCGGGCGTCGCTCGAACGCGGCGATCTGGACGGCGCCCGGACAGCGGTGGGGCTGCACCTGGTCAGCCGTGACACGGCGGCCCTGGACGCCGGCCACGTCGCATCGGCGGCGGTGGAATCCGTCGCCGAGAACCTCACGGACTCGTACGTCGCGCCGGCGTGCTTCTATCTCCTGTTCGGCCTGCCCGGGGCGGCGATCTATCGGGCGATCAACACCGCCGACGCGATGCTCGGCTACCGCGGTGGCCCGCTCGAGCACTTCGGCAAGACCGCCGCGCGCCTCGACGATCTGGCGAACCTCCTTCCGGCCCGGCTGGCCGGCATCGCGGTGGTCGCGGCGGCGTCCGTCACCGGGGCGGACGCTCGCGGAGCCTGGTCGACCATGCTCAGGGATCGTGGGCTCACGGCCAGCCCGAACGCGGGTTGGACGATGGCGGCGATGGCGGGCGCTCTCGGCGTCACGCTGGAGAAGTCCGGGGCGTATCGGCTCGGCCGCGGTGCCCTGCCGACGCCGGCCGACGTCACGCGGAGCGTGCGGCTCACCCTGGTCTCTGCAGGCCTCGCGACCGCCTTGCTGGCCATCATCTGGATGGTCGCAAAATCCGCTACCTAGCCCCGGGGGCCTCAGACCCCGCATCGGGCCCGGATTTCTTCGTCGCCACGCGGAGCCCCGCGTATCATGGGATCACGCCGCCCACGAGCGGCGTTTTGCGTCTGAGCGTATGGGCCTGACCGACCGGCTGACGGAGGGAATCAAGGCGGCGCTCGCCACGGCGGGGCTGCCCGAGCCCGACGACTGCCAGTGGGAGGTCCCGCGCCAGGCCGAGCACGGCGACTACGCGACGAACGTCGCGATGGTGCTGGCGCGCGCCGCGAAGCGCGCACCGAAGCAGATCGCCGCCGACGTGGCGAGGCACTTCCCGCCGATGGACGAAGTCGAGCGAGTGGAAGTGGCGGGCCCCGGGTTCGTGAACGTCTTTCTCGCCCCCGCATGGTGCGCGCGCGCGCTGGGGCAGGTGCTCGGGGCGGCGGATGCCTGGGGTCGCGGCGAGAGCCACGCCGGCCGGCGGATCCGCCTCGAGTTCGTCTCGGCGAATCCGACCGGGCCGCTCGTCATCGTCAGCGCGCGCGCCGCGGCCGTCGGCGACTCGCTGTCGCGGCTCCTGCGGGCGCAGGGCGCGCAGGTCACCACCGAGTTCTACGTCAACGACGCGGGCAACCAGTTCGAGGCGCTCGCGCGCTCGTTCGAGGCGCGCGTCACCCAGGAGTTCGGCGAGCCGGCGACACTGCCCGAGAACGGCTACCCGGGCGAGTACCTGATCGAGCTGGCGAAGGACTATCGGGCCGAGGGCGGCGATCTCCTGGTCTCCGCACCGGGCCGCGAGCGGCTCGAGCACTTCGGGCGCTGGGCCGTCACGCGTATCCTCGAAGGGCAGCGCCGCATCCTGCGCGACTACGGTGTCGAGTTCGACGTGTGGACCTCGGAGCAGCGCGACGTGCGCGACCGCGGACTGCCCGAGAAGGTCATCGACGAGCTCACCGCGCGCGGCCTGACCTACGAGGCCGACGGCGCCCTCTGGTTCCGGTCGACGGCGAGCGAGGTCGCGGGCGATGACAAGGACCGGGTCCTCCGCCGCTCGAGCGGCGAGCCGACGTACTTCGCGGTGGACATCGCCTATCACCACGCGCTGAAGTTCGCCGGCGTGGACCGGGTGATCGATCTCCTCGGCCCGGACCACCACGGTCACCTCGCGCGCATGCGCGCCGCGATGGAGGTCCTCGGTCACCCGCGCGAGGCGTTCGAGATCCTCCTCATCCAGCTCGTGAACCTGCTGCGCGACGGCCAGCCGGTGCGGATGTCGAAGCGCCGCGGCGAGTTCGTGCTGATGGAGGAGCTCCTGGAGGAAGTCGGGCGCGACGCCGCGCGCTTCACCTTCCTGACGCGGCGCCACGACAGCCCGCTCGACTTCGACCTCGCGGTGGCGACGCGCCAGTCGAGCGACAATCCCGTCTACTACGTGCAGTACTCCCACGCGCGTATCGCGTCCATCTTCCGGCAGGCGGGCGAGCAGGGGATCGCCGTCCCGCCGCTCGCCGCCATCGATACCGCCCCGCTCGTGGCGACGGAGGAGCTCGGCCTGATCAAGCGGCTGCTCCAGTTTCCCGAGGTGACCCGCGGCGCCGCGCGGGCGCTCGAGCCGCATCGCGTGGCCTACTGGCTCAGCGAGCTCGCCGGCGAGTTCCACCCCTGGTACAAGGGCCATCGCGTCATCCAGGAGGACGTCCGTCTCATGCACGCGCGCATGGCGCTCTGCGCGGCGGTGGGCGCCGTGATCCGGAACGGTCTCGCCCTGCTCGGCGTCTCGGCGCCGGAGAGGATGTAGTGCGAGCCGGGCGCCCCCGTCGCCTCGGCACCCTGCTGGTTCTCCTCGGCTGTGTGGCGCTCCTCGGCGGCGCCTTCGCGGCCGGGGTCTACACGGGCCGCGTCGGCGCGCGCGCGCCGCTGAAGAAGCTGCTCGAGGTGGACAAGGACGCCCCGGCGCCTCGGCAGCGCGACCGCCCCCGGCCGAGCGAGCCGCTGCCGGCGTTGACCTTCTATCAGGAGCTGACGGCGCCGCTCACCGCGCCGCCGCCGGCGCCGAAGGGCGCGAAGCCGCGCGCCGCCGAGCCCGCGAAAGTTCAGGAGCAGGTCGACGCCGGCGACTACACCGTGCAGGTCGGCGCCTACAAGGCGACCGCTCCGGCCGAGGCGCTGCGCGCGACGCTCGCGGCGGCCGGCTGGGACTCGCGCGTCGTCGCGGCGGAGGTGGCGGACGGCGTGCGCTACCGCGTGCAGGTGGGGACCTACCCGACGCGCTCTGCGGCGCGGACGGCGGCGGAGCGGCTCGCCGCCGAGCGCAACGTGCCGACCCTCGTCACCGCGCGCTGAGGAGCCGCCACGGCCCGGCCCGGGCGCGTGCTCATCACCGAGGCCGAGCTGCGGGCGCGCGTCACGGCGCTCGGCGCCGAGATCGCGCGCGACTATCGAGATCTCCGTCCCGTCCTCGTCGGCGTGCTGCGCGGCGCCTTCGTCTTCCTGGCCGATCTCGCCCGCGCGATTCCGGTCGAGCTCGAGACCGATTTCATCGGCGTCTCGAGCTACGGCAGCGGTACGCGCGCCTCGGGGCAGGTGCGCATCACCTCGGATCTCGATCGGGTGATCCAGGGACGCCACGTGCTCCTCGTCGAGGACATCGTCGACACGGGGCTCACGCTGGCGTATCTGCGCCGGACGCTCGAGGCGCGTCGCCCGGCGAGCCTCAAGGTCTGCACGCTGCTCGACAAGCGCGCGCGGCGCGTGGTGGAGGTCGCCCTCGACTACGTCGGGTTTGCCGTGGAGGACGTCTTCGTCGTGGGGTACGGCTTCGACTACGACGGGCTCTTCCGCAATCTGCCCCACGTGGCCGTGCTCGAGGGCGTCTGAGATGGGTCGCCCAACGCGTCGCGTCAACTCACCGCGTGCTACAATGACACGGCTATGAATCAGGTCTACAAGAACCTGGCCCTCTGGATGGTGATCGGTCTCATCGTGATTCTCATCTTCACGGTGATCCAGGGTGGGCAGCAGACCGGGCAGGAGACGCCCAACTTCTCGGACTTTCTCCGGGCGGTCGAGCAGGGACGCGTCGATTCGGTCGTGATCCAGGGCAACCAGGTCCGGTACGTCACGAAGGACGGCGGCCAGACCCTGCGCACGTACATCGTGGACTACCCGGACATGATCAAGATGCTCCGGGAGCACGGCGTCCGGATCGCGGTGAAGCCGCCGGAGTCGTACTCGTTCTGGGCGTACTTCATCCAGGCGCTGCCGATGCTGCTCTTCTTCGGCGCCTGGTTCTTCTTCATGCGCCAGATGCAGGGCGGCGGCGCCAAGGCGCTCTCGTTCGGCAAGGCGCGCGCGCGGCTGATCTCGGAGAAGCAGAACAAGATCACGTTCCAGGACGTCGCCGGCGTGGACGAGGCCAAGGAAGAGCTGCGGGAGATCATCGATTTCCTCAAGGACCCGCAGAAGTTCCAGAAGCTCGGCGGCAAGATCCCGAAGGGCGTGCTGCTCGTCGGGCCGCCCGGAACGGGCAAGACGCTGCTCGCGAAGGCGATCGCGGGCGAGGCCAACGTCCCGTTCTTTTCGATCTCGGGATCCGATTTCGTCGAGATGTTCGTCGGAGTCGGCGCGTCGCGCGTGCGCGATCTCTTCGAGCAGGGCAAGAAGCACGCGCCGTGCATCATCTTCATGGACGAGATCGACGCCGTCGGGCGCCATCGGGGCGCCGGCCTCGGCGGCGGCCACGACGAGCGCGAGCAGACGCTGAACCAGCTCCTCGTCGAGATGGACGGCTTCGAGACCAACGAGGGCGTGATCCTGATCGCCGCGACGAACCGGCCCGACGTGCTCGATCCGGCGCTCCTGCGCCCCGGCCGCTTCGACCGTCAGGTGGTCGTGCCGCGGCCCGACGTGAGGGGCCGGGAGGAGATCCTGCGCGTCCACGCGCGTCGGATTCCGCTCGCGCCGAACGTGGAGCTGAAGGTGCTGGCGCGCGGCACGCCCGGGTTCTCGGGCGCCGACCTCGCCAACCTCGTCAACGAGGCCGCGCTGCTCGCCGCGCGGCAGAACAAGAAGCTCGTCGAGATGCTGGACTTCGAGAGCGCCAAGGACAAGGTCCTCATGGGCGTGGAACGGCGCTCGATGATCATCTCCGACGGCGAGAAGCGCACGATCGCCTACCACGAGGCGGGTCACACGCTCGTCGCCGACTACCTGCCGGGCACCGACCCGGTCCACAAGGTGACGATCATCCCGCGGGGCCGCGCGCTCGGTCTCACGCAGCAGCTCCCGAGCGACGACAAGTACAACTACTCGAAGGATTACCTGCTCAACCGGATCACGATCTTGCTGGGTGGGCGCGCCGCCGAGGAGATCGTGCTCCTGCAGCAGACCACCGGCGCGGGCGACGACCTCGAGAAGGCGACGGAGATGGCGCGCCGCATGGTCTGCGAGTGGGGCATGTCCGATCGGCTCGGGCCGCTGACCTTCGGCAAGAACGAGGAGCACATCTTCCTGGGGCGTGAGGTCGCGCGCACGAAGGACTACAGCGAGGATACCGCGCTGGCCATCGACGCGGAGATCAAGCGCATCGTCATGGAGTGCGCGACCCGCGCGCGGCAGATCATCGAGGAGAACATCGAAAAGCTCCACACGCTCGCCCGGGCGCTGCTGGAGCGCGAGTCGCTCGATGGCGAAGAGATCGCGCGCATCCTCCGCGCGCGGCCGTACACGGAAGCGCCGGCGCCCGCGTAGGGCGGCGGCGCGCGCCGCGGCAGCGGCCTCGCCTCTCGGTCACTCCTACCGGGGTCGCGCCTCGCTCGGAGGGGTCCCGCTCGGCGACGACATGGACGTCGTCGTCATGGGCGTCGTCAACGTGAGCCCCGAGTCGTTCCATCCCGGATCGGTCTACGTCGGCGCCGAGCGGCTCATGCGCGCCGCCGTCGGGATGGTCGAGGCGGGCGCGTCGATCATCGACGTCGGCGCGCGCTCGACGGCGCCGTACCTCCGCACCGCGATCAGCGAGGACCTCGAGACCGAGCGGCTCCTGTGGGCGGTGGAGATCCTGGCGCCGAAGCTCGAGGTGCCCGTGTCGGCCGACACCCGCCGACCCGGGCCGGCGCGTGCGGCGCTCGACGCGGGGGCCCGCGCCATCAACGACGTCTCCGGCTTCGCCGATCCGTCCGTCGCGCGCCTCGTGGCCGAGTACGACGCCGGCGTCATCCTCATGGCCAATCCTTCCTCGCGCCGCCGCCGGAGCGCCGCGACGCCCATCGCGACCGTGCACGGCCTCCTCCAGGGGTGTCTCGAGCGCGCGCGCGCGGCGGGCATCCCGGACGAGCGTGTCGTACTCGACCCCGGGATCGGCTACTTCCGCGGCGAGCGGCTGGCGTGGCCCGTGTGGGACCTCCAAGTCTTGGCCGACCTGGAGTCGCTCGCCGACCTCGGACGGCCGCTCTGCATCGGCGTGTCGCGCAAGTCCTTCATCGGCGAGATCACGGGACGCACCGCGACGGACGACCGGC
>Ga0137380_10005516_pt1 | contig 11255 bp, 7 predicted proteins | sample SagtaG_17_FD_104809 | JGI IMG/M metagenome (GOLD analysis project Ga0137380, IMG submission 104809) | Vadose zone soil microbial communities from Sagehorn Ranch, Mendocino, California, USA - Sage2_L_100_16 metaG | ecosystem: Environmental > Terrestrial > Soil > Vadose zone | place: USA... | reverse complement strand
TCACCGCACCATCGGAGTCGCACGTTGATGCCCCCTTGGAAGGTGTGCTTGAAGGCGTTGGAGAGAATGTTGAGGACGATTTTCTCCCACATCTCCCGGTCGACATAGAGCGGTTCCGGCAAGGGTGGACAGTCCACCGTGAGGGAAAGGCCTGCCTTCTCGACTGCCGAGCGGAAGACTCCTGCCAGGTCCGCCGTATAGGTGGCCAATTCGGTGGGCTCGTAACTCGCTTGGACACGGCCCGCCTCGATGCGCGAGAAGTCCAGGAGGGAGTTGACCAGCTTGAGAAGTCGGAGACTGTTCCGGTAGGCGGCGTCAAGCCGTTCGTGCCGCGCCGGAGGGAGCGGGCTATCGCGCTCCACCAATTCATCTTCCAGCGGACCCAGGATCAGCGTGAGTGGGGTGCGGAACTCGTGGCTGACGTTCGAGAAGAACGCCGTCTTGGCGCGGTCGATCTCTGCCAGAGCCTCCGCTCGCTTTCGCTCGTCTTCGTAGGCGCGGGCATTGGCCACGGCCGTCGTGACGCCGGCCGCAAGGAGGTCGTAGAAGGCGCGATACGATTCATTGAGCGGCAGCCGCGCGCTGACTCCGGCCACGAGGATCCCGGCAGGTCGTTCGTACCCCGGGGGGACGAGCGGCAGCACCAGAGCGGTTTTTGGAGGCTCGGGATACGGGTCGCACGCAAGGGAGCGCAGCCGCCGGCCCAGATCGTCGGCCTGTCGAGGCTCGCGCGAACTTGCCACCTCGGCCAGGGGCCAGGCTGCCTCCTGAGATCCCTCCAGGTTGACGACCTCCGGGCTGGCCACCGTCCCGGGGGGCAGTCCCGCGCGGGCGACGAGCCGGGCCTCCTTGCCTGCGGCGTCGAGCCTGTAGAAGAGAAGGAAGGGGAGGTCGAGCACGGACTCCGAGAGCGTCTGAGCGGCGAGCTTGAAGGCCTCTTCGAGGGTTCGCGCCTTGCCGGCGCGCCCGGCCAGGTCGCGCAGGGCGCGCGTGCGCCGCTCGTTGAGCATCTTGGTCGTGGTTTCGGTCACGGGGTGGAAGAGTCCCCCGACCTTGCCGGTCTCGTCCCGAATGGGGCTGAACGAGAAGGTGAAAAAGGTCTCTTCGAGATAGCCGTTGCGATCCAGGAACATCCGCTGGTTCTCGAGGTAGGAGGTCTGGCCCCCCAGGGCCCGTTCGAACGCCTCGCCGACGACCGGCCAGGCCGAGGCCCAGCACTCGCTGAAGTCCTGACCCATGGAGTGGGGGTGCTTCGCGCCGCAGATCGGCCAGTACCCGTCGTTGTAAATCTGGACGTGCTTGGGCCCCCAGGCAAGGGAGATGGGGAAGTTGGAGGCCAGGCAGAGGCTGACCGTGGTGCGCAGGCTCTGAGGCCAGAATGAGATGCGGCCCAGGGGCGTCCTCGACCAGTCCATCGATCGGACCAGCTCCCCCATCTCGCCGCCGCCGACCAGCCAATCCTCCGGGCGGGCGTCCTTTGGATCCGGAGTGTGCCCGACTTGAATCTTCTTGATCTTGGCGTTCTTCATCGCAGTCCGTGAGGCCGTCCTCGCTGCCGCATTCGAAAGGTGGGAGGGTGAGTCCGGCGGAGCGGCCCGAGGTGTAAATATTTGCGTCGCAGCGCTTCTGTCAAGCGCCACCGGCGATCAGTACGGAATCGTTATCCCGGCGGTTGGGGGCCGTCGAGACGGTAAAGCGAATCGCCGGCGTGGCGCCGGCCGCTTCATAGTCGGCGTCTTGGGGTGGCGCGGGTTCGGCTCCCGCCGCCTCAGCCAGATCCTATGAATCAGACCTGCGCGTCGGGCGCTGTGGTGGGCTCGTACCTCGCGACCAGAGCGGCGGCGGCAAGATCGCCGGTCACATTGAGGGCGGTGGCGAACGTGTCCGGAAGGACATCGAGCGCGATCAGAATGCCGATGCCTTCCACGGGCAATCCGATCTCTGAAAAAAGAGGCGCGAGCATGATGAACCCGCCGCGAGGAACCCCGGGAGCCGCCGCCGTGAGGAAGATGGAAGCAAAGGCGACGATGGCTATCTCGCGCGGGCCGATCGGTATCCTGTAGAACCAGCCGACGAACAGCGTCCCCACCGTCCACGTCACGGGTGCCGCGAAATGGAAGGTGGATACGGCCAGCGGCAGCACGAACCCTGAAATCCGCTTGGGCAGGCCGAGCTCTCGCTGGGCGCTGTCCACGAGGGCAGGCAGCGAGGCGACCGACGAGCTTGACGTGAAGGCGATCAGCTGCGCCGGGAGTGCGGCACGCCCGAACCGCCTCATCGAAACCCGTCCGAAGGCGGCGACCATCGGATACGCTACCAGCATGGCCCCTAGACTGAGCAGTGAATAGGCCAGGATGTAGAAGCCGATCGCCCCGGCGATGTTCGCTCCCGCGTGGGCGGAGAGCGGCAGCATGAGGGCGAATACCCCCACCGGCGCCGCCAAGATGACCCAGCGCACGATCGTCAGCATCGCCTCGCTCACGGCCTGAAACAATCGGAGAATCGTCTCGCGCGTCGCCGGCACCGCCTTGGCGGCGGCCAGCGCAAACAGGAGCGTGAACAGGATGACCGGTAGCATGGAGCCGCCGGAGGCGGCCGCGATGGGATTCGTCGGAACGAGCGAGACGAGCCACCCGGCGAGCGATTGCTTCGGATCGGCGGCCAGGAGCCGAGCGGCCTCGGTGGCGCCAGCGGGCAGGGGAGGGGCATTCACGCCCCGCGCTCCCAACAGCCCGAAGACCGCCTTGGTGATAGGGACAACCACCACGGCAAGGGCTCCCAGCATGGCGACGAAGACCAACACCGTCTTGCCGCCGAGCCGGCCGACCGCCTTCAGGTCCGTCGCCGACGCGACACCGGAGACGATGAGCGACACGATGAGCGGTATCACCGTCATCCGGATCGCATTCACCCAAATGGTGCCCATCGGTTCGATGGTGTCGGCGGCGCTCAAGAGCGCCGCGTTGCCGCTGGCGGCAACGGCTATTCCGATGGCGACAGCGGCCCCGAGGGCGACGAGGACCCGGGTGCTTTCCTTCATCGTGTCGTCGCCTACATCATCAGGTCGCCGCCGTTGATGTCGAACGACGCGCCGGTGATGTATCCGGAGGCCTCCGACGCAACGAAACAGATCAGATCCGAGACTTCGAGCGGCGTCCCGAGCCTCGGCACCGGATACGACGCGGCGAGGCGGTTCAGCAATTCAGAGGATGCGTTCTCGCGGGTGAGCTCGGTGTCGATCATTCCGGGGCAGATCGCGTTCACGGTGATGCCGAACCGGCCGAGCTCCTTCGCGGCGGCCCGCGTGAGGCCGAGCAATCCGGCTTTCGACGCCGTGTAATGCGCGCCGCCAAGCGTGCTCACCGTCCGCCCTGCGGAGGAGGAGATATTGATGATGCGTCCATAGTTCTGGGCCTTCATCGCGGGGATCGCCGCCTTCATCAAGAGAAACGGCGCCGTCATGTTGGTCTCGAGCGCCAGGCGCCATTCCTCGGCGGCGAGCTGCTCGAACCGCGTCGATCGCGCATGCGCGGCGTTGTTCACGAGAATGTCGATACGGCCGAATCGGTCGAGAGTTCTGCTCACGATCTCCGTGGGAACACGGGGGTCGGTGATGTCGCCGGGCACGGCGAGCGCTCGCGGGCCGAGCGTGCTCGCCACCTCGTTCGCGCGGTCTTCCTCGCGCACGTTGACGGCGACCGATGCGCCGCGCTCGTGAAGGCGCGCCGCGGCGTTGCGACCCAGGCCGCGCCAGGCCCCTGTGATCATGGCGACGCGTCCCGTGAAGTCCACTCAGGTGCTGATCAGCTCGGAAAACTTCTGCAGATCGATGTTGCCGCCGGAGACGATCGCGACGATCGGCCCCCGTCCGGCCTTGCCCGTCAGCGCGGCGGCGAGCGGCAGGGCCCCCGCTCCTTCCGAGATGACGCGCGTCTTCTCGGCCATCAGCCGCATCGCCCGCCGGGTCTCTTCGAGGGTGACCACGATCGAGCCGTCGATCAGCGGTTTCATCCGCTCCCACATGCGCGGGAAGACGCTCTGCCCCCCGGCGCCGTCGACGAACGACGCCTTCCAATCCTTGAAGGCCTGCGGCGATCCCGCGGCGAGGGACAGCGCCACGGGCGCGGCCGTCTCCGGCTCGGCGCCCCAGATCTTGATGTCCGGCTTGAGCGCCTTCAGGGCGCTGCCGACCCCGGTGATCAGCCCGCCGCCGCCGATGCTCGCGATGACCGCCGCCGTGTCGGGCGCGTCTTCGAGAATCTCCAGCCCCATGGTCCCGTGTCCCGCGATGAACTGGTGATCGTCGAACGGATGCACGAACGTTCCTTCCGCCCCGGGGTAGGCGCGATCGTCGAGGGCCTTCCAGGCTGTCGCGTAGGGCACCAGGATGAGCTTCGCGCCCAGCGCCCTCATGCGATCGAGCTTCGCCGCCGGCGCCGTCTCGATGGCGACGACGGTGCACGGTACGCCCGCAATCCTCGCCGCGTAGGCGACCCCCTGCCCGGCGTTGCCCGCGCTGATCGTCCAGACGCCGCGCCGGCGCTCCGACTCGCCCAGCATCGCGACGGCGTTGGCCGCACCCCGCAGCTTGTAGGCGTTGATCGCTTGTAGGGTTTCCAGCTTGAGGCGGATCTCCGGATACTCCGGCCCCATCTCCAGCCGGACGAGTGGCGTGCGCACGATGGTCGGGGCGATGCGCTCGCGCGCCGCGCGTATCTCGGCCAGGGCGATGGGACGGACAGGCTCGGGGGCCGCAGGCATGGTCATGAGGGTAACACAGACTGCGCGCGGGATGGCCCGGCGCGCGGTTCGCGATTGACACCCCTCGGAACGCCCCCATAGAATCCGCACCGCCATGTTGATCCTGTCCGCGGATGACGTCCGCGCGGCGCTCGACATGCCGTCGTGCATCGAGGCGATGCGCGGCGCGCTCCTCGGCCTGCATCGGGGAGAGCTGTCGATGCCGCTGCGCTCCCTCGTCCGCCCGCCCGGGAGCGCCCTCCTCGGGCTGATGCCGGCGCACCGCAGCGGCGAGCGCCCGCTCTTCTCGCTCAAGGAGATCGTCTTCGCGCCCGCGAACTCGGCTCGCGGGCTCGACACGCACCAGGGCGCCGTCCTCCTCCACGACGGCGCCGACGGGCGGCTGGTCGCCATCCTGAACGCCTCGGCGATCACCGCGATCCGCACCGCAGCGGTCTCAGGGCTCGCGTCGACGCTTCTGGCGCGCCCGAACGCGCGGCGGGTCGCCATCCTCGGTTCGGGCGTCCAGGGCCGGTCGCACGCCGTGGCGATGCGCGCCGTCTTCCCGGACGCCGAGCTGCGCATTTGGAGCCTCAGCCTGCCGCATGCCGAGGCGTTGGCGCGCGAAGCGCGGGGCCTCGCCGCGCGGTCGATCGGCGACGCGCTGGAGGGCGCCGACGTCGTCTGCACCTGCACCTCGGCGCGCGAGCCGATCGTGTCGCTGCGGATGCTCGCCCCCGGAGCCCACGTCAACGCGGTTGGGTCGTCGATGCCGTCGGCGCGCGAGCTCGAGTCCGAAGTCGTCGCGGCCGCTTCCTTGTTCGTCGACCGGCGCGAATCGACCGTGAACGAATCGGGCGACTACCTCCGCGCGGTCGAGGAGCGCGGCATCGGCCCCGACCATATCCTTGCCGAGCTCGGCGAGCTGCTCGCCGGCGCGCACCCCGGCCGGACCTTCGAGGGCGAGCTGACCCTGTTCAAGTCGCTCGGTCTGGCGGTCGAGGATCTCGCGGCCGCCGAGCTGGCCGTCGCCCACGCGCGGGAGCGTGGCCTCGGGACCGAATTGGACTTCTAATCCGCCCTCCCACAAGCACACCGGGCACGCGCTCGCTCGGCACCGACAGCGACGGCGATCCGCGATCGGAGAGATCCCGATCAGAGAGCATCGAGGAACGCGGCGAGCTGAGACTTCTCCTCATCGCTCAGGCCCATCTGGAACCGCTGGTCGTAGAAGCTCACGACCTCGCGGACGTCCTTCGCCGCGCCGTTGTGGAAGAACGGCGCGCGCGCCGCCAGCCCACGCAGGATCGGCCCCTTGACCCTGTTCACGTCGGCGCAGTGTCCGGTGACGAGGGCGCGGCCGGGGTCGGTCGTGTAGACGACGTACGGAGCATCGGGCCGGCTCGGGTCGGGGAACGGGTTCGGGCAGCCGTCGATCTCGTAGACCGGCACGTTCGGCAGGCTGAGGCTGGAGATCGCGCCGGCGATCCGGGGGTCGGTCTCGTTGATCGCGTCGTGCCCGGTGCCGATGTCGAGCGGCAGCGGGAAGGAGTGATCGCCGACGTTGGGGGTATTGTGGCACGTCGTGCAGGTGCCCTTGAACGACGCGATCGGCAGCGTCGTGCCGAGAGCGGCGGCCACGGCGGGGTTGTCGTTCAGCCCGCGGACGTTGGTGATGGTCAGCGGGTGCGTGTTGAAGATCGTCTCGCCCGCGGCGACGGCCCGCCGCGCCGGCGCCAGCCCGCCCGGCGCGCTCTCCCACGGCGCGAACAGCGTGAAGGCGACCGGATCGAACGCCGCCCCGCTCGGGTCCTTGCCGAGCGTGTCGTTGATCCCCGGATGGGACGCCTGCGTCGCGAGCGCGACGGGACCGCCGGTCGCGCCGAACGCCGACAGCGACCCGGCGCGCCGATCGAGCACCTGCGCGCTCGTGAGCCCCATCTCGAACGCCACCATCGCCGCCTGCTGCCCGGTCGTCGGGGCGACGCCGGCCTGCGCGTGGCCGAGCGTCGCGTCCACGCTCTGGTGCATGAGATCGGTGACCAGGTTCGCCTGGAACGTCGCGGGATCGTTCAGGGGATCGATCGTCTCGCGCCCGTCGAACATCACGGCGCTCAGGAAGCGCAGGTTCGTGGTCGGCAGCGGGCGACGGTAGACCGAGACGGTCTGCCGCCCGGTCACCGGATCGGTCATCAATGCGCACCCGAACGGATCGCGCACCGCGCGGATGCTGAACTCGGCCCCCGCCGGCACCTGCAAGCCCACCCTGATCAGCCCGTTGTTCAGGAGCGCACTGTGGGATGCGGGATCGCCCGCGGCCGCGTCCGGGCAGTCGGCCCCGTCGACGGCGGCAAACAGCGGGTCCTGCCCATGCGAGGAGGCGAAGCGCGCCTGGACGTTCGCGACGCCGAGGCCGAACGCGTTCCCCGCGATGTGGCAGGTGGCGCAGCTGCGGCCATTCGTCCCCAGGCTCTGGAAGAAGGGATTGCTCGTGTCGATCGCCCCCGCCGCGTTCTGGGTCGCGACCATCCCGGTCGGATCGGGGGATGGGATCAGGTTCGGGAAAATGGCCGCCGAGACGGCGGTCGCCAGGCTCATCAGCCCGGCGACGAGCGGCCACCATCGGACGCTCCGGCCGGGACGCCCGGTCGGGTTCGGATCTGTGCGCATCTGACCTCCTCCTGGTGAAGTTGCAGCGGGCCGCATATCGGCACCTACTGGGAGATGCGGAAAAGAGGGGCAACTCGGCTCACGATCGACCGAAGCAGGCCTGGGCCCAACGAGCCGGATTGCGGAATTTGACGCGCCCGTGAAGCGGGGTCTATCATGGCCCAGAAACGCCTGATGCCCTTGATTCAAAGAGGTTTCCCCGGATGCCCTCCGGCCCCGTCACCGAACTGCTCGCCAAGTGGAGAGGGGGGGACGCGCAGGCGCTCGAGGCGCTCGTTCCCCTGGTCTACAAGGAGCTGCACGACGTCGCGCACCGCTATCTTCGCCGCGAGCGTCCGGGCCACACGCTGCAGAGCACGGCGCTGGTCCACGAGGCCTACCTGCGTCTCGTCGATCAGGGCCCGATCAACACCCGCGACCGGGCCCACTTCATCGCGGTCGCCGCGCGGCTGATGCGCCAGATCCTGGTCGACTACGCGCGTCACCATGGCGCGAAGAAGCGCGGCGCCGATCTCAGGCTGACTGTGGACGACGCCGTGGAGCCGCAGACCGCCGCCCCGGGTACCGATGTCGTCGAGCTGGACGACGCGCTGAACGCGCTCTCCCGGCTGGACGATCGACAGAGCCGCATCGTGGAGCTGCGCTATTTCGGCGGGATGACGACCGAGGAGACCGCCCTCGTCCTCGGGATCTCCCCGGCGAGCGTCAAGCGCGAGTGGAGCGTGGCGAAGGCCTGGCTGGCCAGAGAGATCCGCCGGGACCGGGGCGACGCGGCCGGAGACGCGGCGAAGGGACGATGACCGATCCGGAGACCTGGCGCAGGATCAAGGAGATCGTCGGCGCGGCCCTGGAGCGCGAGCCAGCCGAGCGCGCCGCCTACCTCGACGAGGCGTGCGCGCGCGATGCGGCTCTGCGAGCCGAAGTCGACTCGCTGCTCGCGGCGCACGCGCAGCCGAACGCCTTCTCGGAGGCCCCGTGGCCGGGCCGAACGCCCGGCGCCGCAGCCGCAGCCACCGGGGCCCCCGCCGCGCGCGCGTCCGGAATGATCGGCCCCTATCGCCTGGTCCGCGAGCTCGGCGAAGGGGGGATGGGCCAGGTCTGGCTGGCGGAGCAGACCGCCCCGGTGCGGCGGCCGGTCGCGCTGAAGCTGATCCGGGCCGGCCTGTTCGACGCCGCGGTCCTGAGGCGCTTCGAATCCGAGCGGCAGTCGCTCGCCATTATGGACCACCCGGCGATCGCCAAGGTCCTCGACGCGGGCGCGACGCCTGAGGGGCAGCCCTATTTCGTGATGGAGTACGTGCCGGGGATTCCGATCACGGAGTACTGCGATCGGAAGCGCCTGTCGATCCGGGAGCGGCTGCGGCTGTTCGTCGAGGTCTGCGAGGGGGTGCAGCACGCGCACCTCAAGGCGATCATCCATCGCGATCTGAAGCCGGCGAACATCCTGGTGGTGGAGATCGACGGCGCGCCGCGGCCGCGCATCATCGACTTCGGCCTGGCGAAGGCGGCGGCCCCGGAGGCGGCGACCGGCGCCTCCGCCGCCTCCCTGACGCAGCGGGGCGGCTGGGTCGGGACGCCCGGCTACATGAGCCCGGAGCAGGCGGATCCCGGCGCGCGCGACGTCGACACGCGCACCGACGTCTACTCGCTCGGCGTCGTCCTGTACGAGCTCCTGACCGGATCGCTGCCCCTCGACCCGACCGACTGGCGCCAGAAGCCGCTCGACGAGATGCTGCGACGGCTGCGCGAGGACGACCCGCCGCGCCCGGGCGCGAAGGCGGGCGCGGATCGCGCCACGCTGGGCGAGAGGGCCGCGGCCCGGAACGCCGAGCCCAGGGCGCTCGCCGGCCTCCTGCGCGGCGACCTCGACTGGATCGTCATGAAGGCGCTCGAGAGGGACCGGGCGCGGCGCTACGCCTCGCCGGGCGAGCTCGCGGCCGACGTGGCGCGCAGCCTGCGTGACGAGCCGGTCCTGGCCGGCCCGCCCGGCGCCGCCTACCGCGTGCGCAAGTTCGTGCGCCGGCACCGGCTGGCGGCCGCCGGGTCGGCCCTGGTGGCCGCCGCCCTCGTGGCTGGCCTCGCCCTGGCGCTGTGGGGACTCGTGCGCGCCCGGCACTCCGAGGCCGTGGCGCGCGGCGAGGCGCAGGCAGCCGAGCAGACCGCCTCGTTCCTGATCGACCTCTTCCAGGTGTCGAGCCCCGACCGGGCGAAGGGGCGCGCCGTCACCGCGCGCGAGCTCCTCGATCGCGGCGCGCGCGAGATAAGAGCCGGGCTCCGCGGGCAGCCCGCGCTGCAGGCCCGCATGATGCTCACCATCGGGCAGGTCTACGACCACCTGGCGCTCTACGACGATGCCCGGCCCCTCATCGAGGAGAGCCTCGCGACGCGCCGGCGCCTCCTGGGCGACGACCACCCCGACACGCTCGACGCGATGTCCCAGCTCGCGCTCCTCAAGGAGCACAAAGGGGATTTCGACGGCGTCGAGGAGACCCTTCGGAGCGTCCTGGCGGCCCGCCGGCGGCAGGGGGGCGACGACGCGCCCGAGACCCTCGCGGCGATGTCGCAGCTCGCGGTCTTCCTCCACGCCCGCGGCCGGCTCGACGAGGCTGAGTCCCTCTACAGGGAGATCGTCATGAAACGGCGGCGCGATCCCGGCACGAAGCCCCGCGACCTCTACATGAGCATGCACGATCTGGCCTCGCTCCTCCAGGACAAGGGACAAGGAAAGGAGGCCGAGAGCCTCTATCGCGAGGCGGAGGCCGGCCAGCGGAAGGAGTTCGGCCCCGACGACACCCAGCGGCTGACGACCGAGGGCGACCTCGCCACCCTCCTCGTGTCGCAGGACAAGCTCGCCGAATCGGAGACCACCTTCCGCGAGCTCCTCGACACCCACCGCCGCATCTACGGCCCCGATCACCCCGACACCCTCACCATGATGAACAACCTCGGCGTCGTCCTGTCGATGGAGGGCAAGCTCGCCGCGGCCGAGCCCCTCTACCGCGAGGCGCTCGAGCGGCGGCGCCGGCTGCTGGGAGACGATCACCCCGACACCATGTTCTCGATCCACAACATGGGCGGCCTGCTCGCCGACCAGGGGAAGTACGTGGAGGCCGAGCGGTTCCGCCGCGAAGCCTGGGAGCGCCGCCGCCGCGTCCTCGGCCCCGACCACCCCGACACACTCGAAGCCGCCAGCAACCTCGGCGTGGTCCTCGGTCAGCTCGGCCGGCTCAAGGAGAGCGAGGATCGCCTCCGCGAGGCGGTCGACGGCCGCCGCCGCGTCCTCGGCTCCGAGCACGCCGACACACTCGACGCGCTGAGCGACCTCGCCCTGACGCTGCGGAAGGAGGGCAGGATCGACGACGCGACCGCCGAGTACCGCACCCTCCTGGCCGCCGACAAGAAGACGCTCCCCGCGGGGGACCCCCAGATCGGCGGCGTCATGAGCCGCCTCGGCGAATGCCTCGGCTCCCGCGGCGCGGGCGCCGAAGCCGAGTCGATGCTCGTGGGAGGGTTCGAGATCCTCGATCGCGCGGCATCGACCACGCCTGCCGTGCGCCGCGACTCGATCCAGCGGATCATCCGGTACTACGACCGGGTCGGCCGGCCGGCGGCGACCGCTCCGTGGCGGGCGCGGCTGGAGACGGAGGCGAACGCGGGGTCGAGGAGGTGAAGGTCGGGAGGGGGCGAAAATGGTGCCTCTATCCGCTGGCGAAAGACGGCGTGCGGTGATGCCGGAGAGCACCGGCGCGGTGGAGTTCCGGCGCGAGCTGGATCTCCTGGATGCGTCGGTGGTGGTGGCGGGGGCGATCGTCGGCGTCGGGATCTTCGCCAACCCCACCAACGTC
>Ga0137380_10005512_pt1 | contig 11261 bp, 12 predicted proteins | sample SagtaG_17_FD_104809 | JGI IMG/M metagenome (GOLD analysis project Ga0137380, IMG submission 104809) | Vadose zone soil microbial communities from Sagehorn Ranch, Mendocino, California, USA - Sage2_L_100_16 metaG | ecosystem: Environmental > Terrestrial > Soil > Vadose zone | place: USA... | reverse complement strand
TTCTCGATCAGCTGGCCCCTGGCGTCTAGCAGCAGGACGCGCGTCTGCTCGATGTCCAGGTAGGCCATTTCCATCATCACCAGGTTGGCCGCATCCTGGGGGGTGGCGATCTTGTAGCGTGTATCCATCTGCACCAGGGCCAGCCTGCGCCCGATCTCGAGAGTCGCCTTCACCTGAGCCGACTTCGCCTCGCCCAGGCCGTGCTCGGCGCACAGCTCGCGGAAATCGGCCCGCACCAGCCCGGGAAGTCCCCCGTACTTCGCCAGCAGCTTGTTGGCCAGCTCCAGGGCGTTGTCGCCGCGGGTGCCGGTGCGCAGGATGATGGCCAGCAGCTCGACCGTCGAGAGCGCCTGAGGGCCGAAGTGCTCCAGGCGTTCGCGCGGGCGCTCGTTGCTGGGCAGTTCGCGTACAGTTGCGTGGTAGTCCAGCCGAGCGTGAGTGTAGCAGTCGGCGTCGGTTTCGCGGGAGAGCATGGGCGGATTTCCTCCTTCACGTCATGATTGGTCTCCCTCATCTATTCTGAACGAGACCGGGTAAAAGTGGAAATGCCAAACTCTCTCTACGCGCTCGGGCGCAAGCACATGTGATCGTGAGTGTATCGTGAACTTACGTGAGATGGGGATGAGCATCCCCTGTTATCCTAGCAGAAGACGTTCGCTTTGTACTCATGGGCAGAGCTGTCACTGATCGCGGAAGAGCTGTCCATGCCTCTCGCGCTTGACTAGGCTTTTAACTTGAAGAGGTGTCTTAACTAGGGACAGTTACATGGAAATGTACATAGGGTGTGCCATCATGGCAGCCCCTTTTGGAGAGGTGTATTATGAGCGATGAGCAAGAGCAGAATTCATCTCCACTCATGCCAATTGAACAGCAAACCATCCTGTTCTATGGCAAGCCTCTCGTAGTTGTACGTTTGCCCGATGGTCGCCCTGGTATTGTCCTCCGCTATTTATGCGACAACCTTCAATTAGAGCCGACCAGCCAGGTGAGGCGCATCAAACGAACCGAGGCAATTGCTGAGGATCTGGTGTATACTTTAGTCCAGACCGATGGAGGACCACAAATCATGCCGGCGTTGGTGCTTCGTGCCGCTCCATTTTGGCTTGCAGGCATTGATCCGAAACGAGTGCGAGAGGAGATTCGCCCTGAAATTTTGCGCTACCAGCGAGAAGTCGTTGATGTCCTGTACACCTGGGCACAATCTCCCAAAGTGCCAAACTCACCTGCTACTCTCGTTCCTGCTGAGCAGATCATCAAACCTGTTCCACCGGCTGATGATGCAAGTCTGGACGCTTGGCGCGAATATCACCGACAAATGGTGGCATGGATCGACTGGCAGCACGATATCGAATCCTGGCGTGGGAGTGTCGAATCTCGGTTAGAGTGCCTTGAGGAAGTGACCAACCTGATCCCTGAAATACTGGAGCGTCTGGGTCCGCAAACGTTGACACCTGACCACCAGCGCGCAGTACAACAGTATGTCCAGCACATGCATGAACTAAGTGGTAAAGCTTATGGTACTCTTTATGAAAGTCTCAAAGCAGCGTTTGGGGTTCCCAGGTATGCTGATATCCCTGATCAGGACTGGCCGCGAGTAGTGCAGTGGTTCCGAGCGCAGCTAGAGCAATGGCGAAAAAAGTGACGAGATCGCCATCCCCTGAAAGGAGGCAATTGATGGAAGAGGATACCACTCTGGTGACCCGTGAGCAGTACCTAGAGATGCTCGTTGAGGCCTCATGAGCTTCGCAAGGAGCACGCAGCTCATCCAGAACTCTACGAACTGGCGAGAGAACGCGAACGTCTCCACCCTGACCTGCTTCGCTCTCGTGGGAATACGGACGATCTCCGGCAACGCGCTTCGCTTCGCACGCATTGCGCCCTGAGAAATCTGACCGATGAGTTCGATTTTTCCCTGCTCTCACCCGAATGCTACGTGAGCCTCACCCTGGCTTCTGGTCTCTCCGGTTTCTGTGCGCTTCTGTAGCTCAGGAACACGGTCCGATTTCTGAAAAAGCATCGCAGATCGATCATCCCTTGACAGCCATGGGTTCTTCCAAACGGCTCTCGTTATCGCGAAGTGCACCTGCGACCTCTCACTCGTCCCGCTGCCGGAGGAGTCTGCGCGTGCCTCGCTGGGATGGTCGGATCGGAAGAGACCTTTCTGAATGCCCCTGGGCCTCTCGCTCCTGACCCCGCTTCTCGCAGAAGAGCTGATACCGTTTCACCGAGACGAGATCAGCGACCCCAAGCTGCTTCTGTAAGGCTGCCAGCTCCCCTCCTGCCTGCAAGAAGCGGATGGCATAGACGGGCAGATGGGCGTCCTGGTGAACCCCGCTCGCCGGCTCAGCCGCCTGAACAGGAGGGTGAGGCTATTCTTGGTCAGAGGATGCCGCCGCTCGGTGAGCAAGAGCCGATCCCGTGCCTCTGGCACCGCAGGCTCCCAGGCCGGCGTGAGACGTGCCTGATCCAGGTAGGTGCAGACGGCACGCTGTCCTTCCGCCGACAAAGGGAGGGTGCGAAGGTGTCCTCTTTTTCCGCGCACGGTCACCGTTCCGCCGGCGCGATCTACATCCGCGAGGCGTAAACGGCATAGCTCGGAAACCTGGAGGCCGGTGTCCCGCAAGAGCCAGAGGATGGCTCGGTTGCGCGCCGTCATGCCCGCATTCAGCCCTCCTGGCGAGCCTGCCAGCTGGCAGGCTCGCAACAGACGAACAAACGCCTCTGGCTCCACCGGGTGGGGCAAGCCCTGCTGAGCTTGAGGCACCGCATCCTTCGGAAAGAGCGTTTCTGAGACATACCCCTGTCGAACCAGCCAGTTACAGAACGCGCGCGCCGAACGCGCGTAGGCTGCCACCGTGCCGACGGTTCGCGTCGCTCCGGTCCGAGCTGACAGCACGAGGGGCAGGTCGCTTATCCAAGCCTGTAGGCAGGACCTCGTCAGAGAGCCGATGTCTGTGAGATGGAACTGCCTCCACAGAAAGCGCCGTAAGGCTCCCAGCGAGGTCTGATGCCATCGCAGGGTTTTGGGAGCGCGCCCAGTGGCACACATCTCCTGCACATAGGCCGCGATGGCCTGCTCGACCGTAGTCAGGGCAAGATGACCGGCTTTGTGCTCCCCGGCGGTACTGCTAGGCGTCCCTGGGGTTGGTGCGGGAAGCGGTTGAGCCTGCGCGGCATACTGGTCAGCAGCCAAGACCGCTTCTTCAGGGAGGTGCGGCTCCGTTGGGAGTAGCTCCGCGTGCCCTCCCTGGATGCGTTCTGGTGGCCAGGGTTCTTCCCAGTTGGCTCGCAGAGGTGGACGCATGGGGCCGAGGTCATGCATGAGCGCCTCCATGGGTGCGGAGCCTGCCTGCTCAGGAGCTAGACGCTCGATCTCCTGCAGGATCTGGGTGCTGGTCCAATCCGGATGGGCCCGTTCAGGATCTCCTCACTGCTCGAAGGTGCCTCCTGGTGGTCTGTCCGCTCAGGTCCTTCCTCGCACGTCGGCAATGACCCGGATGTACAGGCCGCCAGAGAGAAGCGGAGCTGTGGCCAGGCACGCCCGTCGGCAACCACCGCAGGGGGCCGCAGCGCATCGAGCTGCTCGCTCAGCACGAGCGGATCGATCTGCTGGACCCGCTCGCGGAGTGCTCGCTGCCGATCCTCCGGCAGAACTCCAGAGGCCAGCAGACGTTGCAGGGGCGTCTGAGCTGCATCATATACCTGGCGCACCCGGTCGCCCTTGGGAACTTCGGCCTGGAGCTTGAGGGAGGGCTGAAAGCAATTGACCACGAGCCGCAGCGCCCGGTAGACCTCGCGGAGTTGGTGGTAGGCCTGTACTCCCAGCCGTGTATGGCCCACCGCCTTGCGCACCACGGCTCCGTTTTTCTGCTCCACATGGCATTGATCGTTCTTCACCGCTGGGCGCCCGCGCGTGAAGGTCAACTGCTCCTGCTCACAGTAGGCAATCAGCTGCTCATTGAGGAACTCAGAGCCACTATCGGTGTCGATTCCCAGCAGGGGAAACGGGAAGAGTTTGCGGGCCTGCGAAAGCGCGGCGAGCACGGCGTCAGCACTTTTATCCAGCAGCGGGATGCATTCGGTCCAGCCGGTGGCGAGATCGGTGAGCGTCAGGGTGTACAGAAACCTCCCATCGAGATTCTCTCCACAATGGGCTACCAGATCCATTTCCACAAAGCCAGGGTGATCCTCCTCCCATGCGCACGGGGATCTGGGCCTTGCACCGGAGACCGGGAGTGGTCGTGGACAGACCATGCACGCGGGGTTTGCGTTGGGTGCGCAAGAAGCGCTCCGCGGTGGACATACTCATGGCGAGCAACTGGCGGCGCTCTACTTCCGTGAGACACAGGTGCCCATGCTGTTCCAGCAACGTCACCAGCCTGGGCAGGGACGGCAGGAGCCGTTTGGCACACACTTAGTGTGCGGCCTTCCAGGCCAGAAAGAGGGCCTGCTGCACCGGCGGACGGTACTGCGGCTGACGGCGGCGCTGGATGGTCTGCTGGCCGTGCTCCCCATGGTTGAGCAGCTCGATGGCATACTTGCGGCTATAGCCTGTCCATTCCACAAACGAGTCCAGCAGGAGCGTTTTCTGGCCCGGGGATGCCTGCAGGTAGCGCGGAGCCAGATGCCTGAGCAAAGCACGCCGGACCTGAAAGGTACGAGAGAATGGCTGAGGCATAACAATGTGTCCTCCCTCCAAACAGCCAGGTTTCCTTGGGAGAAGACGTGGCAAAGAGGCTCGTCAGCATGCCGACGAGCAACGACGCGTGCGCTCGCTTCGTACTCCCGTCACCCAGATCCTTCCCAACTGGTCAGACGCGTAGGTGGCCCTCCAGTCACACAAGCAGATGGTTAGCAAAACTTCGCAGCTTCACGAGAAATCGTACCCGTCCGATCACGAAGAGCAGGATCTTCCCCGTTGCCAGAAATGCGCGCGAAAGCAACGGGCGACGATGGTGGGGACCTCCCATGCGAGGGAAGAGAATGGGGGAAAATCCGACCCGCGGGTACGATTTCTCGTGAAGTAATGCGTGTCCCTGGTGGACAGAGAAGATGATGAAAATCGTATATTTCGTGCATGAACAGTAGTAGTAGGTGATTTTCGGAGGAAGTAATGCGAATATGCAGGATGGTACCAGTTGAAGTATCCATGAACAGTATGTGCTACGTTCTTCTTTCCTCTCCAGGAGGTTCTTCACGTTTGACGTGGGTGAGTTTCTCCCCCGGTTAGCTCTACAAGGACTCTTCCATCTTCACCCTCCTGTATCATTGTCCGTTCAAGCTCTTCCTCTCACTGGATGAGGAGATGTTTCCGCGAGCTTCCGCATGCCGTAGCTGCACAAACCGCTCGATGCCAATCAGCGGAACCACAGCCCGCTCTATCGGAGAGAACATCTGGCGGGCGATTGCCCAGTCAATCACAACCGGCTCAACCATTGGATAGTCAACACCCTTCCAGCGAATGATGCACCCCCCTGCCGCGCGTACGTTTTGGAACCAGTCGGACTGCTCACCAAAGGTGAGCGCGATCACGAAACCATCACGTGTTGGCCGCGCACTCACAGGCGTGGCATAGGAGCGACCGGAACGACGCCCATGGTGTTGGACCACAGCAAACAATGGCAGGTGCCGACTTCCTGCGTGCGCCAGGATGAGCGGGTTCAAGAGACGTGTGAGCCGGGATAACAGAGGACGTCTCTTGACGGCACGTTCCCCGCTAGCTATAACATTGTTCCCTGACATTTTTCCCTTTTCCTTTCTGCAACGAGAGTTCCTAGAAACCCTGATTCTGCTTGACCAGGATGATCGTGCTGCGACCGGACAGATGTTCCCCGATGACGAGCAACAGCTTTTTGATCGCACTGGCCATATACCTGGGGCATGGGCTCGTCCCCCAGGGGAAAGCTCTATTCCAGAATGCGGTAAATCCACTCATCCAAAGGACACATACTGTGTTGGTAGCAACGCTGTCTTGATCTCTACCAGAAAGATCATCACAACGTAAGAGGGTTGAGAGGTCCCTTTTGTGACAGGCAAATCTTGTCACAAAAGGGACCTCTCAACCCTCTCCTTTCTGTATAGCGATCTTTCCTAAAAGGATCACGTCAACATGTGTAGCAACAGCGGCTTGACAGGCTAGTCACCATGAAATGGGGATGGCAAAGTTCCAGGAGCGGCGACGCACCCAATTACAGGGCTTGAGGCAGTGGCAATCTTCTTTCTGGAAACAGGAAGCATGATCAGGAGCTCGTTACGACAAGGGTCCAAAGTGGAGTTGGCAGAAGTCAATTGTCAACTTATGTTGATGACTCGCTCTGGTTCGCGCATCTTTTGCGCGCTGACGATTGAAGTGGAGGCCGGGCAGATTCGGACCTTTCGTGTCGTGGCTCACCTGGAGGAACTCATGCACGTCTCACAGAATTGATGTGCATCATTCCCAAGAGTGGACAAGTCTACATACCAGTGAATCGTGAAAATGATGAAATGAAGGTGGTAGTATTCAGCCTGAGACTCATCAATGCAAGAACAACAACAAAGAAGGAGAAAAGATCATGATCAACAGAGAAAACTATCAATTGCCTCCCAAAGAAGGCTTTATCCTGACACGCTTCTTGACGGTAGCGGATGTGAAACGCTCGGCGGAGTTTTATGTGCATGTTCTCGGTGGCACTCTTGTCCGTAGCAGAGAAACCACCATCATCCAACTTGCCAATAGTTGGCTAATTGTGAACGTCGGTGGCGGCCCGACTGACGATAAACCCAATGTGACGCTTCGTCCTCCTCACAACCCGAATGAGGTTTCCAGCTTTCTGAATATTCGTGTCGCCGACATCAGGGCCTCATACGAGCAGTGGCGAGCCAGAGGGGCCGAATTCCTGACTGAGCCAAAGGACCACGGCTTCGAAATTCGCTGTTACATGCGTGATTCTGACGGCTATCTCATCGAGGTCGGGCAATTAAGCGGTTCCCAAGCCTGAATACCTGTTCCAGGACGACAATCTTTGCTCCGTCCTGGAACACCGGGCATCCTTTGCCCTTTGCGACTGTTTCGCCGAATGAGTACATTGCTCCATCAAACATCTTACCCAAGGTTCTTTGCTCAACTGGCGATCAGGGACTCCTTGTAACTCTCTCTGCTAGAGCGATGGCGTGGGTGCTGGTCCCCTGATCACTTCTTCCTGCCGCTGCTCCTCCCTGGTTTCCAGCAGATGAGCACGGATCTTGCGCATTCCTCACTGCAGAGTACGGATTTGTAATGGCTGATAGCGTTCGGGAGAGCGGCGCTGAAGCTCGCAGAAAATGTCGTCGAGGCTACCATTCAGGATGGGCAAACAGCCAGGACAGGATTTGCTCCCACTCTCCAATAAAGGGGTCTTTGTGGGTTTGCCGCCAGCCCAGCACCCATTTTCTCCGATCCTGCTCTCGATTCAAGCTCTGGAGCCCTGCTTTCGGATCGGGGACACTCCACTCCTCAGGAGGTTTACCCGCTGTACAATCGTCCACGGAAAGAACCAGGTACAGGGGAGAAGGGATGGGTGAAATCACTGGAGAACAATCAGCAGAGAAGCGGAACATGGCCTGTTGCACCTGCTTGAGTTGGTTTAAGAGGCTGATATAATCGAGTATCCCGGTTACCTCGGTTAGTGCTTGCCACTCTAGGGCAAAGGGAGGACTTGCACTATCAACCCTGGGAGCCCGTTCATTCCTGGCACTCGATGTGGATTGGATCGCTCGCGCCAACGACAGAAGACTGCGGTTCTTCATTGACGTGGAGTTGGAAGATGTCGGGCCGCGCATAGTGGCCCACGACATCGAAGTCGTATTTACCACGCGCAATGTCCCCGAGGTCCAGGTCCGCCGTCATAATATCTTCCTCGCTGAAATTGGGACCGGCAAGCATCTGCCCCAGGGGATTGACAATACAACTGCCCCCGCGCGAGAGGACGGTCTCCGGTGCATCCCCAAAGGGCGTGACGTAGGAGGCGGGGTAGTCGGAGCGGCGCGCGAACTGGTTGCAGGACAGGACAAAACAGCGGCCTTCCAGCGCGATATGCTGCATGGAAGCAATCCAGCTATCCCGCCCATCGGCTGTTGGGGCACAGTAGAGCTGGATGCCCTTGCGGTACATCGCCATGCGCAAGAGCGGCATGTAGTTCTCCCAGCAGATCACCGCTCCCAGGCGCCCGATGGGCGTGTCGAACACCGGCAGGGTCGAGCCGTCCCCAAAGCCCCAGATCAGGCGTTCGGAAGCGGTCGGCATGAGTTTGCGGTGTTTGCCCAGGTAGGAGCCGTCTGGTGCAAAGAAGACGACGGTGCAGTAGAGGGTTCCGCCGTCGCGCTCAATCACGCCGATCACCAGATACACGTTATTCTGCGCCGCACTAGCAGCCAACTCTTGCATGGCCGGGCCGGGAATATCGACGGCGCTCTCCCAGTAGCGCCGGTACTCCTCGCGTCCTTCGGGTGAGCGATCCCCGACCACCGCGCCGAAACTGAGGCCACGCGGATAGGCCGACACAAACGCTTCGGGGAAGACCACCAGCTGCGCTCCCTGGCTGGCAGCATCCCTGGTCAGTGCGCCTACCTTTGCCAGGGTCCTCTCTCGATCGAATGCGATGGGTGCCGCCTGCACCACTGCCGCGCGGATCACGTGTGATTGTGCTGTCATGAGCTCTCTCTCCTCCCTGTGAACTATGCCCTCGCTGCAAGCGTACTCGATTCGTGTTCAAAACACAAGCCATGCTAGAGTATGTCCCGTTTCTGCTACAATAGACAGAAGGAGCAGCAGGAAAGGGACCACGCAACATGGCATGGAGGAATGGCATACCCGAGTCTCGCTCCATGAGTTCAAAGAGGAAATATGACTGAGCATGTACTCCCACTGGCAGTCGCCCACCGAGGTGGCAACGAAGTGGCGCACGAAAACACGCTTGAAGCCTTCCAGGATGCCATCGATTTAGGGTACCGAAGGATTGAGACCGATGTTCACTATACTCGTCATGGCGAGCTGCTGGCGGTCCACGGTCAGACCATCGACGGCTCAGAAGCCATTCAAAAAGGCGTCGATGCGTATGTGCACCTAGGTGAACGGGCCATCCATATCGCCGATCTCACGCGTGCCGACCGTCAGGCCCTAGCTCATGACGGCTTGTCTATCCCGACGTTGGAAGAAGCACTGTCTCTCAACCGCGAGGTTTACTGGAACATTGACGCCAAACGACAAGAAGCAGTTGCGCCCTTACTCGCCGTACTCCGCCGGCTTGCTGCATTCCCGCGTGTGACATTGGCTTCGTTTCACGAGAACAGTATTCGCGAGCTGCGAGCGAGGGCACCTAAAGGAACGCAAACGTCGCTCGTAGCACGTGAAGTTCGCAAGCTCTATCTGACAAGTTTTCTTCCGTGGGATCCAGTACACTTTCCGAAGCATACTCGCGCGCAAGTGCCCTCGACCTACGGAAAGAGAAAACTGGTCACGCCGGCGTTTGTGAGGACCGCACATCGGCATGGCATCCCAGTTGACGTCTGGACCATTAACACCCAGCAAGAAATGGAGTACCTGCTAGACAGTGGCGCAGACGGCATTATGACCGATGCGTTGCGCACGCTCAAGACCGTGTTAGAGGCTCGCGGTCTGTCACTCTCCTATCCTTTGTAAGAAAAGCGGTTCGTACTTGATTGTGGAACCCCAACAGGTGCGGAGGAATACTTTGAAGGATCATAAACGCTCAACATGTTGAACGACAGGAGAAGAGGTGGTAGATAGAGAGGAATGTGTGATTGTGTCAAGGAGAAAGACTAGGTCGGTGAGCGTTCATATGTGCAGGTAACCGCCCTCTCTCTGCGGTGTCATAGTGGGCACACTCGTTCCGCTGGAAGTTAAGCTAGGCCGGGCCTCCTCCCACTCCTGCTCTGGTTGTGGAGAAGCCGCGCTGGCCTCGTGTGCGCTGGGAAGGCGAGCCTCGATCGGCTGTCACAACGCTCATGGAAAGCAGTTGCCAGCGGCACTCCTCCGTCAGGTGAAGATGCTCAAGCCGCGTAAGCCGCTTCGACCAGCGTGGGGAGAAAGGGCATGAGGCGTTTCGCACAAATCCGGTTGGCGGCGTTCCAAACCAGGAACAAGGCGTGTTGGACTTCTGGTCCGTAATGGCGTGGCCGGGTGTACTGTGGTCTGGATTGCCCCACTTGCGCATGGTTGAGGAGCCATTTGGCATATTTGCGATTGTATCCTGTCGATGCGCGTCGTGGCATCGAGCAGCTTGCTCTTCTTCTTGACCGTCGTTGCCTGGCAATATTGCGGGATCACTTGCTGAAGGAATGCGTGCCTGGTTTGCAGGCTCAATCCGCTTTCCACATTTGCCTCCCTTGGCACTATCCTGCGCGAGATACCTCTGCTGACACGAGAAACCCTGCTTGCCTCAGCTGGAATCTGACCCTTGCAACACATTATAGGGGCTTCCTGTGTTTTTAGCGAGGGAAAATCGGTGCAGTGGTGGGCTGATTGCAAAACTCAACACTGATCCGCAAAAAGAGAGTTTCTTGAAAAACGCAGAGTCAGATTCCAGCTGAGGCAATGCGCAGTGCGAAGGCAGGATGTCGCGTGCGCCGGGGCAGGATGTCACCTCCACGTGAAGGCAGGATGTCACGCGCACCGAGGCAGGATGTCACCCCAAAACGAGGCAGGATGTCGCTGTACACCTTTGTGCACATAAAAACATCGTCTCCTTGCTTTCCCTCACACTGCCTGGTTGTCGCCAGGCGGCTTCTCACCGGCCTGCAGAGAGACGATGTAGATACGTGGGAGCGGGAGACGGGGCTCGAACCCGCGACAGCCTGCTTGGAAGGCAGGAACTCTACCAAGAAAAATGCATTAGAAATACGTAAAAAGCAGGATATCGTATACGGTTGAAAGAAATACGTTCCCCAACAGAAGGACAAGCCCACCATATTAGAGGATGGTATATTTCCGCAAGAAAGATGAGGTAATGGCTTGCAATACTAGATTATTCCAGCTCTCTGGTATCCTTTCAGGAATGTGCCTTCTGTTTTGCATAGCAGTTACGGGGTCATAACATTTTCTCGTACCATTTTCCCCACTAAGACTTCCCAGATAGAAAACGAACATGGACATTCCCCGACAAGCCGAAAACAGAGCCTTCTGGCCTCATTTGTTAGGACTTGCTCGAGAGAGAGATAAACAAAGCCAGCGCAGCGTTGACTTGAGGCACCGAAAACAGTTCTGGCTGAAAATGCTTCCCCACCCA
>Ga0137380_10005509_pt1 | contig 11264 bp, 13 predicted proteins | sample SagtaG_17_FD_104809 | JGI IMG/M metagenome (GOLD analysis project Ga0137380, IMG submission 104809) | Vadose zone soil microbial communities from Sagehorn Ranch, Mendocino, California, USA - Sage2_L_100_16 metaG | ecosystem: Environmental > Terrestrial > Soil > Vadose zone | place: USA... | reverse complement strand
CTCCTTCCCGGGGACCAGGTCGAAGACGCGCGGGGTGACAAGGCCCCCGCACTGGACGGGCTCGCCCACTTCGCGGTGCTCCTCCACGAGCGCAACCCGATGCCCGCGCTCCGCGACCGCTCCCGCGACGAACCCCCCGACGGGGCCGGCGCCGATCACGACGACGTCGAAGTCCACGACGTCCTTCTCCGCCGCGCTCATGACCGCTCACTTCGGCGGTGTCTGATCCATGAGAATCTGAAGGAAACTCTCGAGGTACTTGGCGAGGTTCCCGTTGTCCGTGTAGCCGGACGCCTGCAGGTCCGGGGACGCGAGGAGCGCCTTTTCCTCGTCGCTGATGATCGTCGTCGCAAGCAGGCCCCGCCGCCAAAACGTCTGCGAGCCCTCCGGGACCTTCTGGTTCGGCTCCGTGATGATCGTGAGACGAATGCCGCGCTCCACGGCGTTCTCCAGCTTCTTGGCGAGCGTCTCCCGGATCTCGTGCATCGTCGGCGTCGCGATGATGATCGCCTGTTGGCACGTGTCGAGGAGCTCTCCCAATTTCTCGAGCACGCGTCCCTTGCCCGAGATCGTGTACACGAGCTGGGGCTCCCCCTTGTCCCGCAGGATCTCGTGGAGCATCTCGAGCCGGTCGAACGTCTCCGCGATGTGCTCCGTGACCTTGTCCTTGATCTTCCCCGGGCTCTCCGGTTTGAAGATTGTCGGTCGCCCCTTCGTCGAGATCGCGAATCCCTTCGAGCAGAGGGATTGGAGGACCTTGTAGGCGCTCGTCCGCGGGATCCGCGCCGTCTCCGCGATCGCCTCCGCGCTCCCGTATCCGTGCGCGACGAGGGCAACGTAGCCGCGCGCCTCGTAGCTCGAAAGGCCGATCGACTCGAGGGTCCGTGCGACGGTCTCGTACTCTTTCTCGAGCTCGACACCGGAGGAAAGCATCTTCGAGACCTGCTCCGGGAGCATCAGCGTGGGGATTCGGTCGCGCGGGGATAAAGGTTTGCGGCTCGGATGCGCGCGCGTTCGCGCACTCGTTGGACAAGTCTTTTAAGGGTCCGTCCGTATCCGCGCGCGTTCCATGTCCGCCCCCCCGCGGATGTTCCTCCTCTTGGTCATTCTCCTGTCGCTCATCTCGAACGTCGGGGTGAGCGCGCAGCCCTCGGGCAAGATCATCGTGGCATCGAACCTGCAACTCCTCAGCCTGGGCGAGGTCACGGACGGCGGTCACGTCACGTGGACCCTCACGGGGGAACAGGCCAACGCCCTCCGCCAGAAGATCCTCATGATGTTCGACGGAGAGCAAACGATCCCGGGACTCGGGGGACCGACCGGCGCAGGCGGAGGATTCGTGTTCCACGGGCAGCCCACGGCCGCGGACGTACCGCGCACGGGCCTGTATGACGGGATCATCAACAGCAACGAGGCGACCCAGTTCCTGACGTTCCTCGACAGCGACATCGAGGGCGGGCCCCGGAATCAGGAGGGAACTCCCTTCCGGTACGTGACGATCACCCACGTGGACCGGGAGGAGCGGGACCGGCCCGCGGAGCAGAGCAGCTCGGGGCTCGTGGACGCGAACGCCGCCACGAGCACGAACCTCGAGATCCGCTTCATCTTCAACGGACGGAGCAACTCCGCTTCGCTCACGTTCCAGCAGCCGGACGAAGCGCTGGCGCAGGCGGTCCATCACCTGTTCACCTTCGACGCGGGGCCGGAGGCACTCCCGGACGCGTCGTGCCTTCCCGTGTGCTACCCGTTCCCGCCGCGGAACGGCTGGCGGCTGGTCGGCCCACCGCCGCCAAGTCGCGTCCCCTGGGCGCCGAGCTGGTTCCTGTGGGCCGGCGGGAATGCGAGCGCGAGCGCGTGGAACAGCACGGGCGCCTACGCCCCGACCACCACGTATTACACGTTCTACTCCGCGAACGGGGTCGGCGAGCTCCCCGTCGACCTCCGCTACGCGAGCACCGCGAACTTCACGTTCGACCACACGGGCGGCGCGGGAGGGAGCGCGAACCTGACCGTGCAGGCGAGCACGGACGGGCTGAGCTGGACGACGTTGCGGGACTCGAACGGGAACGCCGCCGTCGACGACCTGAACTACACGATCATGGAGACGTCCCGGTACGACCTGGACGCGTACGCGAGCCGCTGGGTGTCGGGCCGATGGCAGCCGGGGACGCGTGTGTGGCTCCGCTTGAACTTCACGGCGAATGGCGGTGTCCCCGCCGGGATCGGCTATTTCCTCCGGAACATGCGGATCGACGCGCCGTCCACGTACGAGGGCACGATCGACTTCCGCCACATCGACGTCGTCGTCGGGTTCCTGAGCTTCCAGGACTTCGCCTCGCCGGTCTCCCGTCCCCAACTGATTCGGACGCCCGTGGGCGAGGTCATGTTCTACAACGCGCAGTACGATGCGGGTGCCCTCCCGCCGGACACCGCCAAGTACGCGACGTTCGACGTCGAGGAGAACCCGCAGATCCTGTTCGTCCTCCTCGTGATCGCGGTCTGGCTGATCGGTTTCTTCCAAGATCGCGCCTACGATTCGTACCGCACGTCCCACCCCGCCGCCATGCGCGCCACCGCGCGGAAGGTCCGTTGGCTCCATTGGGTGGGACGGATTGTGATCATCCTCCTCATCGTCTTCTACTTCTTACCAACCGCGCTCACCGGCGCGGGCCTGGTCGTGAGCGGCGGCGGATTCTGGGTGTTCGCGATCGTCGGCCTGGTCGGCGTCTCCGGATTTACCACGTTCTGGTACATGCGGCTCACGAAACTCCTCCCCAAGGAGCCGGAGATCGGTCGCGGTGAGATTCCCTCGGACGAAATTGCGCCCCCGCCGCCGCCCGCCCCCGCCGAGTTGGAGGCCCGCCTAATCTGCGCCGTCTGCGATCACGACATCGAAGACCTCGCCACCGCCTACCGTTGCGAGTGCGGCGAGGCGTACCATCCCGACCATGCGATCGCGCGAGGGACCTGTGTGAGGTGCGGGAGACCGCTCACCGCTCCGCCCCCGCCCGAGAAGAAGATGCTGACCGTGCAGTGCCCGACGTGCGGGGAGATCAACGTCGTCGAGGAGGGAGTGGATCTCGCGTCCGCCAAGTGCACCGCGTGCAGCGTGATCCTGAAAGAAGTGCCGCGCGGATACAATTACCTCCTGATTGCGGACGAACCCCATACCGCCTACGAGTGGTTCAACAGCGTCGTCCGGAAGGACGTGCCCGGGCTCTGCATGTCCACGACGTTCCCGGAAAAGCTCCGGCGGGAGTACGGCCTGCCGGAAGTCGAGCTGTACTGGGTCTCGGACACGAACCCGGGTCCGCGGACCTTGGATCCGAAGCGTCTGGATTTCGAGATCATGCGCGCCCTGAGCAACTTCGTGAAGAACAACAAGGGCAGTGCGCTCGTGCTGGACGGTCTCGAATACCTCGTCGTCGAAAACAGCTTCGACCGGGTCCTCAAGTTCATCAAGAAAGTGAACGACCTCGCGAGCGTCCACGATGCGACGATGTTCGTCCCCGTCACGCCCACGGGCCTCGGCCCCGAAGAGATGACCTTGCTTCGCAAGGAGTTCGACAAGGTCGAGACGCCGCCAAAGAAGACGACGTGATCGCGGGGACGCAATTCTTAACCGCCCACGCGGGATGGCCGCGACGCCGGAGCGTCACGATGGCGTCCCTCGACAACTTCGAGTTCGCCCACGAGCACCGCCGCGAGGTCGCGTGGATGTCCCAGAACACGAACACGCTGCCCGTCCACCCCCGAATCGAGGCAGCGATCCGCGCGTCAATCGGGGAGCACGAATACAACCTCTATCCGTTCAAGGGCGGGGTCTTCGGGCTCCCCGAGGCGATCCTCGGGGACCTGGGACTCGAGGGATTCGACGTGCTCCTGACGAACGGAGGCATCGAGGGGGAGTACATCGCGATGCGCGCGCTCCTGAAGCCCGGCGACGAAGTCCTGTCCACGGACCCTTCGTTCCTTCCGATCCACGACCAGGTCGGCATGGCCGCGGCGACCCCGCTGGCGGTGGACATCTACCGGACGCCATACGTGCTCACGCCGGAGTGGGCGAACGAGGCGGTCACGCCCGCGACGAAGGCCCTCCTGCTGATCGACCCGAACAACCCGCTCGGGTCCGGCTACACGCGATCCCAGGTGAAGGGGCTCGCGGAGGTCGCGGCGGACCACGGGCTGTGGCTCCTCAACGACATCACGTACCGGGACTTCAACCCGGACCACGTCCTGGCCGCGGAATTCTATCCGGAGAAGACCCTCATCTCCTATTCGTTCAGCAAGGGGCCGGGGCTCGCGGGTATGCGGGTCGGCGCAATCCTTGCACCGCCCAACGCGATGAAGGATCTCCGGCGGTTCGACACGAACGTGCTCGGGGTGAACGTGATCGCGCAACGCGCTGCGTTGGCGGCGCTGGAGTCGAAGTCGGAGTGGCTGCCCGAGGTCCGTCGCGTGTGCACCGCGAACCAGGTCGCCATCCGCGCCGCCGTTGGGAAGGTCGAGGGCGCGACACTTCCCGTCTATCCCTCGAAGGCGAACATGTTCTGCATCGACCTGAGCGCGACAGGGGTCAATCCCGAGACGGTCGAGGCGGTCCTGTTGCACGAATACTTGGTTCACACCCGTGCCGGCTCCTATCTCTCGAAGAAGTCCGGCACGAAATTCCTCCGCGTGTCGTTCACGGTCTCCGAGAAGGACTGCCGGCGGTTCACCCGTGCGTTCCCCAAGGCCCTCGCGAAGTTGCGCGAGGGCTAGCCCCCCGCCCGAACGACGTAGGCCTCCACGGCCTCGCGAAGAGTGCCGAGGGCAACGGCTCCGTTCTCGAGGACGGCGTCGTGGAACTTCCGGATGTCGAACCGGTCGCCGAGTCGGCCGCGGGCATCCTCGCGGATCCGCAGGATTTCGAGCTGTCCGGTCTTGTACGCGAGCGCTTGCGCCGGCCAAGCAATGTATCGGTCGACCTCGTTCACGATGTTGTTTTCCGCGAGCGCGGAATTTTCCTTCATGAAATCGATCGCGCGCTGGCGGCTCCAGCCCTTCGCGTGCATCCCGGTGTCGACGACGAGCCGGCACGCCCGCCACGCATCGTAGGACATCATGCCCATCCGATCGAGATCGGACGAGTAGAGCCCCATCTCGTCCGCGAGGCGTTCCGAGTACAGACCCCATCCCTCGACGAAGGCGGTCACCCCGAGGTGCTTCCGGAACGCCGGGATCCCTTCGAGCTCCTGGGAGATCGCGATCTGGAGGTGATGGCCGGGGATCGCCTCGTGGTAGGCGAGCGCCTCCGCCTCGTATCGAGGCCGAGTCTCCGGCGCCGAGGTGTTGATGTAATACCGCCCCGGCCGGGAGCCGTCCGCCGCGGGCTGGCGGTAGTACGCGATCGTGGAGTGCTTCTCCTCGTGCTCCCCCATCCGAACGACCTCGCAGTCCGCCTTCGGGAGGCGGCCGAAGAATCTCGGGATCGCGGCCTTCGCGCGGGCGACCGCCTGCTCCGCTTTGGCGGCGACCTCCTCGCGCAATCCGAAGTACAGTCCGGTGTCGGTCCGGAGTCTCTTCAGGATCCGCTGGCGCTCGCGGACGCCGAAGACCTTCTCTCCCAACGCCTCCATCTCTCCGTTGATTCGCGCGACCTCGCGCATCCCAATCGCGTGAACGTCGTCCGGGTCGAGGTCCAGCGCCGTGTAGACCCGGATGAGGCGACCGTAGTCCTCCGTGCCGCCGGGGAGGTGCATGATCCCCGCGCGTTCCGGCGGCCGTGCGTTCGCCAGCACGCGCGTGCGAAGGAATTCGAGGTACCGCCGGAACGCAGGGCGAACGCGGTCTCGCACCGACTCCGTCAAGAGCTCACGAAACTCCGCGCGCTGCGCGTCCGTCCAGTCCTCGTGCGGCACCCCGAGGGGCCGGAGCAATGCCCATTCGGCGTCGGGCTTGCGATCGAGATCCTCGAGCTCGTCGATCACCTTCTCCACGGCCGTCCGGACGGCGACCTTTCCCGCCGCCAGACCGCGCGTCAGGTTCGCGACGTGATCGTCCAGGCGCGGCGCCATCGCCTGCCACCGCCGGACCATCGCATGGGCCTCCTGGAACGATCGAACGGGCTGAAACGATTCGATGTTCAGGAAGCCGACCTGGGGCCCGGCCAGCGGGTCGACGATCCAGTCCTCGACGTTGCACCGGAGGTCGTCGATCTCGGACTGGACTTCCGTGAGGAGCGCGCTTCGGGTGATTCGATTGTTTCCTTCCAAGTCGTCCTCCGCGATCGTCTGCGTCTCGGCGAGCACGGTCTGGCGATGCTCCAAGACTGCCGCGCGCCCCTCCGGCGAGATGTCCGCGAGGCAGTCGTCGTAGCGGCGGTCTCCGATGGAGGTGGCGAACACGGGGGTATCGCGAAGCCGCCTCTCCCAATACGGGTCGGCAATCGCCGCCAATCGCGCGGATGGGTCGGCCACTTCACTCCCGCCAACGCCTGAATAGAACGTGCTCGATGCCGAGCTGGTCGAGGATCTTCCCGGCCACGAAGTTCACGAGGTCGTCCACGGTCTTCGGGTCGTGGTAGAACGCGGGCATCGCGGGCAGGATCACAACGCCTTGGTTCGCGAGCTTCAACATGTTCTCGAGGTGGGTCGCCGCCAACGGGGTCTCCCGGGGCACGAGGATGAGCTTGCGCCCCTCCTTCATGGACACCGCGGCGGCCCGCGTGATCAGGTTGTCGCTGATGCCCCACGCGATCTTCCCGAGCGTGCCCATCGAGCACGGCACGACCACCATCGCGTCGAACCGGTACGAACCGGACGCAGGCGGCGCGGTCGTGTCGCGGTTCTCGAAGGTGTGTGCCGCCAACTTCTCGAAGGCCTTCGATCCGAGCTGCGTCTCGACATCGACGACCTTCTTCGCGTCTTCACTGACGATGAGGTCGATGTCCGCGTCCTTCAGGTTTCGCAGGAGGGCGAGGGCGTACTGCACCCCGGATGCGCCCGTGACGCCGACCACGATTCGCGTACAGCGTGCCCCCCTCGGTTCATTTCGCCCGGTGGTAAGAACCTTTCCGGGAACGCGATACCATCGGACCACGTGGACGAAGGTTTAAGCGTCCCGGCGCGTCGCCGCCTCCATGGTTCCGCCCCAGCCCTACGCCCCCACGCAGATCGGTACGCCGCCGACGGTCCCCGGTCCCATGTATCCACCGTACGGCCCGTACCCAGGCCAAGCCGCCGGCGCGGGGCCGAGGCGACCCCTCCTCCTGTGGGGGTCCATCCTTCGCATCGTCGGGGCGATCATCGGAGGCATCGACCTGATCTACCTCGGCTCGTGGGTCGCGGGTGCCGCCACGGGTTTCCTCAACCCCCTCGGAGCGTTCCAGACCCTCGGCACGATCATCGAAATCGCGGGCGTCAGCGTCATCTTCACCGGCCTGGGTTGGTCCATGCAAACGTGGGCCCGCGGCCTCTGAGCCGACCCTCGCCGCGGGCCGCCGTACGTAAGACTACTTATAGCACAAGCCTTTTAAGACGACGAAACCACGGAACGGTCCCCATGACGACGACGTTCGACGTGCCCCCGCACCTGCTCATCGAGCGGGTCGCGACGGAGTTCAAGACGGGCGGCAAGGTCACGCCCCCGGAGTGGGCGCCGTTCGCGCGCACGGGCGTACACACGGAGAGCGCACCGCGCCAGCCCGACTGGTGGTACCGCCGATTGGCGGCGGTGTTGCGGAAGACGTACACGCTCGGCCCGATCGGCACGGCCCGGTTGGCGGCGGAGTTCGGCGGGAAGCGGGACGACGGGTCCGCCCCCTCTCACCCTCGCGCGGGAAGCCGGTCCATCATCCGCGAGTGCCTCCAGCAGTTGGAAACGCTCGGCCTCGTATCGAAGGCGGAGACGAAGGGCCGACGCGTGACGCCCGCGGGCCGCAAGCTGCTCGACAACCTCTCTCACCAGATCCTCCTCGAACTGGCGGCGAAGAACCCGGAGCTCACGAAGTATACGAGGACGAAATGATGGCACAGGAAGACGACGAGCTGGAGACGATCCGGCGCCGTCGAATGATGGAGCTGCAGCAGGAGGTCCAGTCCCGCGCCGTGCAAGAGGCGCAGGCCCGCCAGGTGGACGCGCAGCGACAGGTGCTCCTTCGCCAGATCCTGACGCCGGAGGCCCGCGAGCGCCTCGGACGGATCGAGCTCGCGTACCCGGAGATCGCGCAGTCCGTGGGAGACCAGCTCATCGCGCTCGCCCAGGCGGGGCGCGTCCAGCAAGCGATCGACGACCGCACGTTGCAGGAGATCCTGCGGCGTGTCGTCCCGAAGAAGCGGGAGATCAAGATCGAGAGGCGGTGAACGATGGCGCGCAACAAGCCCGCGGGCAAGAAGATCCGACTCCTGCACAAGGTGAAGCAGAACCGGCGCGTCCCGTCCTGGGTCATGCAGCGGACGCAGCGACGGTTCACGCGGCACCCGAAGCGCCGCACGTGGCGCAAGAACAAGCTCAAGATGTGAACCGATGGCCGAGGAAGAGGAGCGAATCCTGATCGTCCCGTTGCGGGTCGTTCGCACGGTCCCGCGCACGCAGCGGGCTCCGCGCGCCGTGAAAGCGATTCGGGAACACGTCGTGCGCCACATGAAGGCGAAGACGGAGGATGTATGGATCGACCCCCTGATCAACGAGCAGCTTTGGCGGCGAGGCATCCGCAACCCGCCCCATCGGATCCGCGTTCGCGTGATCAAGTTCGAGGACGAGCTCGTGGAGGTCTCGCTCCCGGAGGAGTGAGTGGCTGCTGCGCAAGCTCGACATCGCCGGGAGTCCGTACCTCGGAGTCTTTTGCGCCGCGAATGACGACCTCGCGATCGTCGGGGCCGACGTCCCGCCGAAGGCGGCAAAGACGATCGGGGAGACGCTGGGCGTGTCCGTGGTCGGGACGACCGTGGGCGGCGCGAACGTCGTCGGCGCCCTGGTTGCGATGAACGCGCAGGGAGCGGTCGTCACGGGATTCGCCGGTTCGGACGAGCTCCGCGCGCTCCGGGGCCTTTCCGTCCTGGTCCTTCCCCACCGCCTGAACGCCGCGGGCAACAACATCCTGTGCAACGATCGCGGCGCCCTCGTGCACCCGGGCTATGACGATCGGACCGTGCGCCAAATCGGCGACGCCCTCCGGACGGAGGTCGTCCGGGGGACCATCGCCGGGATGCGGACGACCGGGAGCGCGGGGGTCGCGACGAACAAGGGCGTGCTCGCGCACCCGCACGCGACGGAGCCCGAGCTGAAGCTCATCCAGGAAGTGCTCAAGGTGCCGGCGATGATCACGACCGCGAACTACGGGACGGCCCAGGTCGGCGCGTGCCTGGTCGCGAACTCGAAGGGCGCCGTGGTCGGCGGGCGTACCACCCCGATCGAACTGGGACGCATCGAAGAGGGCCTCGGCTACTACTGACGGGCCCGCCGCGGTTGCGCGTAGTAGAAGAGCGTGGCGATCGCAAAGAGGGCGACGCCCGCGAGGAACGTGAACGACCCGACGAGGAGTTGCGCCGGGATCAGGAACAGGCCGCCGACCGCGACGAAGGCCGCGAACACGATCGACGACGCACCCGCGCGCCGACGGACGCCGGGCCCCGAGAGTTCTCGTCCCTGCGCCGCCACGGTCTCCTCCACGCGGGCCACGGACCGCTCGAGGTCCGGCTTGGGCGCGCGGGGCACCGTCGCGATCCGTACGCGAGGCCTGCGCGCGACTCGCGCCACCGCCTTCGCGCCGCACAACGGGCAGGAGACCGCCAGAGAGTCGTACGCCGCCCCGCACTCGGGACAGCGACGGCGCAGGTCAGTCGGACCGGAAGCCATCGCTAACCCTTGGTGACCGACCCCATATGAAGTTGCGCCTTCCGTTCGCCGCGATGTCACTTGCGTCAGAAGGCTCAAATACGGTGGGCCGAGTATGCTCCGGTGGAAATGAAGACCCTCGTCCTGTGCGTGGACCGGGACAACGACCTGGGGGTCAAGACGGGGATTCGGGGCCCCCTCGTCGGCCGGGATGACTGCCTGGCCGCCGCCATGAAGCTGGGGCTCGCGGACCCCGAGGACGCGGACCTCAACGCGCTCCTGACCGCGATCTCGATCTACGACGACCTCCAGAAGTCCGGCCAGGCCGCGGAGGTCGCCGCGATCGTCGGGGACGTGCGCGTCGGCCAGATCTCGGACAAGATCCTCACCCAGCAGCTCGAGGAGGTCCTCGACGAGGTCAAGCCGGCGAGGGCCTACCTGGTGAGCGACGGGGCCGAGGACGAGTCGATCCATCCGATCATCGCGTCCCGCATCCGGGTGGACCACGTCCGTCGCGTGTTCGTGCGACAGAACCCCGCGCTGGAGTCCACGTGGTACATGCTCGCGAAGGCGTGGAAGGAGCCGAAGATCCGTCGCAAGTTCGTCGTGCCGTTCGGCCTCGCCCTGATCCTGTTCGGCATGTTCTCCGTCCTGAGCCCCGCCCTCGCGGTCCCGGGCATCGCGCTGATCCTCGGGGTGTACATCATCTGGTCCGCGTTCACGATCCGCCCCCGCGAGGCGCTCGCCCGGGTCGCGGAGTACTACGAGCGGATCCGCTCCGCACCGGTCACGGGCAACTTCGCGATCTACTTCGTGATCCTCGCGACGATCCCCTTCCTCGTGGGCATCGTGTTCGGCCTCCAGGAGGCGGCGAAGCAGACGGACTACGCGCAGAAGGCGCTGGCGTTCGTCGGCGGCTCCGTCGTGTGGTTCCTGTTCGGGTTCCTGACCCTCGAATCCGGGCGGGTCGTCGAGGCGCGCGTGAAGAAGGGGAAGGTCCCGCGGCACGTCCTCATCGCCTCGAGCTCGTTCCTCGCGATGGGGCTAATCATTCTGGCGGCGATCAAGTCCCTCCAGTCCGTCTTCGGCCCCGAGCCCTCGTACACGGTGGCGTTCATCCTCGTGACGATCGCCCTCGCGATCTTCATCCTCGTCGCCTCCGGCCTTTCCTACCGGCCGCGCGCCGAGGACCTGCCCGCGGACAGCTGGCGGCACTGACCGTGGGCCCATGGACTACGAGTCGTGGGACGTCTACTACCGCCAAATCCTGAAGGACTTCGGATACTCGCGGGCCGAGGACGAGCGGTCGGCCCGAATCCTCGATTCGACCCTCGCGGGGGAGCGCATCGATCCGGAGTCCCTGCGCGTTGCGTTCGCCGGGAAGGAGGCGACGATCGCCGGGAACGCGCCATCGCTCGCGGACGAATTGGCGGTGGTGGAGCACCCGG
>Ga0137380_10005495_pt1 | contig 11280 bp, 9 predicted proteins | sample SagtaG_17_FD_104809 | JGI IMG/M metagenome (GOLD analysis project Ga0137380, IMG submission 104809) | Vadose zone soil microbial communities from Sagehorn Ranch, Mendocino, California, USA - Sage2_L_100_16 metaG | ecosystem: Environmental > Terrestrial > Soil > Vadose zone | place: USA... | reverse complement strand
CGAGATCCGGGAAGAGAAGCGCTAGGCCACGGTTGACACTGATTCGACAGATTTGCGCGGACGGTGCCAGCTAATCTGCGGATGCAGGTTACTGATGTTTCTGAGAAGCGGCTCCCGACGCGCCCGATTGCGCCTGTGCTGCTACGCGCTCGACTTCCGTCATCACCCTCAGGAAATTCTCGCCGAGCACTTTCTTGATGTCCGCGTCCGAGTAGCCCCGCTTCATCAACTCGTAAGTGATATTCGGAAGCTTCGAGATGTCTTCCATTCCTTCCGGCAATCCCGTCAACGGAACGCCGTCGAAATCCGAGCCGATGCCGACGTGATCGATACCCGCAACCTTCGCGATGTGGTCGATGTGATCGATCAGCACTGACAAAGGAGTCTTGCCGGGATCGTTAGCCTTTCGCCAATTGTCCAGCTCTTCTTGAACGCGCTTCGGATCGTTAGGGTATTTGGCTCTCAGTTCGTCTTCCATCGACCGCGAGCGCAACGCAAGCGCGGCTTTACGAGGGTCTAAGAACCCGTCGTAGAAGTTCACCATCACCACTCCGCCGTTCTTAGCCATCGCGCGAAGCATGTCATCGCTCATATTTCGAGGATGGTTGGCGATTGCTCGCGCGGAAGAGTGCGAAGCGATCACCGGCGCGCGCGTGGTAGCAATCACGTCGTAAAAAGTTTTGTCCGCAACGTGCGAGATGTCTACCATCATCCCAATGCGGTTCATCTCATGGACTACTTCGCGACCGAAATCGGTAAGCCCGTTATGGTGCTTTACGTTCGGATTGTTGATGTCACCCTCGGAGTCCGCCCAATCGTTCGTGTTTGTGTGAGTGAGCGTCATGTATCGCACGCCAAGCTTGTAAAACATCCGCACCGCGCGGAGGCTGTCCTCGATTGCGTGCCCGCCTTCGATCCCCATCAACGCCGCTATCTTCCCGCTCTTCACGATCCGGCGAATGTCGGCTGCGGTCGAAGCGGCTTCGAGCGATTCCGGGTGGCGGCGTATTTGTTCGTGAACGACGTCGATGACGTCTAGAGCGCGCCGCGCAGCGCCGCCGCCTTCCGATGGCTTCTTGTTGACGAAATCTTTTCCGACGTAGACGGCGAAAAACTCTGCGCCGAGGCCTCCCGCTTTCATGCGGCGCAGGTCGGTGTGAGTCTTGACCTTGGCGCTTGGATCATCGCCGCGCATGCCGAGATCGAAACCTTCGTCGACGAGCGGCGACGTTATGTCGTTGTGGGTGTCGATTACGATCGACTGCCGATGAAGCTTCTCCGCGCGCGCGCGAAGAGCCGCGTCGTCTTGTTTGCCTTGACTTGCCGGCGCCTTCATCTTCGCGTCGCTTGCGTTCGAATCATCAGCCGAAACGCCCGCAAAAACCGAAAGCGCCGCAGCGGAGAAGAATGCTATTGATCTTATAAGTGAGTTGTTCATAGTCTGAGGGCTCGCCTCGTTAGAATACCACCTTGTGCGCCTTTGGCGGATCTTGGCCTTTTTCCGCGAGACTCGACTCTAAACCCGCAGACGGGTTTCGCGCAAAGGCCGCGAAGACCCGCAAACGCCGCAAATCTACTTTGCCGTGTAAAACCCGCGGCGCGCGCGCACCTGGAGCCCGGGCCGCTTGACTTCTACCCGAATCGTCTTGAACGTGCCTGGTCTCGCTTCACCCTTGGTGTAGTAAGTCAACACGAACTGCGCGCGAACATCCACCGCCAACCGTTTGTATATTTCATCCAAATCGCGCGCTTCTTTTTTCTGGTCTTCGTAGATCGGCGGAAAGAACGCGCGCCCGCCAGTATCCTCACACATAGCCTTCATTACAAACTCGCCCGCCAGATCCTGAACATTGAGCGAAGGCGCGACGCCTGTTGAGTGGACGGCGTAGATGACCGCATCGGATTTTTGTACCTCCGTCAACGACTGAGCGAGCGTCGACGACGAAACGGTGTCCGAGCCATCTGACAGCACTACCATCACATGCCGCCCTTCCGCAGGGCGGATGTACTTGGCCGCCATAATCATCGCGTCGTACAGCGCGGTGGCTCCCTGAGCTTTCAGTTGCGACAGCGATCCTACAAGCTGAGCGACGTCGGGAGTAAACTGAAGCTCGAGCTTCGGGTCGGTCGACACGCTCATAAGCGCCGCCTGGTCGCCGGGTCGCATCACCTGATGAAAGAATTGCGCGGCGGCCCGCTGTTCGAAATCAAACCGATGACGTATCGATCCCGAAGTATCAAACAGAAAAATCAGCCTCAGCGGGACCTGCCCTTCGCGATAAAACCCGGCGATGTCCTGGAGCGCGTTTTCTTCGTATACCTCGAAATCCTTCGCGGTCAAATCATTGACCTGATTGCCCGCCGCGTCAGTCACGGAGGTTATCACGGTTACCAAATCGGCCTTGAGCTTGATGGGCTTTTCTTCCTGTTGTTCCTCGACGCGGCGCGGACGAGTTTCATCGGTTGGCGGTGAGACAGGCCTTTTCCCTTGCTGTCCAGCAGGTTGTTGCGGCTTTGGGGCAGGAGGCGTGGGCCGACCGGATTGAGCGAACGAGAAGGCAGAAGACAGAAGGCAGAAGGCGGCCAGCAGCAGGCAGTAGGCTGTAGGCAGTAGGCAGTGAGTTGGCTGCTCGCCGCGTCGGCGAATTGAGTCGTCACTCGCTTGCGTTCGAGATCCCTTCATATGATTGCCGATGCTGCCGCTTTCGAGAGATATTTCAGCCGCCATTCTTCGAAATCCTTCAGCGCAAGCTCGACCTGTAAACGACGGCGGTCGACTTTACGTCTCAGCCTTCGCCGATCTGCTTCCTCGAGCGCCGGCAAGAGCGCGAACGTGATGTTCATCGGCTGAAAATTCTTCACATCCGCGTTGGCAATGTAATTTGTCAGGCTCCCCATCGCAGTGCGGCGAGGCGGAGACAGCGGTGTTCGTCCTCGCGCAAGCTCCGCCGCGTGTATGCCCGCCATGAATCCGGTCGCCATCGCTTCGATGTAACCCTCGACTCCCGAAATCTGCCCAGCAAAAAGAACGCGTGGGTGGTTGCGCATTTGCAATGTCTCAGTCAGGACCGCAGGCGCGCAGATGAACGTGTTGCGATGAATTTGACCGTAGCGAATAAGCTCGGCTCGCTCAAGTCCCGGAATCAACCGCAGCACGCGTTTTTGCTCGCCGAACTTCAGATGGTTTTGAAACCCGACGAGGTTGTAGCTGTCAGCCATCAAGTTCTCTTGCCTGAGCTGCACGACGGCGAAGGGCTGGCGGTCAGTGCGCGGATCGCGAAGCCCCACAGGCTTCATTGGCCCGTAACGCAGCGTGTCGCGGCCCCGACGCGCGAGTTCTTCAATCGGTAAACAGCCCTCGAAATACATCGTCTGCTCGAACTCGTGCAGCAGCACGGACTCTGCGGCAAGCAGTGCCTCGTAAAATCGATTGTATTCCTCTTCACTGAAAGGACAGTTCAGATAATCGTCCCCACCTTTGCCGTAACGCGCGGCGCGAAACGCGATTTCGTAATCTATGGCCTCCGCGTCGACGACCGGCGAAATCGCGTCGTAGAAGTAAAGCTGCCCCGCGCCGGTCAGCCTAGTTATCTCTTCGGACAGCGCCTGCGAGGTTAGCGGACCGGTAGCGATCACGACTGGTCCGTCATCAGGAAGCGCTTGCGCTTCTTCCCTAACGATCTCGATGTTGGGATGCGAAGCGATGCGGCGACTAACTTCTTCAGCGAAGCGCTCACGATCGACGGCCAGCGCTGCGCCCGCTGGAACCGCCGTTTTGTGAGCAACCTCGATGAGAAGTGATCCTCCGCGTCGCAACTCTTCTTTGAGAAGGTAAGGCGCGGTGCCCGGCTCGTCTGACTTCAAAGAATTCGAGCAGACGATCTCGGCGAGATTAGCGCTTTGGTGGGCAGGCGTGAGTCGCGCAGGACGCATCTCGAAGAGGCGCACGCTCGCACCGCGTTCGGCAGCTTGCCAAGCTGCTTCCGAGCCTGCCAGCCCTCCGCCGATTATTGTTACTTGTGGTTTGTTGATCATCCCCAACCAGAAACGACGTCACTAAAAATTCTACAGCCGCTCGCTAACGCTATCAAACTGCAGTAAGAAAAGTTGATGGCGATCTTGCGTCTGAGTAGTGTGGGTCAGCGAGTCGAACTGTTTGAGGCGCTGCGGAAACTCGGAAGGCTCTCACATCACCGCACGGATGATTTTTCCCCGACGATTATGTAGCTGCGCAAGCCGCCTGCTACTTCCGTTACGTCCTTTGAATAAGTCGCTCGCACCGGTCGGTATTCTTTAATCAACTCCACGACGTCTTGCGCCGTCGCAATTCCCGTCTCTTGGTACTCAATCGCCCAGGTTCTAAAGTGTGATGCAAGTCTCAACCATCGGTCTACGGACGCCAGATAAGACTGCCTAGACTGCGGAGCGGGGGCGAGACTGGCTGCCTGATCCGTTTCGTGACTCGACGAGCCGCGCACCCACGACTCGCGCCATTCCGATCTGGCTTCTGCCCCGCCGCGCTCGGTGTGCGACGATGGCAGGCTCAGGTAGAGCAGATCGGCTCGCGCGTGTTTGATGAACTCTTCCACCGGGTAATTGAAACTGCGATTCTGCGCTTGAGTCACGGGACCTTGAAACACCCTCCCAGCCAGTCGCCAGAACACCGTAGTGAGCGGCCGACGGATTTCACGAGTGGTCTCAACAAACGACAACGCGTAATCTCCGGTCTGAATCCCCAGCGTCAAAGCCTGCGCTCGGCTAAATTGATCTTCGAGCGTGTCGATGTTCTTGCGGAGATTATCCATCCACCAGGCGTCAGTTTCTCCGAACCAACTCCGCAAATCAGGGTTCTCGAGCTTTACGCCCGGCACGTAGACGTCTTCAAGAAGTCGCGCGATGAGTTCTTCCCCGAGCGGTTCCGCAGCTTCGACGGCGGCACGCGCCACTGTCGACGCCCATGCTCGCGGATCGTTGGCGAAGATCGCTTTGCCCCACGCCTTCAAATACAAGTCCAGACGCGTTTCGTTCCAGACCCCGAATGCGATAGATCGAAACTCGATCTGTCGCAACACGCTTGCTTGAAACCCCAGCAGAGTCTTCCTGTTGTAACGCGACCTGATCCATCCTTGCCATTGCGGATCATCGCCAAGAGCGGTGACGGCGGGCACGGAGCGCGGTAACGACGACTCGCGGGCCCGAGGCGCAGAACTGTTCGTTGCAAGAGGTATCTCTCCTTCAACGTTCGACGGATGAGGAACCACGGCACGAATAAAGTCGTCGCTACGAGGCGCGTCAGAGGATAGACCTGAGCCATTAACAGCTTCAGTCGGAGCCGACTCGGCGATCGGCGACCCGGGTGAAAGCTCGTACTCGATCGCAGGCGACTCAAGCCCCGCAGCATTGACGCGAAGCTCATTCAGCAACGAGAGCAGGGCCTTTACTACATACGGATCGCATTCGATTCCGGCTGACGATGTGAGCGCTTCGATGACCTGTTCGTCGTCGAGCGCCCGGCGATAGGGTCGATCGGCAATTAGCGCCGAATACAGTTCCACTGCGCGCAGAATTCGCGCGCCGATCGGAATGTCCTCGAACGCCAGCATGTCAGGATAACCCGATCCGTTCCACCACTCGTGGTGCCAGCGGACCAGCAACTGCGCATGGCGATTCGCGTCGCGTTTGGCCATCTGCTGCTCGCCGATGACCGGATGCCGCCACAGATCGAGCCGCGCTTCGAAGCTGAGCGGCCCTGCAGCCGAATGATAGGGAGGCGACATCGCATACAACCCGATGTCATGGAGCATCGCCGCTTCGCCGATTGCGTCGACGTCCGAAGACGCCAGTCCGAACCTGCGAGCGAGCCGCGTAGCAAGGTCGGCGATGAGACGGGAATGAGGCTGAGTGTATTTCTCGAAACTGTCGATTCGGTCGGCGAGCCGGTTGATGATCTCTTCGCGGGTCTTACCCCTGGAAGTCTCCACGCTTCCTCCTGGAAAAAGGTAAGTTACCGGCTGGAGTGGGGCGAGTCAAGTTAGCGCGACTTCCGCTATACTGAAGCTATGACGGCTGGTGGAGCTGCGCGCATGATCGGGTTATGCTTCACTATCGGAGTGGCGACAATCACAGCGGCTCCGACGGTGAACGCCCATTCTGCTTCGCGCGCAAAGGCGCGGCAAAAGAAGATTACGATCTCGCGGGCGTCGTTTCTTGAAGCGCAGCAACGGTTGATTGAACTCGGCTACTGGATCCCAGCACCCGACGGCAAATGGGGCGAAGCGTCGCGTCAAGGGCTCATCGCGTTTCAAAAAGTCGAAGGGCGGCCACGCACTGGCAAGTTGACGATGAGCGAGCTGAAAGCTTTGCGAGACGCGAAGAAGCCATCACCGCGCGAGCATAGCGCCGCGCACATCGAAGTCGATCTGACCCGGCAGGTGCTCTTCATGGTCGATAGCGATGGAAGAATATCGCGGGTCCTCCCGGTGTCGACGGGCAACGGAAAGCTTTTTGACAACGAAGGCGATATGGAGCCGGCCATCACGCCCGCGGGCCGGTTCCGCGTCTATCGCAAGCTACCCGGCTGGCGAACAAGTCCGTTCGGATTGCTGTATTATCCAAATTACATAGTCGGGGGCATCGCGATTCACGGCAATCCAGCGGTGCCGGCAGTGCCGGCGAGCCACGGCTGCATCCGAATTCCGATGTTCGCAGCCAAAGAGTTTAGCGACATCACTCCCATCGGAACTCCGGTGATCGTCTACGAGTCTCGCTGAATTATTTTCACACGCAATTTTCCCCGCCCTTTGCGGGATTGACCAACGCTGGCATCCAGAATCAGCAACTTGACCGGGCACACCGGTTGCAAGTCTTTGAGAGTTTCAGGCAATCGTGTGGCGCGAGGCTGAGACATGTCAACCACGCAAGCCAAGAATAATAGGGTCGCCGATCAGGCTCATTTGTCCGATTTAAGCGAGGCCAAACGGCGGCTGCTCGAAGAGCAACGCGAGGTAATCGAGGCTCTCAGCGGAATCGCTGTGAGCGAAGAAATCGATTTTTCACAGGCTTCTGACTTGCCTTCGGTGGACGAACTTCGCGACGTCGAGTACGGTCGCCAGGAGGCGCTCAGCGAGCGCTTGCGTCTACTCGATTTAGCGTTGGCGCGGATCGAAGAAGGGCGCTACGGAACGTGCGCGAGGTGCGGAGCGGCAATCGACGAAAAGCGGCTTGCAAATGACCCGGCGGTTTCATTTTGCATCGATTGCCAGGCTCTTGTTGAGGGCGTCGTCCCGTCGCCGAGCTTGTGACGCGTCGGAAATGAGTCGCAGTAATGAGCAGACCTAAGACTGAGCCGGCAGTTGATCGCGACGTTCGAGTCGCGGTCGGTGATATTCAACTCGAAGGCGAGCTGAAGGTGCCCGCAGGCGCAAAGGGAATTGCGCTTTTCGCCCACGGCAGCGGAAGCAGCCGGCACAGTCCGCGTAATCAATTTGTTGCGCGAGTGATCCGCGACGCTGGAGTCGGCACGTTATTGTTTGACCTGCTTACCAGGGAAGAAGAAGCAGTCGACGTGATGACGCGACATTTGCGGTTCGACATCGACCTGTTGGCAAGACGGTTGACCGACGCGGCACGATGGATCGCAGCAGAGCCGGACACTCGCCGTCTGTGGGTAGGTCTGTTCGGCTCGAGCACCGGTGGCGCCGCGGCGCTTGTGGCCGCCGCCGAGTTAGGCAAACCGATCGGCGCAGTGGTGTCGCGAGGCGGGCGGCCGGACTTGGCGGGACCGGCGCTGGCACGCGTTGTTTCGCCCACGCTGCTGATCGTCGGCGGCCGCGACGATGTTGTGCTTAAACTCAACGAGCAGGCTTACGAGCGGCTTCGATGCGAGAAAGAATTAAAGGTGGTGCCGGGAGCGACACACCTGTTCGAAGAGCCCGGCACGCTCGAAGAGGTTGCGCGTCTCGCGGCTGAGTGGTTAAAACGCCATCTGCAGCCAATGTAGCCTCAAGTCTGTTCACGTGAGGGTAATGATAAGGCGATTCACAAATCGAACCGAAGCAGGCCGCCTGCTGGCGGCGAAACTGCAAGACTACGCGGGCAAGCCCGACGTGCTCGTGCTCGCGTTGCCCCGGGGCGGTGTCCCGGTAGCGTTCGAGGTAGCCAGATCGCTTCGCGCTCCAATGGACGTCTTTCTTGTTCGCAAGCTTGGAACGCCGGGTCAACGTGAGCTTGCGATGGGCGCCATCGCAAGCGGCGGAGTGAGAGTGCTCAACGAAGATGTCGTCAGCCTGTTACGGATCACCGATGACGTAATCGACAAAGTGGCAGCAGAAGAACAAGAGGAGATGTCTCGTCGCGAATGCGCTTACCGACAAGATCGCCCTCCGCTCGATTTGAAGGATCGAACGGTCATTCTGGTCGATGATGGACTGGCTACTGGCTCGACTATGCACGCGGCGGTGTCGGCGGCCAAGAAGACGCAAGCCGCGCGAATCGTCGTCGCGATCCCTATCGCCCCACCGTCGACACTCGATGAATTCAAGGGCGAGGCAGACGAAGTCGTTTGCGTGTTGGCGCCAGACGGGCCGTTCGATGGCGTCGGTCGATGGTATCTGGATTTCTCACAGACGACCGACCAAGAAGTTCGCGACTTACTGGACCGCGGATTGCAGCATCCGACAAGCTGATAGGAGATCATGTATGCCAACTCAAGAAATACAGCACTACGAATGGGAGCGATTCTTTGATGAGTTCAGCCGCTTGCATCGAGGCTGGCTGGTCACGATTGAAATGTTAGGCCCCGACATCGGAGATCAATTGCAAGTGCGCAACTTGCCGCTCGACGGAATTGCCGTCGAGCCAAACGAGGTGGGCGAGGACCAGATAACGATCATCGCCGGCACACAGCCTAACGCGCGAATCAGTCACACAATCGCGGCGCCCGATCGCGTGTTTCTGAAGCAGAATGACGAAGGCGCTGACGAAGCATTGGAGATTGAGTCAATTGACGGCAAGGTGCTCATCAGTTTTCGCTCAACAGTCAGGCCGGAGATGCTAGACGGCGTCATCGCTAAAAGCGCAACCGCCAGCGGACACGAAGTTGATTGAATTGACCGTCTGCTTGTGATATACGAACTCCGCAGTGCGGAGCTCAACCCGCCCTGTACATCCCAGAGAACGAAATCTTTCCAGTGGAGAAGACGATAGAATTTACTTCGTCTTGGTTGGAGACTCATATGAAAAGACTCTTTCTAGTTCTGCTGATCGCGGCGATGACGACGATAGCGGTCCGCAGCGCGGCGCCTGAACCGAACGAAGCATCGCTGCTCGCAAACCTCAAATGGCGATCGATCGGGCCTGCGAACATGGGCGGGCGCACGACTGCCATCGAAGGCGTGGCGGGCGATCCATATACCTTCTATATTGGCGGCGCCGACGGCGGCATATTCAAGACGACCAATGGAGGCACAACCTTTAAACCTATCTTCGATAATCAAGTCGTGCTGTCGATCGGCTCGATCACCGTCGCGCCTTCGGATCCAAACGTCATCTGGGTCGGCACTGGCGAAGGTGATCCGCGCAACACGGCTTCGTTCGGCAACGGAGTCTATCGCTCGACCGATGCGGGCGACACTTGGAAGCATCTGGGACTCGACGAAACCGAGCGCATCAAACGAATCAAGGTCGATCCTCGCGATCCGGATGTCGCCTATGTTGCGGCGCTCGGTCGAGCGTGGGGACCGAACGAAGAGCGCGGCGTATTCAAGACGACCGACGGTGGGAAGACCTGGACCAAGGCGCTGTACATCGACAAGGACACCGGCTGCTCGGAGATCGACATCGATCCGCAAAACCCGCGGATTCTCTATGCCGGGATGTACACGTTTCGGCGCAAGCCCTGGCGCTTCGATTCGGGCGGCGGACAGACGGCGCTTTACAAATCAATCGATAGCGGAGCGACGTGGAAGAGGCTGACAAACGGTTTGCCCAAGAGTCCGATGGATCGAATCGGAATCGCCATCGCGCGCAGCAATCCGATGACCGTTTACATGATCACCGAGACTAAGGCCGAAGGAAATTTGTTTCGCTCGGACGATCGCGGCGAGACGTGGCGGATGGTGCACAACGATCCAAACATCAACTTCCGCCCGTTCTACTACAGCGACATTCGAGTCGATCCCAATGATCCTGAACGCGTGTACTCGCTGGGAGGGGGTTTGTCAGTTTCGCGAGACGGCGGACGGACCTTCGCTCGGATAGCTAACGGAGTTCACGGAGATCATCAGGGATTGTGGATCGATCCGATGAACTCGAATCGCGTCCTGAACAGCAGCGACGGCGGATTTCAAGTTTCGAACGACAAGGGCGTGACGTTCGAGGTGATCAACAACGTCTCGTTCGCGCAGTACTATCACATCACTTACGACATGCGTCAGCCTTATTACGTGTACGGCGGCCTGCAGGACAACGGCAACTGGGTTGGTCCGAGCGCGACGCTTTTCCGTGAAGGCATCCGCAAAGACGATTGGTACACGGTGAGCGGCGGCGACGGATTCTTCGTCGTGCCGGATCTCAGCTCGCCGAACATCGTGTATTCCGATTCACAAGGCGGCAATATCACTGTCACCGACACCAACAGCGGAAGCGCTCAAAGCATTCATCCGTATCCGAAAGAAGTTGGCTCGAGCGGCAACGCGATCGCTAGCTATAAGTATCGCTTCAACTGGAACCCGCCGATCGTCGCTTCGCCGCACGATCCGAAGACCGTTTACTTCGGCGGCAATGTGCTATTCAAGACGACGAACTATGGCCATTCGTGGGACGTGATTAGCCCTGATCTCACCACTAACGACAAGAGCAAGCAGCAATCGTCAGGCGGCCTGGTCGTGGTCGACAACACAGCGGCAGAGTTTCATTGCACGATTCTCGCGATCGCTGAGTCCTCGGTTAAGCCAGGGGTGATCTGGGTCGGAACCGACGACGGCAACGTTCAAGTGACGCAAGACGGCGGGAAGTCTTGGAAGAAGGTCGTCGGCAACATCAAGGGCTTGCCCGCGAATTCGTGGTGTCCGAACATCGACGCTTCGCACTTCGACGCGGGCACGGCTTATGTTGCGTTCGATCGCCACCAGGACGACGACTTCGGCCCGTGGGCGTTCAAGACGACCGATTACGGCCAGACATGGACTTCGGTCAAGGGCGATCTGCCTGCCAAGGGCTACGTTCACGTCGTGCGCGAAGACCCGAAGGTGAAGACGCTGCTCTACTGCGGCACCGAGCTTG
>Ga0137380_10005493_pt1 | contig 11281 bp, 8 predicted proteins | sample SagtaG_17_FD_104809 | JGI IMG/M metagenome (GOLD analysis project Ga0137380, IMG submission 104809) | Vadose zone soil microbial communities from Sagehorn Ranch, Mendocino, California, USA - Sage2_L_100_16 metaG | ecosystem: Environmental > Terrestrial > Soil > Vadose zone | place: USA... | reverse complement strand
GCGGCCACCGAAACAAGTCGCTGGGATCGCGCCGTGGCGCAAATGCTCGAAGGAGAACGCGGCACCGCTTTGCATCTGCTGCTGCGGCTGCCCAGCGGCGCCGAGCGTGGCGCAAGCGTCACGCGCAGCCTGTCGCTGCTCGGCCCACGCTCGCCGCTCGAACGGGTCGCGCTCGAAGCCGACACGCTGCCGGACGGTGCGATCTGGGTGCGGGTGAATTCGTTCGCCGATCCCGACGTCCTCCCGCTGTTCGATCGCGCGCTCGGAGATGCCCCTCGCGAAGGGCTGCGCCATCGCGGTCTGATTCTCGATCTGCGGGAAGCCATCGGGACGGTGTCCGGCCGGGAGCAAGCCTATGCGCTGCTCTCGCGTCTCATCGAGCGGCCGTTACTCGGATCGCGACGGCGGATCCCGGAGTATCGCCCCGATTCTCTCAACGCCTGGTTCAGCCTGCCGTCCGATACGATCTGGCCGCCGGTTCGGCACGAACGGGTCGCGTACACGGGGCCGGTGGTAGTGCTCATTTCACCGCGCACGGGTGGCGCCGCCGAAGATCTTGCCGTGGCATTCCAAGCTGGCGGCCGCGGTCCGAGCATGGGCGAGACGTCCGCTGGGAGCACCGGCAAGACGGCGACCCTGGCATTGCCGAGCGGGTGGAAGCTCCGCCTGACGGTGTCCCGCGATGCATCTCCCGACGGCAAGGAATTCGTACCGACGGGGATCGCGCCGCAGTTCCCCGTGGAGGTGCGCGTCGAGGACATTCTGACCGGACGCGACGCGGTGCTCGATCGGGCGCGCGCGTACCTGGCCGCCGCCGCGCACCACTAGCTCTTCAGCTGCGCCCGGAAGAATCGGATCACGGCGCCCCAGGCGCTGTCGGCCACTTCCGGTTTTTCCCGGGTCCGGAGGAAACCGTGCCCGACGCCCGGATACACCGTGTACGGATACTCCTTGCCGGCCGTCCGCATGGCTGCCGCGGCATCGGGCAAGCCGGCGTTGATGCGCGCGTCGTTCTCCGCGTACACCCCGAGACCCTTCGCCTTGATCTTCGCCATATCCTCCGGCTTGGGGCTCGGACCGTAACACACCACGAAGGCCTTGAGCTCCGGTGCGTTGGTCGCGTAGCGGAAGCTTTGGCCCCCGCCCCAACAGAAGCCGATGACGCCGATCTCGCTGCCACGCACCGGCTTCAGTTTCTTGAGGTACGCGCGCGTCGCATCGAGATCAGCAGTGACGGTATCGGCGTTCAATGTCGCGATCAGTTTCCGAGCCGAGTCCGGCGTGGCTGGCGTGCCGCCCCGGCGCGACAGCAGGTCGGGCGCAATGGCAACGAAACCGTCCTTCGCGAGCTGCTCGGTCGTCTGCCGAATGAAATCCGACATGCCGAAGATCTCGTGGATGACGATCACCGCGGGCGCGGGCTGCGGCCGTTCAGGGTACGCGATGTAGGCCGTGACTGTGTCCTTGCCACTGAGGAACTTGACGTACTCCGAATGAATGTCGGCCCGACGGCTTGACGGCCTGACGGCCAACAGCGCCACACTTCCCAATGCGACCAATGCCAACAGGCCGACGGGCCGTCCGACTGTCCTACCGTCCATAGGTCACCCTCCAGATTTTGTCGCCAACGTCATCACTTACCAGCAATGCCCCATCCGGCATCACCAGCAGGCTTACCGGCCGTCCCCACCGCTTGCCGTCGGGACGCTGCCAGCCCACGATGAAATCCTCCACTCCGACGGCGCGATGGCCAGTGCTGTCCACCTCGATGCGCACGACCTTGGCGCCGGTCGGCACACTGCGATTCCACGAGCCGTGCAGTGTGACGAAGGCATCCCCACGATACTCGCGGGGGAACTGCGTACCCGTGTAGAACGTGAGCCCGAGCGGCGCCGAGTGCGCCTGAATCGTGATCGCCGGAGGCTCAACGTTCGAGCAGTTTGCCGATCCGTACTCGGGATTGGGTTTGCCGGGGAGGTAACACTCCGGCCACCCGTAGTTCCGTCCATCCTTGATGATGTTGACATGCTCGGGCGGGACGTCGTCGCCGAGGTTGTCGCGATCGTTGTTGCCGGACCACAGCTCGCCAGTCTTGGGACTGAATGCCATGCCCACGCTGTTGCGCAATCCCTTCGCGAATATCCGACCACCCGAGCCGTCGCGATTGAACTGCGTCACAGCGGCTCGCATCGAGTCGCGCTCATCGCAGAGGTTGCACGAGGAGCCGACGGCCAGGTACAGCTTGCCGTCGGGTCCGAACACGATCGTGCGAGTGGAGTGACCGCCACCGGGCAGCCCCATCAGTTTCACCGGATCGCGGGCGCCTGGATCGAAGCGCATGAGCTCGCTCTCTGCGCCTACGTACATCGTATCGCCGCGAAAGGCGATGCCAAAGGGTCCCTTCAACCCGCTCGCGATCGTCACCGCGCTGTCGGCGACGCCGTCGTGATTCGCGTCGGTCAGCTTGACGATCACACCCATTTCTGGCTGCGATGCATAGACCGCGTTGCCGGGGCCGAGTGTCATGAAGCGGACGTTTCGGAGATTCTCCGCGAACACCGAGATCTTGAACCCCGGCGGCAGACGGAGCGTGTCGTCGCTCCGCATCTGCCCCTGGCCCGCCGCGGGAGTTCCCTTGCAGGCGACGGCGAGAACAGCGACTAACAACACGCGCTGGCGCATTGGCTACCTCCGACCGATGGTGACTCGCAGCACCAGCTTGCCGTCCGGGTCCACGCGGACCCCGGTAGGCGCGAACGGCAGGTCGACGCGAGTGGTGGTCTCGCGGCTGTCGCCCCTGACGGCGACGTCGCGCCGCATCGTCGCGCCGTCCGCTCCCCGGAACTCGAGCGTCAGCGCGGGGAGTCGGAACAGACCCCACTCCGGTTTCTGGCGTTGCGTGATACCCACGACCGCCCGCCGCGCTCCGGCGTCGTATTGCCAGGTGACGTCGAGCTGGGGGTACCCCGGCTGGTACAGCCATTGGTGGAAGAACCAACCAAGATTCGCTCGGGCTTCCTTCTCTATTACGCGCTGGAAGTGTTCACTCGTTGCGGTCGAGTCGCGGTAGGTCCGGTAGTACGTCCGGAGCCCGCGAAAGAAGGCCGAATCGCCGATCGTGCCCCGGAGCATGTGCAGCACCCACGCGCCCTTGGGGTAGCTGTTCGCGTTCAGGAGCTTGATCGGATCGGCCGCATAGCCTGAGTCCACGATCGGACGGTCGGTGACGTCGGATTTGAAGTACGACTCGGCATTCGCACGCATGCTGTTTACAAGAACCGTGTCACCGTCCAACGCGGCGCCGATCACGCCATCGAAATAGGTCGCGAAGCCCTCGGAGAGCCAGACATCGGGCCAGTCGCGCTCCGTGACCGCGTCGCCGAACCACTGGTGCGCGGTTTCGTGCCGCACAACGCCCTCGCCCATCCGCCGCTCGACGTACGGCTTCTCGGCGTAGAAGATGGCGCTCGAATTCTCCATCCCGCCGAATTTCGTGGATGACTGCACGTGCGCGAGCTTCTCGTAGGGGAAGGGCCCGATCAGTCGCTGCATCGTCTCCACGATCTCGGTAGCGCGTCGGAACGGGACCGAGTCGGCGAACGCCGAGTCTTCGGGATAGGTCCACACCTGGATGGGGATGGTGTCGCGGCCGTTGATCACCGGACGGTGCGTTGAGACCGTGAACTCGCCGGCCCCGAAGACCATGGTGTACGTCGGGATCGGGTGCCGAGTCTGCCACCACCAGCGGCCAGGTTTTCGTTGGTCGGGAAAAACCTCCCTACCATTGGAGACCACCTTCCACGACGCGGGGGCTTGCACGAACAGGCTGAACTCCGCCTTGTCCCCCGGGTGGTCATCCGTCGGCAGCCAGTAGCGCGCCCGCTGTGGCCAGTTGTCGGCGAACACCACGCGGTGGCCATGCGCGTTACGGCCCACGATCAACCCATCCTGCGGGACGCCGTGATAAGTGATCGTCACGGATTCGTAGTCGGGGCCGACCAACGACGGTGAAATCGGGCGCTTGCCGAGTGGAATGCGGAGACGGCGTCCATCGTACTGGAAGAGACTCGGTGGGATCGGCATCGCGCACAGTGTGCCGGAATTCTTGGGCGCGCGCGCCATGATCCTGTCACACGCCGTGTCAGGTCTGGCCCAATCAATGACGCCGACGGTGTCGACGATCATCCCCACAAGATCAAGCGGAAGGGTGTCGGGTGTTCCAGGGCCGCGTTTGAAGTTCACAAACCCTTCGACACGCACTGTGTCGCCGGACTCCGGCAGCTGGATGTTGAACTGATACGCGAGGACATCAATCGGCTGCTGGCGGTCAATGGACACCGTGAGCCCGCAAACCAGCACCAGAGCCGCGGCGCTAAACTCCCTATTTCGCATACACGCCATCCAACGCAGCCTCGCCCCTGGGCATCTTCGCGCGACTCGCCAGCGCCTCAGCCGCGGCTCGCTCGACCTGCTCCGCGATCTCTCGTTCGATTTCGCCCAGAGCCTTCGCAGTGACGCCTTCTTCCTTCAGATACTCCTCGTACAGCCCAATCGGATCGCGCTTGCCCCAGCTTTTGAACAGCTCAGCCGGAAACGTGTCGCGCGCCTCGCGCTCGTCGTGCGTGGCATGGCCGCCCATGCGGAACGTTTCCGCAATCAGCAGCGCCGGCCCATTCCCCGTTCGACACCGCTCGGCGGCAATTCGTGTGACCGCGTACGCGTCGAGCACGTTGTTGCCGTCGAACGTCGCTCCCCAAACTCCGTAGCTTGCGGGCCAATCCTTGAAATCGGCAGGCAGATGGTGCTGCTCGAGACGCGTGCCCAACGCGACCTGATTGTTCTCGATGATGAAAATTGCCGGGAGGCGCTGCACGGCGGCGAAGTTGGTGCCTTCGTGCGCCGCGGCGGTCTTGGTCGATCCATCGCCGACCCACGTGACCGCCACACGCGGCTCACCCTTGATCTTGAAGGTCAGCGCGATCCCCGTGATCACGGGAACCATGTCACCGACATGCGAGATCGGCTGGAGCACGCCGTGCGCAAACGAGCCGACATGGAGGTCACGGCCGCCGCTCGGCGAATCCGCGGTGGCGAGATAGGCGCGCAGCATGTCCGCGATCGGCATCCCCATCTCGCAGCAGGCGGCGGCGTTGCGGATCATCGGCGCGACGATGTCCTTGCCGCGCTCGAGCGCCTGCACTGGCCCGACCGTGGTCGCTTCCTCGCCGGTGCCCAACCACGCCTTGGAGATGACGCCGGTGCGGACCCAGCGCTTCAGCTCGATGTCATGCAGCCGGGCCCGCAGCAGGCCGCGGTACAGCTCGAGCTTGGTGTCGCGCGACAGGGCGCTCACGATGGCGGCACGCTCGGGATTTGCTTCGATGGTGGAGCGGAAGGCCCGCACGAGGGCGGGATCCGGTTTCCAATCGACGTACTCCGGTGGGTCGAACGCGGGGAACCGCTTCACGGCACTCCGGCGACGCTCCGGCCGAGGACCTGTCCGTCGCGCTTGAACACGCGTCCATCTTTCATCACGAACAAGACGGTCTCGAGGACCTGGATGTTGTCGAGCGGATTGCCGTGCACGGCGACGATATCGGCGCGCTTGCCGACCGCAACGGTCCCGATATCACGCTCCAGGCCGAGCAGCGTCGCGCCGCTCGACGTTCCGGCCACGATCGCCTGCATCGGCGTCATGCCGTAGCGGACCATCAGGCCGAATTCGCGCGCGTTGGTGCCGTGGTGCATCACGCCGGCATCGGTGCCGAGCGCGATCTTCACGCCGCCGTCGAGCGCCATCTTGAACGAGTTGTGCATCCGCGGCGCGATCGCGAGCGCCTTGGCCGCGATCGGCGGCGGCAGGCGGCCGGCAGTCGCTAGCGACTCGACGGTAAACCCCGCCAGCAACGTCGGCACGAGCCACGTGCCGTGCTGCTTCATCAGCGCGACGGCTTCGGCATCGAGAATCGAGCCGTGCTCGATCGACGTGACGCCCGCCCGCACCGCCGCCTTGATCCCGGCGGTGCCGTGCGCGTGTGCGGCGACCCGCCGGTCCAGCTGCGTTGCGGTCTCGACGATCGCCCGCATCTCTTCTTCGGTGTACTGCTGCACGCCGGCCGAGTCGGTCAGCGACAGCACGCCGCCGGTGGCGCAGATCTTGATGACATCGGCGCCGTACTTGACCGCGTAGCGCACCGCGTTGCGGACTTCCTCCACGCCGTCGGCGACGCCGACTTCGACGCCGCCTTCGCGACCGAGCGCGTACGGCTGCAGTCCGTTCGTTCCGTCGCAGTGCCCGCCGCGGATCCCGAAGGAAATGCCAGCCGCGACGATGCGCGGCCCCTGAATCCAGCCCGCATTGATCGCATTGCGCAGCGCGACGTCGCCGAAGTTGGCGCTGCCGACCACGCGGACGGTCGTAAAGCCCGCCTCCAGCGTCTGCTGCGCGTGCGCTGCGCCCAGCAGCGCGATCTGGCTCGGCAGCTCCGTGAGGCCGGCATGCTGCCAGTCGCCGTCGCCGACCACGTGGGACGCGAGATGCACGTGCGCGTCGATGAACCCGGGGAGCACCGTCTCGCCCGACAGATCAATGACAGTCGTGCCGGCCGGCACCTGAACGTTTGTTCCTACCGCCGTAATACGATCGCCCTGAACCAGAATCACGGCGTTTTTCACCGGCGCCAAGCCGGTACCGTCGATCAGGGTGCCCGCGCGAATGGCCGTAACTGCTGGTGCTTGCTGTAATGCCAGCACTGCCAAGAGCGCGATCACGAGAACTTCTCCTTGAGCTTGCCGAGGAAGCCGCTGCCCGACGAGGGGGCGGAGCCCGTGAGCGCTTCCGCGAATTCGATTGCCGTCGTGAAGCGATCGTCCGGGTTCGTTTGCAGCGCTTTGGTGAGCGCCTTCTCGACCGCGTCGGGGACGTCGGGGCGCAGCGTCCGGATCGCGATGGGCTGGCTGCGCAGCCGCGCGATCATCATTTCCTGCGCGTTCCGGCCCTGGAACGGCAGCTTGCCGGTGAACATCTCGAACGCCACGATGCCGAGGGCGTAGATATCGCTGCGCGCGTCGAGCGTCTTGCCGCGGATCTGCTCGGGACTCATGAACTCGGGCGTGCCGAGGATGATCCCGGTCGCCGTGAGCTTGGCGATCGCCGGGTCGGCGCGCCGCTCCTTGGCCAGACCGAAGTCCATCACGACCGCGCGCTCGACGCCGCCCCCCCCGTCGTCGTCCGGCACCAGCATCACGTTCTCGGGCTTCAGGTCGCGATGTATGATCTGCAGCTCGTGGGCATGATGCAGGCCGGCGCACATCTGCTGCAGCAGCGTCACGCCGAGCGTCATGTCCATCGGCCCGCCGCGCACTTCCCGATCCGAGAGCAGCTCGCCCTTGAGGAAAGGCATCACCAGATAGATGAGCCCGTCTTCCGACTCGCCGAGGCGCAGGATGCGGCAGACGTTCGGATGATCGAGCCGCATGGCGAGCCCCGCTTCGCGCCGCAGGCGCTCGACCGAGCTCTTGTCCGAGGCGAGGCGCGGCGAGAGGACTTTGATGGCGACCGTGTCACCGGACGAGATTTCCTTGGCGAGATACACGTACGACATCCCGCCTTCGCCCAGCTTTTTCATGACCTGATAGCGGGCGTCCAGGATCTGATTGGAGAGACTCGAGGCGCGGTCCAGGCCCGCCTTCCCGGGTGGGAGTGGCGTCCGGACGCCGGTACCGCTTCCCGACGACGGCGCCGCGGAGGGAGGGGGGGGAGCCGGCGGCTTTCGAGCCTGGATCTCCACGAGCATGCTGCCGTCCTTCGGACAGAAGCGGGCTCCCGTGTCGGTATACACGGATCCGCATTTGGGACAGCGGCGCTCGCTCATTGCCGGACCAAGTTGCGCCCTTCGTTCTTGGCGCGATAGAGGGCCTGATCGGCGAGCGACACGAAGCTGTCCGCACTGTGCACGCGATCGTCCGGGAACGATGCGAGTCCGATACTGATCGTCATGTGGAGCGGATCCTCGCCGGGGTCGGCGAAGTCGCGCGCCATGACCCGGCGACGCAGCCGCTCGGCGAAGATCGCGGCGCCGTGCGGCGCGGTCTCCGGCATTACGATGACGAACTCCTCGCCGCCATAGCGCGCCGTGATGTCGACCGATCGCGCTTCCCGCCGCAGCAGCTCGCCGACCTGCCGCAACACCGAGTCGCCGGCGATGTGACCGCGCGTGTCGTTGATCGACTTGAAACGGTCGATATCCGCGAGGAGAATCGTGAGCGCCAGATTGTAACGTCGCGCACGGTCCAGCTCCTGCGCCAGCGCCTCGGCCAGGGCCCGGCGGTTCATGCAGCCGGTGAGCGCGTCCGTGGACGCGAGCTTCTCGAGCCGCTGCTTGTCGGAGACGGCGCTCTCGAAATCGTATGCCTTTTCGATCGCCGATACCGCCGTCTTGATGACGGTCTCGGCGAACTGCGCGTCGGCGCGCGTGAGCGGCGGATCGTCCCCGGTCGTCCGGAGGAAGAAGACGCCGATTTGCTGGTCCTTCATCCAGAACGGCAGGGCGACGGCGGAGCGGGTCGGCACCTTGATCTCTTCGCGCTCCCAGCGGCGCCGCTCTTCTTCATATAGAGGATCGGTCCCCACGTCTTCGACCAGGACGAGCCGGCCGCTCGACACGGCCTTCCGGATCTCGGGATACTTGGCCAGCTCGATCTGGAGATTGCGCAGCATCGGGTTTTCGTACGCCGCGACGACGACGCCCTGCTGATCGCCGGGCTTCGCGAGCACCATCGAGCACTTGGAGATGTTGAGCGCCCGGGCCACGCGGCGGGCGAGGATGTGGTACATCTCGTCCGGCTTGAGGGAGTCGGTCACCTCATGGAGGATGTCCACCATCGCGGCCCGGCTGCGCGCTTCCTCGCGCGCCTGCGCGAGCGCGCGGCCCACGCGGATATGCGCTTCGACGCGTGCGAGCAGCTCCCGCACCCGGAACGGTTTGGAGATGAAGTCGGCGGCGCCCAGGCCCAGCGCGCGCACCGTCGCTTCTTCGGGCGGCATGGACGACACCATGAGCACGGGCAGGTCGCGGTAGCGCTCGTCCTGTTTGAGGCGCTCCAGCAGCTGCAGCCCGTCCACCTTCGGCATCATGATGTCGAGCAGCAGGATCGCGGGCTTGATCTCTTCGAGCTTGGCGAACAGCCCGTCGCCTCCCGGACAGACCGCTACCTCGTATCCGTTTTCCTTCAGGATCCAGGTGAGCGTCTGGACCAACGAGGCATCGTCGTCGGCGACCAGGACCCGCGTTGCGGGAGCAGCCATCAATCCATTGCCTCGAGAAGCGAGCGATCCACGTTACCACCGCTGACCACGAGCACCGTGGTTCGGGAACGTGGCACCGCGCCAGCGAGGAGGGCCGCCGTCGTGGCTGCGCCGGACGGCTCGACGGCGAGGCGGCAGGTACGCCATAGAAACTGCACGGCGGCGCGAATACTGTCATCCTCGACCAGCACGACCCCGCGAATCCGGCGACGTTCACGGGTCAGCTCGGCGAACGGAATCTCGCCGACGTTGAGCGTAATCAGTCCGTCCGCGATGCTGCCGGTGCGCTCGAGGCGCACGACTTTTCCGGCCGCGAGCGAGTGGTGCAACTTGGGCGCGCCGGCGGGCTCCACGCCCCACACGGTGGCTCGACTCCCCGCGGCGGCGAGTCCGGTCACGATGCCGGAAATCAGACCACCGCCGCCCACCGGTACGACCACCGTCTCGACCTCGGGCAGCTGTTCGACGATCTCGAGGGCAACCGTGGCCTGTCCAGCGACGATGTCGGGGTGATCGAACGGCGGCACGATCGCGAGCTGCTCGTTGCGGGCGATCTCTTCTGCCTTGATGCGCCGATCCTCGGATGTGCGGCCTGCCAACACGACCTCGCCGCCCCACTTCTTGACGCCTTCGACCTTTACGGCGGGCGTCGTTTCGGGCATCACGATCACCGCGCGCACGCCAAATTGCTTCGCCGCGTAGGCCACAGCCTGGCCGTGATTACCGGACGAAAACGTGATGACGCCACGCTTGCGCGCGAGGTCGGGAAGTTTGCGGATCGCGTTGTAGGCGCCGCGGATCTTGAACGCGCCGATCGGCTGCTCGTTCTCGAGCTTGAGATGCGCGCCCAATTCCTCGACGTAGAGGAGTCGCGTGCGGCGCGCGATCCCCCGCAGGCCGTCTGCGGCTTCCTGGATGTCCCCGGACGTGACCACGCTACTTCTTGGGCTTCGGTGCTGGGGACTTGGGCTTGGGCTTGGCCTTGGACTTGGGCGCGGGCGTCTCGTCGTCGTCGTCCTCCTCGACATCCGCCTCTTCATCCTCCTTCACGACGCGCGCCACGTCCACGACCAGGTCGCCGGGGGTCAGGTTCATGACCTTCACCCCTTGGGTGTTGCGGCCCGAAATCCGGATTCCTTCGACGGGCACGCGGATCATGATCCCCTTCTTGGTGATCATCATCAGCTCGTCGTCGGGGAGCACCTCTTTCAGCGCCACGATGTCGCCCGTTTTGTCGCTGCGCTTGAGCGTGATGATGCCGCGGCCGCCCCGATGCTGGACGCGGTATTCGTCGAGCTCGGACCGCTTGCCCATGCCCCTTTCGGTGACCGTCAGCAGCGTGGACTTGCGGCGTACCACGACCATGTCGATGACATGGTCTTTCTTGTCGAGCTCGATCCCCTTCACGCCGGTGGCCGTGCGGCCCATGTCGCGCACGTCTTTCTCGTGAAAGCGAATGCTCATGCCCTGCCCCGTCGCCAGCACGATGTCGTTCTTGCCGTCGGTGACCTGGACGTCGATCAGCTCGTCGCCCTTCTCGATGTTGATGGCGCGGATGCCGACCGAGCGCGGATTGCCGAACTCCGACAGCACCGTCTTCTTGACCACGCCGTCCTTGGTGGTGAAGAGCAGGAACTGATCTTCGGTGAACTCGCGCACCGGCACGAGCGCCGCGACCTTCTCGTCGGGCTTCATCGCGACGCAGGAGAGGATCGGCTTGCCGCGGGCAGACCGCGCCGCCTGCGGGATCTCGTGCACCTTGAGCCAGTAGCACTGGCCCTGCTCGGTGAAGAACATGACGTAGTCGTGAGTCGATGCGATGAAGAGATGCTCGACCCAGTCGTCTTCTTTCTGATGAGCGGCGATCACACCCTTGCCCCCGCGCCGCTGCCGCCGGTACGCGGACACCGGGAGCCGCTTGATGTAGCCGGCGTGGGACACGGTGATCACCATGTCCTCTTCGGCGATCAGGTC
>Ga0137380_10005488_pt1 | contig 11283 bp, 7 predicted proteins | sample SagtaG_17_FD_104809 | JGI IMG/M metagenome (GOLD analysis project Ga0137380, IMG submission 104809) | Vadose zone soil microbial communities from Sagehorn Ranch, Mendocino, California, USA - Sage2_L_100_16 metaG | ecosystem: Environmental > Terrestrial > Soil > Vadose zone | place: USA... | reverse complement strand
CACCACGGAGTTTCCATGAGCCTGCGGCTCGCCATAGCGAATGAAAATACGTTTTCGGCGGTCTAGGCCCGCCAAAAGATGTAAATAAGGTGAAGAAATGACCGCCGAAAACGTATTTTCATAGGAGACACGGAGGGCACGGAGATTTCACGGAGGCATCAGGGTTCTCTGTGCCTCTCCGTGTGCTCCGTGTCTCCGTGGTGAACAAGGCGCTTGAAGTCTTCTCGAGCTTTGCTTCCCGCAACTTTGTCGGGCCCGTGACGGCTATGCGAATTTTAAGCACTCTACAACCAAGAAACCGGGTTCCATTTTCGCGGTACAGGGCTATAATGGGCGCACACTTGCGTATTCATCCGTACCCTGTCAAGGGCATGGCTCGATGGGTCGAAAGTAAGGGGGAGATAGACTCATGAAATCCATAAACCGACGAAGATTTCTACAAAACACGGGGACGGCCGCCGCCGCGCTGGCCGGCGCGCCCCTGGTCAAGCCGGGCTGGAGCAAAGCCAGCCCGAACGACACCATTCACATCGCCGTGATCGGAATCCGCGGCCGCGGCGAGAGCCACTACACCGAGTGGTCCAAGATCGCGAACGTAGAGGTGGCATACCTCTGTGACGTCGACGAGCGCGAATTCCCTAAGGCGCTCCAGAAGATGGAGAAGCTCTCTTCAAAGAGGCCGAAGACTGAAGTGGACCTTCGCCGCGTGCTCGACGACAAGGAAGTCCACGCAGTCTCGATCGCGACGCCGGACCACTGGCATGCGCTGGCGGCGATATGGGCGTGCCAAGCGGGCAAGGACGTTTACGTGGAGAAGCCGACCTCGCACAACATCTGGGAAGGACGCAAGACGGTCGAGGCGGCGCGCAAATACAACCGTATCGTGGAAGCCGGCATGCAGAACCGGAGCAACGCGAACGTTCGAGCCGCGATGAAGTTTCTCCACGAAGGGGGCATCGGCGACGTCTATATGGCCAAAGGCCTGTGCTTCAAGCCGAGGGACAGCATCGGGAGAAAGCCCAACGGCGCGGTTCCCGCCGGTGTGAATTACGATCTGTGGCTGGGACCGGCTCCTTATCGTCCTTTCAACGAAAACCGCTTCCATTACACCTGGCACTGGTTCTGGGATTACGGCTGCGCCGACCTGGGGAACCAGGGACCGCACCAGATGGACATCGCGCGCTGGGGGATGAATAAATACGAGTACCCGGTAAAGATTCATGGCGCGGGCGGATATTTCGCCTTCGACTCCGATCAGGAGACACCCAACACCCAGGTGGCGACCCTCGAGTTTGCCGATGGCAAAGTCCTGCAATTTGAAGTGCGCGGTCTCTACACGAATGCGGAGGACGGGATTACGATCGGGAACCTCTTCTACGGTTCCAAGGGATGGATGCACCTCAACGGTTCCACCTGGAAGACCTATTTCGGGCGCAAGAACGAACCGGGGCCCAGCATGGAATCGAAGGAAGGAGCCGCCGATCCGATGAACCTCAAGGGGACGGGAGACTCGCCGCATTTCAGAAACTTCATCGAGGCCATGCGTTCGCGGAAGATCGAGGACCTGAACGCCGATATCGAAGAAGGCCACCGCTCCACTGCGTATTGCCATCTCTCGAATATCGCGTACCGATTGAAACGCCAGCTCCAGTTTGATCCCAACACGGAGTGCTTCGTCAACGACCCGCAGGCGGACGCCTATCTGGCACGTCGCTATCGGCATCCCTTCGTCGTGCCTGAGAAAGTATAGCGAGCGATCTCACGCCGCCCAGTCATCGACGGCCGAGACGGACCGCGCGTCAGTCCTCGCATCTCACGGGCGAGACCCGTGCCACGACCGGGTGCGGCCGCCACGCGCGGGAAGAAGCCGAAATGTAGCGCCGGCTTCCAGCCGGCAACGGTCCTGTAGACGACAAAGGGAGTTGTCCAGGCTCGCATGCCGGCGAGACGCCGGCGCTACGGAATTTACTGGAATTTGCCGGACTTCTTGTCCCAGGCTAAACGGCCGGCCTCTTTCCTGTACCATTCTTCGATCCTCTCGATCGCCGCGGCATTCGCCGCCACGCTCTGTTCAGGATCATAACCAAACTTGCGGCCCGATTGTGTTTGGAACAATTCGAGGGCCTGCTGGCGGGCAAAGGCAGCTTCCTCGTTTTTGAGAATCTCGATCAGAGTGGCAAAACCCTCCTTATCGCCCAGCGTCATCTGGGCCCTGGCAATCGAGAGTTTCAGGAAAGGATCGAATTTCCCCTGTGCGGCGTGGCGCAGCGCCGGGATTGCCCGGGGATCCTGCTGTTTGCTGAGCGCCTCCACGGTAGCTTCCACGACCTGTTCCGATTTGGTGCGCATCAACAGGTTTGTGAGTGCGGGGACGATTCTGGGGTCATGCATGTCCCCCAGGTGCCTGGCGGCGTCGAGCTGGTGCGCCTCGTCGTCCTCGGCCAAGGCGTTCAACAGAAGGTCAACCGGGCCGCCTTTGGGCGTCGAGGAGGCGGGTACGGTCTTCTTGAAATAGGCAAGACCGGAAATGAAGAGAACTCCGAACAGCACCATGGCCGCAACATTCGCCACGGCGCGGCCTGGAGCGGGGGCATGGCGAATGTAGTAGACGATGCTCGACATAATCAGAAAGATCCCGAGCATCACTACAACCGCGGGCCCCGTGGGATAATCCGAATAGAACGACCAGACGATCCCCGCCGTGCTTGCCAGGATGGCCACCAACCAACCCAGGAGCAGGCGGGCGCGCACCGACTCGCACCACATCTGAGCAATGACGGCGGGCACCACCAGATAAGAAAACACGAGCAGAACTCCGACGATGGCCACGGACTTGGTGATGACCACCCCGAAGGACATATAGAAAAGGATGTCCCACAGCCGGACACGGATCCCGCTGGCCTCCGCCCGCTCGGGATCCAGCGAGATGAGCAGGAATTTCTTTCGGAACACGATGTGGAAGATGCCGATGCTTCCGTACAGAAGCGCCATGTTGATGATGGTCGGCAGCGAGACCAGAAGCACGTCCCCCACGAGCATGTGCTTGATTTCCTCCCCGCCGGTCGCGGATTTGGAGAGGAGGAGAATCGCGGCAGCCGAGGCCGCCGCATAAATAATGCCGATGAAGGCTTCCTGAGGAACTTTCTCTTTGCGCATCCGCGCGATCGCGAAGGCGCCGGCGCCCACGAAAGTGAAGGCGAGGGAAAAGAGAGACACTTTGAGGGAATCGCCGTAGGGATCGTAGCCCAGCATGAGAGCGTAGGTGGCGCCCAGAGCCGCGATCTGCGCCAGCGCCAGGTCGACGAAGATGACCTTGCGCGCAATGACGTGGATTCCCAGATAGACATGGTTGATGGACAGCACGAGGCAGGCAAGAAACGGGAGCAACATCCACTTCAGCTCCAGCACCTCAGGCATGTGTCACTCTCCGATTTCGGATTGCGGATTTCGGATTGGCGATTGCGGGTTGCGGATTGAGTGAGGAATCAGGTCCAGATCTCCAATCTCAAATCCGAAATCCGCAATCCGAAATCCGCAATTAGTTTTTTAGGGCCGAGGTCATGGCGCGAATCAGATGGTCCATCAGATCGAAATACGTCTTTATGCCAGGCTCCCCTTCCACCTGATCGGGGAGCAGGACCATAACTGCGCCGGTTTGCTGCGCGATGCGCTGCGGCAGGGACGGATCGTAAAAATTGTCCACCAGAATCAAAGGAATTTTCTCCCCCTTGACCTTTTCTATCACCTGCCGGATATGTTGCGGGCCCGCGGGAATCCCGGGCCGTTCCTCGATCGTCCCCATTAACTGAATTCCGAACACGCGGGCAAAATACACCCAGACTTTGTGGAACTCATAGGCTTTGACTCCGCGCAAGGGGGCCGCCGTTTTCAGCCAGCCGCCGGCACGCTCGGACAGGGGCTGAGTGCCGAACTTGTTGTTCTGAAGAAAATCGTGCAACTCCCCGCTCCACGCCAGCCGCGTCAGCTTCGGCGTGCCGATCAGCTTGACGAGCTCAGGACCAAACAGGGCGTCGTCGATCCGTTTGTCGAAATTGTTCATGCGCGCCTCGTAGTAACTCGCCCCCGCGGGATCCACCGCCTTGAGCGCCTGGCATATATTCCCCGCCTGCACTTTGGCGAGCAGCGGGTCCAGCCAAACATGGGGATTACCTTGAGGATGGATATCACCCAACTCGCGTGTAAGCACCGCGGGGATTTCGAGAGCCGAGATCCCCGCGCTGGCGATGATGCGTCCCGCTGTGCCTCGAAAGATCCGGGAGTTTCCAGAGCCATTCGCAACCTCGTCGGCCCACAGCTCCAGCGAAAGCCCGTTCTCTATGAAGAGATCCGCCTCGCGCGTTTTCCTCATGAGCACGGGCGTAGGGGTGACAAAATGCGGGTCCTGGTCCCCTTTGGCCAGGGCAATGACGTCCACCCTTTCACCGCCGACTTCTTCCGTCAGGGCCTTCAGCGTCGGCAGGGTGCATACGACATGCACTTTCTTTCCCTGCGCCCGCGCGGACCCGGCAACCAGCGTCACGAACAGGACAACTACGAACAGAAGTTTCGATGATTTCATCTCAACGGCCTCATACCCTTTGCGGTTCTTAGCGCCTTTGCGCCTTCGTGGTGGAAACGGTGCAGGATCCACCGCGAAAGCTCTGAAACACGAAGTACTGGATGAGCATGCGGGCGAATGGTTTCGACTTTCATTTGTTCACCCAGAACGGCTCCGGAGGATGAGAGCCGAAAACCCAGTTCAATTCCAGGAACACGGAATTCCTTCGATCTTCAGTCACGAGGTCGCTCCAGCGGTGTTCGTAGTTCAGCCGGAAGCGGAGGAATTCGCTGAAGTAGTAGGACAGGTAGGGTGTGACGCTCCGGCGCACGGCTCCGGGTTCCAGCAAAGAATCGGTCCGGTCCCAACGCAGGCCCGCATAGGTCCTGCGGTTGAACTGACCCTGGCCGAAGACAGTGAACCCCACCGGCCTGCCGTTAGGCGGCGCCGATAACCTGGAACGCGTAAACAGGGTCTCGCCCCCCACGAGGAACGACTTCCACTCCCCCAGCCGCAACGGTTTCCATCTGTAGATGAAATCGAATCCATGCAGGTTCGCGGAAGGCACGTTATTGCCGGACGGATGGTAATAGCTGGACCAACCCAGCTCCAGGTTGTGGGTGTCCTTGAATGTGCGGAACCAGCGCAAGTGGCCCAGATACGATCTCCGGCCCTGTAATTCCGGCGATATCGCAATGTCCCCGCCGTTGAGGAACTCCAGCGTGAAGTCCAGGCTGGACTTTTCGTCCCACGGCGTAGGAATGAAAAAGTTCCCGGAGAGTCCGTTCTGGACAAACCCTTCCTCACCGAGGAACTCCTGCACGGCGAGCGGCCGGAAAGTCTGCGGCAGATCGTGCGTGTGGAGCCGGTTGAAGTTGCCGAAAGCCGGCCGGAATCTTCCCACCTTCAGCTTGAGCCCGAGGGGAGATCCGGAGAGGAACGGGAGTTTCTTGATGTTGACGTACGCCTCCTCGACATCCACCGAGAACCGGCCGGGGGTTTCGGACTCCAGCGAAGTGATCAGCACTCCGTCGGCGTAAGGATCCACCGGGACCCGCATGTCGATTTCGGCTTCGCGCAAATTCGTCTTGTTGTCGATCCGGGCCCCTTCCTCATTAAACACCTTTCTGCTGTCGCCGCGCCCCACGAAATTACCTATAGCCGAAATCGCAGGATTTAACGCTCCCGGCGTAGTCTGGACGGGCTGGCCCGGCGCTGGTCCTGCTGCCGACGGTTCGGGGAGGGACCGCAGCATCTGTGCCTGCAGGTCTTCCAGCCTGGCCTCCAGTTCCTTGATGCGCTTTTCGTATTCGGCCCTCATTCCCTCGATCTGGTCTTTGAGAGAACGAAGCTCGGCCAGTTCGGGTGCGGCCTGCCTCCGCGAAGAATTCTGAGCGACGCTCTTTGCGGAGTCTTTGGAATCGTCCGCCGGCCAGGCAGCCGGGACCTCCAGCGCGGCGAGGAGTATGACCACCGCCACGGAGACTCCGTTCGCTCCCTTCGCGGTACTTTGTGTCTTTGTGTTTTTGCGGTGAGTTGCGGCCATGTATCTGATTGCGAAATTGCGGTGCGCCATGAGTCTGTCTCCCTTCATTCTGCGCAACTGTTATCGCGCCGGGATTCGTCCCCCGGGGGGGGATACAGTTGTTTGTAAATACCGAAGGTCTGGGACGAGGGTCTCAGGCTGCCGGAGGGCCGCGGTTGACTTGCCGGCTGAACTCGAGGCCTGGAGGAAGGACGCGACAGTTTTCCGTGTGCGGGACGAAAAGCTCGTCCGCCGGAATGACGCTGATTGCCGGCATCAATGTGTGGCGCAGGAGGTTGTCGAGGAAGCAGACGTTGCAGGAACCCGTCTCACCGTCGACCTGGCGACGGACCAGGTGCAGCTTGCTTCCGGTTTCGGAATGGTTGCTTGCTGGCGAAGTTGCGAGGGTAGTATGATCCTCCAGCAGGTCGATGCTCATGGACAGCAGCCCCAGGAGCAACGTCGTCAGGAGGACGCAGCTCCGATACCAGATCTGCCTCGACCTAGGGGCGTCAAGCATGACCCGGAAACTTACGCCAGCGGAATGCCTTTGTCAATTATCCGAGGTTCGGAGTCTCATTCCATCTTATTGCATTCGGAATTGACTATTGAAGAATCCAAGAATCCAAGAATTCAAGAATGCATTGGTGTCAAGGCCATTCCATGAATTCTTGGATTCTTGAATTCTTGGATTCCTCAGTTCTTAAAGGCAGGCTGAACTCCGTACGTTTTTCACTGGAAATTGGAACATGGGACAATCGAGAAGAGAATTTCTGACGGCGGCGCCGGCCGGCCTCTGGGCCGCAGCCACGATTGCCGGGTCATCGAACACCAAAAACGATCCACGTGCCGGCGGAGGATTCAAGGGGAGCGTGTGCTTTTTTTCCAAGCACCTTCCGGACACGACGTGGCGCGAACTGGCGCGGCGCGTGAAACGCATGGGCTTTGAGGGTGTCGATCTTACCGTGCGCACGGGCGGGCATGTTGTGCCGGAAAAAGGCGCGGAAGACTTGCCCAGAGCAGTGGCCGCCATCCGTGACGAGGGTCTTGAAGTCCCGATGATCACGACCGAGCTGGTTTCTGCGACGCACTCCACAGCGAGCCCGATCCTCTCGGCCGCGGGAAAACACGGAATCCCTTTCTTCAAGCCGGGCTATTACAAGTACTCGTTCGTGGACGTGCGAAAAGAGCTCGAACGGGCCGGGAGTGATTTTCGCGGCCTGGCGGAGCTCGGGACGCGGCATGGCCTCCAGGCAGGCTTTCACAACCATGCGGCCTACGTCGGCGCGCCCGTGTGGGATGTTGCGCCCATCATAGAGAGCATGGACCCTCGATGGGTGGGGTATTACTTCGACATTCGCCATGCGATGGCGGAAGGGGGCGGCGGAGCCTGGAAGATTGCGACCCATCTTGTCTCGCGGCGCCTGAAGATGATCGCGGTTAAAGACTTCTACTGGGAAAAAAGCCCCAAGGGATGGGGAGAACGGAACTGCGCTCTGGGCGAGGGGATGGTGGATTGGAAATATTTCTTCAGCGTCCTTGCGAGCTCGGGATTTCACGGCCCCGTGTCCCTGCATCTGGAATACGATATCCCCGGGAATACGGCGGCCGCCAGGCAGGAGAACACGATGATCGCCGCACAGCGGGATCTGGAATTCCTCAAGGCCCGCATAGCCGAAGCCTACTCATGATTGGGAAGGAACTTGACCCCAGAACGACTTGCCACGAATTTCACGAATTAAACGAATTTTTTCGCTCGCTGTCTATGCCGGCCTGATGCCAAAGAGGCTGTACGGGGAAGAGCTTTTCTAAGCAGATCATTCCGCGAGCCTGTTTGTCGTGTAATTCGTGAAATTCGTGGCCAGTTTTTGGATCGTGCGATCGGTCACCGGAGAAACGGAAAATGCAGAGGAGACGGAAGATAAGAAGGGAAATCTCACGCCGAGCGCTTTTGCGTGCTGCGGCGGTCTCGCCCGCCGCGGCGTTGTTCCGCGGGGTTTCAGCCAAGCCGACAGACATCCGCATTGAGGAGGTAAGCCACAGCTACGAAGAATATCTCTACCGGACACCGTACAAATTCGGCGGCAGGGCCGTGGATCGCGTGACGCTGCTGAACGTGCACTGCGCCGTGCGCACGCGCGGGGGGCGCGTCGCCAAAGGATTCGGCTCCATGCCGCTCGGCAACGTCTGGTCGTTTCCTTCGAAAGTGATGTCTTATGACGCCACCCTCGGAGCGATGAGAACGCTTGCCGGGCGCATCTCGAAAATCACGTCGGAGTATAAGGAAACCGCCCATCCGGTCGAGATAAACCATGCGCTCGAACCAGCGTATCTGAAAGAGGCGGAGACGGTTTCCGCGGAGCTGAAGCTCACTTCGCCGATTCCCAAACTCTGCACCCTGGTCACGGCCAGCCCTTTCGACGCGGCCATCCACGATGCGTTCGGCAAGGCTCTGGACCGGAATTGCTATGATACCTACGGTCCCGATTGCATGGCCGGCGATCTCTCGCGCTACCTCGGGCCTGATTTCCGCGGCGAATATCTTCAGCAATACGTCAAGACGCAGCCGGCGCCCCGCACTCCGCTGTTCCACTCCGTGGGCGCAGGCGATCCCATCACCGAAGAAGACATCCAGCGCCGCATCAACGACGGGCTTCCCGAAACATTGCCCGAGTGGATCCAGTACAACGGCCTGGTGCGGATCAAGATCAAGCTCAACGGAGAGGATCTGGCCGGCGATCTGGAGCGAGTGACAAAAATCGACCGGGTGACGGAGGAGACGCAGAAAAAGCGCGGCGTCACGGAGTGGTTTTACTGCCTGGACTTCAACGAGAACTGTCCCAATGTGGAATTCCTTTTGGAGTTTCTGAGGCGGCTCAAGGAAAGGGCGCCAGGCGGATTTTTTAAAATCCTCTATATTGAACAGCCGACCGCCAGGGATCTGAAGGCGAACCGCTCCAACGTCATGCACCAGGCGTCGAAGCTGCGCCCGGTCGTTATCGACGAATCGCTCACGGATTTCGAGGCGCTCATGCTCGCCCGGGAGATGGGTTACACGGGCGCAGCTTTGAAGGCATGCAAGGGACAAAGCCAGGCATTGCTGATGGCCGCAGCCGGGCAAAAATACAAGATGTTTCTCTGCGTGCAGGATCTGACCTGCCCCGGGGCGTCCTTTATCCATTCGGCGGGTCTGGCTGCCCACGTCCCGGGCGTCTCAGGCATCGAAGGGAACGCGCGCGAGTACGTACCCGCCGCAAACAAGGCGTGGGAGAGCAAATTCCCGGGACTGTTCCGCGTCAAGGACGGCATGCTGGATACGGGGACACTCACCGGTCCCGGCCTCAGCGCCGTCTCATGAGACTGCACGCTCTTCAGATGACAAATAACCAATGACAAATGAAATCAAATACGAAAGGCAACGATTATTTGTCATTGGTCATTGGTCATTGATCATTTGTCATTGGGACCCGGCTGCGGCCGTTTTTTCGTTCGCGAGCGTGGATCGAACCTTCATGGAAAATCCGTGGTTTGGAGCAGGAGCAACCTTCCGGAGAAATTAACGGGTGATTAGCACCGGATGCTGCCGGTTTGTTCTCTGTCTTTCGTTCTTTCTGGCCTCTGCCTTTGGATTCGCGCAGAACATCGAGCCGGCGGACCTGGTCTTGCGCGGGGGCAAGGTCGTGACGATGGATCGCGCAAAGCCCAAGGCCGAAGCGCTGGCGGTGCGGGGCGACGTGATCGTCGCCGTAGGAACCGACAAGGAAATTCAGCCTTACATCGGCAAATCAACACAGGTGATCGACCTGACGGGAAAGCTCGCCCTCCCCGGCCTTATCGAAGGGCACGGGCATTTCACGGCGATCGGGCAGGCCAGGATGAATCTGAACTTGATGGACGCGCGAAACTGGGACGAGATCGTCGTAATGGTCTCGCAGGCAGCCCGGAAAGCCCAACCCGGCGAGTGGATTCTCGGACGGGGTTGGCATCAGGAAAAATGGGACAAAGCGCCTTCTGAAAATGTCGAAGGTTTTCCAACGCATGCTTCTCTCAGCAAGGTCTCCTCGAACAATCCGGTGTACCTGACCCACGCCAGCGGCCATGCCGCCTTCGCGAATGCCAAAGCGATGGAGCTGGCGGGAATCGACAGGAATACCGCAAATCCGCCGGGTGGAGAGATCCTTAAGGACGCGCAGGGAAATCCAATCGGCGTCCTTCGCGAAACGGCCTCCGGTTTGATAGCGCGCGCTCTGGCCGCGGCGCGAGCCAGGCGGTCCCCCGCGCAGGTCGAGGCCGAGGCGCGCAAGGAAATCGAGCTGGCTGCACAGGAATGCCTCTCGAAGGGGATAACCAGCTTTCAGGATGCCGGCTCGTCTTTTGCGACGATAGACCTGCTCAAGAAGCTTGTCGAAGAGGGGAAGCTCGGCTTAAGGCTCTGGGTGATGATCCGGGAAGAAAACTCGAAGCTGGCGCAGGACCTGTCGAAGTACAGGATCATCAATTTCGGAGACAAGCGCCTGACGGTCCGCGCCATCAAGCGCGCGATTGACGGCGCTCTCGGCTCGCGCGGCGCCTGGTTGCTGGAGCCTTACTCCGATCTCCCGGCCAGCACGGGCCTGAACACCACTCCGATCGAGGAGATCAAGGAGACGGCGAGGCTCGCTTTGGCGCACGGATTCCAACTGTGCGTTCACGCCATCGGCGACCGCGCGAACAGGGAAACGCTGAATATCTTCGAAGAGTCCTTCAGGGCGCATCCGGAGAAGAAGGACCTGCGCTGGCGGATCGAGCACGCGCAGCACCTGAGCGCCGCCGACATTCCGCGCTTCGCGCAGCTGGGCGTGATTGCCTCGATGCAGGGGATTCACTGCACCTCGGACGCGCCTTTTGTCACCGCCCGGCTGGGCGCGAAGCGCGCCGAGGAAGGCGCCTATGTCTGGCAGAAGCTGATGAAATCGGGGGCGATCGTTATCAACGGAACGGACGCTCCGGTGGAGGATGTGAGCCCCATCGCCAGCTTCTACGCCTCCGTGACACGCAAGCTCGGGAACGGTTCTGTGTTCTACCCGGACCAGCGGATGAGCCGCGAGGATGCGTTAAAGTCGTACACCTGGAGCACGGCGTACGCGGCCTTCGAGGAAAACGTCAAGGGCTCGCTCACGGCAGGCAAACTGGCGGACATTACGGTTCTTTCCAGCGATAT
>Ga0137380_10005482_pt1 | contig 11288 bp, 11 predicted proteins | sample SagtaG_17_FD_104809 | JGI IMG/M metagenome (GOLD analysis project Ga0137380, IMG submission 104809) | Vadose zone soil microbial communities from Sagehorn Ranch, Mendocino, California, USA - Sage2_L_100_16 metaG | ecosystem: Environmental > Terrestrial > Soil > Vadose zone | place: USA... | reverse complement strand
GACGTGGATTTCGTCCGCGTCCAGCCCGTTGCGGGAAAGATCACGCCCAATCCCGGCGGGGTCGGGCCGATGACGATCGCGCTGCTGATGCGGAACACCGTGCGCGCGGCGGAAGGGTCAACCCGTTGAGCCGTCCTGCGACCGCCAGGGCTTTTTATGCAACCAACCCGAATTTTACCCGACCTGCAATGCTCATTGCTCTGCGAAGACGTGCGCCAGGAAGTGACCGGCAACCTGATCTTGATCGGGGTCGTCAGTTTAATCCGCGTGCCGCAGGTGCCCATCACCGCCGCGCGCTTATTGTTTTTCAATCGGTGGACGGCTGGCGTGGGCGAGTTCACTCAGAGCCTGCGCCTGATCGCGCCCGACCAATCCACGGTGCTCGCCAAGAACGATGTCAAGTTCGGGCTGGCAGACGCGTCCGGACACGCGATCAACGTCACGGTTTTTGGGAACATCACCTTTCAGGCGGCTGGCCTTTATTTCGTGGAGGTGCTTGTCGATGACGTGATGAAACTGCGTTATCCACTGCCGCTGGTGGTAGTCTCGCCGCCCTCCTCTTCGGCGCCAACAGGGGTCAAGTGATGAAGGCCGCGGAGTGCGCGGCGGACCCGCGCCAGCCCCGGCGCCCGCTCGGAATGCCGCCATCGGCGTTGGAAATTCGACCGTCTCATGGCGCAGGCCCCCTCCAGAGTGGATGACTCGGAAGGCGCCCAGGCCGAAGCGCGGCAGCGGAAGGTTGCCTGGGAGCCGCTGACACCGCGCGGGGTGGCGGCGTTCTCCAAAGCGACGTTTGGCCGGCTGTTGCTCGTGGAATTGGTGATCGCCTTGCTCGCGGCCGGAGTCGTTGTCTGGTGCCTGGCCACCGCCTGGGTCCCCACGGTGCGCGAAGCGATTCACCAACTGCCCGAACAAGGGGCGATTCGCAACGGTGAATTGACTTCGCCGCGAACTTCGAGGGAACCATTGGCCAGCGGAAGGAATTTGACTTTCGTCGTGGCAGCCGACGGTCGGGCGGATTGGGTCGCCAGCGGCGGCCTGCGCATTGAGTTTCACCAACGGTATTTGCGGGTCTGTTCTTTGTTGGGGTGCGCGGTAGTGGATTATCCAAGGGATTGGCGAGTGGAATTCAATCGCCTGGAATTGGAGCCGTGGTGGGGGGCCTGGGAACCGGTCCTGCTTGGCATCACGGCGGTCGTGGTCGTTCTGGGATTGCTGATGGGCTGGGGCTTGCGGGCCAGCGTTTTTTGTTGGATCGTCCGCCTGATCGCCTTTTTCAATGACCGGGATTTGAACGTGGCCGGCAGTTGGCGGCTGGCGGCGGCGACGGCGATGCCCGGGGCGTTGTTGCTGACCGCGGGAATTCTATTGCACGGCTTGGGCGCGTTCGATCTGATCCACCTGCTCATCCTTGCGGTTGTGCATCTGGTCCTGGGCTGGGTTTACCTGATTGTGTGCCCGTTATCGCTTCCTCGCCTCCCGGCCGCCAGGGGACGATTGGCCAATCCATTTGCCGGCCCGCGACCGGAAAGCAAGGCGTGAGGACACGAACTGCCGATGAAATCGACTAGGCTGAGAGAAGGAAAACAAAGCTCCACGCCAAGCAAAGCGCGGAGTCCCTGACTGTTGCAAACGGCCTTCCCTCTCACCCCGGCCCTCCCCGCTCGTTCCTCGCGAGGAGAGGAGGAAGACTCACTGACCCGGCCTCGCTTAATTCATTGGTTCTGCGTCCTCGTCCGGTCGGCGCGCCAACCGAGCATTGCGCCGCGAGGTCCCTTCGTTTAGGTTGGTCCACGATGTTGGGTCGCTTGTTATGCGGTGCGGCGTTGCTGCTGGTCGGCGGCGGACTGTGCGGCGGTTTCGACGCGGTCGAAGGCCAAGTCGATGAGCAGAAGAACGCGTATTTCATCCACGGCCGCGAACGGGCCACGGCCCGGGATTACAAGGGCGCGATTGATGCGTTTGAAAAGGCGCTCGAAGTGAACCCGCATTCGGCCCTGGCGCACTTTGAGTTGGGCGTCCTTTACGAACAACACGACGAGGAGGAGGACCACTTCATCGCGGCGATCTATCACTACAAGCGGGCAATGGATTTGCGTCCGAACGCCTATCCGGCGGGCAACGCGAAGGAGCGCATCGCGGTCTGCAAACGGGAATTGGTGAAGGCGGAATCATTCGCCCCCGATTATCAACTCCTGGAACGGGAGCTGGACAAGCTGAAGGACGAAAACCTGCTGTTGCACAAACAGCTCGACCCGTGGCTGACCCAATCCGCCGGACGCCCGCCGGCGCCAGGCGGTTCGGTGATGAATCAAAACCAGTCCGGGCCAGCCGCGCCCCGTGTCACCCCGCCGCCGTTTCGCAATGATCTTTCCTACACGAACGGCGGCGCGGCGTCGGTCGCGAACCGTTTGTTGCCGCCGCCCAACGGCGCGGCGCTGCTGCGGACCCACACGATCAAAGCGGGCGAAACCCTGGCCGCGGTTGCCCGGCAATACAAAATCAAACTGGACGCTTTGCTGGCGGCCAACCCATCGGTAGATCCGCGCCGGCTCCGGGTGGGCCAGCCGGTGAACCTGCCCTCGTCCTGATTGCGGCCATGTGGTCCCGACTTTGTTTGGTGCTGACGGCGGCGTTTTTCGTGACGATGAACGTGCTGCTGGTGACTTCGGAATTCGGCGGCGGCAGCAAGCTGGGGAACGCCGTGCCGGCGGAGATCGTCTGGCAGAAAGTCCTGACCGCGCCGGACAATTCGACGCTGGAAATCCGTCATCACGGGATCAAGATTGGTTTGGGCCGCTGGATGCCCGCGGTGGGCGAGGACCTGGCCACCGGCAGGCGGCTGGCCGAAGGAGCGCCGCCGGAGGGGATGGTGAGAACATTGTCCAATTACACCATTGATTTTGAAGGCAACGTCGCGTTGGCCGATTCGACCCGCCTGCGTTTCTCCTTCGACCTCAAACTGAGCACCAACCAGGTCTGGCAAGCGTTCAACTTGCGGTTGAGCGCCCGTCCCGCCCTGTGGGAGGTCCACTCCCTGGCGGCGGAACAAACGGTGCAATTCATCGCTGACGAAGGGGATGGCAGGACGCAGCGCACCATCAAGTTCGCCGACTTGCAAAATCCTCAAAAAGTCCTGGCCGAACTGGGCAATCCCTCGCTGCCCGGCATTGCGGCCACGATGGGTCTTGGGCTGCCGTCCTCCCCGGCGGCGGTCTCGCTGGGATTGGCCTGGGAAGCGAGCAATGACTGGCTCGAAATCGGCCACACCCAGATGCGGGTTTACCGGCTTCAGGCGCGGCTGCTCGACCGCTTCCAAGCGGTGATCCTGGTGAGCCTGGAAGGCGAGATTCTGCGCGTGGAGCTGCCCGATGACGTCGTGCTCACCAACGACGTGCTAACCAGCCTCTAAGTTCCCGGATGAAATCTGGCGCGATGGCCCTCTCCAGTTTCACCTCCGCTGCGAAGCTGTGGCGGAAGCGAAGCGGGAGGTCGGGGCAGGGCGGCATCAAGCTCCTGGATTTCTCCCTCTCCTCCATCGGATGGAGGAGAGGGCTGGGGAGAAGAGGTGCGTTTTTATTGGGTTCCCCTCTCCTCGGTCCTCTCCCCACTCGTTCCTCGCGGGGAGAGGATGGAGAGCTTGATGCAGCCCTGGGGCCGGGGAACAGCGCAGGCTTGGCCAAGCGATTCTTGCCGGACTACGCCATTGCCGGAGGGCCATGATCGAACTGGTCCACATCGTAAAAAAATTCGGCGATCTGGTCGCGGTGAACGACCTGAGCCTGACGGTGCGATCGGGCGAATTCTTTGCGGTGCTCGGGCCCAACGCCGCCGGCAAGACCACCACCATCAAGATCCTCACCGGTCTCATCAAACCCAATTCCGGCAAGGCGTTGGTAGCCGGCTTTGACGTGCAAATCGAGCCGCTGGAAGTCCGCCACCGGCTGGCGTACGTGCCGGACTTTCCATTTCTCTACGACAAGCTCACCCCGTGGGAGTTCTTCCGCTTCATCGGGCAACTCTTTCGCATGGACGACGGGCGCATTCAATCGGCGTGCGACCCGCTGATCGAACGCTTCAACCTGGGTTCCTACATGAACAAAACGATCGAGGGGCTTTCGCACGGCACGCGCCAGCGCGTCGCGATCGTCTCGGCGCTGCTGCACGATCCGGAAGTGTTCGTGATCGACGAACCGATGGTTGGCCTCGATCCGCATCATACCCGCGTGGTGAAGGACATCTTGAAGGAACGTTCCCGGGCCGGGATGACGGTTTTTGTTTCGACGCATCAACTCAGCGTGGCCGAGGAGATGGCCGACCGGATCGGCATCATGCATCAAGGCCGGCTGATCGCCGTCGGCACGCGCGAGGAACTCCGCCAGCAAAGCGGCGCGGCCGGCCCATTGGAGCAGACCTTCCTGGCCCTGACCGCGCAGGAGGCGAACCACGTGGAGGAAAAAGCAAGCGCAACGTGATCGACGAAAGGTGGAGAAGCTGCAACCACAAACGGGTCAGTCCTGAGTATTGACACAAGATGGTAGTTCCGTCATCGGGTCCGACGTGTCCCGGAAATTACGTGTACAGCAAGAACAAGAGCTGCGACGGCGTCGAAAAGGGCATCGGCTGAAAGTGAACATCCCGCGTCGGTTGCAGCAGGAGCCGATCATGACATTGCAATAGATCGCGGTTGGTTTAAAGATGGGGACATGGACCCACGTAGCGAACCGACTTTACCATCTGAAGAACTAGGTTTGTGTCAATACTCAGGACTGACCCGTTTGGACCCGTTTGCGCCTAATGGGTGACCCGTTTATGGCGTAGCACGGGCCCCTGTTTTGCAGCCATTGAATTCATGGCGAAAGTGGCCTTTCCCAGCCCTCGGGGCGGCATATTGATAGCTAGCGAGCGGCAAAAAATCAAAGCTCCGTAGGAGTGGCATCGAAGCTGAAGATGCCGCCCCGACGGGTCTTTGGGCTGGGTGGGATGCGTCCGCTACAAATAGGTCGCTCCTAAGGAGCTGCGGCCCAGCGCCTCCGGTCGGCGACTCGACGACCGGCACGGGCGATTCCATCGTGCGCCGGAAATTCCTATGGCCTTTCGTCAGGCGAGGGTGTTGCTACTGACAGAGAAAGCCGGAAGGCAGGAAGCTTTCGGCGGTTCAAGAAGTTCCGAGGGGCGCGGCGAGATTGATTTTGTGGCGCAGACAGTAGGCCGCGTTGAGGGCATAACGGTCGGCGGACGCTTTCAATTGGGCGCGTTCCCCGGCGGTCAATGGTCGCGCGACCTTGGCGGGCGCGCCCAGGACCAGCGAACCGTCCGGGATCTCCGCGAGCTGGGTGACGAGCGCCTTGGCCCCGATCAGGCATTGCCGGCCGATGACCGCGCCATCGAGGATGATCGCGCCCATGCCGATGAGGGTTTCATCGCCCACGACGGACGCGTGCACGATGGCGATTCCTCGCGGGCCGAGCACTTCCCACGCCTAGCAAAAAGTGGTGCCCGCGACAGGACTTGAACCTGTACGATGTTACTCACTAGAACCTGAATCTAGCGCGTCTGCCAATTCCGCCACGCGGGCACGACCGCGTTTGCCGGCGGTCCAACCGCCGCCGCTTCCCGCTGCTTAGTTACGCAGCGCTCAGGACGGCGGCAAGCAAAATACCGTCCCCAACGCTTGACGCGCGCTCAACCGCGAGCGCCCCGTTCCGAAGATCGGGCCAAAAATTTTTAAATCGAGCCACGGATTAAACACGGCCGGATAAGTATGGGGACTCGTCGGCCTCGCCCCTCCGAATAAAGAGCGTCCGTAGGGCCGGAGGGCTGAGTTCCAGGAGGCCCAAATTTCGGCCTCCTGTCCGTTCCGTGTTCATTCCGTGTTCCATCCGTGGCCGCAAAATCTGACCGTGCGTTTCATGCGATTTTCAAAGTCGGAATCTAGATTTCGATCTGAGCATACCCCGTCAATTTCGCTTCGATCACCTTCCGGCAAATCATCAAACAGAGACAGGCGGCCGGCGCGGACGATTATGTGGTGGTCAGGCAAAAAGACGAAGCTAACCAAGTTTCCCCATTGACGGAGCGACCGCGTGACTTATCCTCCACTCCGTGTACCGGAAGGCCATCGGGTCGATCGCAAAACGATTGTTGGAAAGAAGGGCGATCATCCTCGTTTTGCCGAAGGCGACGTGCCAACCACCAGGCGGCCCACAACTGCCAAAAACCGGCTGATGCGCTTTTCCATCATTACTCCCAGTTTTCGGCAGTCCGAATGGCTCAAGCTCTGCATCGCTTCCGTCGCGGACCAGCAGGGAATCAAGGTGGAACACATCGTCCAGGATGCGGTCTCGGATGACGGGACGCTGGACTGGCTGCAGCAGGACAAGCGGGTGCGGGCGTTCGTAGAAAAGGACGCCGGGATGTACGACGCGGTGAATCGCGGCTTGCGCCGATCGAGCGGCGAGTGGCTCGCTTATCTGAACTGTGACGAACAATATTTGCCAGGCGCATTGCAAGCGGTAGCGGAATTCTTCCATGCCAATCCGGGCGTGGAGATTGTCTTCGCCGACACGATCGTCATTGATGCCCAAGGCGGCTACGTCTGCGACCGCAAAGTACTGCTGCCGCTGCGCAATCATTCAACAATCTGCTCGCTGGGGGTGCTGACCGCCGCGATGTTTTTCCGCCGGAGCGTCCTGCAGAACCACGATCTTTATTTCGATTGCAGGTGGCGTGTCGTCGGCGATGTGGATTGGGTGCTGCGAGCGTTGCATCGGAAGGCGAGAATGGCGGTCTTGCGGCGGTTCACGTCGGCGTTTACCGACACGGGCGACAACATGAGCCTGAAACCCAACGGGCGCGGCGAATCCAGACTAATGGCCAAATCCGCTCCGAGGCTCGTGCAAAAACTGACGCCGGTGTTCAAAATCCACCACCGGTTGCGGCGGCTGGTGCACGGGCTTTATTTCCAGAAACCGCACAGCTACTCGATCTATACCCGTGGTTCGCCAGACCAGCGGTTAGTGTTCGAAGTGGACAAGCCGACTGCTATTTGGAAAAGCAGACTCTAGCCGATCCTGGTTTATCACAATCTTTCCCCGGCCCAAAATGCGAATGGCGCGCGTAAGTTGGGCCAGCGGGGCGCGGCCTATGAGGGCGTCGTTGAACAGGACAACGCCGGCGGCGCAGTTCAAAAGAAAGAAAAGCAATAAATTGCGCCGCACCATCATCGAGCGGCACGTCGTGCGGCAAAAAGGCTCTGGTAGGCTGGTGGCAGGCAAGGCCACGCGCTGAAGGCGGCGATCCGGCGCCCAAGACTGGCAAGCAGTCAACTGGCCAGGATCGGGGCTGACCGGACTCCTTGGCCGCCGCCGTTGGCGCCAAACCCACTTTGACGACTCATTGCGCAGAGCGGCAACGGTCCGAAACCGCGCTGGCTGCGGCGGGCCATCGCCTCTAACCACGGCTATTGGCCCGCCTGACCCTTCCGCAGGAGCTTTTCCATCACCCCAGCAATAAACTCGGTGAAGCGAATCTGAGCCGCTTCGTTTACGTGCGTCAGATCGTCGTAATCGGCTTCCGTTTGCTTGGGCAGATCAGACTCGTCCAAAAGAACGATGTTCGCATCATGGGCGGCTTGGTTTCGGAGAAAGGCAAGCATGTCGCCGCGCAGCGCGGGGTCCAGCGCCCTCCCGAGAAGGGGATTGAACTGGCCGCAGCAGGCGACCAGGGTGCAATGCTGCTCCCGGCATCGGCGGGCGAAAGCTGAAAAGGCCTTCTTTTGAAAATCGCTTTCGGGCCCGGCTTGGTAACCGGAGGCTATCGCCTGGGCTCGTTGCGCCAGATTGGGGCTCAAAGATTGGTCATACTGCTCCTGTTTCGAACTCTGAATACTGGAACCGAGGATGCGGCCGGCCAACGGGTCGCGGAGCCGGAACAAGGGAAGCGCGTTTCCCAACAGGGCGTACGCCAGGGATCGGCCAGTCCTCACGCGGCCCCCTCCCAACTTATAAAACTCGACGAGATCCCGAAATCCAAAGAAAAACAGCAGCCCATCGCTCTCCGCCGCGTGGGAGTAAAAATAACCCTCGCTCAGGTAACAGATGATGTAATCGACTTGGACCGCGGGAAGCGCCTCCAAATTCAAGATCAGCTCATAAGCGTGGTTCCCCGGGAAATGTAACTCCGTGGTCCATACTTCTCGCCCCAACCGGTCGTTGAGCAGCCGTTCGTCGATTTCGGCCCGGGTCTGGCTGGAGCCGAGCAAAACGGCCTGGTGTGGCGCTTGCACCTCCTTCATCAAGCCTCGCTTAATCTGGAATTGCGTGTAATTGTGCGTTCGCCCCTTGCCGGTGAACAAAAGACACCAGAACAGCACCGTTTGGGCGGCGATCAGGGCAAACACATTGAGGCAAACGAAACCGCTGAGCGCGTCTGAAATCCATCGGGCGCGCGATGGCGGTCTGCGTCTGAACGCCGAGGTAGCCGCCGCGCGCGCCAATGGCAAGAGGCAGGCCGCCGTCAGAAGCACCGCGCAATCCCTCAGACGCAGCTCGATGAACTTTCCAGGACTGGTAAATTTGCCGTCGCCAAGTCGAAGAATCCGACTGCCGAACCGGGCCGCTCCTTCTCGCGCCAGCGGCTTTGCGAGGAGACCCAACAGTCCCCAGGCTGCGACGGGACAGGCCACCAGGAAGATCCTCAGTCGCCGTCTCATCACTCAGAACTGAAAGTAAATGAACTGCGCCCCTTCGAACACGCCCAATACGGTTATTGTCGCCAGCGCGCCCAGGACTGCAACCCCTTTGGCGGAATCAGACCAGATCGAAAACTCATTCATCCGCTCGTTCTTGAACTGGAAAAACAGGCTGATCCCTCCGAGCAGCCCCACCGGCAGGATCAACGCCGACAAACCATGCATCCCCCCGAAGTTCAACATAGCTTCAAGATAAGACTTCACCACCGCCCCTTGGCTCACGCCCTTGGGCAAGCCCCCCGCGCGGAAGAGAAGCCAGCCCACGCAAGTGATATGGAAGAATACCAACACCAAAACAATGCGCTTGAGCTTGCCCCGCCCGCCAGCGGTTTCAGAGGCGGTTGGGAGAGCCGGCTGGCGCCAGAATTCGGACCACCAGCGATGCGCCGCCAAGAGCAGCCCATGATACAAACCCCACAAGACATACGCCAACCCGGCTCCGTGCCACAGGCCTCCCAGCAACATCGTCACCATCAGGTTCCGATACGTTTGCCAACGTCCCTGACGGTTCCCGCCCATCGAAACGTAGAGGTAATCCCGCAGCCAGGTCGAAAGGCTGATGTGCCAATGGCGCCAAAACAACGACGGGCTGGATACCAGGTAAGGCGCCCGGAAATTGACCACTAAGTCGAAGCCCATCAGCTTGGACACCCCGCGCGCGATGTCGGAGTAGCCGGCAAAATCACCGTAGATCTGGAAGGCGAACGCGTAAATGACGATCCAGGTGTTCACATTGTCAAAAGGAGGCAGCGGCTTCGAAAAGCTCCAGTCCACAATTTGGGCGAGCCGGTCGGCGATCACCACCTTTTTTACGTATCCCATCAAGATCAGCCAAATTCCGTTTTCTAGCTCGGCCCGCTTGATCACTCGCGGCCGCTGGCACTGCGGAAGCAAATAAGACGCGCGGACGATCGGCCCCGCCACCAAATGAGGAAAAAAAGCGACATAAAGCATGAAATCGAGCGGGTTGCGCGTCGCCTTCAACTCGCCCCGATACACATCGATGGTATAGCTCATCGACAAGAACGTGTAGAACGATATCCCAACCGGCAGAATCACGTGCAGGGTGGGAAAACTCGGATGCAGGCCCAAACTCCCAAGGGCGGCTTGCAGACTGGAGGCAAAAAAGTTGAAATACTTGAAAATTCCCAATACCCCCATGTTTACCATGATGCTGAAAGCTAAAAACATCTTCCGACGCGGGAGGTGGGTCTGTGCCTCGATCTTGAGAGCGCACACGTAGTCGAAGAGCGACGTGAACAGCAGCAGACCTAGAAACCGGTAATCCCACCACCCATAAAAGAAGTAGCTGGCCCCTACGAGCATCAAATTCTGGCCCCGGTGACCCAGCCGGTAATACAGCACCAACACCACCGCCAAGAACACCAAGAATGCCAGGGAGTTGAAAACCATGAGTCGTGCGTTGGCCGCCCGGCGGCAAACCACCTGCCCGACAAAGTGCCGAATGCCACTCGCGCCTGCTGGGCGCACTTTGAATCACGCGCTCGCCCGAGCGTCAAGGTCATTTTAGGAAAGTCCGGTACCGATGGCAAAACCAGCATTTGGGTGGAGAAGCCTCGCGGCTTGATCAGCCAACCGGGTCGTTTACGGCCTCGATGCCCTCCGTTCTGAGCCGCTGTGCAGACGGGTCAGGCGGCAACAACTTCGCGCCAGCAAGCTGCGTAACCAGCCGCGTTGCGATCACGTTGTCGGACTCCACCATGGCCGCTCGGCCCGCAACCACCCGCCCGCCCTGGCGGCAGCTGCGGCCCTGAATTGGTTCTGGCGAGGCCTCATTTGGCTGACCGAAGGGTGTGGGCCGCAGACCTGGATTTGCCGAGTGCGAGGGGCGGGACGATCGCTGTGCCTCGACGAGCTGCGGGACAAATTCTTGCAGACAATTTCGCGGGAAAATGAATGAATACGAGCATGACAAAGCCCGCCCCACAGGCGTCATGCCTCCGATGATCCTTATGCCGAACCGCGCGTCAACACTGCGCCGGACATGTCGCTTCCGCGAGACCGTAGCGGTGCAGGCTTTGTGCGTATTTGCCTGTGGCCTGCTGGCTGCCCCACGGGATGGAGTCAATCGGCAATACTTCGCGCCAGGCGATGACAAGGACGATCCTGTGACGCTGGAGCGAAATGGACTCCTGGCTGGGTCTGGCGATCAAGGCGCGAAGAGGCCGGCAGACAAGGCGGATCATTGGGCCTTCAAACCAGCGCGGCGCCCGGCTCAACCGAACGTGAAAAACTCCAGTTGGGCGCGCAATCCCGTCGATCGGTTCGTGCTCGCAAAGCTGGAAGCGGAGGGACTCGCGCCGTCGCCCGAAGCCGACCGGCGGACCCTGATCCGCCGCCTCAGCTTCGACCTGACCGGGCTGCCGCCGTCGCCGGAGGAAGTCGGTCGGTTCGCGGCCGACCCCAACCCCCGCGCCTACGAAGAGCTGGTGGATCGCCTGCTCGCCTCACCCCGCTACGGCGAGCGCTGGGGACGCCACTGGCTCGACGTGGTCCACTATGGTGAATCGCACGG
>Ga0137380_10005481_pt1 | contig 11290 bp, 10 predicted proteins | sample SagtaG_17_FD_104809 | JGI IMG/M metagenome (GOLD analysis project Ga0137380, IMG submission 104809) | Vadose zone soil microbial communities from Sagehorn Ranch, Mendocino, California, USA - Sage2_L_100_16 metaG | ecosystem: Environmental > Terrestrial > Soil > Vadose zone | place: USA... | reverse complement strand
TGTAAGTTAAAGAAATATAAGGCGCATCAAGTACTTGACAATGATACGCTCATATTTTATGCTTGGTTTGCAATAAGGCAGTGGCTAACACGGCCAAGCCATTTAACTCAACATTCTAGAAATTCTAATTTAGGAGGTTTGACATGACAGTTCTTACTCGATGGGATCCATTCCGTGAGTTCACCACATTGCAGGACCGCATGAACCGTTTGTTTCGTGACTCGTCCGGAGACGTGCGGGAAGAGGCGCTGACCACCTCGACTTTTGCGCCGCCAGTGGACGTTTACGAGGACGACCACAACATCACGCTGAAGATTGAGGTTCCGGGAATTGATGAGAAAGACATCGATGTCCGGATCGAGAACAACACGCTGGTCGTGCACGGCGAGCGCAAGTTCGAGAAGGAAGAGAAAGAAGAGAACTTCCGCCGGGTTGAGCGGCAGTATGGCAGCTTCACTCGCTCTTTCACGCTTCCGAATACGGTGGATGCGGAGCGCGTCCAGGCGCACTATGACAAGGGGATCTTGAAGGTCCAGCTTGCCAAGAAGGCCGAAGCCAAGCCGAAGCAGATCAAAGTCAACGTGGGCAGCGAGCGCGTCCTCGAGGGCAAGGGCGCTGGCAAGGCCGCATAAGGCAGTGCTTGTATAGGGACGAGCGACCCTCGATAAATTCCTGACGGGAGGCGGCACGAAGCGCCTCCCATTTTTCCAAGATCTCTTTACAAAGTCGATCGCGGGCGAGGTGAGACTCCCATGACGCTACCGATGTTTCTCGAGGCAGCTGGGTATAGGCGAATCGCTCTAAGTCGTAACGGTGTTGGACACTTCGAGGCCAGCGGTACTTTGGCGGGCTGCGCAGTGCGAGTATTGATCGATAAGGGAGCAGCCAGCACTGTGGTCAGCTTCTCTTTGGCGCAAGAACTTGGATTAAAGCTGACGGCGATGGGACGAGTTGGAGGCGGAGCGGGCGCTGCTCAACTGGAAGTCTTTGAGCTCCATGATGCGGAGTTGAAAATTGGCGATGTCAGGCCACGCACGCGTGCGCTGTACGCTATGGATATGACCCACGTTAACGCGGCGCTGGCGCTCAAAGGGACAACGCCCGTGGACGCGATTTTCGGGGTGGACGTTTTTGAGAACCAGGCAGCTGTAATCGACTACGGCAGCAGTTCTCTGTTTCTTAAGGACGTGCAGCCGGCTGTGCTTGAGCCACAAGAATTTCAGAGTTCTTCGCCTCTACAGTCAGCATCTGGTTAGTATCTGGAGCAAGGCTATGGCAATCCGCTGGGACAAATTCACATTGAAGGCGCAGGAGGCGGTGCAGCGCGGGAACGAGCTGGCGTCGGAGCACGGGAATCCCGAGCTTCTCCCCCTGCATTTGCTGGCGGCGTTGTTGGAAGACAAAGAAGGCATTGTGCCGCCGGTGCTGGAAAAGATCGGTATCGGGCCCCAGACCGTGCTCAATGAGATTTATCAGGAAATGGAGCGGCTGCCGAAAGTCTCAGGAGGAGCGGCGCAGGCGTCTTTATCGCAGGCGGCTAACCAGCTTCTCGATCGCGCCTTCAAAGAAGCCGATAACTTCAAGGATGAGTATGTCTCGACCGAGCACCTTCTGCTCGCGGTCACCCAGCTCAAGCGTGATTCCGCGCAGGAGATCCTTGCGCGTCATGGGGCGACGCACGATGCGATTTTGAAGGCACTGACCGCGGTCCGCGGATCGCAACGCATCACTGACCAGAATCCCGAGGCAAAATATCAGGCGCTGGAACGCTATGCCCGCGATCTGACGGAGCAGGCGCGGCGGGGCAAGCTCGATCCGGTGATCGGACGCGATGAGGAGATTCGCCGAGTGGTGCAGGTGCTCTCCCGGCGGACGAAGAACAATCCCGTGCTCATCGGCGAACCTGGGGTCGGAAAGACTGCGATTGTGGAAGGCCTGGCACAGCGAATCGTTTCCGGCGACCTGCCCGAGGCATTGAAGAACAAACGCGTGGTTGCGCTGGATCTGGGCGCGATGCTGGCAGGGGCGAAGTATCGTGGAGAATTTGAGGACCGGCTGAAGGCGGTGCTGAAAGAGATCGAGGACTCGCAGGGGAAGATCATCCTTTTTATTGACGAGTTGCACACTCTGGTGGGCGCGGGTGCTGCAGAAGGCGCGATTGACGCTTCCAACATGCTGAAACCTGCATTGGCGCGTGGCGAGTTGCGAGCAATCGGCGCTACTACCCTGAATGAATATCGGAAACACATCGAGAAGGATGCGGCCCTGGAGCGGCGTTTTCAGATCGTGTTTGTGGGCGAACCGAACGTTGAGGATACGATTGCGATTCTGCGCGGGTTGAAAGAGCGCTACGAAGTTCATCACGGGGTGCGGATCAAAGATTCGGCGATCGTAGCGGCGGCGACTCTGTCGCATCGTTATATCTCTGACCGCTTCCTGCCGGACAAGGCCATTGACCTGGTTGATGAAGCTGCGGCGTCGTTGCGGATTCAGATCGATTCTCTGCCTACTGATATTGACCAGCTTGAGAGACGTGCGACACAGCTTGAAATCGAAAAGCAGGCGTTAAAGAAAGAAGACGACCCGAATTCCAAAGAGCGTTTGAAGGTCATCGACAAAGAACTCGCCGAAGTTCGCGAGAAATCGAATGCGCTTAAGGCTAAGTGGAAACAGGAGAAAGACCTGATCGCGCGCTCGCGGCAATTGAAAGAGAAAATCGAGCAGCTCAAGTTGGAGGAACAGACCGAAGAGCGCCAGGGGAATTTGCAGCGGGTGGCGGAGATTCGCTATGGCTTGCTGCGGCAGGCGGAAGAAGAACTGGCGAAGGTCACGGGTCAAACGGATGGCCAGTCGGACAAGAGTGTCCGACCCACACAGGGCAAACCAGCACGCATGCTAAAAGAAGAAGTCGACGAGGAGGACATTGCCCGCATTGTGTCGAAATGGACGGGGATTCCGGTTTCGAAGATGCTCGAGGGCGAGGTCAAGAAGCTGGTCACCATGGAAGAGCGGCTGCGTCAACGCGTGATTGGGCAGGATGTCGCGCTTGAACGCGTGGCCAATGCGATTCGACGCTCCCGTGCGGGCCTCAGCGATCCCAAGCGCCCGATTGGATCCTTCATCTTCCTCGGGCCGACTGGAGTTGGAAAGACCGAGCTGGCGCGGGCCCTGGCCGAATTCTTATTTGATGACGAGCGCGCTATGCTGCGGATCGACATGTCTGAGTACATGGAGAAACATGCAGTGGCCAGGCTGATTGGCGCGCCTCCGGGATACGTGGGCTACGAAGAAGGCGGGCAGCTCACCGAGCAGGTGCGCCGGCATCCCTATGCGGTCGTGCTGTTCGATGAGATCGAGAAGGCGCACCCTGATGTGTTCAACATCCTGTTGCAAATTATGGACGATGGACGGCTGACGGACGGCAAAGGTCGCATCGTGGATTTCAAGAACACAATCATCATCATGACTTCGAACCTGGGCTCGGCTTTTTTGCAAGCTGAAGGCCTGAGATCAGAGCAGGCTTTTGAGGAGGCTTCGAGGCAGGTGATGAACACACTGCACGCGCACTTCAAGCCAGAATTCCTGAACCGGGTGGATGACATCATCATCTTCAGGCCGTTGGGCAAGGAGCAACTGGTGAAGATTGTCGAGCTGCGCCTGGAAGATGTGCGCCGCCTGCTGGCCGACCGCAAGATATCGCTTGAGTTGACTGATGCCGCTCGCGAGCTGCTGTTCACCGAGGGCTACGACCCCAACTTTGGCGCAAGGCCGCTGAAGAGGACGATCCAGAAACTGATTCAGGATCCGCTTGCGTTGAAGATCCTCGACGGCGAAGTGCTGCATGGAGATCACGTAGTCGTGGATGCCGATAAGAAAACCGGAAAGATGACGTTTGAGGTCAGCAAGAGGGTGGGGGAGAAGGAAACGGCTGGTGCGCGGAAATAAAGTCTTGCCGCGCAGTTCAGTGAAAGCGCTCGACCGTCCAGCGCTGCCAGAGATACCAGACGATCATCATTCTGATGATTAAGGCCGAGCCAGCGACGAAGAATCTGGGCGAGATGTCGGATGCGTCGGCTGAGACCTTCGGGATCAGCATGACCATTCCCGCCAGAGCGATCATAATCGCGGCACGTCGCGCGAGATTTTTCAGCCGGAACAGCCCATAACCCACAACGGTGCCGACAGCCGCAGCCAGAAGGAACATGTAGGGTCCGGACAGTTCAAGCCCGTGGAGCAACGGCGACCCCAAGGTCATGGAAACACTGCCGGGACTGATCAACATGATCAGGCCGAGAAGCAGCAGATAAGCTGAGGCTAGAAAGAAGATGACTGCGATTGCGGTAACGCCGCGAGGGCGGTCTGGATTTGGGTTTTCGGTCAACTGTTCTGTCTGCCGACTGGCAGTTTGGGCAGATGAGGGCGTCTCCCCCTACATGTTTGGTGTCGGATGCTGCCGCTCAATACTTCGGCATTTTCGGGTCGATGCGGTCGGCCCAAGCCAGGATTCCTCCTGCGAGATTGTGCACTTTCTTGAATCCTGCCTGCCTGAGGAAGTTCACCGCCTTCGCGCTCCGCACTCCGCTGCGGCAGTGGGCCACGATTTCGCGGCTGGAGTCGAGTTCGTGCACGCGGTTGGGGAGATCGCCCAGCGGAATCAGGTGTCCGTCAATGTTGCAAATCTGGTATTCGTGCGGCTCGCGCACATCGAGGATGAAAAGGTCGTCGTCGCGATCGAGGCGCTTCTTCAGTTCTTCAACTTGCATTTCGGACGTGGTCACTTCGGCCGGGGCTTCTTCGCCACGAATTCCGCAGAACTCCTGATAGTCAATGAGCTTGGTGATCGTGGGGTTCTTTCCGCAGGCCGGGCAATCGGGATTCTTGCGCAGTTTGAGTGCGCGGAACTTCATGCCCAGCGCATCAAGCAAAAGCAGACGTCCGATCAGCGGATCGCCCGAGCCGAGAATTAGCTTGATGGCTTCCGTGGCCTGGATCACGCCGACAAGACCCGGCAGAATTCCCAGCACGCCGCCTTCGGCGCACGAGGGAACCAAACCTGGAGGTGGCGGCTCGGGATACAGGCAGCGATAGCAGGGGCCGTCTTTGGTTGCGAAGATGCTGGCCTGGCCTTCGAAGCGGAAGATCGAGCCATAAACATTCGGCTTGCCGGTCAGCACGCAGGCGTCGTTGACCAGATAGCGCGTGGGAAAATTGTCAGTGCCGTCGGCGATGATGTCGAATTCTTTGAACAGCTCGAGGGCGTTGTCGCTCGAAAGGCGGGTGTTGAATTTCTGAATGTTCAGAAACGGATTCATCGCCTTCAGCTTCTCGGCGGCGGAATCGAGTTTGGGACGGCCCACGTCGGCGGTCGAGTGGATGATCTGGCGCTGCAGATTGGTGTAGTCCACCACGTCAAAGTCCACGATGCCGAGCGTACCAACTCCTGCTGCGCCGAGATAGAGCGCCAACGGAGACCCTAGCCCTCCTGCGCCGATGCAGAGGACTTTTGCGGCTTTGATCTTGAGCTGTCCCTGCATGCCAACCTCGGGCATGATCAGGTGGCGCGAATAGCGCAGGATTTCGTCGTTACTCAGGGTCGCGGCTGCGGGTTGGACTTCGGTTAGTGTGGCCATAAATTCAGATTGGGTAATTTTGTAATTTGGTAATTGTGTAATTGAAAATCGACGGTTGGCGTGGGCCTAAATTACCCAATTACCAAATTTCCCAATTACTCAATTGCGCCGCCTCCCGCGATCGAAGGCACTATCGAAATGTTATCACCGTCCTGGACGGCGGTTGCATCCTTCTGCAGGTAGCGAACGTCTTCGTCGTTCAAATAAACGTTCACGAAGGCGCGAAGCTTGCCCTCGTCCGTATAAAGATGGCGGCGCAGGTCGGGATGCTGGGAGACGAGACCGATCAGGGCCTCGCCGACGGTCGTGCCTGTGACTTCGACAGCAGGCTGCTTGCCGGCATATTGGCGCAGTGGCGTTGGAATGTGGATCTTTGGCATGGATAGATGATGCCACAGAAAGCCCAGGGGATTCAGCTATGCCCACCCAGGTTTCTTCCCATTGTGAACGGAGTCCGGATTGGTCTGGCAGGACTACATATCCAGAACACTTCAAGACACGTACGAGATTCGGGACTACCACCTTGCGGCGACCATTCTGGCAAATGATTTTCGCGGCGAATTTGCCGATGTTTGTAGAGCTTTAGAAGGATTCCGCATTACGACATCCGACATTCTTCCTCCTTCCTCCGGGAGGCAATGAATCTGCCATTCCCAAGAAATTCTCAAGTAACGCTGTTGACTTCCAGCAAGACAAGGTAGATTGCAAGACAAACTATGAGCTACGTGAACTACTACCGCTGTCCGACGGATAAGATCACATGGGTGGATGCTTGGTCCTCCATGTGTAATGACAAGTGCTCGGACTGTGGTCGCGAAATCGAGCCATATTGGAGCGAGCAAATCGACGCTCCTCTAACCCATGAACTTGCGATGCAGCACTGAACTGGCTGCTGCCTACAAAGCTGGCCCTGAAATCGCCCGTATACTGAGCGAGGACTGGTGCGGTCGTGAACTATATTGCCCCGCGCGCGACTCAAATCGGATCACAAGATCGAGAGCCAATACTCCAGCTATCGACTTTACATCCCCAAATGTGAAAGAGGCCTTCCAGCTAAAAGCCTTCGGACATGGAATCCGAGAAAAGTTGCGTTTCCAACCTGCTCGTGATTCCAAGGGTGTTCTTTACGGAAACCGTTATTGAAAAACGGAAGCCACTTAGCACGACAGCGCGTCGAGCGGGCTGGGTCGGCTGCAACATACTGCTAGGTGACATTCCAGAAGACGGCAAGATTCGAATGGTCCGATCCGGTGTACCCGAGTTGAAACAGACGGTTCGACATGAGTTTGACCGCGTAAGAGGTCTGGCGAAGCTGCCCCCATCGTTGCGGGGATGGACAATCGATGTTCTCAACGCCGTTCGGCGAATCGGAGAACCTCAGTTTTCGCTGGAGAGAGTCTACGACTTCGAAGGGGAACTACAGGCTGCACACCCTCGCAATGCAAATGTGTGTCCCAAAATTCGTCAGCAGCTCCAGGTGCTCCGAGAGCTTGGACTGATCGAGTTTAGAGGTCGTGGCAATTACGTGCTCCGAGAGTGACCAAAAGCGTCGGACAAGAGTGTCCGACCCACACGGGCTTACACTACTTCAATCTTCTCGTCCACCAGTTTCTTATCATTCTCGTCTGTGCCGGTCAGCTCAAACGCATTGATCAGCACGGCTTTGCCTTTTTCTACGCTGGTGATCACGTAGGAGCAGCTGAACCAGTGGGCTTCGGCGAGGTCGGTTGACGACCACTGGGCGGGGTGGTCGGGATGGGAATGGTAGAAGCCGATGATGTCCTCTTCGCGCTCGCGGCCTTCCCGCTGGATGCAGACCAGTTCTTTGGGATCAATGTTGTAGCGGTTCTGCGGAGAATCGGTGCGGGTGTTGGTGGTGCGGGCGATCGAAGTTACGACACGAGTTCCGTCGACTTTAGTGTGTCCGAGCAGCACACCGCAGCACTCGTGCGGGTAAGTTTCCTCGCCGTGCTGGCGGAGAGCGTCGTAATGGGATTGGCCGAGTCGGAGCATGCAAGAATCTTTTACCACAGAGGCACGGAGACACAGAGGAAACTACTTCTGAAATCGCCGTACGAGACGATCACTTCCAACTCAGGTTTTCGATCTAACAAACAGGTTTTCTCCGTGCCTCTGAGTCTCCGTGGTGAACCCACGGTGGGTCACGCCACTCGCGCCATTCTCGCGGCCTCGATCCCGTCCAACGCCTTCCACAGGGCTTTCGCGGCATTCTCTCCAGCGTTCAGTGCCTTCTCCGCGGCTTTGGGGTTCTCTTCGACTAGCTTTGCAAGCTGGTGGCGCCAAGTGCGCGCATGGTAAATATCGGCGGTTGTGTGGAGGGTGAAATACTGGCAGGTTTTCTCATCAGCGCGGTATATCTCGCGTAACCCGCGAGCTTTTTCTGCGGCCACTCGGGGCACTTGCGACTCGTATGCATAAAAAGCCGCCAGGGCTTCTTCGGGAGTACCATCGCGCGCGACGGAGTGAAACCAACTCATCAACTCTTCAATCTCTGGAACCGGCGCCTGACTGGTCTCGCGCTCACCGCCCATGCCTTCGACGAAGTCCAGCCAAAGTTCCGAGTGCGGACGCGAACCGTCGCCCAATCCCATTTCGTCGTCCCGGTTTAAGAGCACCGCCCGGCGCAACTGGTCGTCCACAAGTCGGGAGCCGAACTCCTGCAAGTAATCCGGAAATGCTTCAACATGATGGAAGTAGTCGCGGGCATATTCCCGCAGGTCTTCGCGGGTCAGCTCCCCGGCGCTCCACGCCCTATAAAAAGGATGGCAAAGCAGGTCATATTTCGCGATTCGGGCATCCATCTGATCCAAAAATTCCTGAGCGGTCATCATTCCTCCATGCGAAAACTAATATACGGGCGCACCTCTAAATCTTCAATCTCTAATTCCCCGGTTGCGCGTAGCGGGTCCCCAACTGATCAAACAAGAAGCTGAGGACGTCGGCATTCTGCTCGATTCTCTCATTCAAAGCTGTGCCAATGCCATGCCCGGCGCTGGAAGTCGTGCGCAGCAGAATCGGATTCTTTCCGCCATTCGCCGCCTGCAGCCGCGCTGTCATCTTGCGCGATTGCATCGGATTCACCCGGTGATCGTTCTCGCCGGTCAGAAACAGGATCGCCGGATACGCGGTGCCGTCTTTCACATGATGGTATGGCGAATAGGCATAGAGCGCCTTGAACTGGTCAGGATCTTTCACCGTTCCGAATTCCGTGGTGTTGAAGGCGCCATTCGGATCCAGCTCTACGCGCAGCATGTCGTAGATGCCCACGAACGAAACCACGGCGCGAAACAAGTCTGGCCGCTGCGTCAGCGCCGCACCCATCAATAAACCTCCGTTGCTGCCTCCCAGGACCGCCAGATGCGCTCGCGAGGTGTACTTGCGCTGAATCAAGTGCTCAGCCACTGCAATGAAGTCGTCGAACACGGTTTGCTTGTGGGTGAGGTTTCCTGCCTTGTGCCATTCCTCGCCGTACTCGCCGCCACCCCGAATGTTGGCGATTACATAAACGCCGCCCTGGTCCAGCCAAACCCGCCCGATGGCTCCCACAAAACCCGGTCCCAAGTTGACGCCGTAGCCACCGTAAGCTTCGAGCAGAGTGGGATTCGCTCCGTCGAGCTTCGTTCCCTTGCGCCGGATAATGCTGACCGGAATACGAGTGCCGTCTTTCGAAACCGCGAACTCGCGCACCACCTCAGCATCGTCGAACTTCATCGGCGAAGTCTCTAACAGCCCGGTCCGACTGGTTTTGCCGGTCGCCGCATCGAGGTCATACCAGGTAGGCGGCTCAAGGTAGGTTGAAACATGAAAAAGCACATCATCACCGCTGGTGTGCACAACAGCATTGACTTCCGCAATTGGTGGCGCCGGTAAAGTTGCGAGCTGATGTCCATGGTGGTCAAAGATGCGTACTCGCGATGGACCCCCGATTACGTCTGCAACATACAATCGGGATGGCGTCGGCACAAAAGCTTCGATTGAAGCTCGCGCACTTTCATCCGGCCCAGATCCCGCGCTTTGCGGCACGATAACTTCGGCTTTGGACAATTGGGGTTCCGCAAGCGGAAGCCGCAGAACTTTGCCTCGGGGTGCAGTGTGCCTGGAAAGCAAGTAAAGGGCGGGATCATTCGGACTTCCAAGCTCTGCGCGGACAATCTCATCTTCAAAGTGCGTGACCTGCGTCCATTTGCCCGAGGAGTCCATTATGTAATGCGCAAATTGCCCGCCATCTCCATTTGCAACTGCAGCCAGCACCCACTTGCCGTCATCGCTGGTTCGCAAATGGATTTCAGCAATGCGCGGAAAGTCTTTGCCGATAACATAGGTGTCTTCCCGGCTCTCGGTGCCCAATTTGTGAAAATAAACCTGCTGATAAAAGTTCGCGTCTTCGGCGGGGCGCTCATCCCCCTGCGGATAACGCGTGTAGTACAAACCGGTGCCATCCGCGTTCCAGGCGAAGCTGCCGCCAGCCGTCCCGAAATTGACTCGGGGAACGCGATCGCTCAACTCCTTTCCGGTTGCCACTTCGAAAATGTGGGCCGCGCCATCCTCCGATCCGTTTTCGGAGAGCGAAACTGCCACCAGCTTACCGTCGACAGAGGGAACGTAGAAGTCAATCGCAATTGTTCCTTTGTCGCTCAGCGCGTTCGGATCAACAAGGATCCTTTCGCTGCCCGGATCGTCTGCGGACTGCAATATCACCAGCATTGGCTGCTGTTTGGGAGGCTGTGCCTTCATCGCGAAGAGCGTCCCGCCACGATAAGTCAGCTCGAAGTAGCGGCTGGAGGATGCGGTCATCAGTTTTTCTAGACGTTCCCTGATCGCTGGACGCGAGGGCAATTGATCCAAATACTCCCGAGTACGCTTGTTCTGCGCTTTGCTCCACTCTTTCACATCAGGATTGTCCCAATCCTCCAGCCAGCGGTAATCGTCCACCACTTTCACGCCGTGGTACTCATCGGTAACAGGGCGCTTCGCCGCAACCGGCGGTGCAGGCGCCGCTGTCTGTGCAACACTTACGGATTGCAGCAACGGAGTGAACAGTAGGGCAAAGAAGATACGGTGAAATGAGTTGGCCATTGACGATCCTCGCGTGATTCTGAGCGTTGGAACCCGAAATTATACGCTGATGATCTCTTGGCGTTCCCGATGCGGGACTTCTCGTAACGCGGTCGGCGAGAATCGCGAATCCCAGCAAGATACTATGGCATCATGCGAGTGTGGTTGTGTCCCTCTTACGCCTCGCTCTCGGCCTCTGGCTGCCTCTTTGTATTCTGCTCAATGCCAGCTCCGTAGATTCCCGCATTCCGGATGAAGTCCGGTATAAGTCCGGAAACGTTAACCGCGTCCCTAAGCCATCCAATTTCACCTCGGCCATGCTCTGGGGAATCGCTATCGCCGACACTCGCGTCCACGGATATGAGAAAGCGCAGATTGAAATTGCGCATACCGCGCTGTCCTGCCGCGTGGACGGCCGTGACGTGACCCTTAACGATGATCGTGGCGATGTCCGTGGCGGCCTCTACCGCAGGCATCCCTGGTTCGGCACTGACGCTCTCGACCCTATCCAGCCCGCCCGTTCCGAGGACCATGGCATGATTCTGCGCGTCGGCACACGTCCGGATCGTGTCTGGCACTTCTGG